>Ga0307375_10000007_pt1 | contig 306660 bp, 292 predicted proteins | sample TR1MG_FD_202531 | JGI IMG/M metagenome (GOLD analysis project Ga0307375, IMG submission 202531) | Soil microbial communities from Risofladan, Vaasa, Finland - TR-1 | ecosystem: Environmental > Terrestrial > Soil > Coastal area > Acid sulfate soil | place: Finland: Risofladan, Vaasa...
TTTTGCCCTATTTTGCCCTATTTTGCCCTATTTTGCCCTATTTTGCCCTATTTTGCCCTATTTTGCCCTATTTTGCCCTATTTTGCCCTATTTTGCCCTATTTTGCCCTATTTTGCCCTATTTTGCCCTATTTTGCCTATTTTGCCCTATGTCCCCTATTTTGCCCTATTTTGCCCAACACCAGGCTGCTCACCTTCGGCCGCAGCTTGGGAAGCTACGTTCAACAGCTTGTTAACTTTCAATCCTTCAATACCGAGGAAAAGCCTTTTCCTTTCAACGATTGGCCGACGTAACGCCAACCTGCGCAGCGCACCAATAAGGCTATCGGCTCAACATGGCGATCATGCCGATTCTTACCGCCATTTTCGAGACCCACGAAAATCCGGCGTTTCTTGAACACATCCCCAGCGACGTGATAAGAAAATGCGATTATTTATACACGTTATCGCTGACGTGATAAGATATTTGCAATTTCTTATCACGTAATGACGCAGGTATAGGATATGACTGAACTGGATATTCCCAGCCACGCCAGCCTGGAGATCAAGGCGGTCTGGCAAAGCTTGGCCGAGGCGCACCGACAATTGGCGGAGCTGAAGGGCTTGTGCGAATCGCTGCCCAACAGCGCCATTCTGCTGGATACGCTTTCCATCCAGGAAGCGAAAGACAGCTCGGAAATCGAAAACATCATCACCACCCATGATGAGCTGTACGCTTACGACCAAAGCAGCTCGGCCTCGCCTGCGGCAAAAGAGGTGCAAAATTACATTGCCGCCTTGCGGGTGGGGTTTCAGGACGTGGTGGATTCCGGCTTGATCCGCATGAGCACGATTTTGCGGGTACAGGAAGAAGTCGAACAGAATAATGCCGGTTTCAGGAAAGTGCCGGGGACGGTGCTGAGAAACCAGGCCACCGGCGCAACTGTGTATGAGCCGCCGCAGGATGCCGTGCTGATAGAAAAGCTGATGAGGGATCTGGTGGAGTTTATTCATGCGGATGACGACCTGGACCCTTTGTTGCGCATGGCCATTGCGCATCATCAGTTCGAAAGCATCCACCCGTTTTACGACGGCAATGGTCGCACCGGGCGCATCTTGAATTTGTTGATGCTGCAACGAGAGGGCTTGCTGGATTTGCCCGTACTGTATTTAAGCCGGTATATCACTTCGACCAAGAGCCAGTATTATCAATTGCTGCAATCGACGCGGGAAACCCGTGATTGGGTGGATTGGTGCGTTTACATCGTGAAGGGCGTGGCCATCACCGCCAGAAGCGAAATCAGGCTGGTCAAGAAGTTGCGTGCGCTGATGCAGGCCACCAAGCACCGGTTGCGCGATGAATTGCCCAAGATTTACAGTCAGGAGTTGCTGAATAACTTGTTCCGCTACCCTTACACAAAAATCGAGTTCGTCGAGAATGACTTGGGGGTTTCGCGGATTACGGCCGCAAAGCATCTGGATACGCTGGCGAAGAGTGGCTTTGTGGAAAAGAAAAAGATCGGGCGCACGAATTTTTACATCAACCGCCCATTGTTTGAGCTTTTGACGCGGATCACCTTAGACAATAAATGAAACCGAAACGCGCGCCGTTTCGCTGATCGTGAGCCTGGTGGTGTGGCTATTCCGGCACTGACATGAACACCCTGCTGTTGGCGCCTTGCTCAAGCTTGGCCAATCAGAATGCAGACCACGAATCAAAGGGGTCAGCTTCGGATTATATTTCTTAGACTCTTTCATTTCGTTGCCCCTTTGAAAAAAACCATTCCCCCCCAACCTTTAGCTCGCGATACTTCGCGCAGCACTTCTAACCCTAGCCCGTTTCATCCCTATAATGAATTTAGAGCTGCGCTCGGAGGGATGGGCCATGTTCTGGAAAGACCTGATCGAGCTCCTGTTTCATCACCCCATGGGGCTCTACGATATCGCCAAGCCTTTGGGCATCGACCCCAAGGATATGGAGGACGATATTCGCCATCTCGCCCGCACCCTGAAACGCTCCTCCTAATACCGGTTAGTGGTGCACCCGGCGACCTGCCACAAGTGCGGCTTTGTTTTTTCCGCCGAGCACCTGCACAAGCCCGGCAAGTGCCCCCACTGCCGGGAAACGTGGATTGTCGAGCCCCGTGTGGAGGTGGAGGAAAGAAGATGAACCCGAGGGAGACCTCATGGCCAGGTGGCTGATCACCCTGGGCGTGATCCTCGTCGCGCTGGGCCTGCTTTGGCCTGTGCTGGCCAAGATTGGCTTGGGTAACCTGCCGGGGGACATCCGTATCGAGCGCAAGGGGGTGTTTTTCTATTTCCCCCTCACCAGCGGCCTGATCGTTTCCGTGCTCGTCAGCCTGGTGTTGTGGCTGCTCCGGCGCTGACATGAAAATCCCGCTTTGACCGGCGCCCTGGCGTGGCACGGCTTTTTAGTTCGGTGATTCAGTGTTTGGCACGCCGAATCCGGTTGGTGCGATAGCCCACCGTGATCACTTCGTTTTGCGGGTCAAGGACGGCGTACATATCCGCCCAGCGGTCGATCTGGTTTGGCGGCAGCGATTTTGACAGCGCAGCCTTTCCCAAGCTGCTGAAATACACTACCCGGCTGCCGTGAGGCGCATGTGCGACCCGGCCGTAGGCGAACAGCGTTTCCAGGGCCTGGGGCGGGATGCCGCGGCGCTTCATGCTCATTCTGGCGTGGCTGCTGACGATTCCAAGTTTCATGTTTTTCTCCTTGCTCAAAGCAATTCGTCCGGTTCCGGTTGTGGTCAAAATAGGCTTGCGGTGGCAGCCTTTTCGGATGGCCCGGCCTTGAGGATTTTGCGCATCTGGCTGATCTGCCTGTCCATCCGGCGCAGTGTGGCCGGCTGCACGGTGGTTTTTCCCTCCTTAGCCGCCCGGTTGCAGATCCGGCGTATCGCCATCATCAGTTTCAGTCCGTTGTGGTTTTCCATCTCTTTACCCTTTCCAGTCAAGTCATGCGGTTTTTTCAAATAGCTGCTCTCGTTCTGTCATGCATTGTGGGGTATAGTGTGGCTCACAGGATGAGCCACATAAATTCCCTCAGGAAATTTTCATGGACCGCACGGAACGCTTCTATCGCATCGACCAGCTGCTGCATGAACGCAGGATTGTTCCCATCGAGGTTTTCCTTGGCGAACTGGAAATCTCCCGCGCCACCTTCAAGCGGGATATCGAATACCTGCGGGACAGGCTGAACGCGCCCATCGTCTGGGACCGGGAAGCCGGGGGGTACCGCTTCGACAAGCCGATGGCCGGGAACAAGTACGAGCTGCCCGGCCTGTGGTTCAACGCCTCGGAAATCCACGCCCTGCTCACCATGCAGCAACTGCTGCAGAACCTGGGGCCGGGCCTGCTTTCCCCCCATGTCGACCCGCTGCTCACCCGGCTGAAACTGCTGCTGGAGTCAGCCGAGATCCCGATGGATTCGGTCGAAAAGCGCATCCGCATCCTGCGCGTCAACGCCCGCGCCTACGAACCCGAGCATTTCTCCCCGATCGCGACCGCCGTCCTCCAGCGCAAGAAACTGGAAATCAGCTACTACACCCGCAGCCGGGACGAAACGCAGGACCGGGTCCTGTCTCCCCAACGCCTGACGCACTACCGGGACAACTGGTATCTGGACGCCTGGTGCCATATGCGCAACGGCATCCGCAGCTTTTCGCTGGACGCCATCCGCCGGGTGAAACTGATCAGCGAGCAGGCGCTGGATGTCAGCGAACAGGAGCTCGACGCAATATTGGGCACCGGCTACGGGATTTTCTCGGGCAAGGAGGTGAAGTGGGCGGAACTGCGCTTTACGCCGCAGCGTGCGCGCTGGGTGAGCCGCGAAGCCTGGCACCCGGAACAGAAGTCGCGCTTCGACGACGAAGGGCGCTACATCCTGAACGTGCCCTACAGCGACGACCGGGAACTGGTGATGGATATCCTGAAATTCGGCCCGGAGGTGGAAGTGCTGGGGCCCGATCCGCTGCGCCGCCGGATCATCGATCTGGTCGGCCAGACCTCGGGGATTTATGGCGGCTAGCATATTAACCGGCGCGGCGAATGCTCATGCCGTGCTAGGATGGGGAATCACAGATTACAGGGAAAACCGCCATGAAAAAACTGACCATCCATATCCATGCAGAGCTGGAAATTCCGGACGACTGGGAGGTTGTCGAACACAAGTCGGGCATCCAGGCACTGAAAATCGGCGACAGGTTCATCGATTTCGACATCGTGCCGCTGGCTACCGAGGAGAATGACGTGGACGCGACCTGGACCGACGAGGATGAGGAATTGACCAACGATATCCTCATGACTGTGACCGGGCTGGATGCCACGCTGGAAATAGACTGATCTGCCGGCCGAAGCAGCGCTTACCGGCGCCCCGCCACCTTAATGATAAATCACGTTAAACCGATTTCTAAGCTGCTCAAGCTCAGGCATATCGTGGATGCCAATATACGGTTGCCGGGGATGGCGGGCCAGGTAGCTCTGACTGGCAATCCTCCGCCAGGTAAAACTGCTTCAGCGGCGCAAACAATAACCTCAGCACCTTAGCCTGCCTTGCACAGGCATTTCTTTCTCTACTGTGCCGCAGCAGCGATGCGCCGCGAGAGCTCGGAGTCGCGGCTTTTAATGAAATTCATGAGTTTCTGCGGGTAGTCAGCCGCAACCGCATTCCTGACGGAGGGACGCATCGCCAAGGCCTGCCGCCATGCGCGCACCTTGGGCGTGTTGGCAAATACGCCAAAGTCGGCGAAGCCGTCATACACGTCGAAGTAGCGGAAGATCGGGCCGAAAGCCGCATCAACCAGGGAGAAGTTCTTCCCGGCGAAATAAGGCCCGTCCTGCAAAGCATTTTCAAGCATTTCGAACCTGGATTGCAGTTCCATGCGCTTGGCCTCGAAGACTTCCGCGGCCTTTGTGGTATTGAACTCCCAAATCGTGCCCAGAATCGCCGAACCGAACTCGATCCATGCACGGTGCTGCGCGCGCTTTAGCGGATCGTCAGGGTGGAGGCGCGGTGCTATCGTTTCGTCCAGGTATTCGCAAATGACGGCCGATTCGAAAATAACCTCGTTGTCGACCTGGAGCAGCGGCACCTTGCCGAGAGGGGAAGTTTTGCTGAACCAGTCCGGCTTGTTGTCTAAGTCGATGTTGGTGCGCTCGAACGGTGCATTCTTTTCGATGAGTGCAATGACTGCACGTTGCACATACGGGCAGATTTCATGGCTTACCAGATGCAATTTCGGCATGATCTTGATCTCCTGTCAGGTTGACGACAGCTCGCCTAAACAAAAGCGCGGTTGCTCGGTAATCTTAAAATATTTCCTCTCAAGCGGATTGCTCAGGGGTCGCCTTCTCGGTCGCGCCATCCCCTTTAAGGTCTTGAATGCCGGGCACCTGGAAGATGCCTTGCAGCTTCAGCAGTTCATCGCGGTGCAGGCGCGCGAGATTTTCCACCGTTTTCTCGCCCTTAGGGGTGAGATGCACTTCTACCTCGCGCCGGTCCGCCTTGCCTTGCTCGCGGTATACCAGGCCCAGTTTCTCGCAGCGCGACACCAGGGAAACAACGCCGTGGTGATGGGCCTGCAGCCGTTCCGCCAGTTCCCCGATGGTCGCCCATTCCCGGCCCTGATAGCCCTTGATGTGAAGCAGCAGGAGGTATTGGAGATGGGTGACGTCGTAGTTGTGCGTCACTTCCTCGCTGAAGCGCAGGAAACGGCGCAGCTGGTATCTGAAATGGGAGAGGGTTTCGAACTCTCTCTTGCTGAGAACGTCTTTGTCCATGGGGTAATACTACTCGTTTTGTTAACGCCCACAAAATAGCATATTGTGATAATATCAAACTGTGATATATTATTTTCGTGGGCATTTGATTCATTTTTTGCATGGAGGTGAATGATGGATGCGTTTGTGCAATTGCCGGCCGTCGATGGCGAGGGCTATTTGATTGACCCGCAGGACTGGAGCGAGGAACTGGCGGAAGAATTTGCCAGCCAGGAAAACATCCGGTTGACGGAAGACCACTGGGACGTGATCCGCTTTATGCGCGGGTTTTACGAGGAGCACCAGATCGCGCCCGACGCCCGCTATGTAATCAAGCATCTGGCGGAGCGGCTGGGAACGGATTCGCGCAACAAGCTGTTCGAGCTATTTCCCTACGGTTACGTAAAGCAGGCCTGCAAGATCGCCGGCATGAAGCGGCCGCGGGGCTGGAGTACGGGCTGACAGGTTGATGGGTTCCGTCGGGATGCGGCTACAGATATTTTGTTCCCGACGGGTTTTCCGGCTGGTCGATTCCGGCGTCAATCGCGCCGCGCAAGTACAGTTGGTCGAAGGCGTCCTGATCGGTTGCAAAGAAATTGTCGAGGCCGATGCTCTGGCTTAGATTGGTTCGATTCATCTAACCAAAGGGGTTAGCTTCAATTTTTTAGTTCTCTCTCCATCTCCATCCCTCAAAACCCAAAATCCGTTTGTGTTCCGTTTCGTTCTGATGTCACTATCCCAGCCAGAAGGCTCAAGGTATGATTCCGTCTGAAATCATTACCGACCAATAGGATATACATGGAGACCGTAGCGGTCATCGACTTTGAAACAACGGGGCTATCGCCAGCCATGGGGGACCGGGCGACCGAGGTTGCGGTGGTTATCGTGGCTGATGGCAAGATCGTCGATCGCTACCAAAGCCTGATGAATGCGGGTGTGCACATTCCTCCATTTATCGAATCCCTGACCGGGATATCCAACGCCATGATCCGCAACGCGCCGCCGGCAAAGGAGGTGATGCGTGCGCTGGCGGAGTTTGTCGGCGACGTGCCCCTGGTGGCGCACAATGCCTCATTCGACAGCCGGTTTCTGGATGCCGAGTGGCTGATGATCAACCAGCAGCGGCGGCAGGAATTTGCCTGTTCGATGTTGCTGGCACGCCGGATTTATCCTGCTGCGCCTGATCACAAGCTGGGCACGCTGGTCAGGCATCTGGGGCTTCCCTCGGCAGTCCGCCATCACCGCGCCCTGGCTGACGCGGAAATGACCGCCCATCTATGGGTAAAAATGGGGGCGGATCTCAGGCGGCAATATGGCCTGAGCGCCGTTCCGCACGAGTTTTTGCGCGCCCTGCAGAAAGCGCCGAAGGCGCAGATGAATCGCTGCGTTGAGAGAGCCAAGTGCAGATTCGGCTTGTGATCGGCGACTGAATTTGACCAAGGGCCATCAGCCCTTCTTCCCTTCCAGCTTCGCTTTCAGGTCGGCAAATGGATTATGGGTTGCCACGGATGCCTGATCGCCAGAGCTTCTCCCCCTTACCGCCTCATCCATAACGCGGGAATGCTCGTTATCGTGGCAATACAGGCAGAGCAATTCCCAATTGCTGCCATCCAGCGGATTGTTGTCGTGATTGTGATCTTTGTGGTGCACCGTCAATTCTTTCAGGCGCACCCCGGCAAACTCGCGGCCACACCGCCCGCAAATCCACGGAAATAATTTGAGCGCCCGCTCGCGATAAGTGGCCTCACGCTCGCTGCTGTGCCGGCGTGCTTCGGCGATAACGCGATCAAGTCGCGCGTGATCAGGAATAGTATGCTTGGTCATGGCTGTTGGCTGGCTGATTGTTGGCTGAAACTATATCAATAATATCAGTTGCCTTTCAATCGGGTAAGGTCGTCCACGATCTCCCTGGAATGGCGGGAAGTGTCGACCTTGAGGTACGTCTTGGCAACCTTGCCCTGCGGGTCGATCAAAAAAGTGTAGCGCCTGGCAAGCTTGATCAAAACCAGATTCCTCAGGGCGCCGTAACTGTCGGCGATTCTGCCATCTTTGTCGGCAAGAAGCGGAAACGGCAAATGGTATTTCTTGGCGAATTCCGCGTGCGAGACGGTGTCATCCACGCTCACTCCGATGACCTGCGCCCCCAGAGCGGTGAGTTTGTGAAGATCGTCACGAAACTCGCAAGCTTCTTGTGTACATCCCGGCGTATCGTCCTTGGGATAAAAATAGAGCACCACCCAGCGCCCTTTGTAGTCGTCCAGAGAATGCACTTTGCCGTTCTGGTCGGGGAGGCTGAACAAGGGGGCGGGTTGTCCAACCTGAGGCAGTTCGCCCGCGTAAGCAAGGCGCATCCACAACACGATAACCGCAAGCAATGCCAGGGAAACAGCTAATATTTTCATAGGAATTCTCCGTAATCAGGTTCAATTACTTAAGATTGTAGGTCAGCGCGCCCGCCGCCAGACCGCTTGGCCCCGATGTGCATCCGCTCAAACTCCCGCAGGAATTCTCGCTTGGCCACATCCGGCGGCATGGACAGTATCGTCTCCCCCATCGGTTCCACGTCGATCAGAGTGATCCATTCTTCAACGGAGTACGGCATCAGGTCGCGCTTTTCCGTGGCCAGCGCGATCAGGTCGGCTTGCTTGACGATCGGGTTGTGGTTCAGGTCGACCCCGAAGCGCTCGCCGATGATGCGGCTGACGTTATCCTCGATTTCCGAGAAGCTCGGCAACAGCACCTTGAGCGGTTTTACCATGTCCCCGAGGTAGGCTTCGGCGGCATCGTGGAGCAAGGCGGCGAAGCGCAGTGCTTCCGGCACCAGCGAGGCGACGATCAGGCTGTGCTGGGCGACCGAATAGAAGGCATTGGTCTGGCCGTTGAAGCGGCACTGGTAGGCCAGGCCGTGCGCGATGTCCTCGATATCTACATCGTCGATGCGCGGCTCCAGCGGATAGAACCGGTTGCCCAGGTAGGTCGAGACGTAAAGTTTGCTCATTGGCGTTCCAGGTGACGGCTATTCGGTTTAATTAAAGTATGACATCCTTCAGACTCACCATGTGAGCCACAATGGGCTGATCGATGGATAACCAGAAAAGGCCAGGTTCGATTAATCTATATGCTAAACGACAATGTACGCGGTACGGCATGGCTGCAAATGCAATCCAGATACGATGAGCACCCACATTAAAAAAACTCCGGCAGCAACCCCATGGGCGCCACTGCATCACCGAGTGTACCGGATACTGTGGATAGCCTCGGTTTTCTCCAACATTGGCTCGTGGATGCACGAGGTCGGTGCCGGCTGGCTGATGACATCGCTCGCACCCACTCCCCTGATGGTGGCCCTGGTCCAGGCAGCCACGGCTGCGCCGGTATTCATGCTGGCGTTGCCCGCAGGAGCTCTTGCCGATATCGTCGACCGGCGACGCTACCTGATCGCAACGCAGGTATGGATGATGATCGTTGCAGCAATTCTTGGCGCACTCACCCTGACCGGGCTGACGACTGCACCCCTGCTGCTGATTTTTACTTTCGCGCTTGGAATAGGCACTGCAATGATGATGCCCGCATGGGGTGCGATCACGCCGGAACTGGTTCCGCGTGCCGAGCTCCATGCCGCCATCAGCCTCAACACCATCGGAATGAACCTGTCCCGATCCGTTGGCCCGGCGCTTGCCGGGTTGATCGTTGCCGTAGCCGGGCCTGGATTCGTCTTTATCCTGAATGCCGTTTCATTTCTCGCCACCATAGCCGCACTGAAAAGCTGGCAGCGCCCGACCAGGGAAAGTGAATTACCCGCAGAACGACTCATCGGCGCGATCCGCGCCGGATTGCGCTATGCGCGGCATTCCCCGGAATTGCGGGCTGTGCTCGCTCGGGGCATTGCCTTTTTTGTGTTCGCCAGCGCTTCCTGGGCATTATTGCCCCTGATCGTTCGACAAGAGCTGAACAGCGGTCCCGGCACTTACGGGCTGTTCCTGGCTTGCGTGGGTGTAGGCGCCATCGGCGGCGCGTTGCTGCTGCCGCGTGTTCACCGTCATGCCTCACGGGACGGGATCGTGGCAGGCGCCACCGTGCTTTACACGGTTGCCATGCTGGCTCTTGCCCACAGTGGAAACGTGATTGCGGCCGGGGCTGCCATGCTGATTACGGGCGTGGCCTGGATCAGTGTCGTTTCATCCCTGATGACGGCAACCCAGACCGCCCTGCCAGGGTGGGTGCGGGCTCGTGGCCTGGCTTTCTTCTGGGTCGTGTTCACGGGAGGCATGGCGGTGGGTAGCGCACTCTGGGGGCAGATTGCCTCGTGGATCGGCATTCCCGAAACACTGACGGTGGCAGCCATCGGAGCGCTGGTCGGGATCGGTGCAACCTGGCAATACCGAATCGGACTGCACGATGTCGCTGACCTTACGCCGTCGATGCACTGGGCCACACCGATGATGGCCGATGACCTGGAACTGGATCGAGGGCCGGTGATGGTGACGGTGGGATACCAGATCGATCCGGCAAGAACCCATGAGTTCAAGCCTGTCATGCAGCAAATGCGCAGAATCCGGCGGCGCGACGGTGCATTCATGTGGGAACTGTTCAACGACATCGAAGACCCCGGACGCTTCGTGGAATGCTTCATGGTCGAATCATGGCTTGAACATTTACGCCAGCACGAGCGGGTGACCGTTGCGGACCGGGATATCAGCGAGAAGGCGCGGGTATTTCATATCGGCGCCGAACCTCCCAAGGTGACTCACCTGGTTGCAGGGAATGCGTGACCACGACAAAATAACCTGACTGGTGCTTCCAGCCAATTAGACACGGCGACTGCACGGCGAAAAATATCACTCCAGCATTTATTCAATGCCGATTGGCTTGACGCGAAATTTCCCCTACAATGTGTTTGCTTTAATCAACCACAACGGGAGCTAACACCATGAACAAAGCAGAACTGATCGATGCCGTAGCCAAATCCACCAAGCAAACCAAGGGCCAGACCGAAGAAACCCTGAACGCGCTGATGGCCACTGTCCAGAGTGCCATGGCCAAGGGCGACAATGTCCAGCTGATCGGCTTCGGCACCTTTGCCGTTGAAGAGCGCGCCGCACGCATTGGCCGCAACCCTGCCACCGGCAAGGAACTGAAGATTCCTGCCAAGAAGGTCGCCAAATTCAAGGTTGGCAGCAAGCTGAAAGACGCTGTTGCCGGCGTCAAAGCCAAGAAGAAGTAATAAAGCAATTCATGAGGGCGGCCTCCTCGGCCGCCCTTCTTTTCTCAGCGATACCCCTATTGCGCAGGATCTCCGCAACCCGCGCTCCCCGATCATGCCGCTTCAAAATGCAGCAATAAGCACAGAATCCAGCCGTTTCGACTTCTCGGCGCCAGCATCCTCTCTATCGCTTAAACCATTTTCCCTTCCATGCGCTTCGATATCATCGTAATCGGCGCCGGCGCCGCCGGCATGATGTGTGCCGCACAGGCCGGACGCCGTGGCCGGCGCGTATTGATCATCGACCACTCCGCCAAACTCGGCGAGCGCATCCGCATTTCCGGCGGCGGGCGCTGCAATTTCACCAACCGCAACGTAGGCGCAGAGAACTATCTCTCGCAGAACCCGCATTTCTGCCGCTCGGCGCTCGCCCGCTTCTCGCAGCGCGATTTCATCGCGATGATTGAACGGCGCCGCATTTCGTACCACGAACGGGAGCACGGCCAGCTTTTCTGCGACGATACGGCACAAGATATCATCGATATGCTCAAGGACGGCTGCGACGACGCCGGGGTACAGTGGGCAATGCCGTGCGCAGTGCACCACATCGAACGCATCGAAAACCATGAGGAAGGCTTGCGCTTTGCGGTCGCCACCGGGCTCGGCAGCTTTCGTTGCCAGTCGCTGGTGATCGCCACCGGCGGCCTCGCCGCTCCGAAAATCGGTGCCAGCCCCTTCGGCTACAAGATCGCGGAACAATTCGGCCTGCGCGTGATACCCCCCAAGCCCGCGCTGGTGCCGCTGGCGCTGGCGCCGGAAACATTGGTCCCACTGAAGTCGCTCGCCGGCGCATCGCTCGATGCCGGTACCCACTGTGACGGCGGCTCGTTCCGCGAAAATGTGTTGATCACCCACCGCGGCCTTTCCGGTCCGGCCATCCTGCAGATTTCGAGCTACTGGCAGATGCAGGAGTATGGCGGCGGAAAGAAACAGCCGGTTGAAATCGACCTGCTGCCCGATCTCGACGCGGCCGCCTGGCTGGCGGAGCATCGCCGCAGCAAGGCGTTGCTGTCGAATCTGCTGGCTGAACGGCTGCCGCGCCGCTTTGCGCATGAATGGTGCGCGCTGTTCGGCTGGGCAAAGCCGGTGAACGAGCTTTCCCAGCGCGAACTCGATGCCGCCGCGCAGGCCCTCAAGGGATGGGCACTGCTGCCATCCGGCACGCTGGGCTATGCCAAGGCCGAAGTCACGCTGGGTGGCGTCGACACCGACGGACTTTCGTCGAAAACCATGGAGGCCAAGCCGGCGCCGGGGCTCTATTTCATCGGCGAAGTGGTTGACGTCACCGGCTGGCTCGGCGGCTACAACTTCCAGTGGGCGTGGTCATCGGGCTGGGTTGCGGGACAGGTTGCGTAGTAAATTATTAAAAACCGTTGTTATCCACGGATTAACACGGATGTACACAAATTATCAATGGGTTACATGAAGCAACCAGCCCACCCTCGGGTAGCCAACGGCTCATGCGCAACCATTTGTTTTATCAGTGTTAATCTGTGTTAATCCGTGGATAAACTGCCGTTTTTGGCAACATGCGATAAGATAATGGATAATGTCGTTCAGACAATGACCCGAATCAGCAAGGAGGCGCAAGTTTTGAAGCAATCCCCGGAAAACCTGGTCGAGATCAGCAATCTCCACTTCGCGTATGGCAAACGGAAGATACTTAAAGGCATCAACCTCACCATTCCTCGCGGAAAAATCGTCGCCATTCTGGGGGTAAGCGGGTGCGGCAAGTCCACCCTGCTTCGCCATGTCGGCGGGCAGCTCAGGCCTTCGCGCGGCAGCGTCAAGGTTGAAGGCAAGGTCATCCACGAACTCGACAATGACGGCCTGTACGCCATGCGCCGGGAAATGGGCATGATGTTCCAGGTGAGCGGGCTGTTCAGCGATCTGTCGGTTTTCGACAATATTGCGTTCCCGATGCGCGAACACACCGACCTCCCGGAGGAAGTGATCCGCGATCTGGTATTGATGAAACTCCACGCAGTCGGCCTGCGCGGCGCCCATGCCCTGATGCCGAGCGAGCTGTCGGGCGGCATGGAGCGGCGGGTGGCTCTGGCGCGCGCAATCGCTCTGGACCCCACGTTGATTATCTACGACGAGCCCTTCGCCGGTCTCGATCCGATCTCGCTCAACACCATCGCAAACCTGATCCGGCGCCTGAACGATGCGCTGGGCGTGACTTCGGTGGTGGTGACCTACGACGTATCGGAATCCCTGAAGGTCGTCGACTACGTCTACTTCATCAATGACGGCGTGGTGGTGGCCGAGGGTGCGGCGGCAGAAATGCTCGCCTCCACCGACCCATTCGTCCACCAGTTCGTCCATGCGGAGCCGGACGGACCCGTCGGCTTCCAGTACCCGAGCAAGCCCTACGCACAGGAACTGGGTTTGAGGAACAAAGGCGCTTGAAGCAATACAGCCGGCTCATCAGTCGGCGGTGGGCGCCTTGATTTCTTCCTGGTTGTGCCGGCTTTGCTCTTCCATCACCAGCAGCGACAGTTCTTTCTTGAGCTCGTTGAACTCGGCTGAACTGGGGTCGCGCGAGCGCGGCATGGCGACGCTGACATCCTTCTTGATCTTGCCGGGGCGATAGGTCATGACGACGATCCGGTCGGCAAGGTAGATGGATTCCTCGATGCTGTGGGTGACGAAGATGATGGTCTTCTTGAATTCCGTCCAGATCCGCAGCAGCTCGTCCTGGAGATTGCGCCGGGTGAGCGAGTCTAGCGCCCCGAACGGCTCGTCCATCAGCATGATCGGGGAGTCCAGCGCCAGCACGCGGGCGATCGCCACGCGCTGGCGCATGCCGCCGGACAGGTCTTTCGGATAGCGGTCGCGGAAATCCTGCAAATTCAGCATTTCCAGCAGTGCTCCCACTTTCTCCCTGATTTGCGCCTTGGGCTGCTTCTTGATCTCGAGGCCGAAGGCGATGTTCTTCTCCACCGTCATCCACGGGAACAGGGCATATTCCTGAAACACCATGCCGCGATCCGGCCCAGGCGACTGCACCGGATGTCCGTCGACGAGGATGGCGCCGGTGGTGGGCGGCGAGAAGCCGGCGACGGCATTGAGCAGGGTGGACTTGCCGCAGCCGGAAGGCCCGAGCAGGCAGATGAACGTCCCGCGCTGGACGTCCAGGTTGATGTCGTCCAGCGCCACCACTTCGCGGTCGCCGGTGCTGAATACCTTGCTTACTTTGCCGATCTGGATATGGGGCTGCATGGTCAGTTGCTTTCGATACCTCGATGCCACTTGAGCAGATAATTGTTGAGACCGTTCATGCCGGTGTCGATGGCCAGCCCGAGCAGGCCGATGCTGAACATGCCGGCGATGATCTTGTCCGACCAGAAGAACTCGCGCGCTTCCAGAATCCGGTAGCCGAGGCCATTGTTGACGGCGATCATTTCCGCCACGATCACCACGATGAAGGCGGTGCCGACGCCGATCCGGGCGCCGGTCAGGATGTAGGGCGTGGCCGCCGGCAGCATCACGCGCAGGAACATGGTGGTCTGGCCCGCACCCAGGCTGCGCGCGGCGCGGATGTAGATGCCGTCGACATGGCGCACGCCGGCGATGGTATTCATCAGGATCGGGAAAAATGCGCCGATGACGATGAGAAAAATCGCCGGCGGGTTGCCCAAGCCAAACCACAGAATCGACAGCGGGATGAAGGCGATCGGCGGAATCGGCCGCAGCACCTGGATCAGCGGATTGAACAGCTTGTAGATGCGATCGTTCGCACCCATCAGCAGGCCCAGCGGCAGCGCCAGAACAGCGCCCACAAGAAAACCAGTCACCACGCGATAGAGGCTGGCGTAGGCATCACGGATCAGCTCGCCGGAAAAAAACCATGCCAGATAGCTCGCTTTGGCCGGATCGAAAAGCTCCTGTGGCTTGAGGTATTCCCACCACCTGGCCAGCACCGCAGTGGGTGCTGGCAGAATTTGTGGATTGACGATCGCTTGCACCGACAGCCACTGCCACACCGCCAGCAGCGCGATCGGCACCAGGAAGCCTTGCAGGGTCTCGAATATTTTTGCCCGGTAGGAATTTTTCATCTTTGCCCGCACCGCCTTATTTTACCTTTAATTCTTTCTTCGCCTTGTCGAGCAGCGCAAGCCGCACCCAGTCCTTTGCCAGCGGCGGATTGGCCATCTTGCCGACGCCGTATTTCTTCATCAGGTCGGTGGTAATCTGGACGTGGTCGAGGCTGACGTCATAAGTGAAGGAGGCATTGCTCATGGCGTCCTGGTAGTCGTCGATGCTGATCTGATTCTTGAACATCTGCTCGCGCACGTATTTTTCCGCCAGCTTGGGGTTGTCCTGGAAAGTCTGGGTCGCTTCCACGAACAGCTTGAGCACCCGCTCGGCGACGTCACGCTTCTCGTTATACATCTTCTCGGTCATCACCAGCGCCCGCACCGGCTCGCCCAATGGCGTGTCGTAAGGCTTCAGCACCTCCACCCCGAAGCCCTTGTTGATCGACTGGGAGGATTGCGGCTCGGACTGGCACATGGCGTCGATATGTTTCTGCATCAGAGCCTGGTTCAGGTCGGCGAACGGCATGAAGAATATCTGCACGTCCTTGCCCGGTTGATCGGACCAGGTCAGGTTGTGCTTGGCCAGCTCGGCTGCCAGCAGCAGTTCCTGCGCCCCGCCGCGCGCCACGCCCACCTTCTTGCCCTTGAGGTCGGCCACCGACTTGATGTTCAGGTCGGGGCGGGCGACGATGCGCGCGCCGCCCTTGGCAAAGCCCGCCACCACGTAGATCGGCACGCCGCTGGCGCGGCCGGCAACGGCCGCATCCAGCGCGCTCGCCGCGATGTCGATCTCGCCGGCGATGGTTGCCGGCAGGATGTCGAGGCCTTTGGCAAACACACGTTCTTCGATCTGCAGATTGTACTTAGGCGCGATCTCCTTCATGTAGGAAACCGCCCCATAATGGGCGAACTTGAGATTGCCGAGCCTGACCACATCCGGCGCGGCCTGCGCGCCAAGCGCGAAAAACAAGGTGCATGCCAGCAGAAATAATTTTGAAAATTTCATGTGATCCCCCTTGAAGAACTTGAAACAAAAGCGCATCGCGCCGCAAAAAAATCGATTATACCCTCAGCCATCCCTCCTGCCCTAGCAGGGGCTAGTCACTCCGGCCTGGCCCGTTCATACTGCAATGGCCACGGAACTTCCACCCCCAATTTGCGCGCCGCGTGCAGCGGCCAGTAGGGGTCGCGCAGCAGTTCGCGGGCGAGGAAGACCGCGTCGGCCAGGCCGGTTGCCACGATCTGCTCGGCCTGTTCGGGCGCGGTAATGAGGCCGACGGCCCCGACAGCGATCCCCGCCTCCTGCCGGATGGCGGCCGCGAAAGGCGTCTGAAAGCCGGGGCCGGCCGGTATTCGGGCATCAGGGGTCAAGCCGCCGCTGGAACAATCGATCAGGTCGACACCCGCCTCTTTCAGCCAGCGGCAAAGCTGCAGCGACTGGGCCAAGTCCCAGCCGCCCTCCACCCAGTCGGTCGCGGAAATGCGCACGAACAGCGGCAGATCCTGCGGCCACACCTCGCGCACCGCCCGCGCTACCCGCAACGGCAGGCGGGCGCGGTTTTCCAGGCTGCCGCCGTAAACGTCGTTGCGGCGGTTGCTGAGCGGCGACAGGAATTGGTGCAGCAAATAGCCGTGGGCCATGTGGATTTCCGCCACCTCGAAACCGGCGGCCAGACAGCGCCTGGCGGCAGCGGCGAAAGCAGCCACGATCCCGTCCAGTTCCGCCACATCCAATTCGCGCGGCAGTGGCGAGCCCGGCGCAAAAGGAATGGCGCTGGGAGCAACCACTTGCCAGCCGCCCTGTTCCGGCCCGAGCGAACTGCGGCTGAGCCAGGGCGCATCGGTGGAAGCCTTGCGCCCGGCATGGGCAAGCTGGATGGCGGGTGCCGCGCCCTGCTCGCGGATGAAGCGTGCGATCGGCGCCAGCGCCTCGGTATGGTGCTCCGACCAGAGGCCAAGATCGTAGGGAGAGATGCGCCCCTCGGGCGCAACCGCGGCGGCCTCCACCATTACCAAGCCGGCCCCGCCGACGGCGCGGCTGCCCAAGTGAACCAGGTGCCAGGTATCCGCCATGCCGTCCTGCGCCGAGTACTGGCACATGGGGGAAACGAAAATCCGGTTTTTAAACTCCAAGCCGCGCAACTTGAAGCGCGAGAACAGCTTGCTCATTTTTGCACTCCTGAAAGCGACAAAGCCAGGCAGTTGCCTGGCTTTGTCCATGACCCTGACCCCAAGCATCTTAGGCGATAGACACATCCCCGGACAAGTATACGTCCTGTATCGCGTTGAGCAACATCACGCCATCCTGCATCGGCTTCTGGAACGCCTTGCGGCCGGATATCAGGCCCATGCCGCCGGCGCGCTTGTTGATCACGGCAGTGCGCACCGCCTGACCCAGGTCGTTCTCGCCCGAGGCGCCGCCGGAGTTGATCATGCCCGCCCGCCCCAGATAGCAGTTCGCCACCTGGTAGCGCACCAGGTCGATCGGATGGTCGCTGGTCAGCTCGGAGTACACCTTGGGGTGGGTCTTGCCGAACTTGATCGCGGTATAGCCCCCGTTGTTCTCGGCCTGCTTCTGCTTGATGATGTCGGCCTCGATGGTGGCGGCGAGATGGTTGGCTTGGCCGGTCAGGTCGGCGCTGGTGTGGTAGTCGACGCCGTCCTTCTTGAAGCCGGGATTGCGCAGGTAGGCCCACAGCACCGTCGCCATGCCCAGTTCGTGGGCGTGGGCGAAGGCTTCGGAAATTTCGAGGATCTGGCGGCGCGATTCGGGCGATCCATAATATACCGTCGCGCCCACCGCCACCGCGCCCATGTCGAATGCCTGATCGACGCTGGCGAACAGGGTCTGGTCGTAGATTTCCGGGTAGGTCAGCATTTCGTTGTGGTTGATTTTGACGATGAACGGAATCTTGTGCGCATACCTGCGCGCTACCGATCCCAGTACGCCCAAGGTCGAGGCCACCGCGTTGCAGCCGCCCTCGATCGCCAGCTTGACGATGTTTTCCGGGTCGAAGTAGATCGGGTTGGGCGCAAAGGAGGCGCCGGCCGAATGCTCGATGCCCTGGTCCACCGGCAGGATGGAAAGATAGCCGGTGCCGCCCAGCCGCCCGTGGTCGAACAGGGTTTGCAGCGCGCGCAGCACGCCGGGCCTGACGTCTTTCTGCGCCACCACGCGGTCGACAAAGTCCGGCCCGGGCAGGTGCAGCATGTCCTTGGGAATCCCCTTGCACTGGTAGGCCAGCAAACTCTCCGCTTCGTTGCCCAGCAACTTGATGATATCGGTCATTTTCGTTTCCCTTGCTGATCAAAGTGAATAAGGCGCATCACTTCTAAATATAGCAGCCACCTCGAACATCCCCAAAATACCTGCTTAACTTGGGGAACCGGCAAGAATTTCGGCAAAATGCATGAATACCAATTTAAAACAAAGGGGAGCTGCCATGGGATTTCTCGCCCTACTTGCCATTCTGGCTGTCGCCGCGGTTTATTCCATCATGCTCTACAACGGCTTGGTCAGCCTCAGGCACAATGTTTCCAAGGCCCTGGGCCAACATCGGTGTGCTCCTCAAGCAGCGCCATGACGAGCTGCCCAAGCTGAAAGTGCAAAAGCCGACATTCCAGCTAAAATTAAACGACCTACCTCATTTCCCGTCTAAAGCCTCATGTGCATCCGAAGCGAAATTTCGGTCGTTCTGCGCATCTTTGTATTGCCGCTCTGTTTCGCCTTCGACGCGTCGGCGGAGAGCTATGATCGGCCACCTCATGAGACAACAATTTCCAGGAGCGAGAACACATCCGATGATCAGGGTATCCGCTTTGCCTGCAAGCCAAACCAGCTTGAAGTAGTCGAGTCTGACATGTCGGATTATTTGGCGTCCTTGGAGGTTGCTCCAGGCTTGGTCGTAAAAAAAATGGATCGAACGAATGGAACACTGGTTTTTACCTTGAATACCCCTAAAGACGATGTAGATACCCTAAGCCTTAAAGACAAACCAGAGCTGATGCTCCAAGACGAGGTCGTCAGCCTTCCCGCGAAACGGGGGAAAGAGAGAAAGGTTCACACCGTTTCAAAAAAAGAAATTTTACTTGCCACCCTCCAGCACGGGCGACTTACGGAGTTCAAAGACGGAAATTGCAATATAGAAGCTCTAAAAGATCATGTAGGGATTCGTCAAAACACGGTGGCATGGTCTGAGAGGATGAACTTGGTCTGGCCTGACGGAGGCTCTGCCAGGTGGAATATGAAATATTGGGAACGCGGCACACCCAAGGCAGGCTTCCCCCTGCACGAAGCCATCAACGACGTTTTCAACAACCAACACAAGTATTCCATCGGATGCTACGCGGCCGCAAAAATCGTGATGATTCAAGGCTTGCTGGATTACTATCGCCGCATCAAGAAAGATCCGGCACTTCTGAAAATAGTGGAAAACAGGCTTTGGGCCGATAAGGAGCCACTAGTAAATGTCGAACCGGGAATAATGTGGGACTTTGAGACGGATTTTGATCCAAATGAACTAGAACGGCCAGGAAAGATATTGAAAATACAATATGGTATTGCACCAAAGAATTTCATTCCCGGAGATTGGGCCTATTTGCTGAACACAGACCAAATATCTTACCGGAAGACTGGATATGAAGGTTCCAATGCGATCTACATGGGACGCAATAAATTCATTGATTTATACAATGACCGCGGACACTTCTATACCTTTCAACAGAAAATAGATGAGGTGTATCAGTGGAGAAATGGTGTTTTTAACCGGTCCCGTGATTCAGCAAAGATAAAACCCCTTGCCGAACAAGAGATGGAGCGGCTGAGTACCCCCCCTTCCGAAGGCGGCATCTTGATGGATTTCAGGGTCTCCCCCTATCTTTTCCGGTCCAATGAATTGCCGAAAATTCAATAACCCTATTGGCGTGAACCCCTATGACAATCTGAATTTGTTACAAGTGCGACTGATCGCCGTGTGTCAGTTGCAGCTGTTGAGGGCTTACCCAATCGCCTGATCACGGATCACGCAGCCAACGCAGCTAACGCCGCCCCACCGGCTTGTTAAACAGCGGAGCCGAATCGCGCAGGATCATGTCCGGCGGGGAAAAAGGCGCCAGCCGTTCGAGAAAATCCAGCAGCTCCAGCACTGGCGAATTGCGGAAAAACCGCGCTTGGGGAATTTCCATCCAGATCCGGTCGGCAAAGATATACATCTCGTGGGGAGTGTCGCCGATTCCGTCATGATTGCGGTCGAAGCCCTCGTAATCGTCCCAGTAGTTGCCGCGCCAGTCGTTTTTGCCCGCATCGCCGCTGCCGAACATCATCGCAACATGGATGAGATTGCTCTCGAAGCTGTTGCCGTGCAGGACATGGCCGCCCCGCTCGCCGGAAAACTGGATGCCGGTGGCGTTATGGGCGATCCGGTTGCCGCTCAGCACGGTCCTGTCCGCCTGTTCGGTGGGCGAATCGGCGAGGACGCCGACAGCGCAGTGGACGATTTCGTTGCCTTCCGCCAGACCTTCCGCACTCTTCTTGAAGGCCAGCCCCGCCCCGCTTACGCCGAGCGAATGGAAAATCCGGTTGCGCCGGACCTTCACCCGGTCCGAATTCAGAACGATGATGCCGGTGGCGTTGTGAGCGAGGGCGTTGCGCTCGATCGCGCTGTCTGGCGAAAAAATCAGGTGGATGCCGTAACGGCTGTTGCGGATGATGTTGCCGACAACGCGGTTGCGCGGCGAATTCATCAGGGTAACGTCGCGCGCCTGGTCGATGTCGTTGCCCTCGACCAGGTTGTCCATGCTGTACCAGAGGCGGATCGCCTCGCCCCGCATCGCCAGCTCAGCTGGTTTGGAGCGGATGCGATTGTGGCGCAGGATGTTCTGGTTGGCCTGTTTCAGGCTGATGCCGAACAGCGCGTCGTCGATCACGTTGTCCTCGATGCGGTTGCCGTTGCCGGTCAGCGCGATGCCGGTATCCACCCGGTCGTGCGAGCCGCCCGAGTTCGTCAGCCGCAGCCCTCTCACCACCGCCCCGTTGGCATTGATGATCAGCACCGAGCCGGTGCCACCGCCATCGATCGTGACCTTGCCGCCGCCATCAACGATGATCTGGCGCGAAATCAGCGCCGGCCCGGCATAGACCCCGGGCTGGGGATGCAACGTTCCCCCGGTGGGCGTGGCGTCGACCAGGGCCTGGAAGGAAGGATAGGCTGCCGACGCAGCCAGGGGACACGCCAGCAGAAACAGGAAAAGAAAAATTGGGGTCACAAGTGAACACGCATAAAACGATCTTCGCTATGTAACAGCATTTACCCGCTGCCGACAATGCGCGATATCAATTCAACTCATTCCTGCTTTGCCAGTTATGCAGGTTGGGTTAACCCGTAGCCCGGATGGAATGAAATCCGGGCTACAACTTATCACGCCTTTTGCTTGGCCTCCAGCTCTTCCCAGCGCGCCAGGGCGGTCAGCAGCGCTTCCTCGATCTCGGCGGTGCGCGCCTGCAGGCGCTTTACCTCCTCGGGATTGGCGCGATAGAGTTCGCCGTCCGCCAGCTTTGCGCCGAGCATGGACTGCTCCCGCTCCAGCGCCTCGATTTGCCCCGGCAATGTTTCCAGCTCGCGGTTTTCCTTGAAGGACAGCTTGATTTTGGCCGCCGGCTTTTCCTGTGCCGGCTTCGGTTTGGCCGCAGCAGCGGCTTTCTTCTCCGCTTCCGTTTCCACGCGGAGGCGGTAACGCAGCCAGTCCTCGTAGCCGCCGGCATATTCGGCCAGTCGGCCATCCCCTTCGAAGGCGATGGTCGAAGTCACCACGTTGTCGAGGAAGGTCCGGTCATGACTCACCAGAAACAGGGTGCCGGAATATTCCAGCAGCAGCTCTTCGAGCAGTTCCAGGGTTTCGATGTCGAGGTCGTTGGTCGGTTCGTCCAGCACCAGCACGTTGGCGGGGCGGGTGAACAGGCGCGCCAGCAACAAGCGATTGCGCTCGCCGCCGCTGAGTGAAGAAACCTTGGCGCGTGCTCGTTGCGGCGGAAAGAGGAAATCGCCGAGATAGCTGATGACGTGCTTCTTCACCTCGCCGATTTCGACGAAGTCGTTGCCCTGGCTGATGGTGTCGATCAGGGTCGCCTCCTCGTTGAGCTGCTCGCGCATCTGGTCGAAATAGGCGACGGCGAGCTTGGTGCCGCTTTTCACCGTGCCGGAATCGGGCTGCAGCTCGCCCAGGATAAGCTTGAGCAGGGTGGTTTTCCCGGCACCGTTCGGCCCGATAAGGCCGATGCGGTCGCCGCGCATGATGCGCGTGGAGAAATCGCGGATCACGGTCTTGTCGCCGAAGGATTTGGTGACGTGCTCCAGTTCCGCCACCAGCTTGCCGGAGCGATCTCCTGCATCGAGCGCCAGCCGGGCCTTGCCGGTCTGGTTGATGCGCGCCGTATGCTCGCGGCGCAGCTGCTCCAGCTGACGCACCCGGCCTTCATTGCGGGTACGCCGGGCTTTGATGCCCTGGCGTATCCACACCTCTTCCTGGGCTAGGACCTTGTCGAATTTTGCGTTCAGGACCTCTTCGGCTTCGAGCATCTCCTGCTTTCTGCGCTGGAAAGTGGAGAAATTGCCGGGAAAACTCGCCAGCTGCCCGCGGTCCAGCTCGATGATGCGAGTCGCGACGTTGTCGAGAAAGCGCCGGTCGTGGGTGACGAACAGCACGCCGCCGGCAAAGGATTTGAGCAGCTCTTCCAGCCACTCGATGGCGGCCAGGTCGAGGTGGTTGGTGGGCTCGTCCAGCACCAGCACATCCGGCTCGGCAACCAGCGCCCGGGCCAGCGCAACGCGCTTCTTCCAGCCGCCGGAAAGCGATGAAACCAGCGCATCTTCAGGCAGTGCCAGGCGGCTCATCACCGCGTCGATACGGCTTTGCTGGCGCCAGCCGTCGCGCGCCTCCAGTTCGGTCTGCAACACCTGCATGCGCTCCAGCAGCGCATCGGTATCCGCGCCTTCCTCCCCCAGCGCATGAGAAACGGCATGGTAGTCGATCAGCAGCTGGCTCAAGCCGACCAGCCCCTCCGCCACCGCCTCGAATACGGTGTGGTCGGGATCGAGCTGCGGCTCCTGGGGGACATAGGCCAGATTCAGCCCGGGCGCGCGCCATACCTTGCCGTCGTCGGCGGAAGCCACGCCGGCGATGATCTTCAGCAGGCTGGATTTGCCGCCGCCGTTACGGCCGATCAGGCCCACCCGCTCGCCGAGGTCGAGCTGTAAATCCGCCTGATCCAGCAAGGGATGGTGGCCATAGGCGAGAGATAGTTTTTCCAGGGTGATGACGGGCATAATTGAATGGCTTGGAGATTTTAACGAAAGGCGGATTTTACACCGCTCAGGTCGAACCGGGAGATTTAACCAAAAAACTTACTCACCGCAGAGGATGCCGGATAATTCAACCTAAAAACGGCAATTGCTTAACCGCAGAGGCGCAGAGACGCAGAGACGCAGAGGAATAAATGGGTTACAGCAATTTTCCATCCCTCCAAATGAATGAGATCATGCAATACCATAATCGTTGTTTTTTCTCAGCGCCTCTGCGCCTCTGCGGTTCAACTGAGTTTTTTAGGTTCAAAGACTCAAAGGGGTTTTTCAGGCTTGAACAGGCAAACGATTTCTTCGGGCGGAACCGGGCGGCTGAAGTGGTATCCCTGGTATTCATCGCATTTCTGCACACCCAGGAATTCAAGCTGATCTTCGGTTTCCACGCCTTCGGCGATCACGCTCAGGCCCATGCTGCGCCCCAGGCTGATGACGGCTACGGCGATTGCCGCATCGTTCGAATCGGTAATGATGTCCCGCACGAAAGATCGGTCGATCTTGAGGCGGTCGATCGGGAAGCGCTTAAGGTAGCTGAGCGAGGAATAGCCGGTGCCGAAGTCGTCGATGGCCACCAGCACGCCGCGACTCTTGAGCTGTCCCAGAATCATGCTGGTCTTGCTGGTGTTTTCCATCAGCAAGCCCTCCGTCAGCTCAAGCTCCAGCAGCTTGGGGCTGATCCCCGTTTCCCGCAATATGCTATCGATCATTTCCACCAGGTTATCCTGGCGGAACTGACGAGCGGATAAATTCACCGCCATGCGCAGAGGGGGCAGTCCGGCATCCTGCCAGGCCCGGCACTGGGCGCAGGCGGTGCGCAGTACCCACTCGCCGACGAGAATGATCAGATTGTTCTCTTCCAGCAACGGAATAAATTCATTCGGCGGAACCAGGCCCCGCTCGGGATGGTTCCAGCGCAGCAGCGCTTCCACGCCGATCACCCGCCCGCTTTTAATGTCCACCTGGGGCTGGTAGTGGAGGGTAAACTCTTCTCTCTCTATGGCTCGCCGCAACGCGCCTTCCATGGCAAAGCGCTCAATCGCGAGCGCATTCATATCCGTGGTGTAAAAACGAAAATGATTGCGGCCATATTCCTTGGCACTGTACATCGCGGCATCGGCATTCTTGAACAGGCTATCGCTGTCGTGACCGTCCATGGGGTAGATGGTGATTCCCATGCTGGGCGTGACATAAATCTCCTGGCTGGAGGGCGTAAAGGGCAAAGAAAAAATCTCCACGACTTTCTGTGCGATCAACGCAATTTCTTCAATCTCCGACACCCCTTCCAGAACAATGGCAAATTCGTCACCGCCAATCCGCGCCAGGGTGTCATCCTCCAGCACGCAGCGGCGAAGGCGATCCGCGATATCCTGTAGCAGCAGGTCGCCATGGGTGTGCCCAAGGGTATCGTTAATGGTCTTGAAATTGTCGATGTCGAGCAGCATCACCGCCACCATCCGGTGACTGCGGGCAGACCGGCTAATCGCATGCCCAAGACGGTCGAGAAACAGGAAGCGGTTCGGCAGTCCCGTCAGCGCATCGTAGTTGGTCACCTGGACCAGGTTCTGTTCCGCCTCTTTATGATGGCTGAGAATACTGGTTATCTTGAGGGATCTTTCCGACAGCGCTTTTTCGGTTTCCCGCAAAACGCTGACCAGATAATAGAGGAAGGGAACCATGGCCGTTGTGGCGACAACAGCCGTGATCAGGCTGACCCAAAAATAATCGGCCGATCCGTTGCCGGTGAGCACAATGATGGATTCCGTCAAAAGCACGGAGACCAGAACCGGCAGCACGACGAAAACCCATAACCTCCCGGATTTAGCCTTTTCGGCCAGGCGCGCCGCGGTCAACTTGATCAGTTCCAACCCGTCACCTGACCTTACATAGTAGGACGTCCTTCATGAGCGTAGGTGAGCTCATGAAGGGATTGGCAGGAAATGCAGCGCGCGGCAGTCGGGTAAGCCCGTAGCCGCTCAAGCGGAATATCCGCGCCGCAGTCAACGCAGGAGCCATAATCCCCTGATGCGAGACGCTTGAGCGTCACCTCGATAGCACGCACCTCGATGACTTGCCGGTCGACCATCGCAGCGCCCAGGTCAGCCAGCATGTCTGCCACCGACTCATCCCCCAGATCGGGAACGCGTCCGGCCAGATCAATATAATGCTGCTCACCCGAACGGGCCAGCTCGTCACGGATTTCTTCAAGCAGTAGCTGGCGGCGCTTCTCCAGGCTCTGCTTGAGCTGCGCAGCTTCGTCAGCAGTAAAAGCGGCCATTATTCAGACTCCTCGTAAAAATCCGGTGAAACAAAATGACAATTTTATCACAGGACACAAAACTCCTGTTTATACGATTGTTCATCAAGCGGCTCTTCAATCGCCACTCAGATTTCTCTGTGCCCGCCTCACAATATAGCAGCAAGCGCTGTTGTCCGGGTAATTCCGGAACCAATCCCGGCACACTTCTCTGACCCATTCCGGCCGGCTCTTGGCGGCATCGTTCAGCCAGTTAGCAACAGAATCCTGTACATAACGACTTTCGTCGCGGCAGCACGCCTCAAGCAATGGCAGGCCATACCAGGGCTCTGCCTGCAGCGGAGCAATGTGCTTCGCCCACACCCCGCGTGGCCGCGTAATCTCAACGGCAAATCGGCGCAAATTGGCGTCCGGCTCGATTACCCACCTATGCAACCGGGCAATCGCCTCAAACGGCGCGGTCACGACAACCGGACGCAACGCCAGCCAGGCCCATTCGCGCACGCCGAAATGACGATCCGCGGCAAGCGGCCTCATCTCCATGAATTTATCGGCGAAACCCAACTCCGGATGCAAAGCAATCGCAAAACAAGCAAACCCCCGCACCGTATCGGATGGATGAGCGATGAGCTGCTGCAATGCCCCCATATCGTCAAAAGCACCGTGCCTGCCCACCATCCACCCGGCCAGTTCCATGCGCTTTACCAGGCCATGCCCGGAAAAATCCTGACGCGTAGCTTCCTGCGCCAGTCCTGCCGCGTTTCCCGACCAGCCATTCAACGTGCCGAGCAACACGGCAAAATTCATCGCCGTCTGCTCGGTCAGGGTCGCGGTTTCCATTTCACCGCGATTGAGAAGAGCGGTCAGGTCGGGCGGGATATCGCGCCGCCGGACATAGCCTTTACGTTTCGGCATGAATCGGCTGCCACAATCGATTTTATCCATCCATGAATTTTAGCGTAAAATGGCGACCTCGCCCCAGTAGCTCAGTGGATAGAGCAACCCCCTCCTAAGGGGTAGGTCGGACGTTCGATTCGTCTCTGGGGCACCAGTATACATAAGGCTCTCAGCGATTCAGGCTTTTTTCATGTCTAGCAGCATTTCAAATATGTAACCAGTCTGTAACCGCATTTACTCAATGGCGCAGCGGTTCACTTGGTTATTTTCTCCATGCGTAAATTAAAACCGCTTGGCTACTTGAGACTACTGGACACAGTCGAATACATAGTTTCTATCCCAATAGTCGGCCTTGCTGGCCATCCTGGCGAACCGCTTATGTTTCGCGCACTCGGCATTTGCCAGTGTCTGCGCATCGCCTGCGTTCATGGATTGAGATTCAACAATCACACTACGCTCATTCGAGCTAACAACATTCGATGCGCAGCCAGCAAGCGCGATGGTGACAAAAAGAAATGCGGCGATTGGTTTCTTCATTGAGCGCTCCGAGTTGTTTGGAAAATTCAACTACGCAAACAGCATACGCCACTTAATTAGACACGTCCTTGCACTGGCGCAAAAACTCATTCACCTCTCGCACCTGCTCCAGCCACTCACTCGAGCGCATCCCGTGTTTTGTTGAGTTGGCAGCACTAGCGGCCTTTCCTTCCTCAGTCTTTGGCCCGGTGGATTGCTCCCACGGTTTCCACTTCCTGATTAACTCCGCACGCAACCGCTTGTGTTCTGGTGTCCGGTAATAACTCATGGTTCCCCCTTGAAAGTTCGTTTGACTGATTTGGATTATTCCCGTGCGTGCGAGACTCGCCAGCCTGCATGCCGTTATTCACCTGTTGCGGCCCGTGCGAAATATTCGCCTGTTTCACGAATGCCACCGGGCGCGGGTTCTTTATCTCTGCCAGAGCTTCCAAGGTAGAGCGGCACTGTGCTTGCGCTTTGAATGCGTGCCTCAGATAGATTTCAGTTGCGGGCAAATGCTCCCCCATGTTCAATGCTGCCCGCCTCGCCAACTCGTTAAATATGGTGTCGAGCGTTGTGGCCTGCGCCGTCAAAGTGGCCTCCACGTCTGACAGGTCGCCAGATTGCACCTTCACGGCTTTCTCGCGCATCACCGCCATGGTTTCAGTTAAACCAAGCTCTCCAAATGTGCCCTGTGAAAATATCCGTGACGTGCTGGCGTTGGCGGCCACAGCAGATAATCCAAGTTCAGCCATAACGCGCTCGTCGCTCTTCCCTTCTTCGTGGCGGAGCATAAGCGTATTGGCTTTTGATGCTGCGGGTGTTTTCTTTGTCGCCGCTGTTTTCCGTATAGTTGTCATCGTTGCCCACCCCCTGCTTTATCAAGTTCACAAAAAACGTCCCGGCAATCTCTCGCCATGAATGCCACGCCACCAGCAAACCGGATGCGCTCCAGAAAGACAGACTGCTCAGGTCTTAACTTTCCTTTCTGTGCCTTCACTTCCACACCCAGCAGGCGACCATCCTTCAACTGTCCCAACACATCAGGACAACCCGGCCAGCCAAACCGCACAAACCGCTTTCCAATCCTGAATGCTCCCGAGTTCATCCTATGGCACCAAGCAACAGCCGTATGCGATTCCAGTGCCTTTAAAACCTCAGTCAGTGCGGCGGCTTCCGGTCGGTCGTTCTTTCGCCCCAATGGAAAGTCATCACCAAGTAAATCAGTCGTGCTTTCTGCTTTACAGGAAATAGGGACGGGCTTTCCCACTTTTCCCACTTTTCCCGTTTCGGGACTTTCCGGGAATGTTCCCGTTTTCCCACTTTTCCCACACTGACTATAGGAAGTGGGGGAAGTGGGAAGGGAACCGGGAACGGGCGGGGTTATTAGTGGCACCATAACCATTCTCCCTTCATTCCCATGTAACCTTTAGCCACCAATCCACCTATTGCACTTATGGCGCGGCTTTTTCGGTGTTTCGCATCGGTCGGCATCCGCTCGGCTACAATTTCCACGGCTTCGCTGTAGTCAAGGCATGGCCTACCTACTGGCGCGCCTTCCTTGCCTATGTGCGACGATTTGCGCAGTGGTTCACCTAACACATCGAAAGCTATCTTCTGATTAGCGCCTAGTGTGGTTCGCCTCGCTTTCATTCCTTCGTCTGATTCGTCTGGAACGGCCACGCATGATGTTATTTCCTCGCCCTCATCATCATTGCCCACTGGCACAATCTCCAGCTTGAACGGGTGCGCATCGCCGGTCACATCGTCTTTAGACTTGGCCACGCTCCACGCTCTACGGGTGTCGGAATTAATGACTTCAATCGCGCCATCAAGCGCAGCATATAAACTCGAATGCCCGCGTAATCCCTTGGTTGTGTCCTTGCCTGTGTGGTGAACCAACAGCACCATTCCACCCGTCAGGCGTTGCAGTTGCTTGGCGGCGGCGATAAGGTTGCCCATATCCACGGATGAATTTTCATCAGCTCCAGGTGCGGCACGGTTCAGGGTGTCGAGTATCACCAAGCCACCAGCACCACCACCGGCAATTACCGCCTTGGCCAGTTCTGGCACGTCATCACTCAGCAAGTCGAAAGGTTGCGTAATAAATTGCAGCGCATCCGGCACGGGCTTTTTATAATGCAGGCTCCACGCTTTAACGCGCTTCCCCATTCCCGCTTCACCCTCAAGGCAAACGTAAGTCACCGGGCATTGATTAACACGGCGGCCAAACCATTCATAATCACCACCAGCAACAGCGCACCCTATATCCAACATTAAAAAACTCTTGCCGCTTCCACTGGCACCAAAGAGCGCGGCCAACCCTTCCACCGGCAGCACACCACGCACCATCCAGCGCATCGGCGCGGAGTTGCATAGGTCAGCACCAGAAAGCAGCTTAAAACGCATAGACGGGGCTTGTGGTCGCTCTAGCAAGGCGGCAAGGGCTTCGCTCCCTTTCTCGGCGGCGTAGTCGTTTGCATCGTAGTTGCTGGGCTTGTTATCGGGCATCGCCATCCACTGGCCAGCAATAGCGGCGGCGATTGTTGCGGCCTGCTCTTCCTTGCCACGGTCAGGCACTACCACCAGACGGGCGGCGGGATATTTAGCACGCAATACCTTGCCCACTGCCATCATGCGGCCAGCACCGAAACACACCACGGCGGCGGCTCCGGTTGCCTTATTCGCCGCCCACGCTTGGCCGATTCCCTCGCAGATAAAAACCCGGTCGGTTATATCGCCCACGGTGAAAAACCCATCATTGAACGATGCACCCGGCAGGTTTAACTTGTCGCCACCATCAGGCGGGATAAATTGCAGGGTTTGCAGGTCGGCACCGCTCCAGCATGGGGCCACCAGATAACCCGCCACATTCTGGCCACGAATTACTAGCGGTTCAGCACTGGCCGGATAGACTTTCATCCCGTCCGGTTTCCCCTGTTTCCGATAAATGTAACCATCGGCAGGCGTTGCGGATATGCACCTGTTCCAGACTTCCACCGGATTCATCCCTTGGGGCGTTTTAACGGGCCTTGCTGGGCTTGGGGTAGGTTTGGCCGTGGGAATGCTTGGGCGCGTTCCTTTGGCGCGTGATTTGGCGGGGTCTTGCCATCCTTGCGCGAAGGCCATGCCGTAAAGTGTCGCGGGTGTCACACCACCAGATTCATTAAACGATTTCCAGACGGCGCGGCACTCGTTTTCACTCGCATAGTTACCAGCGGATGCGCTCCAGTGGTGGAAGTCATCAAACCCTAATCCGGCAGCCTTTGCACCCATGCCAGCCTTCACCCAATCCTCACGCGGGCAACCTGCATCGAGATGGCGAAGCGCAGCGCGGGCGCGGTCAATTTCGTTAACCATTTGCGCCACCTCCGAAAACCGCCTGTATTGTTTTAGGGGTCAGAAAATAGCGGCTAATTGCACGGGTCGGACACCCCTTTGTTGGCGCGGGTATCTCGAACGATTCCACCGGCCAACCCAGCCCCTTCAAGGTGAAAACAACAGCGGATAATCTCCAACTTCCGGTTATCTGCTCAAACTCAGGATGAATGAAACTTTGCCCGTTTAACATCATGCTTAAACAGCGGGCGGGCAATGTGTTCGGGGTGGGGTAAATTGGGTTAAAATCAGGCTCAGGCAAGAACGATGTTTGCTTAAACCCGGATGATGCTTGGCGGCTGTCCGGGTTTTTCATTTGGAACCGCCTTCCAACAGCGCACGGATTTCAGCAACAGGCCATGCAAGGCGGGAATTGATGCGAATAGGACGGATAGGGCCTTTTTCTGTAGAAGCCCAAGACCTCATTGTTTGCGGCTTGCGGTTCAGGTAATAAGCGGCTGCTTCCGTGTTGCATGTGGGGCGGGTAACTTGCTCCAACGGTGGAAATGCTTGGTCTGGCCAGTGGGCGGCGGCGGCTTCTAGCGGTGGGAGTGTTTGAGCGGTTTGCATTTGGAGCCCTTCTTTTACTGTTTAAGAAGTCTCCTATTCTTGTAGTGGGAATTTTCCCCACGCCACACAAACAAAAAAACCAGCAACCCCATATGGGTACTGGCTTTAATCAGTATCAATCAACAGTGGGGAAAGCCTTGTTTATATGTTTCCCAGATTTCCCACGCCCCCCACAGTCATTTTGATTTGTTCGCCCACCATTTTCCCGCCTGCAATGCTTCACGCTTTACAGTGTTCGCGTTGTCGATAATCCCACGCGGCCCCACAATTCCATGCTTCTGCATTTCCTCCATAACGCGATTGGAATAACCGTCCAGGGAGTCCCGGCAAATATTGGCCGTGTCTCTATTAAAACATTCACCGGCAATCACTCGGGCCTGTGCCGTCCAATGGTCACCATTCCGGCTTGGGTCTGTCTCGGCTTCCACCTTCTCGGCGGCTTGTGGCGCAGCCTTGGCTAATGCCGATAACTCGGGCGGAATTGCAAAGCCAACATGAGCGCACCATGCCGCAAACTCATCTAGTCGCACCTCGCACTGATACCAATTAGCCATATTTAGAATGCAGGGCGTTGGAAAGTGTGTCCGGTTTGAAGCGTGTTTATTGAATATAGTTAGGCGGTCGTTAAACTCTTCGCCTTCATTGAAAGGGTGCGCTTCGTCGTCTTCGCTGTCGGTTTTAATTTTCCCCGGCTCGATATTCAGCGAAAGGGAAACAGCTTCCCATTCTTTAACTTCGGGCATCAAACGCCATTTGTTCCAGCGCGGTAATCTTTTGTTTTCCATGGTGCGCATCCTTTCCAATGCTCTTTCAATTCAGGAACCCCCGTCAGGCCGGTGAAAGTGTCCGGCTCTTCGCCCGCTAAAGCTAGGCGGGGGTTTATCTCATATTCTTCAGGCTGCCCTATTTGGTTTGCCCTTAGAAATTTAGCTTACCTGATATGTGCCAGTAGATAAGGATTACGCCCATAGCAGCTACAAAACAAAAGTTCTTTATCCATATCAGGTGCTTTTCAATTCTCAGCAAAGTTGCATCAGTAAGCTCACTCATTTTTTCCTCCTTTTTCACCCTCGCATGATTTAACGCTGGGTTTCCCCTGCTTTCACCTGATACCGTCAAGCGCGGTTAATCATCAACAGCTAGGCCCTTCGTATAGCCCTCAATCTTTAGCGCGGCGGCCACTGCCATGTGTTGATATATCTCGGCAGGCCAGTAGTACATATCCCCTGTAGCCGAATCCTTGAGCCACTTAGCGGCCTTGTGCTCTGACTGGTCAATCAGGGTTTTTATTTCTTCCTTCGTGGGGTTCCTTACGGGAATCACAGGTATTTCTCCTATTCAATGGCCTGATACCGTCAGGCGGCGGTCAAACTCTGCTCCACTGGTGCGCGTTGAACATGCAACGGCGCGGCCTTGAGCCGCTGCTCAGCCTGCCACACGTCATAGGCGCTTTGTTCTGCGAGCCATAGACGGGCTTCGCCACCACGCTCCACGCCTAGCCATGCCTCGATGCGTAAGGCCATTTCAGGTGAGATAGCGGCACGGCCATTCAGCACACGGGAAAGCGTCACGCGGGCAACGTCCAATTGTTGCGCGGCCTCGGTCACGGACAGCCCCAGCGCGGGCAACACGTCGTCGCGCAGGGTCAAGCCGGGATGCGGCGGATTGTGCATTTTTCTCATGTTCGATTTCCTTTCAGTGATAGTCGAGATAGTCCACCAGCACGGCATCCGTGCCCTCAAACGTGAATGTCATTCGCCAGTTGCCGCTAACCCATACCGAAAAATGTCCCTTCAGTTCTCGCCCCTTCAACGGATGCAAGCCCCAACCCGGCAGGTTCATACCTTGGGCGTTGGTCGTTTCGTTCAGGCGTCGCAGCATGGCAGCCAGTCGCGGGGCATGGGTGGGCTGAATACCGGCCACGCGCCCCTTCTCGAAAAAGGCTTTCAGGCCCTTATGCCGGAATGTCTTAATCATGTTTTATTGTATCCCGTAACGCCTCACGACTCAATATAGATTAACTCTTCACCAATTGCAAACCCGCTTGCACTGGCACAAATTTAATCCCGGCCTGCTCCAGAATCCACGCTTCAATTTTGACGTGCCACAAGTGCAACAGGTCGAGTTCCCGCTGTATGTAGTGCTTTTCTGCAATTGCGCTGGGCTTGTGTCCCATGATTTGCGCAACGATTCCGGCAGGGACTTCCACCCACTCGGACAATGTGCCAAAGGAACGGCGTAGACCATGCAGGGACAGGGCGGGAAGTGCGGCGGCAGCCAGTGCCTTGTTGTGGGGATTGCGTGGCTCCTCCAGCCTTCCAGATTTGGCGGTGGGACTACTGAAAACAAACCCATTACGGCGCGGCAATGTGGCTATTAGATGTTCCACAAAGGGCGTCATCGGTATGGTGCGCTCGCCTTCCACCTTGTCGCGGATGGTCAAACTCTTCCACTGAAAATCCACATCTTGCCAGCGTAGCGCGGCCAGTTCGTTACGGCGTGCCCCGGTCAATAACAGGCATTGCAGATAGGCGGCGATTACCGGATTTCCAACCTTTTGCACCGCCTCAAACCATGGCTGAATTTGCGCTTTTCTCAGGCTGTCGTTCTTTTTGACTTTAGGGGTGGGCACCATCTTCTTCACATCATCGGCCTGGCACGCATCGGGATGCACGGCAACGCGGTATTTGTCTTGCTTGGCGCACCAAGTAAGGAAGGCACGCAAGAAGCGAAAGGCTTTGGCGGCAGATGTAGGGGCTTGCTTTACCTCTTTTTCCATCCATGCGCCCACGGCTTTTGCGTCGAGGTCGGCAAGGCGCAGGGACATAAGCGGCACCAACATGCCGGGGCGTGTCGTTTTCCGTTCGTTCGGGCGGCGGCCTCGGGTGCGCTTCACTCCACCGGCTTGCACAAAGTATTCATGATGCGCTTTATGCCTTTCGCCCCATTCCGGCTTGCCGTCAACGATAGATGCGGTGCGGTCGGCAATATAGACCTTCCATGCTTCGGCAACAGTTACGGACTCACTTACCTGTTTCTGTACCAGCGCAGCGGCTTCGGCATCCTGGGCGGCTTCAATATCGGCTTTTACTTGGCGCGGGTCATTGCCGTTGTCTATCAGCCTTTGCAGGCGGCGGGCTTCGACTTGTGCTTCGTCAATACTCCATGCGCTAACCTTCCCAATCGTTACGCGCATTGATTGGCCCTTAACCTTGGCTTGGAAAATGTAACGCTTGGCAGTTGAAGCGGCAGTTGCACGCACACCCAAACCGGGCACTTCGGCGCACCATAGGAAGGCTTGCGATTTGCCTTCATCACACTGAAAGCCTGCAATCCGTCCGGCTGTTAATTTCACCTTTGCCATGATGCGCCCCTTCTTTGTAACCGATTTGTAACCACATTTTCAGTATAGCGCGGAATACTTATCAACACAACGAACAGGGGTAAAACCGCTAAATCATTGTTTTATGAGAAATCATGCTGGCTTTTGGAATGGCAATCAACAGGGGGAAATGGCTTTATTCTCCCCCTCCTAAGGGGTAGGTCGGACGTTCGATTCGTCTCTGGGGCACCATATAAAAGGATGTTTGCGATAGCGCTCGCTAACATTTATGCTGAAAAAACGGCACAAAACGGGTGGCGGCGGCACAAAAAAGTCACACCGGGTAAAAACTACTCGCTAGCCGCCTCCTGCGCCCTCACCCACTCCTGCAGTCCTCTCAATTGCTCGGTGCTTTCGCCGCATCGCTGCCGTCGAATGCCTGGTTCGCTTCGAGCAATTGGTCATAGGTGGTTTCCGCCGCCGATTCATACTCCTTGATCGTTGCCCCGACCTCAGTCAGCCGGGCAGCCGTGGCCGCCATGTCATGCCCCTCGACTTCGGCCAGCACATCCGCAATCGGCCGGGCAGCGCTGCGAACCAATTGTTCGTCAATCTCGGCTATTCTGGCGGAAAGCAGTGGCTTGCGCGCCGAGTCCGTTTCCACTCTGTAGGCAATTCGTCGGGCGACTGCACGCCGGCACGACGAACCAACTCCACCAAGCGTTCGCGTTGCGATGATAACGAAACCGACTTAGAAGCTGCCCTTAATAAATATCGTGGGATGCGTTGCTGCCAGAAAGCCCGGCAGCTAGGCGCGCGACGCGAGTCGTAGCCGGGCCTACGATGCCAAGGAGCGCCAACCCCCATCCCAACCTTCCCCCGCGGGCGGGGGAAGGGGCGATCGCCTCCCCTCCCGCTTGCGGGAGGGGATTGAGGGGAGGGCTGACGCTGCCGGGCTTTCTGGCAGCAACCCTTCGGGACGTCGGCATTTGGCCCTCCGGCTATGTCGCGGCTCTCTTGTTTGGAACAACCAAACGGCGCTTCACCGCTTCGCGCCGGAGGGCCAAATGCCATAGTCGCACCCATGATATTTATTGAGACAGCTTCTTATAATCCAGCCCAGTTTGGCGTGGGGGATCAGCCGTTGATGATCTCCCCGGGAATCGCCGACAACGGGACGATTTTCTCCGCCGCGCCGCGTTTGATGGCCTCTTTGGGCATACCGAATACCACGCACGAGGCTTCATCCTGGGCAATGGTGCAGGCGTTGGCCTGGCGCATTTCCAGCAGCCCTGCCGCGCCATCGTCACCCATGCCGGTCATGATGATGCCCAAGGCGTTTTTACCGGCCACCTTGGCAACCGAACGAAATAACACATCCACGGATGGCCTGTGACGGTTCACCAGCGGCCCGTCAACCACTTCGACAAAATACTGCGCCCCGCTACGCCTGAGCACCATGTGCCTGCCGCCCGGCGCAATAAGCGCGCGCCCAGGAAGTACGCGATCGTTATTTTGCGCCTCCTTGACCTCGATCTGGCTGATACCGTTGAGTCGAGCGGCAAATGCTTCCGTAAATTTTTCCGGCATATGCTGGACGATGACGATACCGGGACAAACACGTGGCAACGCGGTCAGCACGACCTCCAATGCCTGCGTTCCTCCGGTGGATGTCCCGATAGCAACGATGCGTTCCGTGGTTTGCGCCATGGCCTGGCCGCCGCCGGCAGGCAGAATGGCGTCGGCGTTGAGTTTTGGCGCCACCTTGAGTAGCGGCGCAGCCACCATGCGTCGAACATTGGCGTGTGATGCCGCCTTGACCGCACCCACAATATCCGAGGAAGAGTCTTCCAGAAAGCGTTTGAGCCCGATCTTGGGTTTGGTGACAATGCTGACGGCTCCGGCGGCCAGCGCCTGCATGGTCGTCTCCGCCCCCTTTTCCGTCAGGGTGGAACAGATCACCACCGGCGTTGGACGTTCGGCCATGATCTTTTTCATGAAACTGATGCCATCCATGCGCGGCATTTCAACGTCCAGCACGATCACGTCGGGCCATTGACGGCGCATGTGCTCCATCGCAAAAATCGGGTCGGAAGCGGCGCCTATCACGTGGATCGCGGGGTCGTCCTCCAGCAGGCCGGACAGCACCTGCCTCACCACCGCCGAGTCGTCCACGATCAGCACGTTGATTTTTTTCATTAGATGCCTTTTATTTGGCGCACAGCCTACTGACGTTCGCACTCAGGCAAATGCAGCGCAGCAACGAATTAGCATCGCCCGTTCAGTAAGGTGGTGGCATCTTCCACTGTCAGTGGGCGCGAGAAGAGGTATCCTTGCACCTCATCGCAACCGTGCAGATTCAAAAACGAGGACTGCGCCTCCGTTTCGACCCCCTCCGCAATGACCTTGAGGCCGAGGCCGCGCCCCAGAGCAATGATCGCTTGCACAATCGCACCGTCGGCATGCTGCCCAGAATCGATATTGCTGACAAATGACCGGTCGATTTTAAGCTTGTGAATCGGAAACCGCCTCAAATAGCTGAGAGAAGAGTAGCCCGTGCCGAAATCGTCGATGGCCAAACCGATTCCCAGCGCTTTCAGATCGGTCAAAGTGGCGATGGTTACCTCCTCGTTATGCATGGCGATATTTTCCGTGATTTCCAACTCCAGCCAGCTCGGATCTGTTCCACTCTCTTTCAATATATTGCGGATCGTCCCGACCACATCAGGCTGCTGGAACTGGATAGCCGAAAGGTTCACCGCGACTCTTATTGGGCCGATTCCCGCATCCTGCCACGCCCGCGCCGTTGCGCAGGCAGTGCGTAGCACCCACTCCCCCACCGGAACGATCAAGCCGGTTTCTTCCAGCAAGGGAATGAACTGTGCGGGGGAAACCAGTCCATGTTCCGCATTCTGCCAGCGAAGCAAAGCCTCCATGCCAATGATGGCGCCACTGTAGAGATCGAATTGGGGCTGGTAATGCAGCAGGAATTCGTTCTGGCTCAACGCCCGGTGGAGGGCATTCCCCATGCTGAACAAGCTTTCATGCCCCGCGCTCATTTCGCGGCGGTAAAGCCGATACTCGCCCATCCCCGCGGCCTTTGCACTATAGAGGGCGATCTCGGCATTTTTGTAAAGCTGGTCGGGTTGATGTCCATCTATTGGATAGCGGCTGCCCCCTATGCTACAACCCAGAAACAGCTCGTGACCACCGATCTCGAAGGCCTTGAGGAAGGCGTTTTGAATAGCCGCAACCGCGCTTGCGATGCGGCTTTCATTCCCTGCATCAGACACCACGACGGCAAAGCCGTCCGCGCCAAGCCTGGCGACAAAAGCATCCTCACCCAGCGCGCCGCGTAGCCGTTCGCCGACTTCCTGCAGCACCTTGTTGCCGATAAGAATACCGAGCGTTCTGGTGATTTGGCGAAAGCGGTTCAGATCCACAAGAAGAACCGCAATGCTTTTCTTCCCTTGCTCCTGGCCAACCAATGCGCCGAGATACTTGAACAGGTGATCGCGGTTCGGCAGGCCGGTAAGCGTGTCATAAAAAACCAGGTGCTCGATGCTGGCATGCGCCGCCCGAAGATCGGCGCGCGCGGCCGCCTCCCTGAGTTCCCGCTCGATAACGGGTGCCAGCCGCACCAGGTTGTCTTTTTTGATAAAATCGGCCGCCCCTGCGCGCATCGCCGCCACGGCGGTCTCATCCGGAATCTCTCCAGAAACAATGACAACAGGGATATCCAGCCGGCTTTCCTTCACAATCTCCAGCGCCGAAATCGAGTCCAGTTGCGGCATATTGTGATCGCAAATAATCAGATCCCACGGCCCTTCTTCCAGCGCCTTCCTTAGGGTGGCTTCCGTTTCCACCCTCCGGGAGGCCACGTTGATCCCATTTTCGTCCAGTTCATGAAGGGTAAGCGCCGCATCGACTTCCGAATCCTCCACGAACAAAACGCGCAACGTACCCCGCAAGATATCCATCATCACCCCTTCGCTCCGCGAATCGAACCCGCTCCATCCATCAACGCCCTCGCCGGCAATATCTCGTAAACCGGGCTATCCTCACTCATATCGAATTGGGAAGGGAGCGCGGCCGAATTCTGCCTGACCCAGACGTCGCCACTCCAGATGTCGAAAATGATTCGGCGATGGCCAACGCCGCCCAAATCCTCGGCCTTGATCTTGAAACCATAGCGCTCGACCAGTTCCCGTCCCACCAGGACATTTTTGCACGGAACGTCCTTGCAGCCCCCGCCCTGCCTGTTTTTTGGGAACATATTACCCCCGCCGAACAATTTCACTTCATATTCGGCTGGAGAAGTTCCACTTTGCCGGATCTCCTGCATGAACAGCGCCATCGCGTCCTCCGCATAACGCCCGTCCAGGGTGTCGCTGCGCTTTCCAGCCCGGCTCGGCAAGAGATAATGGCACATGCCGCCGATTTGCAAACCTGGATGCCAAATGGCAATTGAAACGCAGGAACCCAGCAGGGTACGAATGCGCGTACTTTTGTCGCCGAAATAAAAGTCGCCCGGGTGCAGGAAAATTTCGATGATATGGGCGGGTTTTTTCATGTTTACGGCTTCCGGTATACGGAAGGCTTCACCACCTGCATCCGGTCGAAAACCCCGTTCAGGCTTTCGGAATGACCGATAATCAAGTAGCCCTGCGGCTTGAGCGTATGCCACAGGCGTTCGACCACCCGGCGCTTCGTTTCCGTATCGAAATAGATCATTACGTTGCGCAGGAAAATCACATCGAATTCCCCGACACCGGGAAGATCGGCGTTCAGATTGACCTGCTGGAATCGCATACGGCTTTTCAGCCTTTGGTCTATCAGGAAAGTCCCTGCCTGGCTCTTCACGCCCTTCAGGCAGTAATTAACCAAGTGCTGCCGCGGAAGGTCCTTTGCTCTTTCCATGAGGTAATGCCCGGAACGTGCTTTCTCCAGCACCCGGCTGCTGATGTCGGAGCCGAACACCTCCCAGCTTTCCTCGCCCAGGCAATCCGCCAGGGTCATGGCAATACTGTAAGGCTCCTCCCCGCTGGAACTGGCCGCGCTCCACACCCTGAAAGGGCGGTTCCGCGCAAACTGGGGAAGAATTTGCTCGCGCAAGAATTCAAAGTGTTTCGCCTCGCGAAAAAAATAGGTTTCGTTGGTGGTCAGCAGGTCAATGGCGGTCTGGAGTTCCGCAGGATCTTGACCACTGGAAAGAAAGCGGAAATATTCGCCATAGCTTTCAAGCTGGCGTTCCCTCAGGCGTTTTGCCAGCCGTCCGCTGACAAGCGCCTTCTTTCCCGCGGATAAATTGATGCCGGTGATCCCGTAAAGCAGATTCCTGAAATCACCGAATTCCCTGTCGGAAATAATCTGTTTTTGCACGTCCATCTATTATGCCCACCGCAATCTCTGCATGAACCTTGTCAGTCGTTCGCGGCGGAAACTTTTTCGCCGCTTTTCGCCATATTTTCCAGCTCCTGGAGAACGACCAGACTGGCTTTTTCCATCTTGTTTATCGCCTCGCTCCCTTCCTTGAGTTCGCCCGCCAGGAAATGAGCGACGGCGGCGACCCCCGCTTGGTGGACAATCTTGTGGGGCGTTTCGAGATTACGGAAACTGGGCAGCGAGGAAAGATTGGCTGAGCCGCTGCCGTAATACCATTTGCCGAGGCGGCAGCCGGTATGGCTGGCGAAATCCGCCGCGGTTTTTTTGGACAGGCCCATGAACACCTTGTAGATTTCGAATTTGAAAATCATGTGGTCCACCTTGACCACCTCCACAAAACTGCGCAGAGCGCTGGCGGAAATGGCGGTCTGCATATCGCGGGAAAGCGTCAGCACCTCGTGGACATCCTGCGTCGTCTTATGGCCGTCAGCGCTGAATTGGCGGATATGCACCGCATCCTTCTCCATGTTCTCCTTGACATGGCCGGTACCCTCCTGAATGTCGGAAACCAGGGCAACAATCTCCCGCGTCGCCGTAGCGGTGCGCACCGCAAGCTTGCGCACCTCGTCCGCCACCACCGCGAATCCGCGCCCATGCACCCCGGCCCGCGCAGCTTCGATGGCCGCATTCAATGCCAGCAGATTGGTTTGATCGGCGATATCTTCGATCATGTTAACGAAGCCGCTGATTTTTTCAGTGCGCTCGTGCAGATGATCCACACGCGTCACGGATGCCTGGGTGTTTTGCGACAGCTGTTCCAGGTTGGTCGAAATTTTCTCGATCGAATCGCGAACCGCGCCGAACGAGCTTTCTGCCTGGAGGGCATGTTTTTTCTCGCCTTCCATGGTCGCCGCCAGGCTGGCAAGCGAACTCTGCACTTGCAGGAAGGAATCGCCGAAGGTCTGCATGTTGACAAAAATCTGGCCGGAGAACCAATTTTTTGCCCGCTCCTCGTCTAGCTCGGTTTGCAACAGATTAGCGGTTTCAGCCTGCGAAGCCGATTGCGCCCGGCCATTTTTCTTTAAAAGAGACAACATAACGATAGGTTCCTTTACCAAATCCAGTTAAGCCAAGCGCCGCGAATCGGAAGCGCCTTCCGGGTTGAGCACGGGTTGTCCATCAGCCTTCGCATCGTCAATTCCCGCAAGAGCAGCCATTTCGTCAAAGCTGAGAACGCGATCGACATCGAGAATGATCACGAACTTTCCATCCACCTTACCCATCCCGCCGATGAAATCCGCCCTGATCTTTGCCCCGAACGTTGGTGCCGGTTCGATCTCGGAGTCCGGAATATCCATCACCGCGTTGACCGCGTCCACGATCACGCCGATATCCTGCTTCTCGCCCCCGGCTTCGGTCTCGATAATCACGACACAGGTACGGCGGGTGATTTCCGTTGGGTTGCGGCCGAATCTCACCGCCATGTCCACCACCGGCACCACCGCCCCGCGCAGGTTCACCACCCCGCGAACGAATCCCGGCATCATCGGCACCGTGGTCAATTGGCCGTATTCGATAATCTCCTTGATGCCCAGGATGCCGATGGCAAAGGCTTCTCCTCCCAGCAGAAATGTCAGGTATTGTTGCCGCTTATCAGCCATATCGGCCTTTTGTTCCGCTCGCATTAGCGCTCCCATGCTCCGCCCCTTCAGAATTTAACGAATTCGGCTTCATTGAGTACCGGGATGGCGGCAGAACCGGTTCTGACCGGGCGCCTCTCATGATGCTGGTGCGTGGCGACAGTCTTCTTCGCCTGGGCAGTGGAGGCCGCCCCACCGCCAAGCTTGAAGAACCCCATCAACTGCTGTAGCTGCTCGGCCTGGCCCAGCATCTCTTCCGACGTCGCCGCCAGCTCTTCCGAGGAGGAGGCGTTCTGCTGCGTGATCTGGTTGAGCTGGTTCACCGCCGAGTTCACTTGACCCACCCCGGACGACTGCTCTTCCGAGGCCGCAGAGATCTCCTGCACCAGGTCGGAGGTCTTGTTGATCGCCGGGACGATTTCGTCCAGCAGCTTGCCGGCTTTCTCCGCCAGTTCTACGCTGCTGCTCGCCACTTGCCCGATCTCCTGCGCTGCGACCTGGCTGCGCTCGGCCAGCTTGCGCACTTCCGCAGCGACCACCGCGAAACCCTTGCCGTGCTCGCCGGCGCGCGCCGCTTCGATGGCCGCATTGAGCGCTAGCAGGTTGGTCTGGTAGGCGATGTCGTCGATGATGCCGATCTTGTCGGCGATCTGTTTCATCGCCGATACCGTCGCCTTCACCGACTCGCCGCCATCGGTCGCCTGCCTGGCTGCCTGGGCAGCCATGCTTTCGGTTATCTTGGCGTTCTCGGTGTTCTGGCTGATCGAGGCCGACATCTGTTCGAACGAGGCGCTGGTCTCTTCCACGCTCGCGGCCTGTTCGCTTGTCGCCTGGCTCAGCGATTGCGCCGTCGAACTCACCTGCTCCGAGGCCTCGGACAGGGAGATTCCTGCTTGGCGTACATCCCCGATAATATGGGAAAGTTTCTCAACCATGCCCTTGACCGCAAACAACAGGCTAGCCGAGTCGTTTTCCGCAGTAACGACCTTCACGGTCAGATCGCCATCGGATACCTTGCGCACCACTTCGACGACATAGCTGGGCTCTCCGCCGAGCTGACGGATCAGGCCGCGCGTAATCCCAATGCCGAGGAGGGCAGCAACGACCAAGGCCAGGGCGGCTATCGCCACATTCAACAGCAATTCGTTGTGTGCCTTGTCGGCAAGCTGGGTGGCGTGCGCACTGATACTCGTGGCCACCTTGTCCTCGGCCACTTTCATGGCGTTGATCTTCTTCGTGATGGCGTCAAACCAGTTTGCCGGATCGACCCCGAAATCGCCTTCCTGCGCCTTGTCCAGGGCGACCTTGCGCATGCCATCCACCTCCCTGGAAGCGGAGCTATCCGCGACCGCATTGAGGGAAAGCTTCATTTCTTCCGAGGCCGAATCCAGAAACGTCTTGAAGTAGACGTCCTGAGAGGCCAGAACCGTCAGAAAACGGCTGTGACTCTCCGCGTCGAAACGGTTATTCGCAAACACGACATTCATCGTCGCCCTTTCCCGGCCAGCCTGCTCCTTACCCTGCAGGAACGCCAGATATGCGCTCGCCTCCTTCACGATGGCCGGATGATCGCTTGCTGCCACCACGTGGCGGATCACGTCCGTGAGCAAGCCGATCGTGTCGGTGTAATAGGTGAAGCTTTCTTTCGGTTTGACGCTGAAGGCGTTGATGCCGTTCCTGACGGCGCCGATTTTGCCCAGCTCCCCATTCGCCGCATCCAGGGACGATTTCAGTTTCCCCTGGGTCAGGCTGGCCCCGGCCTGCGCCACAAAGGACTTCAGTTCGGCCATTTTCTTGTCGGTGACCTGGCGCTGGACTGGCAGTTCGGTGGCGAGCTTCGCGCCTTTTAGGGAAATGAAGACGGCGGACATTCCCCGCTCGACCTGCAACTCATGGATCACGGCACTCGATTTCTCGGCCAGATCCACCAGCATCTGCAATTCCTTCATGCTTTCCGTGGTGCGGTACTTGGTCAGCACCCCGTCTGCGGAAAAGTACAGCAATCCCACCAGCGCAGGCAGCAGCATCAACACCAGTTTGGCTTTGAAAGAAATTCCGGATATTCCCGACTTCATTTTGGGTTCCTTAAAATAGTGCCCGGCATTTTTGCCCGGACAGTTACATAACAACTTGTTTTACAGAATTAAATCTGTGCGTTTAGGGGTGCCGCCGATTTGAACTCACGGAATATTTGCCACGACAGCCGTTTCGCCGCTACCGACATCGCCGGAGCCGGCGGCCATGAGCATCGCCATTTCGTCGACGGATAGCACCTTGTTCACGTTGAGGATGATCACGAACTTGCCGTTGACCTTGCCCATGCCGCTGATGAAATCGGCACGGATTTTCGCGCCGAAGGACGGTGCCGGTTCGATCTCGGAGGCCGGAATCTCCAGCACTTCCGACACCGCATCGACCACAATGCCGATATCGACCGCTTCGCCGTCCGCTTCGGTTTCAATGATCACGTTGCAGGTGCGCTTGGTGATCTCCGTGCTCTTCCGCCCGAACCGGGCCGAAAGATCGACCACCGGCACCACGCGCCCCCTCAGGTTGATCACGCCACGGATAAACTCGGGCATCATCGGCACCGTCGTCAACTGGCCGTATTCGTTGATTTCCTTGATGTTCAAAATCTCTATGGCGAACATCTCGCCGCCCAGCAGAAAGGTGAGATATTGGTTTTCATCTCCCGCTGCTGCAGCTACCGCCGCCGTTTTATTTCCCACTGGAACCAGTGCAGTCATGGCGGTCTCCCTTAGAAGCGCACGAATTCATGTTCGTCATCGTGATCGTGTTGTGCGTGGCCGGCGGGTTTGCTGCGTGCCATCGCAACGGCCGGTTTGTGCGCAGCCTTGGCTTTTTTGCCGCTGGCCATCGCCGCGCCCTCAACCTTGAAGAATTCCATGAGCTGTTGCAGTTGTTCGGCCTGGCCGCTCATTTCTTCCGAGGTGGCGGCCAGCTCTTCCGACGAGCTGGCGTTCTGCTGGGTGATCTGGTTGAGCTGGTTGACGGCGGAATTGACTTGTGCGGCACCACTCGATTGCTCTTCCGAGGCGGCGGTGATTTCCTGCACCAGGTCGGAGGTCTTGTTGATCGCCGGGACGATTTCGTCCAGCAGCTTGCCGGCGCGCTCGGCCAGTTCCACGCTGCTGCCCGCCACTTCGCCGATTTCGCGTGCCGCTACCTGGCTGCGTTCGGCCAGCTTGCGCACTTCCGCCGCCACCACCGCGAAGCCCTTGCCGTGCTCCCCGGCGCGCGCCGCTTCAATGGCTGCGTTCAGGGCCAGCAGGTTGGTCTGGTAGGCGATGTCGTCGATGATGCCGATCTTGCTGGCGATCTGCTTCATGGCGGCGACGGTGGATTTCACCGCTTCGCCCCCTTCGGTGGCCTGTTTCGCCGCCTGCGAGGCCATGCCGTCGGTGACCTTGGCATTCTCGGCGTTCTGGTTGATCGAGGCGGACATCTGTTCGATCGAGGCGGAGGTTTCTTCTACCGAAGCCGCCTGCTCGCTGGTCGCCTGGCTCATGCTCTGCGCCGTGGCGCTGACTTCTTCCGAAGCGCTGGAGAGGTTATCCGCCGCACTGCGCACTTCGCCGATGATCTGCGAGAGCTTGCCGACCATGTTCTGCATGGCGTTCAGCAATTGACCTGTTTCATCCTTCGAGGTCACCTCGATCTTCGCCGTCAGGTCGCCTTCGGCCAACTGGTTGGCCACGCCGACCGCTTCGTTGAGCGGGCGGGTGATCGAGCGGGTGACCCAGAAGGCAAAACCGGAACTGATCAGGATAGCGCTGATCGCCAGAATCAGGATCAACTGTTTTGCATGGCTGGATAGATCATCCGCGACCTTGCCGGCCTCCGTCATCAGGTTGGACTGGAAAACGATCAGTTCGGTTACCGCCTTGAGATAATCGCCTTGGGATTTGCGGATTTTGCTGACTAACAACTCGACGGCTTCCTGCTTTTTGCCGGCCTTTTGCAGTTCGAGGAACTGGTCGAGATCCACATTGAAAATCTTGCGCATTTCCAGCGCATTGGCCAGCACTTTTTTGCCTTCTTCAGATTTGATGGTTTTTTCCAGTTTCTCGAAGCGGTCGGCGGTGATCTTGCGTTGCTCGGGGATGCGCGCCAGTTCCTTTTGCACTTCCTCGGGCTTGTCCAGCAGCAGAACATTGCGCATGGCGCGGGCATTCACGTTAATGGCGCCGACGATATCGTTGGCCGAGACCGTCTTGGGAAATTTGTCGTTGACGATATCGCCGAGGCTGGTGCTAATTTCGCCTACGCGCATGTAAGACATGACGGAAATGACGAGCATGAGGGTGAGGGCAAACCCGAAGCCGATGGCCAGGCGGGTGCCGATTTTCAAGTTTTTCATTGCAAGTTTCCTAAAAAGTTACTGCTGTTATTATTCCAAAATTCATGCCTGAGCCAGCGCCATCTGCGCCTCGGCGTTGACGGCCTGTTGGATCAGCAACGGCACATCGAGGATCAGCGCCACTTCGCCTGTTCCCAGGATGGTGGAGCCGCCTATCCCTTTCAGGTTGCCGAACAGCTTGCCCAGCGGCTTGATCACCGCCTGGAATTCGCCCATCAGCTCGTCCACCACCAGCCCGGCTTTCTGACCGCCGTATTGCACCACCACGATGTATTCGCGGCGGCCCGGCTTGCCCGACACTTCGAACAGGTTACGCAGCCGCACGAAAGGCAGCACCTCGCCGCGTAAGTCGATGTACTGGCGATCCCTAAGCGTCTGCCGCTCCTGCTCGGTCAACTGCACGCACTCCCGCACCACGTCCAGCGGCACGACGTAGGAAGACTTGCCCACACCCATCAGGAAGCCGTCGATAATCGCCAGGGTGAGCGGCAGGCGGATTTTCACCGAGGTGCCGACGTGCTCCTGGCTGTCCAGCTCGATGTTGCCGCGCAGCGCGGCGATATTGCGTCTGACCACGTCCATGCCGACGCCGCGGCCGGACAGGTTGGTTACCTGGTCGGCGGTGGAAAAACCCGGCTCGAAGATCAGGTTGTAAATTTCGTGATCGGCCAGATTCTGGTTCGGCGCGATGATTCCGCGTGCCAGCGCCTTGTCGAGAATCTTCTGGCGGTTCAGGCCGCCGCCGTCGTCACTGACCTCGATGACGATGCTGCCGGATTCGTGATAGGCGTTGAGGCGCATCGTGCCTTTCGCCGGTTTGCCGCGCGCCAGCCGCACCTCGGCTGGTTCGATGCCATGATCCATGGCGTTACGCACCAGATGCATCAACGGGTCGCCGATCTTGTCCACCACGGTCTTGTCCAGTTCGGTCTCGGCGCCGCTGATCGACAGCTCGATTTCCTTGCCCAGCTCGCGGCTGACGTCGCGCACCACCCGGTTGAAACGCTTGAAGGTCTCGCCGATCTGAACCATCCGCAGCATCAGCGCGCTGTCGCGCACTTCCTCCACCAGGCGGGAAATGGTCGCCGTGGATTCGAGCAGATCGGGCATGCCGGCGCGTTGCGCGAGCAGGCTGGTGCTGGCTCCCGCTATGACCAGCTCGCCGACCAGGTTGATGAGCAGGTCCAGCCTGTCCGCATCCACCCGAACGGATTGGCTTTCCCGTACCTTCGCTTCCTTGACCTGATTCTGTTTCTCCAGCGCGGCCTCTACCACCGGCGCCTGGACGATATGTTCCGCGACGAGGATTTCGCCGATTTGCCGGTGATGCTCTCCGATGGCAACGGAAACGCCGGAATTTGCATCTTCGCTGCGCTGGATACGAAGCGCTTCGTCTAGTTCCAATTGGGTCAGCGTGCCGCAGCCGACGAGGATTTCGCCCAGCCGCATGGTTTCCTCGGGCAGGCTGGAGATCATGCCGAGATAAGCCCCGATCCGGCTTTTCGGTGGCAGGATGTGAATCTGGCAATCGTCGCGCACGAACTCGAACACGCCCTCGATCGCAGCCTTGTCGGCGTTGCTCTGAAAGTTGATTTCGTATCCCAGGTAGCAGGTCTCGGGGTTCATTTCTTCGGCTGCCGGCATGGCATCGCAAAGCGTGGTGATGCCAACGATCTTTCCTATCGTTCCCAGATAGCGGATAAAGGAAAGCGGGTCCATGCCGTTGCGCAGCACGTCCTGGCCAAAGCGCAGGGAAATGTGCCAGTTGTCGGTTTCCACCTCCCCGCCGCCGCTCGCGTGAACCGTTTCTTCGCGTTGCGCGGCAACGCTGGAAGGTCCGTCGGTTTTCTCGGTGTCATCCGTCAGATAAGCGTTCAAACGGGTCAGCAGGGGCTCCCCCTTCGCCAGCTTTTCCGCGCTCACGTCACCACTGCCCTCGGCGATGTCCGCCACCAATTCGCCAATGTGGTCACAGCAAGACAGAAGCAACGCCACCAGATCGCCATCGATTTGAATGTTTCCGTCGCGCACCTTGTCAAGCACGCTTTCGGCTACGTGCGTAAATGCGACGATACCGTCCAGGCCGAACAATCCCGCCGATCCCTTGATGGTATGGGCGGCGCGAAAAATGGCGTTGATCGTATCCTCGTCCTGCGGCGCGCTTTCGACGCGTAGCAGGGCTGCTTCCATGTCCTGCAGCAGTTCGCGGCTTTCGATGATGAATGTCTGGAGGGCTTGATCCATGTTCATGCGGGTATTCCTCGTTTATTTTTTAATACAGGCTAGGCGGCATGGGACTGGATGACGATCGGATCGCCAAACGCTCCGCTCATGTTGCACAGATCAAGAGTTTCCACCACGGCCGGGCTATGGGAAATCAGCCGCAGCGTCTTGTTCTTCGCCGCCGCTTCTCGCTTGGCGAGAACCAGCAATTGCAGCCCGGCGGTATCCATCTCGCTTACCTGTGACAGGTCGATCTCCAGCTCTTTGCACTGCCCCAGCGCAGCCACCAGTCGGCCCTTGAGTTCATCCGCGGTATAAATGGTCATCTCGCCTTCGGGGCGCAGGTGACAGAGATCGCTTCCGTTCTCGGTAGTGTTTTCCATCGTGTTCTCCTTGATTTAGTGCTGAGTGCTGCGTGTCCGGAAGTTACTCAGGACTGATTCAGGGCAAAATCAGCTTGGAAACCGCGGTCAGCATCTGCTCGGGCTTGAACGGCTTGATCACCCAGGCCTTGGCGCCAGCCGCCTGACCGGCGGCTTTTTTAGCCTCGCCGGCCTCGGTGGTGAGCATGATGACGGGCGTGAATTTGTAGGCTGGCAACTTCTTCACCTCAGTGACGAAGGTGAGGCCGTCCATATTGGGCATGTTGACGTCGCTGATGATCAGATGAACTTTCTGCCCGGTGAGCTTGGTCAGCGCATCCTTGCCGTCCACCCCCTCAAGCACATCGTAGCCTGCCCCCTTTAGGGCAATGGAGACCACCTGGCGCAAAGTGGCCGAGTCGTCAACGATCATGATGGTTTTAGCCATAGCGTGTTACCCCCTAGAAAAAAGTGATTTCGTCATCTGCCGCGACCGACTGCTTGCCGCCGCCATGATTGCTGCGTTCTTCCGTGGTCGCGTAGGAACGCTCCAGCTCATGCAGCAGGCCTGACCAGTCGATGGCCGTCAAACGGCCACACTCGCGGTATTTCTGCTCGCCTTGCTGCAAATAACCCGGGAAGGCATTGATGTTGTCGCGCACGTGGCACAAAATCTGGCTGACCCGATCCTGGAACTGGAGCTGCACCAGCGATTCGCCCACTTCGCTCTTGATGCCTACGCTGCTTTGACGCAGCGTTGAGGCGGCTTCCAGCAGGCCGTCCGTGACGCCACGGAAATCTTCCAAGACGACATTGATGGCGGCTTCCGCTCCGTTAACGGCGGCGTCATCCTGTTCACCTGCTTCTTCCGCGATTTTGACCACGGTTGAAATGGCGCTGCTGATTACTTCTACATTTTTGGTGATGCTGCGACCGGTTTCTCCGGATAGATTGGCGAGTTTCCGTACTTCATCCGCTACGACGGCGAATCCACGCCCGGATTCGCCGGCGCGGGCGGCTTCGATCGCTGCGTTGAGCGCCAACAGGTTGGTCTGGTCGGCGATTTTGGAGACTGAGGCGGCCATGCCCTTCAACTGGTCGATGTATTGCGCCAGGGGGCCGATGTTGCCAGTCAGAATGGCGTCTTTGTCACGCATTGCGGTACGCAAGTATCCGATCGCCTCTTGCAGTCCGGCCTTGCCTTTGGCAAATACCGTCACCAGCCCTTCGGCGCTATCCACCGTGTCGGCGGACAGGGACGATGCCTTGACCGCTTCATCCAGTTTGTCGACGATGCCGGAAAAGCGTCCAGTCAGCTCGATCATGGCTTGCTCGCTCTGGGTGCGTCCGGTCTCGATCTGTTTCACCCACAGCGAGGTAACCTCGTTCTCCAGACCACTCATCCCGTTCAGGAAGGATTCCACGTCGGCACTGTACGTCTCCTGATAGGACTGTTCCTTCTCCGCTATCGCAGCTTGCAGTGCGGCAGCATGGCGTTTGGTCAGAAGCGCGCCTGAAACCACCCCGACTGCAACCAGGCATGCCGCTGTGAGCAGATTAACCATCGCCCCCCCACCCATGAGCGGCAATGCCGCCGCACCCAGCACGGCAGGAACCAGCGGGTAAATCCATCCATTCGAGAAATGCTTGCCTTTGTTCATTTACACCTCTTCAGCCTATGCATTTTTTGTACAAGCACACACCGTTGGCCAGATCGGCCAGCAGATCGCCCAGCAATCCGATATCCCTGGACTTGTCGAGGAAATAATCGGCACCCAGCTCAATGCATCTTTTGCGGTATTGCGGATAGGCATGGTTGGTCAACATGACAACCTGGATCGCCGGCTGTTTCGTCTTGACCTGGCGCAGCACTTCCATGCCGGTGCCGCTGGCCAGATGCAGATCCATAATCACCACATCCGGTTGGGTTTCGAAAATACCGCGCACGGCGTCTTCCTGGTTGTCTGCCTCCGCCACCACATCGGCGCCCGCGACTTCCGAAATCAGGATGCGCAGACGATCTCTAATATCAGGTGAATCTTCCACGAGAAAAATCATCATTTAGGCGCCAACCCAGGGTTTATTCAGTTGGCGCCATGATGCCGTAGGGCGGCAAAAAAATGCATCAGCGAAAGTTGAAATTTAATGTAAGAAAAGCAGGGGGGCGCCACCAGAAAATTCTTAGCGCAGCCTTGGCTATTTATTGAATATCAATATGTTATGCGATGGCAAAACACCAACCATTGCTGCATCACAGATGGGAACAGAATATAAGATGGGGGCATGGAAGCGCCGTTATTGAAAAAGCGGCACTCTTACATGCGGGGATAAGGACGAAGCGATGAGAATATGGGGGGCGTATCCAGCCGGATGCGCTAGCAGCCTGTCGGACTTGAAGAATCGAAGCGAAAATTTGGCTGGGCGAGGACAGATTTTGCCGGTTTTGCAGGTCAATAGTCGTTCTATTGACCAAAAAAGCGGCGAAATATGGACCGCTCAGGCGGATTTGCAGCCGATTTCCTTTAAGTCCGACAGGCTGCTAGGTCTTACAGGATGGCAGGAAACATCTTCACGCCTCGCCGGTGATCCCGTGGCGGACTGCGTAGCGGATCAATTCGGCATTGCCGTTCAGGTTGAGTTTTTGCATGATACGGGTTTTGTGGGAGCCCACGGTTTTCACGCTCAATGACAATTCCTCCGCGATGGCAGTGAGCGACTTGTCGGAAACGATCATACGGAATATTTGGTATTCCCTGTCGGAGAGCAGGGTGTGCGGATGATCATCCTTCGCCGAGCTGAATTCGAGCGCCAATCTTTCGGCCACACCGCTACTGATGAACACGCCGCCGGATGCCACCTTTCGGATCGCTTCGACCAATTGGGAGGAGGCGCTTTCCTTGGTCATGTAGCCCGATGCTCCGGCCTTGATCGCGCGCACGGCGTACTGCTCCTCGCCGTACATGCTGAGCACCAGAATCGGCACCTTGATTTTTTCGCTCCGGATCTGCTTGATCAGCTCAATGCCGCTCTTGCCCGGCATGGACATGTCCAGCACCAGAACGCCCCAATCCCGCTCGCGCACTTTGGCCATCACTTCGTGACCGTCAACCGCCTCGCCCTCGACCGCTAGGTCGTCGGCATCGGCAAGCACTTTCTTAAGGCCTTCCCTGAAGATCGCGTGATCATCTGCTATGAGAATCCGAATCATCTTTCCGACCTCTCTTCCTTCAATGCTGCTTTCGGAATCGTTACCTCTACAAGAGTACCCTGCCCCGGACTGCTTTCTATTTTCAATTCACCCCCCAGGGCATAGGCACGCTCCCTGATGCCCAATAGGCCATATGAGATTCCGCTCTTTTTATCCGCATTGGCATCCATCCCCTTGCCATTGTCCTTGATAGAGAGAACGATCTCATCGCCCGTATCCAGCAACGCCACGGCGACCTTGCTTGCCTGCGAATGGCGTGCCACGTTGGTGAGAGATTCCTGCAGGATGCGGAAAATGGCGGTAGCACACTGGCTGTCAAAATCGAATTCATCGTGGCTACGCCGTAGCGTATATTCGATCCCGCTGCGTTTGCCGAAATCCTCCAGCAGCCATTCGATCGCCGCGCTCAACCCCAGTTCATCCAACAACCAGGGGCGGAGATCCGAAGCGATACGCCGCACCGCAAGCACGGTGGCGTCGATCATTTTGGCCATTGACTCGGCCTGCAGGGACAAGGCCGCCTGATCGCTGGAAAACCTCGCGCGCATCCAGGACAAGTCCATTTTAAGCGCGGTCAACACCTGCCCCAACTCGTCGTGCAACTCACGCGCGATACGGGTTCTTTCCTCCTCGCGAAGCGTCTGCAGGGATGCGGACAACTGGCGAAGCTGCTGTTGCGATTCGCGCAATTGATCTTCGGCGCGCTTGCGTTCGGCAATATCGCGGAAAGCGATTACGGAAGCCACGACCTCACCGTCTTCTTCCACGATCGGGGTGGAAACATAGGATACCGGGAAAATCGCCCCGCCCTTACGCGTAAAGACATCGTCCTCTGTGCGGTAAATTTCTCCACGCGCTCTGATAGCCGCCACAGGACATTCGGCCTCGGAATGGAGTGATCCGTCGGCTTTCTGGTAATGGATCACCCGATGGATGTTCTCGCCGAACAGTTCCATCTCGGCCCATCCCAGTAGTCGCTCGGCTTCCGGGTTCATGAAAACCAGCCGCCCTGCCCGGTCCATTACCAGTATCCCCTCACCCAGCGCCAAGGCAATGTTGCGCAGCATTCTTTCGCTCGCACGCGCCTTCTCCATCGCCTGACTGTGTTTCTGGCGTCTTCTTGCCTCCTTGACTTCGCGCTCGATCGCCGGAATCAGGCGCGCCAACTTCTCTTTCGTGACGAAATCGTGGGCGCCGGCCCGCATAATTCCGATCGCAGATTCTTCATCGATAAACCCGGAAACAACGATAAACGGCACATCCAATCCGCCTTCCTGGATGATGCGCAAAGCTTCAGGCGCACCAAATGCAGGCAGGTGATAATCGCAAATCACAACGTCCCACGGTTGCTCGGTCAGTGCGGCGCTCAGGGTTGCCTCCGTCTCGACCCGCTTCCAGGAAAACTCGACCCCGCCGTCCCGAAGTTCGCCCAGGATGAGCATTTCATCAACGGGCGAGTCTTCGATCAACAGGATGTTCAGCTTGTCCATGCTCACAACGTCGATCCAGGCAATCGACCGCCACGACGCATTTTTAACATTATGTTTTTCATAAATTTATGCATAAATTAAATTACCCACGGCAAAACCGGGGGCTTACCCCCACTGAATTATCAGGCTTGCATGTTTAGAGCGTAAAATAAAATGTCGCGCCTTTTCCCTCTTCACCTTCCGCCCAGACTCGCCCCCCGTGCCGGTTGATGATGCGCTGGACGGTCGCCAGGCCTATGCCGGTGCCTTCGAATTCGGTGCTGCTGTGCAGACGCTGAAAAGCGCCGAACATTTTTCCGGCGTATTTCATATTGAATCCGGCGCCGTTATCGCGCACATACAGGATTTTTTCACCCTCTTTTTCCATCGCGCCGAACTCGATTTTCGCTGCCGGCTGCTTACTGGTGAATTTCCAGGCATTGCCCAGAAAATTCTCCATCACGATCTTGAGCAGGCGCAAATCACCGTTCACATTGACATCTGGCTGCACGATGCACTCCACATCGCTTCTGGGCATGCTTTTTTGAATAGCACCCAGGATGGATTGCACCAGCCAGCTCAAATCAATCGGCACTTTCTTGATTTCCATGCGGGTGACACGGGACAGCGCCAGCAGATCATCAATCAGTTCGCCCATTCCCTGGCTGGCGAGGCGTATCTGATCCAGGTATTCCCTGCCTGTCTCATCCAGGGTATCACTGTATTTTTTGCGCAGCATTTGGCTAAATCCGTTAATGCTGCGCAGGGGTGCGCGCAGATCGTGAGATACGGAATGGCTGAATGCTTCCAGTTCCTTGTTGGCGGCTTCAAGTTGTTGGGTTCGTTCGATGACACGTTGCTCCAGTTCGGCATTCAGCTTTACAATTTCCGATTGGGCTCGAATCAGCAGGGCGTGCTTGCGCTTAACCTCCTCCACATGAAGCGAACGGAGCGCCTCTTTGGCCTGGTTTTCTTCGATGAGGCTGCGGCGCGCACTTTCCAGTTGCCGCTGCACGCGTTCCGCGATGTTGTAAAAAATCAGAAATAGCACCGCGCCGACCCCAAGAACCATCCATCCGACGAGCAACAGCATGCGACGCGCGTCGACACGCAACTCGCTCACATCCAGCAACGGCAATATCTGTCCCACCCTGCGTCCGCCCGCATCCAGCAAAGGAAGAAAGTTGCCGCAATAATGGCGTCCGGCGAGGGTCAATTCCAGCATCTTGCCGCGCGCATTCCGGTCGGCCTGGGCCAGAATCGGCGCAAGAGCAGAAGGGACAACCCCCGTGCTATGATAAATAATAGTCGGCTGAGCCGGGTCGCCCCAGATGCTATCTCGGCCCAGCATCTTCATGCTCTCTTCCCATGCCTGGCGGTTTATGTAGCGCTTGTCGATCTCAACAATGAATTCGGCATCGAGAACCTCTTGCATCTCGTGCACGATTTCGCCGATTTCCTTACCGAGTTCGACGAATCCCAACAATTGGCGGTTTTCGTCGTACCAGGGAGAGACGACACGCAGGGTGAAAGTGCCCAATGGGCCGAGTTCGATACCGTAATAAAGCTTGCCGGTTTTTTCTGCTTCCAGCGTGGTGATGCGGTCAATTCGGTCGCCGTGGCGCGCGGGTTGATGCACCCGGAGAAGATTCACACGATCCGGCCCGGTGAAGTACATATGCGTGACATTGCTGCGGCTGCGCAAAGTCTCGAACAGGGGCTGGGCGCGGTTCAGTATGGCATCGCGGTTTTTCTCGCGGAAGGCGGCACGCAGTTTGTCGTCTAGCTGCAATGCGTTCAGCGCCATGGACAAGGATTCCGCATCAGTTTTCAGACGAACAGCGAACAGCTTTTCGAACTGTTTTGGCAAATTGGCTGCCTGCTCGGCGACATGGCGCTGCTGATACCAGTTGACGCCGAGTACAAAAATGCCGAGCAGAAGCAGCCCGGCGAACACCAAGGGAATAATGACGCGGATTTTCAGGCTTGCGCCTTCCAGGGCAAGCCTAATTGACTTCATCAACGACCACATAGGTGAATACCGGCAATCGCTATCAAGGCGTCAAGCGCCACCAAGAGGCCCTTGTGATCTTCCACGTAGTCTGAGACCTTCTTGAATGCACATTCCACTGCCCACCTGTTCCGAAGTAAATTTGTCCATGGTGCTCCCCTGCTACCCGAAGCGACGCCAAATTTTGAATTATGCCTCCGAGTGGGCAGTTTGGGTTAAATTCGTTTTTCTTTTCCGCATGGAATCTCCCTGCAACTGGATCTTGTGAGAGTTGCTCCAATGCTCAGGCACCCGGAGACGGAGGGTGTCACCGAAACCGGAAAACCGGCCGAGAAATGTCCGCAGTGCGGACGTGGTCGGATGCTGAGGTCGGTTGGCAATAGTGGAGTCCAACGGGTTAAGCAGCGAGTTGATTTGCATAGTATCGCTGCGTGAAGGCGGCGGGTGACAGGTAGCCGAGGCGTGCCGACGCCCATGCTGAAAAAAATCGGTATCCAGGCCGAAGCACGCTACGGAACTTGATTTGCGGGAGACTCAATTCGCCAGCCCCCACTGCGATATACAGATTATTTCTGTGTCGATCCTTTGCTGGCATCCGCAATCGGCTTGGGCAAAGTTCCAGATGGCTTGCGAATTGGCAAGGATCTGGGAGGAGCCTTGACAGGATTTTCTGGCGCTACGGCTCTAGCCTTGTCGCCGGATGTTGTTTTCTTTGCTGACATGTCTGCGGTTTTATCAGCCTCTTTCGACTTTTCGCTCTTCTTCCTGATGGCAGCGGCAGGCTGCTTTTCCACTGGTTTTTTATACTGGCAGGCATGCTCGAATTTTTGTTCGCCCTCAGTATCGGGAATCACGTAATTCGGCTTGCCGTAGTAACTGGCGGTAAGGGTTGTAATCTCGCTGCCATCCTCAGCGTAATACACTTTCATCAGCATATCTGCGGTGCGGGCGTTGCAGTTGTAGCGCATCAGGGACTTTGCCGACTTGAAATAGAAATCGCCTGGACGCGCCTGCTCCAGCGCCGAGTAAACCTCCCGGTCCCAGGCCGTCACGATGCTCCCCTGACGCAGGAAACTGGCCAGGTCGATCTCGGCACGCACTCTTTCGTTGGCGATTACTGACGACCACATCGCCGCCTCGGTTCCAGGCGGGAAAGACAAAAACGCTGCCGTCAGCAAAAAAAGCAATGGTGTTTTCATGCGTCTCTATCAATATATGAACATATCCTCCGGACAAGGATATTTTTGTTATGACGCGCCAGACAACCTGACGCATAGCGATTCAGCCGACCGTTCCATGATTATCGGCCATAACCGGAATAAGTTTAATTTTACCGAAAAACACTTACCAATTAAGGCATTGGCAATGACAGGAACATACCCGCCAGCTGCAATTAATGCACACTTTACAGAAGATGGATGCGCATTGGCGACTAAGCCCATGATGTCAGTATATATTTGCATATCATGTTGATTTTATACACTTATTGTTTAGAAGAATTTTTAAGCTTCGCATCAAAATCCTTTTCCAGCAAGACACTTAGGGTTGATCCAGACAGGTTCTCCACAGAGTTATCCACAGTAAATGTGCACAAGCCGCAAGTCGCCAACCTATATCTATCCGCAGCTTTTTTTGGTAACTTTAAACAATGAATTATTGCAGCCATTGCGGGGCCAAGGTAGCGCTGAAAACCCCGCCCGGAGACCACCTGCCACGCCACATGTGCAGCATCTGCGGCGCCATTCATTACGAAAATCCGAAAATGGTCGTCGGTGCGATCCCCGAATGGGGAGACAAGATTCTGCTGTGTCGCCGTGCCATCGAACCACGCTACGGGCTGTGGACCTTGCCGGCGGGTTTCATGGAAAACAACGAAACCACGGCCCAGGCGGCGGCGCGCGAAACTGCTGAGGAGGCACACGCCCGCGTGGAAATCATCGCCCTCTATGCGCTCTACAACATACCGCACATCAGCCAGGTACATCTGTTCTTCCGCAGTCGCCTGCTCGACCTCGACTTCATGCCGGGCAGCGAGAGCCTGGAAGTGGCTCTGTTCAGCGAAGCCACTATCCCCTGGGAAGATCTGGCCTTTTCCAGCGTCCGCAACACCCTGCGGCATTTCTTCGAAGACCGGCGCAAGGGTGAATTCGCCCTGCACTTCGGCGACATTACCCGGCCTCTGGACGAGAAAAAGGGCGCCTAGGGCGCCCCTTGACTCCGAGCCGGCACCCGAGTAACTAACTTCCCGCCATCGCCAGCAACAGGCCGTTAAGGCGCTGCACGAAGCCGGCGGGATCGTCCAGCTGACCACCCTCGGCCAGCAAAGCCTGATCGAACAGAATGTGGCTCCAGTCGCCGAAGCGCTCGCCCCCTGCTTCGCCCTTGATCTTCTGCACGAGCGGATGGTGCGGATTGATCTCCAGGATCGGCTTGGTCTGCGGCGCTTCCTGCCCCATGGATTTCAGCATCCTGGCCAGATTTCCGCCCAAATCGTGGGCATCGGCCACCAGGCATGCCGGGGAACTGGTCAGGCGGTGGGTAATGCGCACTTCCTTGACCTGGTCGCCGAGCACTTCCTTGATCTGGTCGATCAGCGCCTTGTACTCGCCCGCTTCCTTTTCCTGCTCCTGCTTCTCGGCCTCGTCTTCCAGCTTACCCAGGTCGAGCTCACCCTTCGCCACCGACTGCAGCGGCTTGCCGTCGAACTCGGTAAGGTGCGACAGCATCCACTCATCCACCCGATCCGAAAGCAACAGCACTTCGATGCCTTTTTTCCGGAAAATTTCCAGATGCGGACTGTTCTTCGCAGCGGCAAAGCTGTCGGCCGTGACGTAGTAAATCTTGTCCTGACCCTCCTTCATACGGCCGCTATAGTCGGCAAAGGAAACACTCTGCTCGGCGGTGTCGGCATGGGTCGAGGCAAAGCGCAGCAGCTTGGCGATGCGTTCCTTGTTGGCATGGTCCTCGCCGACGCCTTCCTTGATCGCCTTGCCGAACTCGCCCCAGAACTTGGCATATTTCTCCTTGTCGTTCTCCGCCAGGTCGTCGAGCAGGCCGAGCACCTTCTTCACCGATCCGGCCCGAATGCTGTCGATATCCTTGCTGTGCTGGAGGATCTCGCGCGAGACGTTGAGCGGCAGATCGTTGGAGTCGATCACCCCGCGCACGAAGCGCAGGTAGCGCGGCATCAGCTGCTCGGCGTCGTCCATGATGAACACTCGGCGCACGTATAGCTTGATGCCGTGACGCACCTCGCGGTCCCACAAGTCGAACGGCGCACGCGCCGGAATGTAGAGCAGCTGGGTGTACTCCTGCTTACCCTCTACCTTGCTGTGGGTATAGGCCAGCGGCGCTTCAAAATCATGCGCCACATGCTTGTAGAACTCCTCGTATTCCTCGGCGGTCACTTCGTTTTTCGGCCTCGCCCATAAAGCACTGGCGCGGTTCACCGTTTCATCCTCTTCGGTGAGCCGGCTTTCCTGCTTGTCGGCATCCCACTCTTCCTTCTGCATCAGGATGGGCAGCGTGATGTGGTCGGAATACTTCTTGATGATGCTCTTGATGCGCCAGCTGTCGAGCAGATCGTCCTCGCCCTCTCGCAGATGCAGGATAACATCGGTGCCACGACCGGCCTTCTCCACTGTTTCCAGGGTGTAGTCGCCCTCGCCAGCGGATTCCCAGCGCACGCCGTGCTCGGCGGTCAGCCCGGCGCGGCGGGTGATCAGCGTGACCTTGTCGGCCACGATAAAAGCGGAATAGAAGCCCACGCCGAACTGGCCAATGAGGTTGGCATCCTTGGCCTGGTCGCCGCTCAACGCCTCAAAAAACTGGCGCGTGCCGGACTTGGCGATGGTGCCGATATGCTCGATCACCTCCTGGCGCGACATGCCAATGCCGTTGTCGGAAATGGTGATGGTGCGCGCCGCCTTGTCCTGGCTGACGCGTATCCTCAAACTGGAATCGCCTTCGAACATCGCATCGTCGGCGAGTGCTTCAAAACGCAGCTTGTCAGCGGCATCCGAGGCATTGGAAATCAGCTCGCGCAGGCAAATTTCCTTGTTGCTGTAGAGGGAATGGATCATCAGCTTCAGCAGCTGACGGACTTCAGTCTGGAAACCCAGTGTTTCCTTGTGTGCTTCTACGGTCATGTTGTTTTTTCTCCAGTTGCGAAAACCCTATACTGAATAGGGGCTGACGCAGGAAATTCAAGAGGGCAATCTACCTAAAAACGGCGATTGACCGCTCATGTTTCGATACGGCCTTCGGCCGACTCAACACGAACGGCCATTATGCGGCATCACCATCTGGGTGAAATCCGTTCGTCCTGAGTGGCGCGGTTTCTCGCGCGTATCGAAGGATGCGGGTTGATCGGTTCGTGTAAACGATCCGATTTAGGTTTTAATGAGGTTAAGCAATGCGTCGATAGTCAGCTCATGCGAGCGACCCGCTTGCAGGCGTTCAGGGCTGAAATGGTTGGCGTAGTTCTGACTTTGCGTTGCGTCGTTATTAACGAAGGGGGCGAACTGCTTTTTCAGCGCTTGGGCATTGCCGTTGGGGTTTTCCTCCAACACGCGCAGCATCAGAGCCTCAAAGCAGGGTTCCGATGTGAGCACCTGAATTTTCTTTTTCTTTGCCAGCTTTCCAACGGCAGGCGACCAATCGACATCAGTGTCTAGCAGGGCGGCAACCTTATCATAATCAGCGATGGCCATTTGCCGTGCAGTCCACTCGACCACATGCTTTGCACCCTTGCCCTGTGCATTTTTGATCTTTACCGATAACCCGCAACCACGCGGCACATATAACTGCTTAACATGGTTGAGAAACGCCACTTCATCGGCACCTTCCCCCACGATTAGCAGCGTACGCTTTGCTTGCCAGATAGCCATGAGTGTCGATCAGATTTGCGGCACGGCGCCATAGGCACCTGCCATGTATTTTGCGTAGAAATTATCGTCGTTGCGGATGCCCGCTACTGCATCCAAACGAATTGCTGAACTCTCACAGTTAGAATCCTTCTGCACCAGCATTACCTGAGACTTGTGAATAACATTCAACACTTCAACAGCATGGCAGGTAAACAAGAGTTGTGCCTGGTGCGGGTTGCTGGAAGGATTGGCGAACAAGTCGAGAATGGGTTCCAGCATGTGCGGGTGCAGGTCATTCTCGAACTCGTCTATGATTGCGAGGCCACCAATCTCCAAGGCGTTTAGCAGACGCGACAGCAGCACGAATGCACCCTGCGTGCCGCTCGACTCCATGACAAAAGGCAAGCTGAATTCAGTCTCCCGGTCTTTGTGCTTGCCGAAGGGCACCCATACTTTCTCATCGGGCTTCTGAGGGTTATTGGTAGGCATTTCAAGCAATTCGACACCAGACAGTCCTAAATCCCACGCCGCCAGCAGTTGATCCATCCGCTCACGCTGATTGGGATAAACCGAGAAATGCTGTGCGGCTGACGATACGTCCTGAGCTCCTATCGGTATCCTGCCCAGCACATTGACGTTGGTGACGACATAAGGCATGACCATGCGAGTCGCCAGCGGCACGCCGAACTGCGCCGCCCATGAAATCAGCGAGACATTCGGACGCACCTTACGTGCCTCCTGTGCCGCCAAACCGAAATCTTGCTGCTTCACCATATAGGTGTTGGTTGCCGCGTCCCAATCACGAACGAAGACATAGCCGAAACGCTCACGTTTCTGGTAAAGCGCTTCATGGAGCACTCGCTCTGGCGTGCATCGCAGCACATACCGCCATAGCTTGCCGTCAAAATCCAGCATGCATTCGAATTCGGTCGGCTCGTGATGGGCTGCGGCGTGTGGCGCAAGAGGGATGCCCGTATCCGGCTGGCTCTGAAATGAATGAGCAACAAACCAGCTCAAAAAAGCCATGGGTTTAAGCAAAGCCGTCTTGCCGCTGCCATTAGGGCCGACAACGGCCATTAACTTCGACACACGCTCACCCGTGGCCGCCTCGTCCATCCAATTCGTCAAAGGCACCTTGCGGCTTAACGTCAGATCGACTTCGGTCCGCTCCCGAAACGACTGGAAGTTGGAAAACGCATAACTATGGAGCATGGGAATCGCCTTTAAATGCAATAATCAACAAAATATTGTTCATTATATGAATTAATATTGAAATGTCCAGCAGGGATGTTAAACAGGCCACGTGGTTGTCGTTCAACTTGTTACGAGGCAAAAAGCAGGGCGTGCCCGTGATGCTTAGCCCTTGTCGTGTAGTGTTATCGGATAAAACCTGAGCCAGAAAAGCGGCTAAGTAGTAATTACTCCTTAGCTGATTCCGAATCTTGCACTTGTTGATCTAGTTTTACAGCCACGCTTGCATCACCTTTCAACCAACTCAGCAGCAGATGGCGCAAGTCCTCTTGCTCCTTCACTGCAACCGGATCAGAGGGGAAACTCTTGACCTCCATCGGCAGTGCGACCTGACCACTCAAAAGAAGCGCCAATCCTCTACGGATAATATCCTGATCTGTTTCTATCCACGCATGACCTTTGGGAGCGTAAATTTCATTTGCAATCTCAACGGTATTAAACTCATACCCCAAGAAGTCCGCCATTTCATGGAGTAAGTCCACGAGCAGTTCTACCCTCTTATCACCCCATCCGGCCACATCCGCATCCTTATGCAGATGATCGAGGTATGTCTTCCATTTGTTGATAATGGCTTTCAATTTCTTATTTTTCCCATAAAATTCGATTGGGATAGCGTTTAGTGCCTCAACGTGCTGGGGTGATAGGTTAGTTGCGCGAGTAGACATCAGTTTCCGGAAAATCCACGCGCGCCGCTGTGTTACTTCTCGACCGCGTTCAAGCCATTTCTGGGCCTGCACCGCAAGTACTGGGCCAAGGATCGTCGCGAAAATGATAGCAACATCGGCAATCTTAAATGACCAGTCAACAGTTGCTGCAACCTCTCCTGCCATTACAAATTCTCCTTAGATGAAAAAGCATGTGCCAGCAGCGCGCTAAAAGTGGCTTCGGCCTTGGCAGTGGCGGTGATTTGTTGAGATAGAATTGAAAAAACGCTTGATCGTTTTTCCTCAAACGCTTTCTGTAATAGGAGTGGCGGGATAGGAACAACCAATGGGGTTAAGTCGCCCTTATTCAATTGTGGAACAGTTGTGCCGCTAGAAATGTCCGCGAGGTTGAAGGCTGAAAACCATTGATATAAGTAAGCCGTTCTTGCGACCTGTTCATTGGATTCAACGCCCATAAGGTTAGGATCAAGTAGAGTATGCCTGGTCGTAATCCGCTTCTTGTTCGTAGCAATCGAGGCCCCCCGTTTGGGGAAAACGATCGTTCCGGTCGCTACTTTGCTGTAACTTCGGGGCGGCTCGGTTATCCACTCCTTGCAAGAAATGATATTTACCTCATTGCCGGGCAAGTTCATGTCGCTGACTTTCATAAGCAGCACTCCATCGGATTGACCACAATATGTCTCACCAGGTGGGAGGCTGGAACCACCGATGATTCGGCTGAAATCGCCGAGATTTTTGCAATCCCACCCTTTCGGATTCGTTGCCGGGTCGCCGAACATATCGATAAAAATCCCCGGCACCAGCTCCGCCGCTTTCTGCTGTGCCTCGCGCCGTAGCCGCACAATGCCCGCAGCACGAGAGAGAATATCGACGATGCGGCGTTGTTCAGAGAGTGTAGGAACCCGAACCTGCCAGTTTTCTACTTCCGATTTTCGAATAGACGGCGGGTTAGAGTCAGAGGCGAAATCGCTGATGTTTTTTGCTAAAAAGAGAAAATAGAGAAAGTCAGGTTCAAGTAACTCGGCTTTGGGGATAACCGCCATTACGTTGTTATCAACGCAAGATGGTTGCGTCAGTTGTCGTTTTTTGTTGGTGCCGATTGCAGCACCAATTTTTGGGAAAATGAGCGATCCAGCCGGAAATGCTTTTGCCCTCAATTTGCCTCGCACTTCGTCCGAGACGCTATTATTCCAGCGCTGGATTTCGCGCTCGTTTCCTTCAAGGTTCATGTCACTAACTTTGAGGAAAGGAAATGTTGCGTTTTGGGTGCCTTGATACTGCAAAGGAAAGCCTGCACCAGAATCTACCTTCGCGACTTCTGCTAGCCGACAGTCCATCATGTAGACTGCTCCGCCAAAACCACTCGCAACGCCTCTACCTCCTCCACAATCTCCGCCTCAATCGCTGCCAGTTCATCCAGCAATTCACGCGGGTCGCGGTGCTCAACGGCGGCTTGGGACATAGGCCGATAACGCCCAGCAGAAAGATTAAAGTCGTTGGCCCGCAGCGTCGCCACGTCGGCAAACCAGTATTTAGCCGTCCACTCTGCACCGCAGTCACGAGCCTGCCATTTCACCCAGTTCTGTTCAGACACGTGGTACGCTTCTGTCAGGCCCGGCATGTCGTCGGCCTCGATGGGTGTGTCGTGGTTGGCATCCATTTTGTAGCCATCGTTGTCGGCATGGAGGAATTGCACTTTCTCAGTGCTGCCGCCTTTGCGGAAAAACAATACCGAAGTCTTCACCCCGGAGTAGGGCTGGAATACGCCACCGGGCAGGGACAGCACCGCCTCGACGCGGTTATTTTCGATCAGTTGCCGACGCAGTTCCTTGTGCGCGGTGGTTGAGCCGAACAGCACGCCCTCGGGCACGATCACGCCGCAGCGTCCACCTGGCCGCAAGCTGTCCATCATGTATTTCAGAAACAGTAACTCGGTGGCGGTGGAGGTGCCGACCTTCACTTCCTCGACGACTCTATCCTTGTCCACCCGCCCGGCAAATGGCGGATTTGCGAGCACGACATGAAATCCATCGGCGGGCAGCCCCAGCTCGGCCTTGCGTTCGTTGTCCAGCGTGGTGGTCAGCACATTACGCAGCAGGATGCGGACATTCGCCAGTCCTCGCAGGGTGAGGTTCATGGTAGCGAGCCGCACCATTTTCGGGTCAACATCGTTGCCGAAGAAGGTGGCGGTTTGCAGTGCAGAAACCTGTGCCGCCGAAAGTTTGTCGCCCAGGCCACGCTTTTGCATCTTGCCGTCGAGTTCGGCCTCATGAATCGCACCGGGCGAGGAATTGCCAAGGCGAATGTGGTTGTAGGCCGCCACCAGAAAGCCTGCCGTGCCCGCTGCCGGGTCGTAGATGGTTTCGCCGACCTTCGGGTCGATCATTTCGACGATGGTGCGGATGATGTGGCGTGGCGTGCGGAACTGGCCTAATTCACCCGCCTGTTTGATCTGCCGCAGCACATGCTCGAACAAGTCGCCCTTGGTGTCGGCGTCCGACTGGTCGAGCCGCAGGCCATCGACCAGATTAATAACCTGAGTCAGCACGGTTGGCTCGTCGATGGAAAGACGCGCGCCGCTCATGAAATTGTGGGCACCCCGCTCGCCCAGTTCGGTAACGAAGGCGAACACCTCGTCGCGCACGAATCGCACCAGCCCCTCGCCTGACAAACCCTTTGCCCATACCGACCAGCGGAAACGGTCGCGGGGAATGGTCATTGCCGTTTGTGCTGAGATTGTCGAAGCGGCATGCCCTTCGATATGCCCGCGTTGCGGGCTACTCAGGGCGAACGGCGCGGAAACGGTGGCATTGAGCGGATTGCGCAGTTTCCAGTCGCCCTCGAACAGGCTCTCGTAGGACAGTTTCAGCACCTTGGCTTTGAGTTTGTTCTCGGTGTCGATGCCCTCGATCAGGTAGAAGAAGAACAGAAATGAGAGTTGTTCGGCGTTGCTTACCGGGTCGGGATAGCCGCCGCCGAAGAGGTAGTCGCGTATCTGGTCGATAGACCGCCGCATGTCGGGGGTCAGGGGCATAAATGTTTTTCCTTTCTTGGGTTGTTCATCATGTCCCTCGATACGCCCGCTTTGCGGGCTACTCGGGACGAACGGAGATGGAAAGGTTGGCCAGTCGTGGTGAGTAGCGCGCACCGCGCATAGTTACAACCGTTCGTGGTGAGTAGCGCGCACCGCGCGCGTATCGAACCATCACCCCTACTTCTTCTTCGTGAAATCTTTTTTCGCCAACTGGGATACTTTCCCCCAATCGCTCTGCATCATGGCTTCCTTCTTTTTCCGGCTCCAACCCTTGATCTGCAATTCCGCAGCCAAGGCTTCTTCGCGGGTGGCACATTCCTGTGACCACGCAAGCTCGACCGGCAAACGTTCGGCTGTGTATCCACCGCATGTGCCGGTTTGATGTTCACCCATGCGTTTTTCAAGGTTATCGGTGTGCCCTGTGTAGTAAGAACCATCAGTGCAGTGAAGGATGTAAACCCAGAATATCATTGCATCAACCCGCGTCTGTCATCACTGCTGGAAGTATCCTGTGACGCCAATTTGTCATGGCCGAAGACGGCGGCGTTCAGGCTGTCGATCAACGCTTCGAGGCGTTCCTCGCCGCCGAAGACACGCACCGCCTGCGGGTAGCCGCCCAACTGCGAAAATGGATGGAAAGCGAAGTGGCCGACGCTGAACTCGTCCATGCTTCCGGCGTTGGCGCGCAACTGGCTGCCGATCATGCGCAGCCAGCTTTCCTCGCCGGGGTTGATGTCCTCCCGTGCCAGCAGCCATGCCTCGAAACGGGTGCCCAGTTCGGCGGCTTTCTGCTCGGACGCCTCGGGGAAAATCATGTTGCCGTTTTCATCGATGCTGATCCACTCGCGCGTCGTCGGGTCGATGTGGTCGTCGATATCCAGTGCCAGCAGGCGGCGAGGCTCGTATTTCTTCTTGGATGGGGTCTTGGCGATCATCACGCCACCCTCGGCCATTGGGTCTTCGTCGCCGTGGTAGTCGCACACGCCAGTGAAGTCGAACATGGTGAAGACGGGCTTGCCTGTCGCTTTGCGCGTGCCCCGCCCGCGCATCTGCTGGTAGAGGATGGTCGAGCGGGTGAAGCGGGCGAAGACCAGGCTGACCACCTCGGGACAGTCGAAGCCGGTGTCGAGCATGTTCACCGAAACGAGAATCTTGGGGAACGGCTCTTTCTTGAAGCGGCGTATCTTGCTCATGCCGTCGAGGGTGTCGTCGCTGCCCATGCCGGATACCACATAGTCCGCATAGCGGATGTCGGGCGAAGGTTTCAGGTCGGCAAATTGGGCATCGAAGAGTTGGGCCAGTGTCTCGGCGTGGCGTTTGTTGACGGCGAAAACGATGGTTTTGCCGAACAGGGGTTTCCTTTGCACGCCCTTGCTGTCGATGAAGCCGTTGTCCAGCACTTGGCGGAATTCGCGCACGATGGCGCGGTTGCGTTCTGGAATGGTGAAGCGGCGTTCCAGTGCGGAAGGATCGACCACCAGGGAGTCTATGCCCTGAAACAGTTTCTCGAGCTCGATGCGGGTGTCGGTATCCATTGTTGGCCAGTCCAGTTCGTCACGCTTGACCTCGAAGCCGCCCTCGGCAGCGGTCTTGACGGTGATGGCCTTGTAAATCTGATACGGGGCGAGATAGCCCTCTCGAATCGCGTCTTTGAGTTTGTAGGAGAAGGTGGGCTTCTCGACCTCGAAGAATCGCAGGGTGTCGCGCACGAAGAGCGTGTCTTCCTCGTCGCCGAAGTCGCCCTCGGCCACGCAGGGCGTGGCGGTGAGGCCGACCTGCACGCCGTCGAAGTGCAGCAGCACTTTCTTCCATTGGCCGTAGATGCTGCGGTGGCACTCGTCACTGATAACAAGGTCGAAATAGCCCGGCGAATAATCAGCGTAGATGTTCACCATGCTTTGCAGCGTGGTGATGGTGATTTGCTTCTCATCCTGGAACCGCCGCCCGGCACGCAGCACATAGGCGGGATAGTCGGGCAGGTGCTCGGCGAAGGCGTCTTCGGACTGCTTAGCAAGCGGAATGCGATCCACCAGGAACAGCACGCGGGTGATAGCGTTGGCCTCGAACAGCCGTTTGATGAAGGCGGCGGCAGTGCGGGTCTTGCCGGTGCCGGTAGCCATTTCCACCAACATCTTGCGCCGTCCCTGGCCGATCTCGCGGCACAGGGTGTCGATGCACTCGATCTGGTAGTCGCGCTCGACAATGCGGGTGTCGATATTGACGGTGAGCGGATCGCGGCGCAGCAGGCGTGTGGCGAAACGGCGTTCAAGGTCATCCTGCTTGAAGAAGGTCTTGACCGGATGGGGGAAGGCTTCGCGCTCCCATTCCCAGAACTGCACTTCGTTGCCGTTGGTGAGGAAGATGTAGGGCACGCCAAGCTGGCGGGCATAGCCCTTGGCCTGTTCGGCGGCATCGCCCGGACTCACCGAGAAGCGTTTCGCCTCGATGACGGCCATCGAGCGGCCATGGCGGTCGCACAGCACATAGTCAGCGCGCGTGCCATCATCGACGAACACTTCATAGCGGACGCTGTTCTGGTCTTGGGTGTTCCAGCTTTGGCTTGCAAGCTGGGTGTCGATGAGGACGCGAGAGTAGGCTTCGTTGGTTTTTGTCATGATGGGCGCCGCCCGGTTTATCCGCCTCGGTAAACCTCATTCTATGGCACCCACCTCTTTTCGACAATTTTCTCCGCCCAGAACAGGCCGATGATGGTTTTCACGTCGCTGATGCGCCCGTCGCGCACCCATTCCATAGCCGTATCCAGCGGCAGCCTGACGTTCTCCAGGAACTCGTCCTCATCGCGCCGGTGGCCGTGTTCGCTCAACCCCTGCGCCAGATAGATCAGTATCCGCTCGTCCGAATAGCCGATGCAGGGGTGGATGGTTGTCAGGAACTTCCAGTCTTGCGCGGCATAGCCGGTTTCCTCCAGCAGTTCGCGCTGGCCACAGATAAGCACATCTTCGCCGGGATCGATTTTGCCGGCTGGCAATTCATGGAAATCGCGGTTCAGCGGGTAGCGGAACTGCCGCACCATCAGCACATCGCCGTTGTCCAGCAGCGGTACCACAACTACTGCGCCGGGATGGACGATGTACTCGCGCGTGGTGGTGCTGCCGTTAGGCAACGCCACCTGGTCCTCACGTACATGCAACAGGCGGCCGTCATAGACGTTGCTGGTGGACAACTGTTTTTCGGTCAAATCGGGGGCATCCATGAGATCTCTATCCAGGCTAGATGAAGTGCTTAACAAGCAGAAAGCGTTACAGGGATTGTGGCTTTACGGTCTCAAGCCAATCTCGGGGAAGGAATCAGGTCAGGTGGCGCCCTTGCGGCGCCAGAGAAAGCGGTAAACGAAGCCGGGATAAGCGAACACCAGGAACAGGCAGGCTGTCGTGGCGTAGAACTCCCAGTGCTGCGGCTGAACCGGGCCGAGGTTTTTTTCTACCAGCCAGGCAATGCCGCCGACGGTGAAATACATCAGCACCAGTTCCAGCAGGCGCCAGACCAGGCTTTTGCCCTCCCCGCGCGGCGGCAATACGAACAGGCGGCGCTCCAGCATAAACGGCAGGTTCGCAGCAGCAAACGCCAATACCAGGATGATCAGTACCTGTGTCACAACAGCGAGCGCTGGATGCTATAGGCGCACAAGGCCATCAAGGGCTGCGGCAGGATGCCCAGCGCCAGCACGGCCAGCCCGTTCATGCTCATCAGCACGCTGGCGTCGGGTTGAGAGGCAATAGGAGCCTGATCTTCAGGCGCATCAAAATACATCAGCTTGACGATGCGCAGGTAGTAGAAAGCGCCGATCACCGACATCAGGACGGCGAACACGACCACCCAGACGAAGCCGGCCTGCAACGCAGCCTGCAGCACGGACAGCTTGGCGTAGAAACCCACTGTCGGCGGCACGCCGGCCATGGAGAACATCAGCAGCAACATCATGAAGGCATGCCATGGACTGCGCTGGTTCAAGCCCTTGAAGTCGTCGAGATTTTCAGCCTCGAATCCCTTGCGCGACAGCAGCAGGATCATGCCGAAAGTCCCCAGGCTCATCAGCACGTAGGACAGCACGTAGAACATGGAACCGCTGTAGCCGTTCAGGCTGCCGGAAAGGATGCCGAGCAGCAGGAAGCCCATGTGGGAGATGGTGGAATAGGCCAGCATGCGCTTGATGTTGGTCTGAGCGATGGCGGTGATGTTGCCGATCGCCATCGACAGCATGGCCATGATGATCAGCATGCCCTGCCAGTCATGCGCCATTCCCTGCAGGCCCTCGACCAGGAGGCGCATGACGAAGGCAAAAGCGGCGATCTTCGGCGCCGAGCCGATGAACAGCGTCACCGCGGTAGGGGCGCCCTGGTAGACGTCCGGCACCCACATATGGAACGGCACCGCGCCGAGCTTGAATGCCAGGCCGGCGACGATGAACACCAGGCCGAATACCAGCACCGTCCTGCTGCCGGCACTTTGCTGGACCGCTGCGGCCACCTTGCTCAGTTCCAGGCTGCCGGTCGCACCGTAGATCATCGACATGCCGTAGAGCAGTAAACCCGAAGCCAGCGCGCCCAGCACGAAATATTTCATCGCCGCCTCGGTCGCCTGTGCCGAGTCGCGCTGCAGCGCCACCAGCGAATACAGGCTCAGGGACAACAGCTCCAGGCCGAGATACAGGGTCAGGAAGTGGCTGGCCGAAATCATCACCATCATGCCCAGCATGGCGAACAGCACCAGCACGAAAAATTCGCCGCCAAACAGGTTGCGCAACTGGATATAGCTGCGCGAATAGACCAGCATCGCCGCCACGGCGAGATAGGTCATCATCTTCAGCACGTCGGCCATGACGTCATCCACGAACATGCCATTGAAGGTGTGAACCACGTCCAGACCACTGGTGCTGACGGTGATCCAGGCGGCGCCGAGCAGCGTGAACTGGGTCAGGGCGTAGCTGACGAACCGGTTCTTGCCTGACAGGAACAGGTCCACCACCAGGATCAGCGATGCCATGATCAGCACGAAGATTTCGGGCAGCGCAGGCGTCAGGTTGGGCATGGCGAATATCATTTAAAATCTCTCTTAGAGCCTGTTCATGAATAGGTTGGGCAATTATGGGTGTACTGGCGGGATGCGATGCAAGGCGCCGGGCGTGCCGCATGGCCATTCCCTGCAAGCGACCGGCAACGCCGCAGCGCGCCCGCCAGGGCGGCCAGAATGTCCAAGCTATTCATGAACAGGCTCTCATAGCTTGCTTTGCGCCACATGCGACAGCAGGTTGTTCACCGAATGGTGCATCACCTCGGTGAACGGCAGCGGGTAGAGTCCCATGCCGAGCACCGCGACGGCCAGCAGACCCAGCACCAGAAACTCGCGCGGTGAGATGTCTTTGAGATGCTCGACATGGTCGTTGGCGACGGCACCGAACACCACCCGCTTCACCATCCACAGCGTGTAGGCGGCACCGAAAATTAGCGTGACGGCGGCGAGGAAGGCATACCAGAAGTTGGCCTTGACCGCGCCCATGATCACCATGAATTCGCCGACGAAGCCGCTGGTCCCCGGCAGGCCGGAATTGGCCATGGCGAAGAGCACGAAAAAGGCGGCGAAGATCGGCATCCTGTTCGCCACGCCGCCGTAGTCGGCGATCATGCGGCTGTGCATGCGGTCGTAGAGCACCCCGACGGAAAGGAACATCGCGGCGGAGATGAAGCCGTGGGAAATCATCTGCACCAGCGCGCCTTCAACGCCATAGGCGTTGAAGATGAAGAAACCGAGGGTAACGAAGCCCATGTGCGAAATCGAGGAATAGGCGATCAGCTTCTTCATGTCCGTTTGCGCCAGCGCCACCAGACCGATGTAGACCACGGCGATCAGCGACAGGGTGATCATGAAGCCGGACAGGGCATGGCTCGCATCCGGCACGATCGGCAGGGAAAGGCGCAGGAAGCCGTAGGCGCCCATCTTCAGCATGATCGCCGCCAGCACCACCGAGCCGCCGGTCGGCGCCTCGACGTGGGCATCCGGCAACCAGGTGTGCACCGGCCACATCGGCACCTTGACCGCGAACGCCATGAAAAAGGCGAAGAAGATCAGGATCTGCTCGGTCAGGGTCAGCGACAGGCGATGGAAATCCAGGATCTCGAAGGTGCCGCCCTTGGTGTACAGGTAGATGAATGCCACCAGCATCAGCAGCGAGCCGAGCAGGGTGTAAAGGAAGAACTTGACCGCCGCGTAAACCCGGTTCGGTCCTCCCCAGATTCCGATGATCAGGAACATCGGAATCAGCATCGCTTCCCAGAACACGTAGAACAGCACTGCGTCGAGCGCGGCGAAAACGCCATTCATCAGGCCGGACATGATCAGGAAGGCCGCCATATACTGCGCCACGCGCTTTTCGATCACTTTCCAGCTGGCCATGACGACCAGCACGGTGGTGAAGCTGGTGAGCAGGATGAACAGCACGGAGATGCCGTCCACGCCGAGGTGGTAGGTGACCTTGAAGGTCTCGATCCAGGGGCTGATTTCGACGAACTGCATGCCCGCCTGCAGGGTGTCGAACTGGGTATACAGCGGCAGGCTCAGCGCGAAGCCGGCCAGTGCGCCGATCAGTGCCAGAACACGGGCAAGCCCGGCGTTACGGTCGCTGCCGGTGGCGAGCACGGCAATGCCGGCCGCAATCGGCACCCAGACAACCAGACTCAACAATGACAGGCCAGCAAACATGCTTGTTCTTATCCCTTCACAAACAGCGTCATCAACACGAACACGCCGATGATCATGGCGAAAGCGTAGTGGTAAATGTAGCCCGACTGGAGACGGCGGGTCAGCGAGGAAAACCAGCCGATCAAACGCGCCGTGCCGTTGACGAAGAAGCCGTCGATCACTGCGACATCGCCGCCTCTCCACAGACTGCGCCCGATCAGCCTCGCGCCGCCGGCGAAGAACCAGTCATTGAACTCGTCGAAGCCGTATTTTTTCTCGAGTATGGTCGAGATCAGGCCGAATTTGGCCTTGATGACCGGCGGCAGCTCCGGCCGCTTGATATACAGGAACCAGGCAGTGGCAATGCCGCCGACCGACAGCCAGAACGGTGCGGTGCCGAGCGCATGCAGCATCATAGCCAAGACACCGTGGAACTCCTCCGCCATGTGCGCCAGGGCATTGTGCTCCGGCGCAATGTGAATCGAGCTGCCGAAAAAGCCGCCGAACAGCATCGGACCGATCAGCCAGCCTGCCGCCACGGTGGGGATGGCGAGCAGCATCAGCGGCACGGTCACCACCCAGGGCGATTCGTGCGGCGTACCGCCGTGTCCATGGCCGTGATCATCATGTCCGTGACCATGGGTGTCGAAGCGCGGTTTGCCATGGAAGGTCATGAATATCAGGCGAAAGGTGTAGAAGGCGGTGATAAATACGGTCGTCAGCACGGCGAAGTAGGCGAAGCCGGAACCGGGCGTATGGGAAAGCTGCACCGCCTCGATGATCGCGTCCTTGGAGAAGAATCCGGAGAAGCCCGGTACGCCGGCGGAAGCCAGCGCGCCGATGAACATGGTCCAGTAGGTCAGCGGCATGTATTTCTTCAGGCCGCCCATCTTGGTTATGTCCTGCACGTGATGCATGGCGATGATCACCGAACCGGCGCCAAGGAACAGCAGGGCCTTGAAGAAGGCGTGGGTCATCAGGTGGAACACCCCGACTGAATAGGCCGATGCGCCCAGCGCCACGGTCATGTAGCCGAGCTGGGACAGGGTCGAATAGGCCACCACGCGCTTGATGTCGGTCTGGACGATGGCGATCAGCGCCATGAACAGTGCAGTGATGCCGCCGATCACCAGCACCACCGACAGCGCAGTCTCGGACAGTTCGAATAGCGGCGACATGCGCGCAACCATGAAAATGCCCGCGGTCACCATGGTGGCGGCGTGGATCAATGCGGAAATCGGCGTCGGGCCTTCCATCGAATCCGGCAGCCAGACGTGCAGCGGGAACTGGGCCGACTTGCCCATCGCGCCGACGAACAGCAGGATGCAGATCACCGTCATCAGTAGCCAGGGGCTGCCTGGAATCAGCTCTATGGTGGCATTCACCATTTCCGGCGCACGGGCGAATACTGCGTCATATTGCAGCGTGCCGAAATGCGCCAGTATCAGGCCGATGCCGAGAAGGAAGCCGAAGTCGCCGACACGGTTGACCAGGAAAGCTTTCAGGTTGGCGTAGATCGCTGTCGGCCGGGTGTACCAGAAGCCGATCAAGAGATACGACACCAGTCCCACCGCCTCCCAGCCGAAGAACAGCTGGACGAAGTTGTTCGACATCACCAGCATCAGCATCGAGAAGGTGAACAGCGAAATGTAGCTGAAGAAGCGCTGGTAGCCGGGATCTTCCGCCATGTAGCCGATGGTGTAGATGTGCACCATGAGCGAGACGAAGGTCACCACCAGCATCATCATGACGGTCAGGCGGTCGATCAGGAAGCCGACCTCGAAGCGGGTATCGCCCGTAGTGAGCCAGGTATAGACGCTGCCGTTGAAGGTGTGGCCCGCCATCACGTCCTGAAAAATCACCACCGAAGCGACAAAGGAGATCACCACGCTGAGGATGGTCACCCAGTGCGAAGCCGCACGCCCGATCAGCCAGCCGAACAGACCGGCGATCGCCGCCCCGGCCAGCGGCGCCAGCGGTACCAGCAGATAGAGTTTTTGCATTTCAGTCATAGCATCTCGTGATGAGTGATGGGTGATGAGGAATGGTTGCCCGGCTTCCCGGATTTTCTCCCATCACTCATTACCCATCCCTCATTACCCCTTTAAATGATCCAGCTCGGTCACGTTGATCGTGTTCAGGTTGCGGAACAGCGCCACCAAAATCGCCAGGCCGATGGCCGATTCGGCCGCGGCAACCGTGAGTATGAAGAACACGAAAACCTGTCCGGCGGTGTCGTGCAAATAATGCGAAAAGGCGACAAAGTTCATGTTCACTGCCAGCAGCATCAGCTCGATCGCCATCAGCAGGACGATCAGGTTCTTGCGGTTGAGGAAGATGCCCACCACACTGATGGCAAACAGCAGCGCGCCGAGGATTAGATAATGGGTCAATGTCAGCACTTTATTCCCCTTTTTTCTCAGCCGGCATCGAGACCAGTCGCACTCGGTCTTCGCGCTTGACGCTCACCTGCCATGCCGGATCCTGATGCTTGGTACCGGGCCGGCGGCGCAAGGTGATTGCGATAGCGGCAACGATCGCCACCAGCAGGATCACCGCGGCGAGTTCGAATGGGTAGACATAGTCGGTATAGAGCAGGCGGCCCAGTTCCTTGGTGTTGCTGTAACCGCCGGCATGCGACACCTGGACGGTGCTGACGGTACGGCCGACCACGGTCAGCACCAGCGTCATTTCAATCGCCATCAGGATGCCGACGAAAGCTGCCAGCGGCAGGTTATCCCAGAAGCCCTGACGCATTTTCTCGATGTTCAGGTTAAGCATCATCACCACGAACAGGAACAGCACCATCACCGCGCCGATGTAGACCAGCACCAGGGTGATCGCCAGGAACTCGGCCTCCAGCAACAGCCACAGCCCGGCTCCGGTAAAGAACGATAGCACCAGGAACAGGGCGGCATGCACCGGATGGCGCGCGGTCACCACGCGGAATCCTGCAAACAGCAGGATGCTCGCGAGGAAGTAGAAAACCAGTGTTTCAAAGTTCATTATGAAACTTTCACCAAATTCGTTATTAACCGCAGAGACGCAGAGACGCGGAGGGTAATTACCATGGTTTTCTCTGCGCCTCCGCGCCTCTGCGGTTCATTTTTTTATCTGTATTTTGCGTCCGCCGCCCTGTCCTGGGCGATTTGCTCTTCGTATTTGTCGCCCACGGCCAGCAGCATGTCCTTGGTGTAAATCAGGTCGCCGCGTTTTTCGCCGTGGTAATCGAAAATTCGGGTCTCAACTATCGCATCCACCGGGCAGGCTTCTTCACAGAAGCCGCAGAAAATGCACTTGGTCAGATCGATGTCGTAGCGCGTGGTACGCCGGGTACCATCATCACGCTGTTCCGATTCGATGGTGATCGCCAGCGCCGGGCACACCGCCTCGCACAGTTTGCAGGCGATGCAGCGTTCCTCGCCATTGGGGTAGCGGCGCTGAGCGTGCAGGCCGCGGAAGCGCGGCGACATCGGCGTGCGCTCCTCGGGGAACTGCACCGTGATCTTGCGCGAGAACATGTGACGCCCGGTCAGCGCCATGCCCTTGAGCAGCTCGATGAGCAGGAAAGTCGAAAAGAAGCTTTTGATCTTGTTCACGCTTTTCGCCTCAATGGAACAGGTAGCCGAAGGGGGTCTGCATGGCGGCGCCAACCACCACGATCCACACCAGGGTCACCGGGATAAACACCTTCCAGCCCAGGCGCATGATCTGGTCGTAACGGTAGCGCGGAAAGGTGGCGCGGAACCAGAGGAACAGGAACAGCACGAACAACACCTTGGCCAGCAGCCAGAAGAAGCCCGGAATCCAGTTGAACGGCGCAAAATCGAACAGCGGGTTCCAGCCGCCGAGGAACATCAGCGAGGTCAGGGTCGCGACCAGGATCATGTTGGCGTATTCGGCCAGGAAGAAGATAGCGAAGGCCATGCCGGAATATTCGACATGGAAACCGATGATTTCGGATTCGCCCTCGACCACGTCGAACGGCGCGCGGTTGAGCTCGGCCAGGCCGGAGATCAGGTAAACGATAAACAGGGGAAACAGCGGCAGCCAGTACCAGTTGAATACCCCGCCCTGCTGAGCCTTGACGATCTCCCCCAGGTTCAGGCTCTGCGCCGCCATCAGCACGCCGACCAGGGCGAAACCCATGGCGATTTCGTAGGAAACGATCTGCGCCGCGGCACGCATCCCGCCGAGGAAGGCATACTTGGAATTGGATGCCCAGCCCGCCAGCACGATGCCGTACACGCCCATCGAAGTAATCGCCATGATGTAGAGCACGCTGGCATCGATATTGGCCAGCACCAGCTCCGGCGAGAACGGCACCACCGCCCAGGCCGCCAGCGCCGGGCCGATGGCCAGCACCGGGGCGAGCAGGAATATCCCCTTGTTGGCACCGGAGGGAATCACGATTTCCTTCATCAGCAGCTTCAGCCCATCCGCAATCGGTTGCAGCCAACCCTTGGGGCCGACGCGGTTGGGGCCGATACGCACCTGCATGTAGCCGATGATCTTGCGTTCGGCGTAGGTCAGATAGGCCAAGCCCAGCATCAGCGGCGCGACGATGGCGACGATCTTCGCCATGCTGTACACCAGCGGCCAGGCAAAGCCGAAGAATCCTTGAAGAATCGCGATTATGTCAGTCATGGTCTACCCCACCCGCCCCAGCACGATCTCGTCCAGCATGCCGCCGAGCATGGCGGTGGCCGGATGTCCGGCGGCGACCCGCACACAGCCGGCTGGCAGACGGTCGTCGCGCAGCGCTTTGAGAACGATGCTGCCTGCTCCCTGGCTGACGCTTACGTCCGCACCCTCGGCAACACCCACGCTGGCTAGCGTTTCTGCATTCATCCAGGCTCCCTGCGGCGCCGCTGCGGCAGTTTTCTGCAGCGCGGCAGCGCGGCGCACGATGGCGTCGGCATGATAGGCCGGCACTTCGCCGATGCGCTGCAAGCCGCTCTTCGCTTCAGCCGGCTTGGCAACAAAGGTTTGCAGCGAGTTATTCAACTTCGACGTGATGTCGCCATTCAGCACTTCGGCGCGCACCTGCTCGGCGCTGTCGTAATCGAAGCCCTTCACATCCATCAAATTGCCCAGCACGCGCAGTACCTTCCATCCCGGACGGGTTTCACCCAGCGGCTTGACCACGGCGTTGAAGCTCTGCACCCGGCCCTCGGTGTTGACGAAGGAGCCGGAGGTTTCGGTGAACGGCGCCACCGGCAGCAGCACGTGAGCGTAATCCAGCGCCTTGTTCTTGTAGGCGCTCAGGACGACGACCAGTTGCGCCGCTTGCAGCGCGGCCAGCGTCCTGGTCGGGTTGTAGCTATCCAGCTCCGCTTCGACGCCGAGCAAAATGTAGGCGCGGCGCGGGTCATCGATCATCTGCGCGGCGTTCATGCCTCCCGCGCTGGGCATTGCACCGGCCAGATGCGCGCCGACGCTGTTCGCCGCCTCGCCGAGGAATCCGAATTTGGCGCCGGCCAGCTCCGCAATCTGCTGCGCCAGGGCATGCAGCTCGGCGTAGCGCGGGTGATGCTGCGCCAGATTGCCGAGCAGAACCGCCTTGCGCTCGCCCTGTTTGAGGCTGGTGGCAATCGCTTGCGCTGCCGTATCGGCGGATTCGCCGGCCAGTGCGCGACGCACCTGGTCCAGCGTTGCCGCCATCGCATCGGGCGCGACGATCGCCTGGTTGGCGACACGGCACAGCAGGTCGTCATCGACCGGGTTGATCAGGTTCAATTCGGCGCCGCGCTTGACGGCCTGGCGCAGGCGATGCGCCAGCAACGGATGGTCGGCGCGCAGCGTGCTGCCGACGATCAGGACGCTATTCAGTTGATCCAGCTCGGCAATGCTCATGCCCAGCCAAGGTGTGCCCTGCATATGGGCATCAGCGCTGAAATCGGACTGGCGCAGGCGGTGATCGACATTGCCGCTGCCGATGCCGCGCAGCAATTTCTGCAGCAGGTAGAGTTCTTCCAGGGTGGCATGCGGCGAAGCCAACGCGCCGACCTGGTCCTCGCCCTGTTCGTCGCGGACGCGCATGACTCCGGCAACCACGAATTCCAGCGCCTCGGACCAGTCGCACTCGCGCCACTCGCCGTTGCGCTTGATCATCGGGCGCTGCAACCGGTCTTCAGCGTTCAAACCCTCGTAGGCGAAACGGTCCTTGTCCGACAGCCAGCACTCGTTGATCTCTTCATTATCGCGCGGCAGCACGCGGAAAACGCGGTTGTTCCTGGTCTGCACGCTGAGATTGGCGCCCAGGCCATCGTGAGGGCTGACGGAGGGGCGCGTGGTCAGTTCCCAGGCCCGCGCACTATAGCGGAACGGCTTGCTGGTCAACGCGCCGACCGGGCACAGGTCAATGATATTGCCGGACAGTTCGGAATTGATCGAACGCTCGATAAAGGTGGTGATTTCGGCGTGCTCACCGCGGCCGATCTGACCCATCTCCATCATCCCGCCAATTTCCTGGCCGAAGCGCACGCAACGGGTACAGTTGATGCAGCGCGTCATGTCGGTGGTAATCAGGGGACCGATGTTCTTGTTGAACACCACGCGCTTTTCCTCGGCGTAGCGCGAGGCACTCGCGCCGTAGCCCACCGCCAGATCCTGCAATTCGCATTCGCCGCCCTGATCGCAGATCGGGCAGTCGAGTGGATGGTTGATCAGGAGGAACTCCATCACCGCCTTCTGCGCCTTGATCGCGGTCTCGGAGCGTGTCATCACCTTCATGCCCTCGGTCACCGGGGTGGCACAGGCCGGCATCGGCTTCGGCGCCTTCTCGACCTGAACCAGGCACATCCGGCAGTTGGCGGCGACGGAAAGCTTCTTGTGGTAGCAGAAGCGCGGAATATAGATGCCCGCCGCATCGGCCACATCCATGATGGTGCTGCCCGGTTCGACCGTTAGCTGTTTGCCGTCTATTTCGATGTTTAGCATATTCTTAAACCATGCACTTCTTGTGCTGGATGTGGTACTCGAATTCGTTGCGGAAATGCTTGAGCATGCCCTGCACCGGCATCGCCGCGGCGTCGCCCAACGCGCAAATGGTACGACCCATGATGTTGCCGGCAACCGAGTCGAGCAGATCGAGATCTTCCGGCCGTCCCTGGCCGTGCTCGATGCGGTGGATCACGCGGTACAGCCAGCCGGTGCCCTCGCGGCAGGGCGTGCACTGGCCGCAGGATTCCTCGAAATAGAAGTAGGACAGCCGCTCCAGCGCGCGCACCATGCACACCGTGTCATCCATCACGATCACCGAACCCGCGCCGAGATAGGAGCCGGCCTTGGCGATGGAATCGTAGTCCATGGTCAGGTCCATCATGATTTCGCCCGGCAGGACCGGCACCGAGGACCCGCCCGGAATCACCGCCTTGAGCTTGCGTCCGTCCTTCACCCCGCCCGCCATTGCGAGCAGTTCGCTGAATGGCGTGCCCATGCCGATTTCAAAGTTGCCCGGATTATTGACATGGCCGGAAACGGAAAAAATCTTGGTTCCGCCGTTGTTGGGCTTGCCCAGTTCGAGGAATTTCTGGCCGCCATGCTTGATGATGTAGGGAATCGAGGCCAGGGTCTCGGTGTTGTTGATCGTGGTCGGCTTGCCATACAGACCGAAGCTCGCCGGGAACGGCGGCTTGAAGCGCGGCTGTCCTTTCTTGCCCTCGATCGATTCGAGCAGCGCGGTTTCCTCGCCGCAGATGTAGGCGCCATAGCCTTGATGGGCGTGGATATCGAAATCGAAGCCGCTGCCGAGAATGTTCTTGCCGAGCAGACCGGCGGCGCGCGCCTCGTCCAGGGCCGCTTCGAAGCGCTCGTACTCCGCCCAGATCTCGCCGTGGATGTAGTTGTAGCCCGTCTTCGCACCCAGCGTGTAGCCGCCGATGATCATGCCCTCGATCAACTCGTGCGGGTTGAGGCGAAGGATGTCTCTATCCTTGAAGGTGCCCGGCTCGCCCTCGTCGCTGTTGCACACCAGATACTTGTCGCCGGGATAGTTCTTCGGCATGAAACTCCACTTCAGGCCGGTGGGGAAGCCCGCGCCGCCGCGGCCGCGCAGCGCCGAAAGCTTGACCTGCTCGATGATCGCCTCGGGAGTCATCTTTTCAGCCAGCACCTTCTTCAGCGCATCGTAGCCGCCGACTGCAAGATAATTCTCCAGCTTCCAGGATTCCGGCAGGTGGATGGAGTGGAATATCACTTTATCGCTCATGGCTACTCCAGCCCCGCCAGAATGCGGTCGGCCTCTTCGGGCGTCAGCCTGGCGCACAGTCGCACATTATTGACGGTGGCCACCGGTCCGTCGCCGCAGGCGCCCATGCACTCGCCCTCCCTGAGGGTGAACTTGCCGTCCGGCGTGGTTTCGCCGAAGCCGATGCCGAGCTTGCGTTGCAGATGCTCGACCGCCGATTCCGCGCCCATCAGGGTGCAGGGCAGGTTGGTGCAGACCGTGATCTTGTACTTGCCGACCGGTTGCAGGTTGTACATGTTGTAGAAGGTCGCCACTTCCTGTGCCGCGATCGGCGGCATGCCCAGATAGCCGGCGATGAATTCGATGGTTTCCGGCGCGAGCCAGCCCTTCTCGTCCTGAGCGATGCGCAGCGCCGCCATCACCGCCGACTGCTTCTGCCCGGACGGATACTTGGCGATCTCGCGATCGATTTTCTTGAGTGATTCAGGTGAAAGCATATTCAAAACCCACCGCAAAGGCGCAAAGGCGCAGAGAAACTGCAAAGAATCCCTAAAAACCTTTGCGTCTTTGCGCCTTTGCGGTTCAAGTCATTCATCGGTCAATCTCGCCAAACACGATATCAAAGGTGCCCATCAGCGCCACCACGTCGGCAATCATGTGACCGCGCGCCATTTCATCCATCGCCGACATGTGGGAGAAGCCCGGGGCGCGGATCTTGAGGCGGTAGGGCTTGTTGGCGCCGTCGGAAACCATGTAGATGCCGAATTCGCCCTTGGGGTGCTCCACTGCCGCATAGCACTCCCCCTCGGGCACATGCATGCCCTCGGTGAACAGCTTGAAGTGGTGGATCAGCTCTTCCATGTTCTGCTTCATTCCCTCCCGCGCAGGCGGCGCCACCTTGTGGTTGTCGGTGATCACCGGCCCGGGATTGACGCGCAGCCAGTCCACGCACTGCTTGATGATGCGGTTGGACTGGCGCATTTCTTCCATGCGCACCAGATAGCGGTCGTAGCAGTCGCCCTCGACGCCAACCGGGATGTCGAAATCCATCCTGTCATAAACTTCGTAGGGCTGCTTCTTGCGCAAGTCCCACGCCAACCCCGATCCGCGCAGCATCGGGCCAGTCAGTCCCAGCGCCAGGGCGCGTTCCGGCGTAATCACGCCGATGCCGACGGTGCGCTGCTTCCAGATGCGGTTGTCGGTGAGCAGGGTTTCGTACTCGTCGACGCAACCGGGGAAGCGGTTGGTGAAATCCTCGATGAAATCCAGCATCGAGCCGTGACGGTTGGCATTCATGCCCTCCACCTGCTTTGCGTTGTGGACCGTCATTTTCGCCGTTTCATACAGCGGCATGCTGTCGGGCAGATCGCGGTACACTCCGCCCGGGCGGTAGTAGGCGGCGTGCAGGCGCGCTCCGGAGGCCGCCTCGTAGACGTCCATCAGGTCTTCGCGCTCGCGGAAGGTGTAGAGGAAGATGGTCATCGCGCCGATGTCCAGACCGTGCGCGCCCAGCCACAACAAGTGGTTGAGGATGCGGGTGATCTCGTCGAACATGACGCGGATGTACTGGGCGCGGATCGGTACTTCGATGCCGAGCAGCTTTTCGGTCGCCATCACGTAGGCGTGCTCGTTGCACATCATCGACACGTAATCGAGGCGATCCATGTAGGGCATCGCCTGGAGGAAAGTCTTGTGCTCGGCGAGCTTCTCGGTGGCGCGGTGCAGCAAGCCGATGTGCGGATCGGCGCGCTTCACCACCTCGCCATCCAGCTCCAGCACCATGCGCAGCACGCCGTGCGCCGCTGGATGCTGTGGACCGAAATTCAGGGTGTAATTGCGGATATCAGCCACCGTAATTCTCCTCGCGCACGATGCGTGGCGTCAGCTCGCGCGGCTCGATACTCACCGGCTGATAGATCACGCGGCGCTGCTCCGGGTCGTAGCGCATCTCGACGTTGCCGGAAAGCGGGAAATCCTTGCGGAAGGGATGGCCGATGAAGCCGTAATCGCTAAGGATGCGGCGCAGGTCGGGGTGGCCGGTGAAAATAATACCGAACAGGTCGAAGGCCTCGCGCTCGAACCAGTTGGCGCCCGGCCAGATCTCGGAGGCCGAATCCACCACCGGGAAATCATCGTCACTGGCAAACATTTTTATTCGCACCCGGCAGTTGTTGCTGACCGAAAGCAGGTGCACCACCACGCAAAAACGCCGGCCCTGCCAGCGGCCATCGCCATAGGTGCTGTAATCCACGCCACACAGGTCGGTGAGCTGCTCGAAACGCAATTCGGGATGGTCGCGCAGGGCGCGCGCCGCTTCCAGCCAGTGTTCCGGCCTGATTTCAATCGCCAGTTGACCGACATGCTCGGAAAAACCGACCACCTTGTCGGCCAGCACGGCTTGCAGATTTTGCTTGAGTGTTTCCAGTTTCATCGACGTTTAGCGGGCAATGGTATGGGTGCGCTTGATCTTCTTCTGCAACTGGATCAGGCCATAGAGCAGGGCTTCCGCGGTGGGCGGGCAACCGGGCACGTAAACGTCCACCGGCACGATACGGTCGCAGCCGCGCACCACCGAGTAGGAATAATGGTAATAGCCGCCGCCGTTGGCGCAGGAACCCATCGACAACACCCAGCGCGGCTCGGCCATCTGGTCGTAGACCTTGCGCAATGCGGGCGCCATCTTGTTGGTCAGGGTGCCGGCCACGATCATCACGTCGGACTGGCGCGGACTGGGGCGAAACACGATGCCGAAGCGGTCCAGGTCGTAGCGCGAAGCGCCCGCCTGCATCATCTCCACGGCACAGCAGGCGAGGCCGAAAGTCATCGGCCACATCGAACCGGTACTGGCCCAGTTGAATACCGTATCGAGCGAAGTGGTGACGAACCCCTTCTCAAGGACGCCTTCAATGCCCATGCGTCACCTCCATTACCATCCGGCTACCGTGCAGAACACCGTGCCAGTTCAGGCATTCAACGGCAATCGCGGCCGGTCGCATCCCCGCTGCGCGGGGCCCCTGCTTCCTGCTCATGCCGTTATTCCCATTCCAACGCCCCTTTCATCCACTCGTAAACGAAGCCGACCACCAGGATGGCAAGGAAAATCATCATGGCGAAGAAACCGAACAGGCCGATTTCCTGCAGCACCACCGCCCAGGGAAAGAGGAAAGCGATTTCAAGGTCGAACAGGATGAACAGAATGGCGACCAGATAGTAGCGCACATCAAATTTCATGCGCGCATCTTCGAAGGCCTCGAAGCCGCATTCGTAGGGGGAGTTTTTTTTGTCGTCGGGACGATGCGGCGCGAGAAGGCCACCCATTGCCATCGGCATGACCCCAACCGCGAGGCCTACCATGACAAACAGCAAGATCGGAAAATAATTTTCCAGCATGCGGCCCCTTTCCCTCTGAGCTAGGCTGGCGCCCCATAATGGCAAACGACCAAGCGTTACATCAGTTATTCATTATTTACTGATTTTATTATAACCCTCCTCAACCAAAAGGCGAGCTATTTTTCAGAATATCTGGTGCCGATGAGCAGACTCGAACTGCTACGGCTTGCGCCACCGCCCCCTCAAGACGGCGTGTCTACCAATTTCACCACATCGGCATTCAAAAACAGGGTGTTACTTAGGGATTTCTCCCGCCTTCGATCCGGCAGCACCACCTTGGGCCGGAACAACTGGCACTACTTGCTTGGCAGCATCAGCTGGAACGGCGGGCTGTGCCAGGCTATGCGACTCCATCACGCCCACCGGCTTGCTCTTGTGGCTGGAAAAATAGGTCAATCCCAAGCTGGTCAAAAAGAAAACCGTGGCAAAAATCGCCGTAGCGCGGCTCAGGAAATTTGCCGATCCGGTGGAACCGAACAGACTGCCGGATGCGCCGCTACCGAAGGCAGCACCCATATCCGCACCCTTGCCGTGCTGCATCAGCACCAAGCCGATCGTACCCAGCGCCGCAATAATATGTATAACCCAAACCAGTGTTTCCATTGTTACCCTCTTACAGTTTAGCGCTTTGCCGCATGGCAGATCGCCAGGAATTCCTGCGCATCCAGGGAGGCGCCGCCAATCAGGCCGCCGTCGATATCCGGCATGCCGAACAACTCGGCCGCATTCGACCCTTTGACGCTACCCCCGTACTGAATGACCAGTCCGTCAGCAACATCCTTGTTTTGGGACGCAATCTTGCCCCGAATAAAGGCATGCACCGCCTGCGCCTGCTCCGGCGAGGCAGTCTTGCCGGTGCCGATTGCCCAGACCGGTTCATAGGCCACTACCGCTTTAGACAATGCGGCCACGCCGAATTTCCCGGTCACTGCATCGAGCTGGCGCGCCACCACCGCCTCGGTTATGCCGGATTCGCGCTCCTGCAGGGTTTCGCCCACGCACAGGATCGGGGTCAGGCCGGCCTTCTGCGCCGCCTCGAATTTCAGCGCCACCGTGGCGTCGTCCTCGCCGTAAATGGCGCGACGTTCGGAATGACCCACCAGCACGTACTTGCAGCCGAAATCCAGCAGCATCGCAGAGGAAACCTCGCCGGTAAAGGCGCCCTTGTCGTGCTGACTCAGGTTCTGCGCACCCCAGGCAATCGCGGTATCCTGCAACAAGGATTGTGCCTGAAACAGATACGGATAAGGCACGCACACCGCGCAACCCATACCCTGCACGCCGGCCATGCCAGCGATAACAGCCTCCAGCAGCGCCTTGTTCTGCGCCAGGCCGCCGTTCATTTTCCAGTTACCCGCAACCAACTTTCCCCGCATGGCTGTTTTTCTCGTTTTTGCAAAGCGGCTAATGATACTGTTTCAGGCCAGCCCGGTCAATCCTGGTTACGCGACCGCAACGCGGCATCCGCCGCGCAATGCACTACGAGTTCTTGTTATTTTCCCGGTAGAGAAGTAATGTTCAGTCAAACCGTACAATAACCTTGGAAAGAGCGGTTTATCCACGTATGAACACGGATGTACACGGATTATCAATGGTTACATAAAGTGTATAGCCCACCCTCGGGTAGCCAACGGCTTATGCTCAACCATTTGTTTTATCTGTGTTAATCTGTGTTCATCCGTGGATAATAGCGGTTTTTAGGGTAACTCAACCGAACCCGGACCATGCCCAAAAAATCCAATTCTCAACCCCATTCCGCCGAACAGGAGTTGGGCGACAAGCAGCCCGACGCTGCGGAACAAACATTTCCGGTGGTGGGCGTCGGCGCCTCGGCCGGCGGCCTGGACGCCTTCACCAAACTACTGAAGAACCTGCCCGCCGACACCGGCATGGCCTTCGTCCTGGTGCAGCATCTCGACCCCAAGCATGTGAGCCTGCTGCCCGAGTTGCTCGCCCGCGCCACCGCCATGCCGGTAGTTGAAATTAGCGACGGCACTCGGATAGCCCCCAACCACGTTTACGTGATGCCGCCCAATTACAGCCTGGCCATGCTGCACGGCGTGCTGCACCTGATGCCGCGACCGGACGGATATGGCAAGCACCTGCCGATCGACGATTTTCTGCGCTCCCTGGTGGAAGACCGGCAGAGCAACGCGATCGGGGTCATCCTGTCGGGCACGGCGTCGGACGGGACGCTCGGCATGAAGGCGATCAAGGCTGAAGGCGGCATTACCTTTGCCCAGAGCGAAGATTCCGCCGAATACGATGGCATGCCGCACAGCGCCATTGCGGCCGGCCATGTCGATTTCGTCCTGACGCCGGAAGAGATCGGCAAGGAACTGGTGCGAATCGCGCGCCACCCCTACCTGCGCCCTGAGGAATCCGGCCCCAGGGGAGAATTGCTGTCCGAGGGCGGCGACAACCTGAACAAGATTTTCGTGCTGCTGCGCTCGCGCACCGGCAACGACTTCACCTATTACAAGCACAGCACCATCCGGCGCCGCATCAAACGGCGCATGGTGCTGCACCAGCTGGAAAAAATGGAGGATTACGTCAAGTACCTGCAGAAGCAGCCGGGCGAGCTGGACGCCCTGTTTCAGGACATGCTGATCAACGTCACCAGTTTTTTCCGCGATCCCGACACCTTCGAGGCGCTGCAGCAGGAAGTCTTCCCCATCCTCATGGAAAAACGCTCCGTCGAGCAGCCGCTGCGCATCTGGGTGCCGGGCTGCTCCACCGGCGAGGAGGTCTATTCGGTGGCGATCGCGCTGCTCGAATTCCTGGGCGACCGCGCCAGCAACATCCCGATCCAGATATTCGCCTCCGACATCAACGACAAGGCCATCGACAAGGCGCGCCAGGGCGTCTATCCGGAAAGCATCCGCGACGACATTGCGCCGGGACGATTGCAGCGCTTTTTCATCAAGACCCCGGGCGGCTACCAGATCAGCAAGATCATCCGCGACATCTGCGTGTTCGCGGTGCAAAACGTGATCAAGGACCCCCCCTTCTCCCGTCTCGATCTGATCTGCTGCCGCAACCTGATGATCTATCTCGGCGCGGTACTGCAAAAGAAGGTGCTGCACACCTTCCACTATGCCCTGCGGCCGGGTCGTTTCCTGATGCTCGGCACCTCGGAGACCATCGGCAGTTTCGCCGACCTGTTTGCCACGGTGGACAAGAAGAACAAGATTTACACCAAGAAATCGGTGGACACTCTGCCGGGCTATGATTTCACCACCCTGCCCCACGCCGCCGCTATGCCTGCCGCCGACCAGACAACCCCGGCGCGTGCGCTGTCCGCACTCGATCTCCAGCAAGAAGCCGAACGCCTGATCCTGACCGCCTACGGCCCGCCGGGCGTAATCATCAACCAGGAAATGCAGATTCTCCATTTCCGCGGCCAGACCGGCCCCTATATCGAGCCCTCTCCCGGCAGCGCCAGCCTCAACCTGCTCAAGATGGCGCGGCAGGACCTGGTCATGGAGCTGCGCACGGTGGTGCGCCAGGCCATCAAGGAGCGCAACAAGGCGCGCAAAGAGGGCGTGCGCATCCGCAACGAAGGCGGCTACCGGATAGTGAATCTGCAGGTGCTGCCGCTGTCGGGAGAGGAGTCCGCCGAGCCGCACTACCTGGTGCTGTTCGAGCCCGGCAGCGAGGCGCCTGCCACAGCGCACCCGGACGCGGAGGCCCCCGATGCCACAGACCTGCGCATCCAGACGCTGGAGCACGAACTGCTCACCAGCCGGGAATACATGCAATCGATCATCGAGGAGCAGGAAGCGACCAACGAGGAACTGCAATCCGCCAACGAGGAAATCCAGTCCGCCAACGAGGAGTTGCAAAGCACCAATGAGGAGCTGGAAACCGCCAAGGAAGAGCTGCAATTCATCAACGATGAACTGGCCACGATCAACGAGGAGCACGAGAACCGCAACCTGGAGCTGACGAGTTCCAACAACGACCTCGCCAACCTGCTGGCGAGCGTGGAGCTGGCGATCGTGATCCTGAGCGATGACCTGCTCATCCGGCGCTTCACGCCGACCGCAAAATCGCTGTTGAACCTGATCGACGCCGACATCGGGCGGCCGATCGGCAACATCCGGCCCAACGTCAGCATCCCCGATCTGGAAGAACGGGTGCGGGAAGTGATCGAGACCATCGTAGCCCAGTCGATCGAGGTGCAGGATAGTGAAGGTCGCTATTATACCCTGAGCATCCGGCCCTACAAGACGCTGGACAACCGCATCGAGGGAGTGGTGATGTCGTTCATCAACATCGACAGCACCAAGGAGGCTGAACGGCTGCACCAGATTCTGCAGCAGGAACGACGCCTGGCCGCCGTGGTGCGCGACTCCAACGACGCGGTCACGGTGCAGGACTTTGCCGGCCGCATCCTGGCCTGGAACCGGCGTGCGCAGGAAATGTACGGCTATACTGAAGAGGAGGTACTTGAGTTCAACGCCGGCGCGTTGATCCCAGAAAAAGCACAGGAGGAAACGCGCGGCATGATCGAGCGGCTCAAGCGTGGCGAACATGTGCCGCCCTGCGAAACCCGCCGCCGTACCAAGGATGGCCGCGAGATCAGGATTTGGCTGACGACCTCGGCATTGCTGGACGAATCCGGCAATCCTGCTGCCATCGCCACCACCGAAAAGGAAATATGATGGCCGACGACGAAAGACAGCGAAGCGACGACCATGTGGCGCTGAGCAAATCGCAACTGCTCGACAAGATCGATCAGCTTCAGGTAGATTCGAAGACCAGCCTCGATCAGAGCAAAACGCACCTGCTGCACGAGCTGCAGATCCACCAGATCGAACTGGAAATGCAGAACCGCGAGATGAGGGAAGCGCAGCAGCGGCTGGAAGAAGCACGCGACCGCTATGCCGACCTGTACGATTTCGCCCCGATGGGTTACCTCACTCTGGAAGAGACCGGGCGCATCCTGGAAATCAACCTGACCGGGGCGGCGATGTTGGGCGACGAGCGCGCCAACATCATCGGCACACCCTTTTCCGCCCGCCTGGCCCTCAATGACAGCCAGCTGTTCTTTCTCTACTTGAATCGGGTATTTCGTTCTACCGGCACTAGCAATATCGTCACCGAGCTGAAAATCCAGCGCGGCGGCGTCGAGCACGACGTCCGCCTGGAAAGCGCCCCCATGACGGGCACTGCCGGCCAGAGCCGCACCTGCCGCATGGTAATGACCGACATCAGCGAACAGAAGCGCACGACGGGGGCGCTGCAACAGACTCGCTCGGCGCAGGAGGCGCTGCTCAACACGATTCCGGCCATGACGTACTTCAAGGATACGGATCTGCGCTTCACCGCTGTCAGCCAAGTGTTTGCGGATTTCTTCGGCCGCCCGGCGGCGGACATTCTGGGCAAGACGAGTTTCGACCTGACCCCGCGCGAGCAGGCCGAGGTGTTCCAGCGGATTGACCGCTCCGTACTACTTTCCGGCAAGCCGCTCAGGAATAGGGAACGAACGGTGTCCGATGCCAGGGGCAATCTGTTCTTCCTCTCCACCTCGCTCGCCCCTTATTTCGGCCCGGACGGTAAGACGGCCGGCCTGGTGGGAGTCAGTGTCGACGTCACTGCAATCAGGGAAGCGGAACAGCGCTCGCAAGACCTGCTGCGGCAGAACCGCCTGCTCACGCAGCGCCTGTTCAGCCTGCAGGAATCGGAACGGCGCCACCTTGCCCGGGAACTGCACGATGAGCTCGGCCAATGGCTGACTGCGATCCAGGCAGAAGCCGGGGCGATTTGCAGCAGTTCCGGCGCCGAACGGGAACCGGAAATTTATGCCAACGCCCAGGCCATCGGCAAGAGCGCTACCGAGGTCCAAAGCGTGATTCGCCGAATATTGCGCCGCCTGCGCCCCAGCCTGCTCGACGAGCTCGGCCTGACTGAAAGCCTGCAGGAGCTGGCAATACAGTGGCGCCAGCACCACCCGAAAATTGTTTGCGATCTGGAACTGGATGGCAATCTCGATGACTTGCCGGAATCCCTCAATATCACCCTGTACCGCATCGTGCAGGAAGCGCTCACCAACATCGCCAACCATGCCCAGGCCAGCCATGTTAAGGTGTGGCTGCGCCGCGTACCGGGCGAAGCATCCGCCCCGGAGCATCTGCTGTTGACGGTGCAGGATGACGGCAAAGGCATGGACCCCAGGCTGCCGCTCAAGGGCCTGGGAATGCTGGGAATACGGGAACGGGTCATCACGTCAGGGGGTGAATTCATGTCACACAGCGCGCCGGGGCAAGGGGTATGCATCGATATTCGGCTACCGGTTGCGCAGGAGATGATAGAAAGAAGAAAAACATGAATAACAAGGCCACGCCCCCGAAATCGATCACGGTCATGCTGGTGGACGACCACCCCGTGGTGCGGGACGGCTATCGCCATCTGCTGGAAAACACACCGGATATCCGGGTAGTCGCGGAAGCCAACGACGGCGAAGAGGCCTGCGCGCTTTATGCGCAATACACGCCCGACGTGGTGGTCCTCGACCTCAGCATGCCCGGCATCGGCGGCCTGGAAACCCTGCGCCGCATCAAGGCCAAAGATCCGGCAGTAAATATGCTGGTATTCAGCATGCATGACAGCGAAACCCTGGTGCTGCGCTCGCTGGAGGCAGGTGCCACCGGCTACCTCACCAAGCAGGGCGGCGTGGCACAAATGGTGGAAGCGGTACGCCTGGTGGCGCAGGGAAAATTGTTCGTCGATTCGAAGTATGTCCCGGACCTGATGCACCACCGCCTTTTTTCCACGGAAGACCCCTTACAAGCGCTTTCCACACGCGAATTTCAAATTTTCCAGCTGTTGGCGGAAGGGCATTCGGTATCCGACATCGCCGTCATGCTTTCGATCAGCCCCAAAACCGTCGGGGTACACCACGCCCATATCATGCGAAAACTCAGACTGCAAAACGCCGCCCAGCTTGTCCGGCTGGCGATCCGTTGCAACGTCGTCAAACCCTGACATCGGACCGCAGTTTTTAAAAAGCATATGAACCGCAAAGGCGCAAAGAACGCAAAGGAAAAACAATGCGCTATCAGAATCTGCCTAGTCACCAGATAGGCGAATACCAGATGGATTTTATGCCCTTGTTTTGCGAGTTGGGCAATAAAGCCGCCCATCCCTGCGAAGCCCATTGCTTTGCGCCTTCGCGTCTTTGCGGTTAATGAACTGCCTTTTTTGGTTAAACGGTTTGCTGTCCGTAATAATTCTGTAATATTTCCCCTCTATCATGGCGATCAGCCAACAGGGTAAACGCCCTGTTTTCTTTGAACCGACTTAGGAGAACATCGATGAAATTCAAACTTGGCCTGAAACTGGCCGCCTCCGCGACACTGGCCCTGGGTTTGAGCTCTGCTGCCTTTGCCGTCGACATTACCGGCGCCGGCGCTACCTTCCCCTACCCGATTTACGCCAAATGGGCGGAGGCCTACAAAGCCAAAACCGGTACCAGCTTCAACTACCAGTCCATCGGCTCGGGCGGCGGCATCAAGCAGATTCAGGCCAAGACCGTGGATTTCGGCGCTTCCGACAAGCCGCTCAAACCCGAAGAACTGGACAAGAACGGCCTGATGCAATTCCCGGCGGTAATGGGTGGCGTCGTACCGGTCATCAACCTGGCCGGCACTACGGCCGGACAAATCAAGCTGAACGGCACGGTGCTGGCCGACATCTTCCTGGGCAAGATCAAGAAGTGGAACGACCCCACCATCGTCGCACTGAACAAGGACGCCAAGCTGCCTGACGATGCGATTACCGTGGTGCACCGTTCCGATGGTTCCGGCACCACCTTCATCTTCACCAACTACCTGTCCAAAGTCAGCCCGGAATGGAAGACCAAAGTAGGCGAGGAAGCCTCGGTTGCCTGGCCGGCCGGCGTAGGCGGCAAAGGCAATGAGGGCGTGGCGTCATACGTGAAGCAGATCAAGGGCTCGATCGGTTACGTCGAATTCGCCTACGCCCTGCAGAGCAAAATGACCTATACCCAGCTGCAGAACAGGGACGGCCAGTTCGTCAAACCCGACGAGGAGTCCTTCAAGGCCGCCGCCGCCAATGCCCACTGGGATAAGGCACCGGGCTTCTACGAAATCCTCACCGACGAACCCGGCAAGCAAAGCTGGCCGATCACCGGCGCCACCTTCATCCTGATGCACAAGGTTCAGGGCAAGCCGGAAAACGCCGCGGAAGTCCTGAAATTCTTCGACTGGGCCTACACCAATGGCGGCAAGATGGCGCTGGACATGGACTACATCCCGATGCCCGACAGCGTCGTGAAATTGGTCAAGGGCGCATGGAAAGCCCAGATCAAGGATGCCAGCGGCAAGGCAATCTGGAACTGATTTTAAGTGTCCTGACAATCAAACCCCGCGGGAACGCGGGGTTTTTTTGTGAGGACATTCAAGCCACCAAGTCACTCCATTTTCGAGGAGCCAAGATAAATATCCATGAAATAATCCACACCCAACTCGAAGCAACGATTGCCGGCTTGTCCCGCGCCCGTGACAGCATCGCCAACATGAAACCCGACGAGACTCGGGAAATTGGCCGGCAAATCGAGTCAGCCGCTTTCTACCTGGAGGATATCCAGTATAATTGGGCATTCTTGGAGTGTAGCCGTGACGCCCGGCCCATACTCACCAAGCCCACTTCGGAGGCTTTATGAATAACCTGAAGAAAATCGAGAAACGCATTCTGAAAACCCCGGACGAGCCCGCTTCGCAGGTTTTCAGGGAACTGGTCAAGGCACTCGACCAGAAGGAAAATTTCAACTTAACGACGATTTACGATCTCGATTATGATGACTTCCAGTTGGTGCTGGATGTTTTGAAAGATTGGCGACTTGATCGCTACGCGAAAACCCGGAAGCGCCTGAAAGCGCTTCCTGATATACAGTAAGAATCACTGGCGCCCGGACTGAATATTGCCTCAACACTCTCCCTGGAGAATGCCGGGTTTAGCGACTAGAGAAGATGCCGTAGCATACCGGACGCGCAAAACGGCCAGGTATCCTGAACCTGTTATAATTTATCCCCATGTCCAAATTATTCTCCGACACACGCCTGAAGCGACAGCATCTGCTGGACCTGGCCTTCCGCAACACCACGCGATTATTCGCCTTTCTGGTGTTCGCCATCCTTGCCGGGATCGTAGTATCTCTGCTGATAGGCAGCCTTCCCGCCATCAAGGCGTTCGGCTCCAAATTTCTGGTCAGCTCGGAATGGAACCCGGTGACGGAGCAATTCGGTGCACTGGTACCGATCGTCGGCACCCTGGCTACCTCGATTATCGCCCTGCTGATCGGCATCCCGGCCAGCTTCGGTATTGCCCTGTTCATCACCGAGATGTCGCCGCGCTGGCTCAAACGCCCGCTCGGCATCGCGGTGGAACTGCTGGCCGGCATCCCGAGCATCATCTATGGCATGTGGGGCCTGTTCGTCTTCGCCCCGGCCTTCGCTCAAACAGAACCCTGGCTCACCGAGCATCTCGGCAATGCAGCCCTGATCGGCCCGCTATTCCAGGGGCCGCCGATGGGCATCGGCATGCTCACTGCCGGCCTGATCCTGGCGATCATGGTGATCCCCTTCATTGCTTCGGTGATGCGCGACGTGTTCGAGATCGTGCCGCCGATGCTCAAGGAATCGGCTTACGGCCTCGGCGCTACCACCTGGGAAGTAGTCTGGCACGTGGTTCTCCCCTACACCAAGATCGGCGTGGTCGGCAGTATCATGCTCGGCCTCGGCCGCGCGCTGGGCGAAACCATGGCGGTGACCTTCGTCATCGGTAACGCCCATGAGCTCAGCGCTTCCCTGCTGATGCCGGGCAACAGCATTTCATCGGCACTCGCCAACGAATTCACCGAGGCGGTCGGGCCTCTTTACACCTCGGCATTAATCGAACTGGGCCTGATCCTGTTCCTGATCACCTTCATCGTGCTCTCGCTCTCCAAGCTGCTGCTGATGCAGCTGACCAAGCGCGAAGGCAAGCAGTCCTAGGATCTTCATGATGCTCTCCCTCTACGCACGCAGACGCCTGATCAACAACTTCAATCTGACCATTTCCCTGCTCGCCATGGTATTCGGGCTGTTCTGGCTGGTCTGGATACTCTGGACGCTGGTCGCGCAAGGCTTTCACGGCCTGAGTATCGCCATGTTCACCCAGATGACACCGCCGCCGGGCAGCGACGGCGGTTTGCTCAACGCCATCGCCGGCAGTTTCGTGATGACCATGGTCGCCGCACTGATCGGCACTCCGATCGGCATACTCGCCGGCACCTATCTGGCGGAATTCGGCCAGAGAGGCTGGCTCGCACCGACCACGCGCTTCGTCAACGACATCCTGCTGTCAGCGCCATCCATCGTGATCGGCCTGTTCGTCTATGAAATCTATGTGGTGAGCGTAGGCCATTTCTCCGGCTGGGCGGGCTCGCTCGCGCTGGCCCTGATCGTCATCCCGGTGGTGGTGCGGACCACCGAGAACATGCTGCGGCTGGTGCCGAACAGTCTGCGCGAGGCAGCGGCCGCCCTGGGTGCGCCGCAATGGAAAGTAATCATGCTGGTCACCCTGCGGGCATCCACAAGCGGCATCCTGACCGGCATCCTGCTGGCGGTGGCGCGCATCAGCGGTGAAACTGCGCCGCTGCTGTTCACCGCCCTGAACAATCAGTTCTGGAGCAGCAACATGAACCAGCCGATGGCCAACCTGCCGGTGGTGATCTTCCAGTTCGCCATGAGCCCCTATGAGGATTGGCGGCGACTGGCCTGGGCAGGTGCCTTGCTGATCACTTTCATGGTACTGACACTAAATATTCTGGCGCGCATTTTTTTCCGCCAGAAGGCCCCATCGCATTGAACCTAGAAACCTCAGTTGACCGCTAGCCCTGATATTTAACAGAATGATTCAAATAAACTTTTTCATAATTCACCGTTTTACCCGGTTGGTGGATTCGCTACGGGATGGATTGCACGGTTTTTGCGGCGCATGGCGGCGTTGCAACTTCTTGGAATGGAACGACCATTCCCGCGTCGTTGCGCCTTGCCCTGCCCCCCAAAAAACCGCACACTCCACCCCCTCCAACTGAGGTTTCTAGGTTGAACGCCGCTTAACCGGTTAACAGGACCCGATAATGAACGAAGCCGTGATTACCAACCCCAAGATCATCCTCAAGGACCTGAATTTTTATTACGGCCATTACCACGCCCTGAAATCCGTCAACCTGAGCATTCCGGAAAAGAAAGTCACCGCCTTCATCGGTCCGTCCGGCTGCGGCAAATCCACCCTGCTGCGCACCTTCAACCGCATGTACGAGCTTTACCCCAAGCAGAAAGCCACGGGTGAAATCATTCTGGATGGCGAGAATATCCTCGATGCCCAGCAGGACCTGAACAGACTGCGTGCCAAGGTGGGCATGGTGTTCCAGAAACCAACGCCGTTCCCGATGTCGATTTTCGACAACATCACCTTCGGCGTGAAGCTCTATGAAAGTCTAAGCAGGCGCGACATGACGGATCGCGTCGAATGGGCGCTGCGCAAGGCCGCGCTGTGGAACGAGGTCAAGGACAAACTCAAGCAGAATGGCAACAGCCTGTCCGGCGGACAGCAGCAGCGGCTGTGCATCGCCCGGGCCATCGCCGTGAAACCCGAAGTGGTGTTGCTCGACGAACCGGCCTCGGCGCTGGACCCGATCTCCACTGCCCACATCGAAGAGCTGATCCACGAGCTGAAGAAGGACTACACGATCATCATCGTCACCCACAACATGCAGCAGGCGGCACGCGTCTCCGACTACACCGCTTACATGTATCTGGGCGAACTGATCGAGTTCGGCAATACCGACATGATCTTCACCACGCCGAAAAAGACCGCGACGGAAGACTACATTACAGGCAAGTTTGGCTGATCAAAACCTGGCCACAATAATGTAGGTTGGGTTAGGCGCAACATTTTGCGCCGTAACCCACCAGAAGTAGGCGCCTCTAGGCGACAAACCCAATCTTCCTTCTAAACATCGGTATCGCCTAGAGGCGCCTACTTTTGGTTGGGTTTGTTGGGTTACGCGATAAAGCCGCTAACCCAACCTACACTACATATACTGCGGTTTGATACCTAAGCCTACCCCGCTGCCTGGCGCACCGTATCGGCGATCGCTTCGGCCCAGTGCCGGACCTTTTGACCGGACTTGCCTTCCACCATCACCCGCAGCAGCGGCTCAGTGCCCGAGGCGCGCAGCAGCACCCGCCCGGCGCCGTCCAGTTCCTGTTCAGCCTCCGCCAGTCTCGCCTGAACCTGTGGGCTTTCTCGGAAATCGAAATCTTTGCTCACCGGCACATTGATCAGCACCTGCGGATATAGCGTGAGCTCACGGGTGAAATCGCCCAGCGTACTCCCCGCCATGCGCAGCGCCAGCAGCACCTGCAGCGCGGAAACGATGCCATCGCCGGTGCTGTGCCGGTCCAGGCAGAGAATATGGCCGGAGCCCTCTCCGCCCACCTGCCAGCCACGTTCATTGAGCATCTCCAGCACGTAGCGGTCGCCCACCTTGGCGCGGGCAAAGGAGATTTTCAACTTCTCCAGGGCATGCTCCATGCCGAGGTTGGTCATCAGGGTACCCACCACGCCGCCCTTGAGCTGGCCGTGCTTGTGACGGTGCTTGGCAATCACGTAAAGCAGCTGGTCGCCATCGAAAACTTCGCCCGCTTCGTCCACCATGATAAGGCGGTCGCCGTCGCCGTCAAGGGCGATACCGAGGTCGGCCTGGTGCTGCTTCACCGCCGCCTGCAAGGCCTGCGGGCAGGTAGCGCCGCATTCGAGGTTGATGTTGAGGCCGTCGGGCTGATTACCGATGGCCACCACTTCCGCTCCCAGCTCATGGAACACCGGCGGCGCGACGTGATAAGTGGCGCCGTGGGCGCAATCCACAACGATCTTCAGCCCACGCAAATCGAGCTCGTTGGGAAAGGTGCTCTTGCAGAATTCGATGTAACGCCCGGCCGCATCGTTGATCCGGCGCGCCTTGCCCAGTTTCTCCGATGGCATGGTTTGCATCGGCTCTTCCAGCGCCTTCTCGATGGCGCGCTCGGTCTGGTCCGGCAGCTTGGTGCCGGCCGCCGAAAAGAACTTGATACCGTTATCCTCGAACGGGTTGTGCGAGGCACTGATAACGATTCCTGCCTGGGCGCGCAGGGCGCGGGTGAGATAGGCCACCGCCGGGGTCGGCATCGGTCCGGTCAGCAGCACGTCCACCCCGGCTGCGGAAAGCCCTGCCTGCAGGGCGGATTCCAGCATGTAGCCGGAGATGCGGGTGTCCTTGCCGATGACCACTGCTGGATGATCGCCCTGCGGCAGTCTCCTCTCCTGAGCCGCCAGCACCTTGCCGGCCGCATAGCCCAGACGCATCACAAAATCCGGGGTGATCGGCGCTTCGCCGACCTTGCCGCGCACGCCATCGGTGCCGAAATATTTTCTAGTCATTGTTTTCCTTGATGCTAAAAACGGCGATTAACCACGAATGACACGAATGTTCACGAATGAACACGAATAGTTAAAGAAAACAGCGTTTCAAGCTGACTGGCTATTAGCCATATGTATCGCCGATTATTCGTGAACATTCGTGTGTCATTCGTGCATATTCGTGGTTAATCACTTTTTACAGGTTGATGGCATTCACGATCTGCAAGGCTTCTTTGCTGGCCTTTACATCGTGCACTCGGATAATTCTAGCACCCTTCATTGCCGCAATCACTGCCGCGGCGACGCTGGGAATCAGCCGCGCATCCACATCCAGACCGGTGATCTGGCCGAGCATGGACTTGCGCGACAGGCCTGCCAGCAGCGGTACCCCCAGTGCCTGGAAGCGGTCGAGCTGATGCAGCAGGGTGACATTATGTTCCAGCGACTTGCCGAAGCCGAAGCCGGGATCGACCACCAGTCGCTCGCGGCCGATGCCGGCGGCCTGTGCCGCGGCCATTCTCGCGGCCAGAAAAGCCATGACATCCGCCACGACATCCCCGTAGCGGGGAGCAAGCTGCATGGTTTGCGGCGTGCCCTGCTTGTGCATCAGGCAAACGGCCGCATTCGAGCCAGCCACCGCTTCCAGCGCGCCTTCTCCTTGCAGTGCATTGATGTCGTTGATCATGTCCGCACCGGCATCGATGGCCGCGCGCATCACCTCGGTTTTGCAGGTATCCACCGACAGCGGCACGTTGCTGCCCTGCAACGCCTCGATTAGCGGCAGCACCCGCCGCAGCTCCTCGTCGATACCGACGGGCTGCGCGCCGGGGCGCGACGATTCGCCGCCGATATCGAGGATGTCCGCCCCCTCCTCCAGCAGCCGAAAGGCGTGTTCGATCCCGGCAGCGGCGGAACCATGGCGACCGCCATCGGAGAACGAGTCGGGCGTGACGTTGACGATGCCCATGATCAACGGGCGATTGAGAGGTAGGGTGAAACGGCCGCAGCGGAGCATTCGGGTAATGTGAAATGGGTGATGAGTGATGGGTTTTTCATTCCCCATCACTCATCACCCATTACCGCTTTCAGGTTTCCTGAGCCGGATGGGGGGTAGGTGTTGCCGGTGCAGTCGGCGCACTATCCGAAGGCGGATTCGGCTTGCTCTGGCTCGGCTTGGGCGGACGCGGCGCCTTGCCTTCCATGATGTCGTTGATCTGGTCGGCATCGATGGTTTCCCATTCCAGCAGCGTCTTCGCCATCAACTCGATCTTGTCGCGGTTTTCCTCGATCAGGCGGCGCGCCAAGGCGTACTGTTGATCGATGATGCGGCGGATTTCGACGTCCACCTTCTGCATGGTGGCCTCGGATACGTTCTTGTGGGTGGTGACGGAACGACCAAGAAACACCTCGCCATCATTCTCACCATAGACCATCGGCCCCAAGGCATCGCTCATCCCCCACTGCGTCACCATGCGCCGTGCCATTTCGGTGGCGCGCTCGAAATCATTGGAAGCGCCGGTCGTCATCTGCCCCATAAACACTTCTTCGGCAATGCGACCGCCAAACAGCACCGCGATATTTTGCAAAATGGTTTCGCGGTCCATGCTGTAGCGGTCTTCCGTCGGCAGCTGCATGGTCACGCCCAAGGCGCGGCCGCGCGGGATGATGGTGACCTTGTGTACCGGATCGGTCTTCGGCAACAGCCTCGCCACCACCGTGTGCCCGGCCTCGTGATAAGCCGTGTTCTTGCGCTCGTGCTCGGGCATGACGATGGAGCGGCGCTCGGCGCCCATGATGATCTTGTCCTTGGCGCGCTCGAAGTCTTCCATGTCGACCAGGCGCTTGTTGCTGCGTGCAGCGAACAGCGCCGCCTCATTCACCAGGTTGGCCAGATCCGCGCCCGACATGCCGGGCGTGCCGCGTGCCAGGATATCCGCCTTCACGTCCGGCGCCATCGGCACCTTGCGCATATGCACCATGAGAATCTGCTCGCGGCCGCGAATATCCGGCAGCGGCACTACCACCTGGCGGTCGAAGCGACCGGGGCGCAGCAGCGCCGGGTCGAGTACGTCGGGACGGTTGGTGGCAGCGACCACGATCACGCCGGAGGTGCCCTCGAAGCCGTCCATTTCCACCAGCAGCTGGTTCAGGGTCTGCTCGCGCTCATCGTTGCCGCCGCCCAGGCCGGCACCGCGCTGGCGGCCGACCGCGTCGATCTCGTCGATGAAGATGATGCAGGGGGCATTTTTCTTGGCCTGCTCGAACATGTCGCGCACCCGGGCTGCGCCGACGCCGACGAACATTTCGACAAAGTCGGAGCCGGAAATGCTGAAGAACGGCACTTTGGCCTCGCCGGCAATCGCCCTGGCCAGCAGGGTTTTGCCGGTACCGGGGTTGCCGACCATCAGCACCCCTTTGGGAATCCGCCCGCCCAGTTTCTGGAACTTGCTCGGGTCGCGCAGGAATTCCACCAGTTCGGACACTTCTTCCTTGGCTTCGTCGCATCCGGCGACATCGGCAAAGGTCACGGTGTTGGTGGTCTCATCCAGCATGCGCGCCTTGCTCTTGCCGAACGAAAACGCGCCGCCCTTGCCGCCGCCCTGCATCTGGCGCATGAAGAACACCCACACGCCAATCAGGAGCAGCATCGGGAACCAGGAAATGAACAGGTTCATCAGGAAAGAGGGTTCTTCTTCCGGTTTGGCTTCCACCACAACGCCATTCTTGAGCAGGTCGCTCACCATCCAGGGGTCGGATGGCGCATAAGTGGTGAAGCGCTTGCCGTCGGACCTCACGCCCTTCAGCACATGACCCTCGATCGATACCTTGGCGATCTGCCCCTGCTTCACTTCTTCGAGAAACTGGGAGTATTCCAGTGGTGCCTGGACAGCCTGGCGCTGGCCGAATTGATTGAACACCATCATCAGCACCAGCGCGATCACCAGCCAGACTGCAATATTTTTCATCAGATTATTCAAAACCGCTCCTCAAGCCCACAATATGCAAGTAAATTCTAAACCCTTTATTCGGCTCGTGTCAGATCTTTTGCGAGCAGAAAGGTTTCATTGGTTCGACCGCGCGATGCTTTCGGCTTGCGCGTCGCTACCTGCCTGAAATGTCCGCGCATTGTCCGAATATACTCATCGAAGCCATCGCCCTGGAATACTTTGACCAGGAAACTGCCGCCCGGTTTCAAATGCTGCAAGGCAAACTCCAGCGCCAGCTCGGCAAGGTGCATCGCCCGTGCCTGGTCAACGAGCCCAACACCACTGAGATTGGGGGCCATATCGGAAATAACAAGGTCCACCGGACGGCCATCCAGCGCCTTGACCAACTCGGCCAGCACCGCATCTTCGCGGAAATCACCCTGGATAAAAGTCACGCCAGCCAGAGGCACCATTTCCAGAAGGTCGAGAGCGATCACCTTCCCCTGGCCAGCCAGCTTCTGCGCCACCACCTGCGACCACCCCCCAGGCGTTGCGCCCAGGTCAACCACCCTCATGCCGGGCTTGAGCAAGTGGTCGCGCTCGATAATTTCCAGTAGTTTATACGAGGCGCGCGAACGGTAACCTTCGTGCTTCGCCAGTTGGACGTAGGGGTCGGTAACGTGCTCCATCATCCAGGCCTTGCTGGTTTTAGTGCGCTTCATCGGGTAAACTGCGAACCTTTCCAAGGATGCTAAATATGATGCTATCACTCACTCCGGAGCAAAGGCGCTTTCTTCGCGCCCAGGCTCACAACCTGAATCCCGTGGTGATGATCGGCGACGCCGGCCTCACCGAGGCGGTAATGAAAGAAATCGAGCGCAGCATCGCCAGCCATGAGCTGGTCAAGATAAAATCGCACAGCCGCGACAAGGCGACGCGCGACAGCCAGATCACGGAAATCTGTGAAACCTTGAGCGCCGCATCGGTACAGCACATCGGCAAGGTTCTGATCGTTTACAAGCCGGCCGAAAAACCCAAGCTGGTACTGCCTAAAGAGTAATGAGGGAAGGGTAATTAGTAATGGGTTTTCTCATCACCCATTTCCCATCACTCATCACCAATAACAGGCCCTAACTCCGGCGCGGCGCCAGGACCAGAACCAGGCCGAGCAGGCTTTCGATCAGGTAACCGATGCTGGATATCCCGTGCCAGCGGGCGAAGCGATCGCGGAACACGCTTTCCATCACTTCTTTCGGCAACGCCTGCTCTTTCAGGCCCGCCAGTATCGGCTGGATGCCGAAGTGAATGGCTGCGGTGAGCAGCAACATCACCAGCACAGCCCAGAAAAACCCCTGCTTCAACGCACTGCCACCAAACACCGCCAGGCGGTGTATCAACAGGTAAACACCGCATCCCATGCCGACATAGGCGATCCAGGTGAACATCTTGCCCGCCAGCATGCCTGCCAGCATTTTGTCGCCCAGCGACGCAAACAGCAACGGTGCGGCCAGGTAACCGATGGCCCACAGGCCGCCCACCCACAAGGTGATGGCGAAGAAGGAAAGTTTGTCGGCGAAGCGATTCATTAAATGTACTTCACATCCAGCACTTCATATTCTCGCACGCCGCCCGGCGCCTGCACCTCGGCGACATCGCCGGCGAATTTGCCGATCAGTGCACGGGCAATCGGCGAACCGATGGAAATCTTGCCCTGCTTGATGTCGGCCTCGTCGTCGCCAACGATCTGGTAGGTCACGGCTTCGCCGCTTTCCAGATCCTCCAGATCGACGGTGGCGCCGAACACGCAACGGCCTTCGGCATCGAGCTGCTGGGGATCGATGATCTGGGCATTGGACAGCTTGAACTCGACCTCGGCAATCCGCCCCTCGACAAAGCTCTGGCGTTCCTTGGCCGCATCGTACTCGGCGTTCTCGGACAAGTCGCCGTGCGATCGAGCCTCGGCAATGGCCGCGATCACACTCGGACGCTCGACGGTCTTCAGGTTATGCAGTTCGGCGCGCAGCAATTCGGCGCCGTGTGTTGTCAATGGAACCTTGCTCATTTTCCCCTCGGATTTCTTGGATAACCAGTTTGAAGCCAGGCAGCGGCTTATGACTACTGGGGCAGCCTGGCGTGCAGGCCCTGCAGGTCATACACCTGCAGTTCCTGCATGTGCCGAATGCCGGCACAGGCGGCGCGGGCACCTGCCAGCGTGGTGTAGTAGGTGATCTTGTTCTGCAAGGCGGCGTTGCGCATGGCGTAGGAATCATGCACGCCACGCTTGTCCTCTACGGTATTGACGATCAGGTTGATGTCGCCGTTCTTGATCATGTCCACGATGTGGGGGCGACCTTCATGCACCTTGTTCACCGCCGTCACTGCCAAACCTGCTGCGGAAAGAGCCGCCGCCGTGCCGCGCGTGGCAACCAGGTTAAAGCCCTGCTCCGCCAGGATCCTGGCAATATCCAGGACCTTGTCCTTGTCGCTGCCGCGCACGCTGATGAAGGCGCGACCGCTGGAGGGCAGCTTCACCCCGGTAGCGAGCTGCGACTTGACGAAGGCCTCGGCAAAAGTCGCGCCTACACCCATCACCTCGCCGGTAGACTTCATCTCCGGCCCGAGGATGGTATCCACGCCCGGGAACTTGATGAACGGGAACACGGCTTCCTTGACGGAATAGTAAGGCGGCACCACTTCGCGGGTGACGCCCTGCTCCTTGAGGGTGCGCCCGGCCATGCAGCGCGCCGCGATCTTCGCCAGTTGCAAGCCGGCGGCCTTGGACACGAACGGCACGGTGCGCGATGCACGCGGATTGACTTCGAGCACGAACACCGTCTCGCCCTGGATAGCGAACTGCACATTCATCAGGCCGACCACCTTGAGCGCCTTGGCCATCAGCACGGTCTGGCGCCGCATTTCATCCTGGATTTCCGGCGACAGGCTATAGGGCGGCAGCGAGCAGGCGGAATCGCCGGAATGCACGCCGGCTTCCTCGATGTGCTCCATCAACCCGCCGATCAGCACGTCGGTTCCATCGCAGATTGCATCCACGTCCACTTCGGTGGCATCGTTGAGGAAGCGGTCGAGCAGCACCGGCGAATCGTTGGAAACCTTCACCGCCTCGCGCATGTAGCGCTCCAGGTCGGATTGCTGGTGCACGATTTCCATGGCGCGCCCGCCCAGCACGTAGGATGGCCGCACCACCAGCGGATAGCCGATTTCAACGGCAAGGCGGATCGCTTCTTCCGGTGTCCGGGCCGTGCGGTTGGGCGGCTGTTTCAGGCCCAGTTCGTGCAGTATCTGCTGGAAACGCTCGCGGTCCTCGGCGGCGTCGATCATGTCCGGGCTGGTGCCGATGATCGGCACGCCGTTGGCTTCAAGATCGCGCGCCAGTTTCAGCGGGGTCTGGCCGCCGTACTGGACGATCACGCCGACCGGCTTCTCCACCGCAACCACCTCGAGTACGTCCTCCAGGGTCAGCGGCTCAAAGTATAGACGATCGGATGTGTCGTAGTCGGTCGAGACGGTTTCCGGATTGCAGTTGACCATGATGGTCTCGTAGCCGTCCTCACGCATCGCCAGCGCGGCATGCACGCAGCAGTAGTCGAATTCGATACCCTGGCCGATGCGGTTCGGACCACCGCCCAGCACCATGATCTTTTTCTTGTTGGTAGGCTCCGCCTCGCACTCCTCCTCGTAGGTGGAATACATGTAGGCGGTGTCGGTGGCGAATTCGGCAGCGCAGGTATCCACGCGCTTGTACACCGGGCGCACGCCCTGTGCGTGGCGCAGGGCGCGCACCGCATGCTGGTCGGTGGCGAGCAGCCGGGCCAGGCGTCGGTCGGAAAAGCCGCGACGCTTGAGTGCACGCATTTCGTCGGCACTGATGGAATCCAGGCCGCGCCCTTTCAGAGCCTGCTCGCGCGCCACCAGGTCTTCCATTTGCGCCAGGAACCATGGATCGACGTGGGTCAGGCTGAAAATTTCAGCCTGGCTCATGCCGGCGCGCATGGCATCGGCGATGTACCAGATGCGATCCGGGCCGGGGTCGCCCAGCTCGGTTTCTATGGTTTCGCGGTCCGAGGTCTTTTCGTCCAGCCCGTCGCTGCCGACTTCCAGTCCGCGCAGCGCCTTTTGCAGCGATTCCTGAAAGGTGCGTCCGATCGCCATCACCTCGCCCACCGACTTCATCTGGGTGGTGAGGCGGCTGTTGGCACGGGGAAATTTCTCGAAGGCGAAGCGCGGAATCTTGGTGACGACGTAATCGATCGAAGGCTCGAACGAAGCCGGGGTCCGGCCGCCGGTAATATCGTTCTGCAGCTCATCCAGGGTGTAGCCGATGGCCAGTTTGGCCGCCACCTTGGCGATCGGGAAGCCGGTCGCCTTGGAGGCCAGGGCGGAGGAGCGCGACACGCGCGGATTCATCTCGATCACCACCATGCGGCCGTCGTCCGGGTTGATGCCGAACTGCACGTTGGAGCCGCCGGTTTCCACGCCGATCTCGCGCAGCACCGCCAGCGAGGCGTTGCGCATGATCTGGTATTCGCGGTCGGTGAGGGTCTGGGCCGGCGCCACGGTGATCGAGTCGCCGGTGTGCACGCCCATCGCATCGAAGTTCTCGATCGAGCAGATGATGATGCAGTTGTCCTTCTTGTCGCGCACCACCTCCATCTCGAACTCTTTCCAGCCGATGACGGATTCCTCGATCAGCAGTTCCTTGGTCGGCGAAGCGTCCAGGCCACGCTCGCAGATCTCGAGAAATTCATCGCGGTTGTAGGCGATGCCGCCGCCCGAGCCGCCCATGGTGAAGGAGGGGCGGATGATGGAGGGGTAGCCGACCATCGCCTGCACCTGCAAAGCTTCTTCCAGGCTGTGGGCGATAGCCGAACGCGGGCAGGCAAGGCCGATCTTCTCCATCGCCTTCTTGAATTTCTCGCGGTCCTCGGCCTTGTCGATCGCTTCCTTGGTGGCGCCGATCATCTCCACGCCGTATTTTTCCAGCACGCCATGTTTGGCCAGGTCGAGCGCGCAGTTGAGCGCGGTCTGCCCGCCCATGGTGGGCAGCAACGCGTCGGGACGCTCGGCGGCGATGATTTTCTCCACGACCTGCCAGGTGATCGGCTCGATGTAGGTGACATCCGCCATCTCCGGATCGGTCATGATGGTGGCGGGATTGGAGTTGACCAGGATGACCTTGTAGCCCTCCTCGCGCAACGCCTTGCAAGCCTGCGCGCCGGAATAGTCGAACTCGCACGCCTGGCCGATGACAATCGGGCCGGCGCCAATGATCAGGATGGATTTAATGTCGGTACGTTTTGGCATAACTACTTTTCACCACGGTTGCTATTTTCTTTCGCCCATCATGGCGATAAAACGGTCAAACAAGTAATCCACGTCGTGCGGCCCCGGGCTCGCCTCGGGGTGTCCCTGGAAGCTGAACGCCGGCACGTCGGTGCGGGCGATGCCCTGGTTGCTGCCGTCGAACAGCGACTTGTGCGTCACGCGCAAATTGGCCGGCAGGGTCGCCTCGTCAACCGCGAAGCCATGGTTCTGGCTGGTGATCATGACGCGACCGCTGTCGAGATCCTGCACCGGGTGGTTAGCGCCGTGGTGGCCGAACTTCATCTTGCGCGTCGTCGCCCCGGAGGCCAGCGCCAGCAATTGGTGGCCGAGGCAGATGCCGTAAACCGGTATACCGGTCTGCAAAATCTTCTGGATCGCACTAATCGCGTAATCGCAAGGCTCCGGATCGCCCGGGCCGTTGGACAGGAACACACCGTCCGGCTTGAGCTTGAGCGCTTCCTCGGCGGAGGCCTGGGCAGGCAGCACCGTCACCTTGCAGCCGCGTTCGGCCAGCATGCGCAGGATGTTGCGCTTGATGCCGTAATCGTAGGCGACCACATGAAACCGGGGGTTATCCTGGGGCGTGAAACCGCTACCCAGCTTCCACTCTCCCTCCTGCCAGACATAAGGCTGGTCGCAGCTCACCACCTTGGCCAGATCCATGCCGGCCAAGCCGGGGAAGCCGCGCGCCAGTTCGATGGCCCTGGCCTCGTCAATATCGCCAGCCATCAGGCAACCGCTCTGCGCACCCTTTTCGCGCAGCAGGCGCGTCAGCTTGCGGGTGTCGATATCGGCGATGGCGACCACATTATGGCGCTGCAGATAAGCGCCCAAATCCTCGCTGCTGCGCCAGTTGCTGGACTGGATCGGCAAATCGCGGATCACCAGGCCGGCAGCATGAATCTGTGTCGACTCAGCATCTTCGGAATTGGTCCCGGTGTTGCCAATGTGCGGATAGGTCAGGGTAACGATCTGGCGGCAATAGGAAGGGTCGGTAAGAATTTCCTGATACCCGGTCATCGCGGTATTGAAAACCACCTCGCCGACGGCATGGCCGGTAGCGCCGATGGAAATGCCGCGAAATATTGTCCCATCAGCAAGCGCGAGAATAGCGGTCTGGTGGTGCGGCACGGGGGCTCCTTGAGATTAAAGCGGATATGCAAAGCGGGGTAGGCTCACGCCATCCCCCGCTCTTCAAACTGCTGAGATTATACCGGATTACCGCGAAACGATCAACGCAAGCCGAGCACGTCCTGCATGTCAAACAGTCCCTTGCCACGCTGGGCGAGGAATCGCGCGGCGCGCAGCGCACCCAGCGCAAAGGTGGCGCGACTGCTGGCCTTGTGGGTGATCTCGATACGTTCGCCGGTGCCGGCAAACAGCACGGTGTGGTCACCGACGATATCGCCGCCGCGCACCGTAGCGAAGCCGATAGTCGAGGGGGAGCGCTCGCCGGTTACGCCTTCGCGGCCATACACCGCACATTCCGCCAGATTTCTGCCAAGCGCATTGGCTACCACCTCACCCATGCGCAGCGCAGTGCCGGAAGGCGCGTCGACCTTGTGGCGATGGTGCGCCTCGACGATCTCGATATCGTAGCCCTCATTCAAAACGCGCGCCGCCATGTCGAGCAGCTTGAGGCTGAGGTTTACCCCGACGCTCATGTTGGGAGCGAACACCACGCCGATATCACGGCCAGCGTCTGCAATCAGCTCTTTCTGCTCGGCGGAAAAACCGGTCGTACCGATGACAATATTGATGCCAAGTTCGCGGCAGGCTTTCAGATGATCCAGCGTCGCCTCGGGGCGGGTGAAATCGATCAGCGCATGGCAACCTGCGAGCGCGATCGCCGTATCTTCGCTGATGGAAACACCGCATGGCGCGCCGAAAAGTTCACCCGCATCCCTGCCGACAAACGGGCTGCCCTTCCGCTCCAAGGCAGCTGCGAGCCGCATGTCCGGCGCCTGCGCCACTGCCTCGAGCAGGGCACGGCCCATGCGCCCGGAACTGCCCGCAATCGCAATATTCAATGCACCCATGCTCAGAATCCTATTTTTTCGATCATGCTGCCGAAAAAGCCTTTTTCTTCCTTCGCCGGCGCCGTACCCTGCGCCGGCTGCTCTACAGCCTTGGCTGGCTCACCGACTGCCGCCGGCGGCTTCTTTTCTTCCGTTGCCGGACTGGCGGCCACCACGTCTCCTTCGACGCGTTGCAGCAATTCCTGATCGAAGAACAGCGCCAGCTTCCTCTCTTCAACCAGCTTGCCGGCTTTCAGGTAGCGGTAGACATAATCCCATCGATTGGCATGGAATGCGTCCGCGATGAGCGGAGTACCCAGGATAAAACGCACCTGGGCCTTGGTCATGCCGGGCTTGAGCTTCGCCACCATCTCCTGGGTGACGACATTACCCTGCTGGATGTCGATTTTGTAAGGCGTAAGCTTTTCGGTAACCTTGTCGGTCACGGAACAGGCGGCAAGGAGCAGAATGGAGATGGCAGCAAGTGCCCGCAGAACGGATTTCATAAAAATCCCGGCAAAAAACAATAAAGTGGCGGCATTATAACACCCCAGGAAGCGCTGGAAAGCGAAGGGTAAACATTATATGATTGAATCCGGAAAAATATTCTCACCTCGAATTTACACGAATACCTACAAACAATCAGTGCATTAACATAGTTTGGCCGATTCACCTGTTTGGTGACACAATATTTACCTCCAACCATTCGTAAAAATGCGTGTCGCCTGGAGGCGCCAACTTTTGGCATTTGTGGTTAATTAGCCTTTTAAGATTAAACGATTAAATTGAGGATCGACTCATGGGCGACTCGCAGGACCTGAAAAACGCCGGGCTCAAGGCCACCACCCCCCGCCTGAAAATCCTCAACCTGTTCGAGACCAGCGACGTGCGCCACCTCACCGCCGAGGACGTGTACAAAATCCTGCTGGCGGACAACGAGGACGTGGGGCTGGCCACGGTATACCGGGTACTGACCCAGTTCGAGCAGGCGGGGCTGCTGATCCGCCACCATTTCGAGGGCGACAAGGCGGTATTCGAACTCAATCAGGGCAAACATCACGACCACCTGGTCTGCCTGCAATGCGGCAAGGTGGAAGAGTTTTACGACCCGGAAATCGAAAAAAGACAGGACAAGGTCGCCAAGGAGCGCGGTTTCGTGGTCCGCGAGCACTCGCTGTATCTGTTCGCCGACTGCACCAAGCAGGACTGCCCTAACAAGACCTGATTTTGATTAATAAAAACATAACCGCAAAGGACACCAAGGTTCGCAAAGGAAGGGCAGCAACCTCCGGCCTGTCAGCCTGATAGCTTTTTCCACGCGTTACTTCACGCCCATACCGTGTTACTGACCGCCACCCGCTCCGAGCAGGACCCGATCGAAGGCCGCATCCCCGGCAATAAAGGGATCTGGGCCGGAATCCTGAGCGAGATGACTGAATTCGCGCTGCTGTTCGGCGTGTACTTTATCGCCCGCGCCCACTTCCCGGCAGCATTCCGCGAAGGCCCGCTGCAACTGAGCCTGTTCGCAGGCACCTTCAACACCGTGCTGATGATCTCCGGCAGCTACTTCGTCGCCAACGCGGTGATCTCAATCCGCGAAAATCGCCCCGAAGTCAGCCTGCGCTGGCTGGTTCTGGTGCTGCTTGCCGCCTGCGGCTATTTCGTCACCAAGTATTTCGAGTTCCGCTGGAATGTCAGCCACGGCGTCACCGGTCGCACCGGCATCTTCTTCACCGTCTACTACTACCTGACCTTTACCCATATGGTGCATGTCGGCTGGGGCATCATGGGGCTGCTGTGGGTAATGGTGCGCACCAAGACGGGTGCCTACACCCCGCAAGACCACGAAGGAATGGAAGCCTTCGCTTCCTACTGGCACGCCACCGACCTGGTGTGGCTGATCATCTTCCCGCTGCTGTACCTGCTGCGCTGAACAGGCCGACATCATGACCCACAAACAAACCCTGAACCTGTTGTGGCTCCTGCTGGTAGCGCTGACCCTGGGCGGCGCCTTCCTCGGCGAATCTTCCGAGCCCGGCCTCGGCGTCACCCTGATCATCTGCCTGACCATGGCCTTCAAGGGCCGACTGGTGATCGATCATTTCATGGAACTGAAAACCGCGAACCGCACGATACGCAACCTGATGCGCGCCTATTTTTACGTTCTGCCGCTGGTCACCGTGCTCACCTACCAATTCGGCGACTGGCTCGCCAGGCTGACGACGCTGTGAAACGGCGGCGCGACTTGGATGGTTGAAACTGGAGGAGTAGATTGGCTTGGTGCGTGGGACGCACCCTACGCTTGCTCAAATTGGCCGGGCAATCAGCGTCACCCGAAACCCTTCACATGGGTCACTTGAACTTAACCGGCTCCAATTTCATGCGCGGCAGCCTCAACGAAATAAAGGTATCCGCCTGTCCAGCCGCGGCACACTTTCTGCTCTCGTACCGATTTTTCATTGACATGGCCTGGCATATCGATAGCGCAGCTTCAAGCCTTGGCGTACTCAGGATAAGCTCACGCGTGTCGTTGGGCACCGCCGACAGGTCTTTCGCCGTATGCACGGCCCAGCATTCGACATCGTCTTGCAGAATCATGTAGCTCCCCTTGCAAGATGCGATCTTAGCGCCATATGCATCTGGACTTCGCATGTATTTTTTGACTAATTCGAGGTGCGGCAGCTCTCGAACAGCCAAAGCTGCGCTGGAAACGCCGGCGAGCAAAACAAAAAGCGTCAATCTCTTCATTTCTTTTTTCCGTTCGTAAATTGTTGGAGCAAGCGTAGGGTGCGTCCCACGCACCAAATCAAGTAACTATTCACCAAACTCCGCATCATTCCACACACCACTGAAATCCCCGCACCAATTCTGCGAATAAACCCCTCTCGCTAAATACTGGTGAAATGTTGAATATGGCCACTCCGCCACCTTCTCCACCAGACCGTGCTTCAACGGGTTCCAGTGAATATAATCGACATGCCTTGCAAAGTCGGCCTCATCTCTTATCTGGTGCTCCCAGTATCGCCTTTGCCAGAGGCTCGTTTCATTGCGCTTGCGCCGCGATTCGCTCAGCCATTCCTCGTGGTTTAACCGATCACCGCAACACTGACTTACATGCCGTTTAATCATGCCCCAGCGTTTTGCAAAATCCGCATCGCCTTCAGGCAGCATCCAGATGCAGTGCAGGTGATCCGGAAGCAATACCCAGGCCAAAATCTGAAATGGCATTACCTCTCGTGTCTTGTCGATTCCTTCCCGCAGGGCATCCCTTACATCCTCGCCAATCAACACGGGTTGACGCCGGTAGGTATTGACGGTGAAGAAATAGGTGCCGCCCTTGGTGCTGGCTCTTCGGTATTCGGGCATTATGCGTTTAATCTCGCAGGGGTGGTGCGTGGGACGCACCCTACCTTCCAAGCATCTCAGCCGCATGTTTGCGGGTGGTGTCGGTGATATCCACCCCGCCCAGCATGCGCGCGACCTCGTCGATGCGCGCCTCCCGCTCCAGCACCTGGATGCGGCTCACCACGCCGCCGTCGCGGGCGTTCTTGCTGACCTGCCAGTGATAATCGCCCTGCGCCGCCACCTGGGGCAAGTGGGTGACGCACAGCACCTGGCGCTCGGCGCCGAGCTGCTTGAGTAACTGACCGACGACTTCCGCAACGCCGCCGCCGATGCCGACGTCCACTTCGTCGAAGATCAGGGTGGGCACCAGCGACACCTTGCTGGTGATGACCTGGATGGCCAGGCTGATGCGCGACAGTTCGCCGCCGGAAGCGACCTTGGCCAGGGGTTTGGGTGGCAGGCTGGCGTGGGCGCTGACCAGGAACTCGATCTCTTCGAGGCCGTGCGCATTGCCTTCAAATGCGGTCAGCGCAATCTCGAAGCGTCCGCCCGCCATGGCGAGGGACTGCATCGCGGCGCTGACCTTCCCGCCCAGTTCCTGCGCCGCCTCTTTCCTGGCTGCACTCAGCTTGCCGGCCAGATCGAGATATTGCGCCTGAGCCGTCTGTTCACGCTGAGCCTCGTCGCCGCCGCTGTCGAAGCCGCGCAGCTCGTCCAGGCGACCGCTCTTCTCGGCCAGCAGCTCAGGCAGTTGATCCGGGCCGACACGGTATTTGCGCGCGGCATCGTGAACCTCCCCCAGCCGTTGCTCGCACTGGGCAAGGCGCTGCGGGTCGATGTCCAGGCGCTGCAGATAATGGCGCAGGCTGTAGGCGGCTTCGCGTAACTGGACTTCGGCCGGCTCCAGTAAATCCAGTATTTCCTTCAGTCCGGTGTCGTACTCGACCAGGTTGTTGAGGCGCGCAATCACACCGTTGACCTGCGCCAGGCAAGCCGCGTCATTCTCCGACAAGACTTCCAGGCCGTACTGCGCACCCTCCATCAGGCTGGCGGCGTGGGTCAGCCGGCCGTGTTCGGCCTGCAATTCCTCCCATTCTGGGACGGAAAAATTCAGCGTCGCCAGCTCTTTCACCTGCCATTCCAGGCGCTCCAGCTCCTCGGCGTAGGCGGCGGCATTCTTTTCCCGCTCCAACCGCGCCCTCTTCAACGCTTGCCATTCCTTCCAGGCTGCCGCTGTTTCCTTGGCGTGACGCCCAAGGCCGGCGTAGGCGTCGAGCAGCTCGCGCTGGGCGGCCGCCTTGAGCAGGGATTGATGGGCGTGCTGGCCGTGAATGTCGACCAGGAATTCGCCGGTCTCGCGCAACTGCTGCAAGGTGGCGGAACGGCCGTTGATGAAGGCGCGCGAGCGGCCGCCGGCATCCACCACGCGGCGCATCAGGCACACGCCGGGATCGCCGCCGAGTTCGTGCTCGTCCAGCCAGGATTGAAGCTGGGGAAGGGTGCGGGTATCGAACTCGGCCTCGATCTCGGCGCGTTCTGCACCGGCCCGCACCACGCCGGCATCGGCACGTTCGCCCAATGCCAGCGACAGGGCGTCGATCAGTATGGATTTGCCTGCCCCGGTCTCGCCGGTAAGCACCGTGAAGCCGGGCTGGAATTCCAGCTCGAGGCGGTCTACGATGACGAAATCACGGATGTTGAGGGTCAGCAGCATAATGATCGTGGAATGGGTAATGGGTGATGGTCGCTCCTCACAGTTTTTCCCCCCAGTGCAGCTTCTCGCGCAGCATGTCGTAGTAGCTGTGGCCGAAGGGGTGGAGCAGGCGCACCATCTGCTTGGATCGGCGCACGATCACCCAGTCGTTTTCCTGCAAATCGAAATGGCGCTGGCCGTCGAAATGCACGCGCGCGTCGTCGGCATGAAGCAGCAGGAGTTCGATGGTGCTTTCGCTGTTCACCGCGATCGGCCGGTTGCTCAGGGTATGCGGGCAGATCGGCACGAGCACCACCGCCTCCAGCGTGGGATGCAGGATCGGCCCGCCGGATGACAACGCATACGCCGTGGAGCCGGTTGGAGTGGAAATGATCATGCCGTCGGAACGCTGGCTGTAAACGAACTGGCCGTCGACGAACACTTCCAGCTCGATCAGGCGCGCCGTCGCACCCTTGCTTACCACCGCGTCGTTGAAGGCGCAGGCTTCGTGGACGTTCTCCCCATGGCGGCGGATGGTGACGGTGAGCAGGAAGCGCGCTTCGCTGAGGTAGTCGCCGGCGAGGATTTCCGCCATGGTTTCCAGCATGGTATCGACCGAAACGTCGGTAAGAAAGCCGAGCCGGCCCTGGTTGATGCCGACCAGCGGCACGCCGAAGGTATACAGGGAACGGGCGATATTCAGCATGGTGCCGTCGCCACCGAGCACCACGGCCAAGTCGGCCTGCTCCCCGATCTCTTCCAGGTTCGCCAGGGGATAGTCGGTCACACCGATGCTTTCGGCCGTCTGACGCTCTAACAGCACGATGTGTTCCCGCTCGACGAGAAACTTGGCCAGACGCAGCAGCGAATCGCCGATCTCCGGGCTATTGTATTTGCCAATCAGGGCAATGGTTTTGAAGAGCTGACTCATGCCGTGAATTAAACCATAATAAAACTTTTGATGGTACTATGACTCGAAGTGCAAAATCCTATAAAAGCAGTTCAGCCACGGATTACCAAAAGTAGGCGCCTCTAGGCGACACGGATGTACACAGATTATCAAAGTTACTCTTCTCATGAAGGGCGTATTCTCGGCCAGGCATTGTTTTATCCGTGTTTATCTGTATTGATCCGTGGCTAAATAGCCGTTTCTTAGGGAAATACATAACGCACAACCCTGAACGTATGATCGACAAACGCGCGCAAATCCTGCTGAAAACCCTGGTGGAACGCTACATCAGCGAAGGCCAGCCCATCGGTTCACGAACCCTGTCGAAGTTCTCCGGCCTGGACCTGAGCCCGGCCACCATCCGGAACATCATGGCCGACCTGGAAGAAATGGGCTACATCATCAGCCCGCACACCTCTGCCGGTCGCATCCCGACTCCGCTCGGCTACCGCTTCTTCGTCGACTCCCTGCTCACCGTGCAGCCGCTGGATGCCATCGAGGTGCATCAACTGGAAAACCAGCTTCATCCCAGCGATCCGCAGAAGCTGATCGCTTCCGCCTCGCAACTGCTTTCCGACCTGACCCAGTTCGCCGGGATCGTGATGGCGCCGAAGCGTCGCAGCATCGCCTTCCGCCATATCGAATTCGTGAATCTTTCCGAAAAGCGAATACTTTTGATACTGGTCACTACCGACGACAATGTGCAGAATCGCATCATCGTCAGTGAAAAATCCTATTCCGCCTCGGAACTGACCCAGGCGGCCAACTTCATCAACCAGCACTACGCCGGCTGCACCCTGGAAGAGGTGCGCAGCAAAATGCAGGTCGAACTGAAACAGTTGCACCACGACATGACCGCGCTCATGGCCGTGGCACTGGAGGCCGGCAGCGAGGCGATGAATGAAGGGGCCGACAGCTACGTACTGTCTGGCGAGCGCAAGCTGCTGCATGTGCAGGATCTGTCTTCCAACATGGCGTCCTTGCGCAGGCTGTTCGATGCATTCGATCAAAAAACCACCCTGCTGCAGCTTCTTGACATCAGCCAGCACGCCCAGGGCGTACAGATATTCATCGGCGGCGAATCCGGCCGCATGCCGCTCGAGGAATGCAGCCTGGTGACCGCACCGTACGAGGTGGATGGCCAAGTCGTCGGCACCGTCGGCGTGATCGGCCCGACCCGGATGGCTTACGAACGCATCATCCCGATCGTGGACGTCACCGCCAAGCTGCTGTCCAGCGCGCTGTCCTACCACTAAGGGCTAGCTAATCGTGTCCTACCGCACCGAACTGGCTTACCGCCACGGCACTGCCGCAAAAACCGGCGTCCTCCTGATCAATCTCGGCACCCCGGATGCGCCCACTGCCGCAGCGGTGAAACCTTATCTCAGGGAATTCCTCAGCGACCCGCGCGTGGTGGAAATTCCCCGCGCGCTGTGGTGGCTGATTCTGAACGGCATCATCCTGAATATCCGACCGAAGAAATCGGCGGAAAAATACGCCCAGATCTGGATGACGGAAGGTTCGCCGCTGCTGGTTCATACCCAGCGCCAGGCCAAGATGCTTAAGGGCTACCTCGGCGAATCGCTGGGCAATGCTGCCCCGGTGGTGGAATTCGCCATGCGCTACGGCAATCCTTCGGTTGCCTCGGCGCTGGAGAAACTCAAGCAGCAGAACTGCGATCGCATCCTGATTCTCCCGCTCTACCCGCAGTATGCTGCCAGCTCCACGGCTACGGCCATGGACGCGGTGTTCGACGCCCTGCGCAAGATGCGCAAGATGCCGGAAATCCGCACCGTCCAGAGCTTTCACGACCACCCCGGCTACATCGCGGCGTTGGCGCAAAGCGTGCGCGACGACTGGATGCGGAATGGTCGCCCCGACAAGCTCGTCATGAGTTTTCACGGGGTACCGCGCTACACCCTGGACAAAGGCGACCCCTACCACTGCGAGTGCCAGAAAACCGGTCGGCTGCTGGCAGAGGCGCTGGAGATGAAACAGGATCAATACCGGATCAGCTTCCAGTCGCGCTTCGGCCGTGCCGAATGGATCAAGCCCTACACCACGGCGACCCTGGAAGAACTCGGCAAGCAGGGCGTAAAGCGGGTGGACGTCATCTGCCCTGGCTTCGTCGGCGACTGCCTCGAAACCCTGGAGGAAATTGCGCTGGAAGGCAAAGCCTCCTTCCTCGGCGCCGGAGGCAAGGAGTTCCATTATATTCCCTGCCTGAATGAACGCGACGACTGGATTCTCGCCCTGAGTCATATCGTCTCCGCAAACCTGCAAGGCTGGATAGCGACGGAAGAGAAAGAAGCCTGCGCCGCTTCTCGCAACTGCGCGCTGGCGATGGGTGCAAAAGACTAAAAGCCTTCATTTCAAGATCAAGCCGCCCCAATCAAATCATCCGGCGTCTATAATCAGTGCAGATGGCGGGATCGGCACGATGCAACAGATCGACCTGGCCGTTTAGTTCCCCCTCATCCCTTCCCTGCATTCCACGCAACTGCGGCCTCGACGAGACCGTGGCGCGACATTTTTGATCGCCCTGCTCTTGAAAAAAATGCCCCTACCCCCATTAAGGGTTGCATTGTCATCAGGAGGACGTCATGCAACCCAAAGATCAAAAAAACAAAGTCGAGCAGGAAGAGTTTCTCGAAAAGCTGGATGAAGCTTCGGCCGTGAGCGAAGCCTTCCAGGCGGGTGTCGAAGGCGAAGCGACCGAAGTCATGCCCAGCCTGGAAGAAATGCTCAAGCAGGCCGAACTTGCCTCCCAGGAACACCACGATGCCTGGCTGCGCGCCAAGGCCGATGCGGACAACATCCGCAAGCGCACCCAGGTGGAAATCGCCAACGCCCACAAATTTGCCGTCGAGGGTTTCTCGTCCGAGCTGCTGGCCGTCAAGGACAGCCTGGAAGCCGCCATCAAGGTGGAAACCGCCGATCTGGCCAGCATGAAGAGCGGTGTCGAGCTGACCCTCAGGCAACTGGTGTCGGTATTCGAGAAATTCAATCTGAGTGAAATCGACCCGATGGGCGAAAAATTCGATCCCCACAAGCACCAGGCCATCAGCATGGTGGACGCCGACGCCGCTCCCAATACGGTAGTCGGCGTCCTGCAAAAAGGTTATCTGCTGCACGACCGGGTGCTGCGCCCGGCGCTGGTGATGGTGGCCAAGGCCAAAGAGTCTTGAAATAGCCGCCAGCAACCCCATCTGGGAAACAAGGTTAATTCTTAATCATTCGTTACAAAGGAAGAAACATGGGAAAAATCATTGGTATTGACTTGGGCACCACCAACTCGTGCGTGGCCGTAATGGAAAACGGTCAGCCCAAGGTCATCGAGAACTCCGAAGGCGCACGCACCACGCCTTCCATCGTCGCTTACGCGGAAGACGGCGAGATCCTGTGCGGTGCGCCGGCCAAGCGCCAGGCCGTCACCAACCCGAAAAATACCCTGTATGCAGTGAAGCGCCTGATCGGCCGCCGTTTCGAGGAAAAGGAAGTGCAAAAGGACATCAACTTGATGCCCTACAAGATCCTCAAGGCCGACAACGGTGACGCCTGGGTCGAAGCACGCGACAAGAAAATGGCACCGCCGCAGGTTTCCGCCGAAGTGCTGCGCAAGATGAAAAAGACCGCCGAAGACTACCTCGGCGAGGAAGTCACCGAAGCCGTGATCACCGTGCCGGCGTACTTCAACGACAGCCAGCGCCAAGCCACCAAGGACGCCGGCCGCATCGCCGGTCTGGAAGTCAAGCGCATCATCAACGAGCCGACCGCGGCCGCGCTCGCCTTCGGCATGGACAAGAAGGAAGGCGACCGCAAGATCGCGGTGTTCGACCTCGGCGGCGGCACCTTTGACATTTCCATCATCGAAATTGCCGAGATCGAGGGCGAGCACCAGTTCGAGGTGCTCTCGACCAACGGCGACACCTTCCTCGGCGGCGAAGACTTCGACCAGCGCCTGATGGACTACCTGGTGGACGAATTCAAGAAAGAAAACGGCATCGACCTGAAGAACGACGTGCTCGCCCTGCAGCGCCTGAAAGACGCCGCGGAGAAGGCCAAGATCGAGCTGTCCTCTTCGCAGCAGACCGAGGTCAACCTGCCCTACATCACTGCCGATGCGGCCGGCCCGAAACACCTGGCCGTGAAAGTCACGCGCTCCAAGTTCGAGTCTCTGGTCGAGGAACTGATCGAGCGCACCATCGAGCCCTGCCGCATGGCCATCAAGGATGCCGGCGTGAAGCTCGACGACATCGCCGACGTGATCCTGGTCGGCGGCCAGAGCCGCATGCCCAAGGTGCAGGAGAAGGTGAAGGAGATTTTCGGCAAGGAGCCGCGCAAGGACGTCAACCCGGACGAAGCCGTCGCCATCGGCGCAGCGATCCAGGGCGGCGTGCTGCAGGGCGAAGTGAAGGACGTGCTGCTGCTCGACGTAACGCCCCTGTCCCTGGGCATCGAGACCATGGGCGGCGTGATGACCAAGCTGATCCAGAAGAACACCACCATCCCGACCAAGGCGAGCCAGGTGTTCTCCACCGCCGAGGATAACCAGAACGCGGTGACCATCCACGTTCTGCAGGGCGAGCGCGACGTGGCCTCCGGCAATAAGAGCCTGGGCCAGTTCAATCTCTCCGACATCCCGCCGGCATCGCGCGGCATGCCGCAGATCGAGGTCACCTTCGACATCGACGCCAATGGCATCCTGCACGTTTCCGCCAAGGACAAGGCCACCGGCAAGGAGAACAAGATCAAGATCCAGGCCAGCTCCGGCCTGTCCGAAGAGGAAATCCGCCGCATGGAGCAGGACGCGGCCGCCCACGCCGAAGACGACCGCAAGACGCTGGAGCTGGTCAACGCCCGCAACCAGTGCGACGCGATGGTGCACTCGGTGAAGAAATCCCTGACCGACTACGGCGACAAGATCACGGCCGATGAAAAAGCCGCGATCGAGGCCGCGCTGAAAGAAGCCGAGGAAGCGCTCAAGGGCAACGACAAGGACACCATCGAAGCCAAGACCAAGGCGCTGGGAGAAGCTTCCCACAAACTGGCTGAGAAGATGTACGCCGGGCAGGCCCAACCAGAAGCGGGCGGGCCAGAAGCCGACAAGATAGAGGCTGACGACAACGTGGTGGACGCCGAGTTCGAAGAAGTCAAAACCGAGAAGAAATAAGACCTAACCGCAGAGGCGCAGAGACGCGGAGAATTCCCCCGATCCTCTGCGCCTCTGCGTCTCTGCGGTAAAGAAAGCATTATGTCCAAACGCGACTACTACGAAATTCTCGGCGTCAACAAGGACGCCAACGACGACGAGATCAAGAAGGCCTACCGCAAGCTCGCGATGAAATTCCATCCGGATCGCAACCCGGATAATCCGAAAGCGGAGGAGCATTTCAAGGAAGCCAAGGAGGCTTACGAGATGCTGTCGGATGCGAGCAAGCGTTCCGCCTACGACCAGTACGGCCATGCCGGTGTCGATCAGCAGGCCGGCATGGGCGGCGCGGGAGGATTCGGCGGCGGTTTCGCCGATGCTTTCGGCGACATCTTCGGCGACATCTTCGGCGGTGCCGGCGGTGGCCGTGGAGGGCGATCCAATGTCTACCGTGGCGCCGACCTGCGCTACAACCTGGAAATCTCGCTGGAAGAAGCGGCACGCGGCACCGAAACCAAGATTCGCATCCCCACCATGGCAGAGTGCGACACCTGCCACGGCAGCGGCGCCAAGGCCGGCTCCAAGCCGGAAACCTGCCCCACTTGCGCCGGCCACGGCCAGGTGCGGATGCAACAGGGATTCTTCTCGATCCAGCAGGCCTGCCCGAAATGCCACGGCAGCGGCAAGGTGATCGCGCACCCCTGCCCGACCTGTCAAGGCAGCGGGCGCGTCAAGCAGTACAAAACCCTGGCGGTGAAAATCCCTTCAGGCGTCGACGAAGGCGACCGCATCCGCCTCTCTGGCGAAGGCGAAGCCGGTGTCAACGGCGGTCCGCCGGGCGACCTGTACGTGGTCATCCAGATCAAGCCCCACTCGGTTTTCCAGCGCGATCACAATGACCTGCACTGCGAAATGCCGATCAGCTTCACCACGGCAGCGCTGGGCGGAGAAATCGAGATCCCGACGCTGGACGGCCACGCCAAAATCAAGATCCCGGCGGAAACCCAGTCCGGCAAGGTGTTCCGCCTGCGCGGCAAAGGCATCAAAGGGGTGCGCAGCAACGCTCACGGCGACCTGATGTGCCACATGGTGGTGGAAACACCGGTTAGTCTGACCGAACGCCAGAAAGAACTGCTGCGCGAACTGGAGACTCTCAACGAGCAGGACGGCGCCCGGCACAACCCGCGCACCAAATCATGGATGGACAAAATGAAGCAGTTCTTCGGGCAGTAGCCCTTGCACTGACTCAAAGCAGAAAGCCAAGGGGCAGGAATAATCTTCCTGCCCCTTGGCTTTTGTAGTTCATCGCAGCTGGATGATGGGTAATCGCTACGCTCAACCCATCGGCTAGGCCCGCCGCCAGACCGTGCCCTGCGGCGTATCCTCCAGAACGATGCCCGCATCCATCAATTCCTTGCGGATGCGATCGGCGGCGGCATAATCCTTGGCTTTTTTCGCGTCATTCCGTTCCGCGATGCGCTGCTCGATTTGTTCCGGCGCAAAGGCCGACTCCCCCGCGCCGCCCTGCAAAAATTCACTCGGGTCGCGCTGCAATAATCCCAGCACTCCGCCCAACGCCCTGAGCAGACCGGCAAGTTGCTTATCGTGGGTCTTGTTGGCCTCATTGGCCAGGTCGAACAACACTGCAGCCGCCTCGGCCGTATTGAAGTCGTCCTCCATCGCCGCCTTGAAGGCAGCGGCATAGGGGTCGTGCCAATCCAGGTGATGGGTAATGGGTAATGGGTGATGAGAAACGTTTTTCAGGGCGGTGTAGAGCCGGGTCAACGCCCCCTTGGCATCGTCCAGGTGCTGGTCGGAGTAATTCAGCGGGCTGCGGTAATGGGCGCGCAGGATGAAGAAGCGCACCACCTCGGCATCGTAGCGCTCCAGCACTTCGCGGATGGTGAAGAAGTTGCCGAGCGATTTCGACATCTTTTCGTTGTCCACCCGCACGAAGCCGTTATGGATCCAGTAGTTGACGTGCTGGTGGCCGTGCGTGCCCTCGGACTGGGCGATCTCGTTCTCGTGGTGGGGGAACTGCAAGTCCGCGCCGCCGCCGTGGATGTCGAAATGCTCGCCGAGCAGGGCATCGCTCATCACCGAGCACTCGATGTGCCAGCCGGGGCGACCCTGCCCCCAAGGCGAATCCCACTGCGGCTCGCCGGGCTTGGCCGACTTCCAGAGAACGAAGTCGAGCGGGTCGTCCTTGCCCACGGCGACATCCACCCGCTCGCCGGCGCGCAGATCGTCCAGCGATTTGCCGGAAAGCTTGCCGTAGCCGGGGAACTTGTGCACCGAGTAGCACACGTCGCCGCTCTTCGCCACATACGCCAAGCCGTTGTCCATCAGGGCCTGGATCATGGCGATCATGCCCGGCACGTACTGGGTGGCGCGCGGCTCGTAGGCGGGCTTTTCCACGCCGAGTTTCGCCGCATCCTCGTCCATCGCCGCGATGAAGCGGCCGGTCAGGGCGTCGATAGTCTCGTGGTTCTCGGCCGCGCGCTTGATGATCTTATCGTCGATGTCGGTGATGTTGCGCACGTAGGTAACATCGAAACCATCGGCCCTAAGCCAGCGCTGGATCATGTCGAATACCACCAGCACGCGGGCATGGCCGAGGTGGCAATAGTCGTACACCGTCATGCCGCAGACGTACATGCGGACTTTGCCGGGTTCGATGGGGATGAAGTCCTGCTTGGAGCGGGAAAGGGAATTGTAAATTTTCAGCATCGTAAAATCCTTCAACCGCAAAGGCGCGAAGGCGCAAAGGTTTCCAATATCTGGTTTTCTTTGCGTCTTCGCGCCTTTGCGGTAAAAATCAGCCCTGCTCCTTGGTCCAAGAATCCTTCAGCGTCACCGTGCGGTTGAACACCAGCTTGCCGCCAGGCTGGTGGTCGCGGCGGTCGGCGCAGAAGTAGCCGAGGCGCTCGAACTGGTAGCGGGTTTCGGGCGCAGCATCGCGCACGGCGGCCTCGACCCAGCCCTGCACCACGGTAAGCGATTCGGAATTGATGAATTCTCGGAAGTCGCGCGCCTTGTCGCTATCCGGCTCGGCCACGGTAAACAGGCGGTCGTACAGCCGGATTTCCGCCGGCAGGGCATGCTCGGCGGAAAGCCAGTGGATCACGCCCTTGACCTTGCGCCCCTGCGGGTTCTTGCCGAGGGTATCCGGGTCGATCGAGCAGCGCAGCTCGGTCACCTTGCCGGCAGCATCCTTGATCGCTTCGTCGCACTTGATGACATAGCTGTAGCGTAACCGTACTTCACCGCCCGGCACCAGACGCTGCCAGCCCGCTGGCGGGGTTTCGGTGAAATCGTCGGCCTCGATCCAGATTTCTTTCGAAAACGGCACGACCCTGTTGCCGAATTCGGGGTGGTTGGGATGGAAGCCCGCTTCGCGCGACTGCGTTTCGCCCTCGACGAAGTTGGTGATCACCACCTTCAGCGGCTTGATCACCGCCATCACGCGCGGCACGCGCACTTCCATGTCCTCGCGGATACAGCCTTCGAGCACACTCATGTCGACCACGTTGTCGCTCTTGGAGATGCCGATGCGCCGCGCGAACTCGCGGATGCCCTCAGGCGTGTAGCCGCGCCGGCGCATGCCGGTGATGGTGGGCATGCGCGGATCGTCCCAGCCCGAAACCAGCTTTTCCGTCACCAGCTGGTTCAGCTTGCGCTTGCTGGTCAGGGTGTACTGCAGCTCCAGGCGGGAGAACTCGATCTGCTGCGGATGGCACGGCACCGGCAACTGGTCCAGCACCCAGTCGTAGAGCGGGCGGTGGTCCTCGAACTCGAGCGTGCACAGGGAATGGGTGATGTTCTCCAGCGCGTCGGAAATGCAGTGGGTGTAATCGTACATCGGGTAGATACACCACTTGTCGCCGGTGCGGATGTGATGGGCGCGGCGGATGCGGTAGATCGCCGGGTCGCGCAGGTTGATGTTGGGCGAGGCCATGTCGATCTTGGCACGCAGCACCTTGCTGCCGTCGGGAAATTCTCCGCCGCGCATCCTGGCGAACAGGTCGAGATTTTCCGCTGCCGGGCGATCGCGGTACGGGCTGTTCTTGCCCGGCGCCGTGAGCGTGCCGCGATATTCGCGCATTTCATCGGGGCTGAGGTCATCCACATAAGCCTTGCCCTGCCTGATCAGCTCGACCGCGTAATCGTAAAGCGCCTCGAAATAGTCCGACGCCCAGCGCACCTCGCCATCCCATTGGAAGCCCAGCCAGCGCACGTCGTCCTGGATCGACCTGGCGTATTCCTCGCTTTCCTTCTCCGGGTTGGTGTCGTCGAAGCGCAGGTTGCACTTGCCCTGGTAGTCCAGCGCCAGACCGAAATTCAGACAGATCGACTTGGCATGGCCAACGTGGAGGTAACCGTTGGGCTCGGGCGGAAAGCGGGTGACGATGCTCTTGTGCTTTCCGCTGGCAAGATCGGCCTCGATGATGTTGCGTATGAAATGGGGAACGGGGACGTTATCGCTGCTGCTCATAAACTTGGGTCATTCTGAAAAGATTCGAAGCAAAGGGTTTGGTGAAAAGGGCGGTTCTTGTTAGAATTCAGCCTGTTTGCAATATAGCGAAAAGTATACTACCAATGAGCCGTTTCCGCATTGCCACGATCTTAGCCTCCCTGTCCTGCACCTTGTTCTTCACCTTCGGACAGCCTGCACGCGCCGATGAGCTGCAAGACATCAACAAGCTCTACAAACAGGGGCAGAATGACAAGGCTCTGGAACGTCTCGAAAGCTACCTCACCAGCCGCCCCAAGGACGCCCATGGACCGAAAATCGCCCAGGGCCAGTTCCTCAAGGGGCTGATCCTGGCAGAGCAGGGAAAGAATGCGGAAGCGATCCAGATATTCACCCGGCTTACCGAGGAATACCCCGAACTACCCGAACCCTACAACAACCTGGCGGTACTCTATGCCTCCCAGGGTCAGTACGAGAAATCCCGCCAGGCTCTTGAAATGGCGATCAGCACCCACCCCAGCTATGCCACAGCGCACGAGAATCTGGGCGACATCTACGCCAAGATGGCAAGCCAGGCCTATGACAAGGCGCTGCAACTGGACAAGGGCAATGTCACTGCGCAAACCAAACTTGCGCTGATAAAAGATCTCTTTTCCGCTCCCGGGAAAATGAATCGTGCGCCAGTAAAATCAGAAGCGCCCAAGGTTGTTGCGCTTGCACCGGCAACTTCAGTTCCCGCAATCGCGCCAGCGAAACCTGAGCCGCCCAAGCCCGCCCCGGCAGCTGTCGTCACACCCGCTCCGGCGCCAGCCAAACCGGAAGCAGCCAAGCCCGCACTCGAAGCCAAGCCGGCTCCCGCCCCTGCGGAGATCAAAGCCGATGCCGAAGCAGCCGTACTGAAAACTCTCAACGACTGGGCCAAGGCCTGGTCGAGCAAGAACGTCTCCGGCTACCTCAGCCATTATGCCAAGGACTTCAAGGTTCCCCGCGGCGAAAATCGCGCCGCCTGGGAGAAGAACCGCAAGGAACGCATCGGCAAGCCTAAATCCATCCACGTCGCCATCGAATCGCCGCACGTTACTTTTAGCGATGCCAGTCACGCCAGCGTCACTTTCAAGCAAGCCTACAAGTCCGATGCCCTCTCGACCTCTACCCAGAAAACGGTTGTCTTGGTCAAGATTGGAGACAAGTGGCTGATCCAGCAAGAGCGGATTGGCCGGTAACCGTTCTTGAACGCCTTCACGAGTCAAAGAGGAGTTTTCTATTTGTACGGCATGACCAGGCCAACTCCGGGCCGACTCTTCGCGGCCCTCTCCCTGCTGTGCGCCTTTCTGGCCTCCCTGCTGGCGCCATCGGCAATGGCGATGGGCAGCAAACCTGCCGCACAGAAACGCGAAGCATCGCAAGACCAGAGCCCAAGCGACCTCGAGTCGATGCTGGTCAAGAGTCTGCTCGAAGTCCGACAGAACCATCTGGATATCGCCATGAAGGATATCGAGGCCCTGCTCAAAATCTACCCTAATTTCAAGCTGGCCCACCTGATCCGGGGCGACCTGTTGATGGCGCGGGCGCATCCGCTCAGCTCCATCGGCAGCGCTGCTGGTGCCTCCCAGCAACAAATCTCCGATCTGCGCGAGGAAGCCCGCGCCCGTCTGCTGCGTCACTTGGAGCAGATGCCGGTCAATCGTGTGCCCAAATACCTGGTCCAGTTCCAGCCGGAACAACATCACGCGATCGTGGTGGACACCAGCAAATCCCGGCTTTACCTGTTCCAGAACGACAACGGTACGCCACGCTATGTGGCCGACTACTACATCAGCAGCGGCAAGGCCGGCGCCGAAAAAAACAAGGAAGGCGACCAGAAAACACCTCTGGGCGTGTACTTTGTCACCGCCAGCCTGCCCAAAACCCAGATTTCCGATTTTTACGGTACCGGCGCCTTTCCCATCAGCTATCCTAATGAATGGGACCGTCAACAGGGCAAGAACGGCCACGGCATCTGGCTCCATGGCGTGCCCAGCGACACCTACAGCCGCCCGCCGCGCGCCAGCAACGGCTGCGTGGTGCTGGCCAACCCCGACATGGATAAAATCGGGAAGAACCTGCAGGTGGGTCTGACCCCGGTAGTAATCGGCGACAAGGTGGACTGGGTCGACCCCAAGGAACTCGCCGCCCAGCGCAGCGAACTCAGCCAGCGCGTAGAAAACTGGCGGCGCGACTGGGAAAGCGTCAATACGGACAAATATCTGCAGCACTATTCCAGGAACTTCCGTGCCCCCGGCCAGAATTACCAATCCTGGGAAGAACAGAAGCGCCAGGTCAATGCCAGCAAAACCTGGGTCAAGATCAAGCTGTCGAATATCAGCATCTTCGGCTACCCGGGCAATGAAAACCTGATGGTGATAACATTCAACCAGGATTACAGCAGCAACAATCTGAAAAACCAGATGAAGAAGCGCCAGTACTGGAAGCTCGACCGCAACGAATGGAAAATAATCTACGAGGGGGCCGCATGAAATTCCGTCTGACCATGATAATCGTTGGCTTGCTCATCAGCACCGGCGCGCTCGCCACTAATCCGCACGTCAAAATGCGTACCAACCTGGGCGAGATCGTGCTCGAGTTGTATCCCGACAAGGCGCCAAAAACCGTCGCCAACTTCCTGAAATATGTCGGCAACGGCCATTACAATGGCACCCTGTTCCACCGTACCATACAGAAATTCGTCATCCAGGGCGGCGGCTTCACCCCGGATTTCCAGTACAAACCGACCCTCGACCCGGTTCCCAACGAAGCCACCAACGGCCTCAGGAACGAGCCCGGCACGCTCGCCATGGCGCGTGCCTATGACCCGGACTCTGCCACCGCACAGTTCTTCATCAACCTCGATGACAACAAGTTTCTCAACCACCACCGCCCTCAACCCGATTACTACGGCTATTGCGTCTTCGGCAAAGTGATCAAAGGCATGGATATCGCGAAAAAGATCGGCGCCCTGCCCACGGCGGCCGGCGGTCCGTTTACTGCCGACGTTCCGGTTGAGCCGGTGGTCATCGAGGAAATGGTGCTGGCTACAGAATCCGCAACGGACAACTCCGGGGTCGCGGAAGCGGCCAAGCCGGTAAAATCCCGCAAGAAAACCCCAAAGAGCAAAAAGGAAAAGACCCATGGTTAAGCTTCACACCAATTTCGGCGACATCACCCTCGAACTGGATGCAGAAAAAGCCCCAAAGACTGTTGCCAACTTCCTGAAGTACGCAGAAAAAGGCTTTTACGACGGCACGATATTCCATCGCGTCATTGATGGCTTCATGATTCAGGGCGGCGGTTTCATGTCTGGCCTGATCCAGAAGGAAACCATGGAAGAGATCGAGAACGAAGCCGCCAACGGCCTGAAGAACGAAACCTACACTATCGCCATGGCTCGCACCCCCAACCCCCATTCGGCCTCCAGCCAGTTTTTCATCAATACGGCCAACAACAGCTTCCTCAACTACACTGCATCAACCCCGCAAGGCTTCGGCTATTGCGTGTTCGGCAAGGTCACCGCAGGCAAGGAAGTCGTGGACCGTATCGGCAAGGTCAAGACCGGCAGCCAGTCCGGCTACCAGGATGTGCCTCTTGAAGATGTAGTGATCGAGAGCGTCGAAATTTGCTGATGAGTCATGGGTAATGAGCAACGGGCCACTCCCCATCACTCATCCCTCATCCCTCATCCCCCCATGACCCACAGCCTGTTCGTCGCCGACCTCCACCTTAGCCCGGAACGCCCGCAGACCACGCGAGTATTTGAAGATTTCGCACGCCGCACCGCATCCCGGGCCGAGGCGCTTTACATCCTCGGCGACCTGTTCGAGTTCTGGCCAGGCGACGACGACTTGGCCGACCCCCATCACGCCGCGGTCGCAAACACTCTGGCGGAATTAAGCCGGAGCGGCACGGCGGTTTTCATCATGCACGGCAACCGCGATTTCCTCATGGCCGAGGGCTTCGCGCGCGCCGCCCACGCCCGCCTGATCCCCGACCCCACCCTGATCGACCTTTACGGCACACCGTCCCTGCTGATGCATGGCGACACCCTTTGTACCGGCGACACGGCTTATCTCGCCTTCCGTGCCAAGGTCAGGCAACCAGCATGGCAAATGAAGTTTCTCGCCCGACCTCTGGCGGAGCGCAAGGCCGAGATCGAGGCACTGCGCCAGCGTAGCGCAACCGACAAACAGCTGAAATCAATCGTGGAGATGGATGTCCATCCAGACGCGGTCGCCGCCGCCCTGCGCGAACACGGCTACCCCCGTTTGATCCACGGCCACACACACCGCCCTGCCCGTCACCTGCACCGGGTCGATGGCCGCGACTGCGAGCGCTGGGTACTGGATAGCTGGTATGATCATGGCAGCTATCTGCGCTGCGATGCGGCGGGATGCGAACCCATTCAAATTCGAGATTTGGAGTACCCATCATGATCCTGATTCTCTCCCCCGACACCCAGCCAGACAGCCCCGAATACAACCAGTTGCTCGGCCATCTGGCGCAGTTGCCCAAGATCAAGACCCGCATCCACCAGGAAAAAGGCGCCCAGCTGACCTTGACGGAAATTTACCTGATCGGCGATACCGCCTCGCTCGCGCTGGAAAACATGGAAAGCCTGCCCGGCGTCGAGCGTGTGGTGCGCATTTCCGAGGAATACCGCATACTGGGACGGCACAAGGACGACCATCGCCCCACCCACTTCGAGTACAACGGCGTGCGCTTCGGTCAGGACAACCTCAACGTCTTCGCCGGCCTGTGCGCGGTGGACACGCCCGAACACGTCGAGATGATGATGAAAGCGCTACGCGATCACGGTCAGGTCTGCACCCGGATGGGCGCCTATAAGCCGCGCACCAGCCCCTACGCCTTCCAAGGCCACGGCAAGTCCTGCCTGCCCTGGGTGTTCGAGCTGGCGGGCAAATACGGCATCAAGGTGATTGCCATGGAAGTCACTCATGAATCCCATGTCGACGAGATCCGTGAAGCGCTGAAGCAGACCGGCAGCCCCACCGGGGTCATGCTGCAGATCGGCACCCGCAACACCCAGAACTTCGAGCTGCTGAAAATTGTCGGCCGCCAACGCGAATTCCCGGTGCTGCTCAAACGCGGCTTCGGCATCACCCTGGACGAATCCTTGAATGCCGCCGAATACCTGGCCTCGGAAGGCAACCGCAACGTGGTGTTCGGACTCCGGGGCATGAAAACCAACATGGGCGACCCGCACCGCAATCTGGTCGATTTCGCCCATGTACCCGTGGTCCGGCGTCTCACCCGGATGCCGGTATGCGTCGACCCGTCCCACTCGGTCGGTACACGCAACCGCGCCCCGGATGGCCTCCTGGAAATCTTCCACGCCACTCTGCAAGGCGTGATCGCCGGCGCCAACATGATCCTGGTGGATTTCCACCCGGCGCCCGCCAAGGCGCTGGTGGATGGCCCGCAAGCACTGCTGATGGAGGAGCTGCCGCTGTTTCTGGAGTGCGTAAGGAATGCGCGCGAGGCCTATGAGAAGAATGTCAGGCTGATGGGTGAAGCGAAACGCAGCTAATGCCCCGTGTCGAACACATCTGATCTCTCTGACGATCCACTTCTTAAAGCTCTAGCGCAAAGCGATGAGCTGATCAGGTCGAAACGTGCCGAGCGAATTCGTTGGCTCTCTGGGTGCAGAACAGATGTCGGCGTGATTCTCGGACCTATAGAAACAATGGCGCTTCTTAGCGAGGCGGGGGAATGCTTTATCAATGGCCATTTCATCGCCACTATCTTGCTGGCGGTGGCATTCATTGAACACACGCTCACAGACGAGTTGTCGGCAAAAGGTGCTGCTGCGCCCTTTGCATCGGCAATTAAGGCCGCACGAGAACAACAGTTGTTTCCCGAGGCCATCTTGGAGTGGACAGACAAGCTACGATTGAGAAGAAACCCGTTTTGTCACCGCAAGCCGGAGGGGCATAAACACAGCTTCGGCGCCCGATTCCTAACTCGCCGAGAACACCCTCAGAAGATTCTTGAAGAAGATGCAAAGGAGGCATTGTCACTTATGTACGCGTTCTTTCAACTCACAGTTAAAATCGGCGTCTAATATTTCAGCGATCGTAGAATGGGTTAGGCGCTAGCCGTAACCCGCCGAATAACCTTGCCGAAAGCCAGCCCCACATGTTTTTGTGTGCGCTTCGCGCAGTTTATTTGATGCCGGGGGCTGCCCGGCAGCAGGTTACTTTATTTTGCTTGCCCAAAATATAAGTAACCAAACAAAAGGGCACCCCGCCGCACCGGCCCTTCGGGCTTCCCTCGGTTTTCCGGGCAAATCGGGTGGCTGCGTAAAACTCGGCCTTTGGCCTCAGACAAACGCAGCCGACGGCCCCCGATTTCCCCGGAAAACCGAGGCGGTGCAGAGGGGGACGGGGTGGTGGTGCATAGTGGGTCGATTCTCTCCACTTTCGCCCCTCTCTCCAGCTCTCTCCCCACCGGGGAGATGGTGATAAGCGGTTCCTTCCCCTTCAAGGGGAAGGCCAGGATGGGGATGGGGTGCTTGGTTTAACTTCCCCTTGATTCGCCGCCGAGTAGCGCAGACAAGCCGGGGGATTTCGGCGAGGACTGTCTGAGCGCATAGCGCGAGTTCCGCAGCCGCCCGGTTTGGCGAGCAACGCAGGGAACCCCGCAGGGGCGGTGGATGGGTGTCGCCTTCTTTGGGTTACCTTTCTTGGCGAAGCAAGAAAGGCAACCAGCCGCCGGGCTGCCCCCGGCAATCAAATCAACCGCGCGCAGCGCACAAAACCCCGACACCTAACCGAAGGGTAGCTTGCTCCGCAGCAGATCGGCAAAAGCATCGGCCGGCAGCGGGTGGCTGAAATAGTAGCCCTGTACTTCGTCGCGATCATGCTCGCGCAAAAAGCCTACCTGCTCCTTGGTTTCGACGCCTTCCGTCACCACCTTCATTTTCAGGCTGCGCGCCATGGTGGTGATCGCCGCCGCAATCGCTGCGTCCTGCGAATCCAGCAGCACATCCTGGACGAATGACCGGTCGATCTTCAGCGTATCGATAGGGAAACGTTTCAAATAGCTGAGCGAGGAATGGCCGGTGCCGAAATCGTCCATGGAAATCGACACGCCCATCGCTTTCAGCTCATTCAGCCTGGCGATGGTTTCCTCGGCATGTTCCATGGCGATGCTTTCGGTGATTTCGAGTTCGAGGTAGCGCGGCTCCAGCCCGCTGCCGGCCAATGCCTGGCTCACCATGTTGACCAGGTTGGGCTGCTTGAACTGGCGTGCGGACAGGTTTACCGCCACGTGCAAGCACGGCATGCCGGCATCCTGCCAGGCCTTGTTCTGAAAGCAGGCGGCGCGCAGCGCCCATTCGCCTATGGGAACGATCAGGCCGGTTTCTTCGGCAATGGGGATGAAGCGGGACGGCGAAACCAGCCCGAAATCCGGATGCTGCCAGCGCAGCAGCGCCTCCATGCCGGTGATGGTGCGGGTTCGGAGGTCCACCTGCGGCTGGTAGTAGAGCATGAACTCGTTGCGCTCCAGCGCGTGACGCAGGCTGTTCTCCATGGTCAGCCGCTCGAGGGCGCGGGTGTTCATATCCGCTGTGTAAAATTGGTAGTTGTTGCGGCCTTGTTCCTTGGCGCGGTACATGGCCGTATCGGCGTGCTTGATCAGGATATCGGCGCTGTCGCCGTCGTCGGGATAAACGCTGATGCCGATACTGGTGGTAACGAACATCTCCTGACGCTCCAGCATCACCGGCCGTTCCAGGGAGTTGATCAGCTTCTGCGCCACCCCGGCCACGTCCTGAACGCTGGACACCCCCTCCAGAATGATCACGAACTCGTCGCCGCCCAACCGCGCCACGGTATCGTCCTCGCGCACACATTCGGAGAGACGCTTCGCCACGCTTTTCAGCAACTGGTCGCCGACCATATGGCCGAGGGTGTCGTTGATATTCTTGAAGCGATCGAGGTCGAGAAACATCACCGCCACCCTCTGTTCATGGCGGTGTGCATGGGCGAGAGCATGGCTGAGCCGCTCCATCAGCAGCATGCGGTTGGGCAGGTTGGTCAGGGCGTCATGGTGGGCGAGGTGGCGAACGTGGTCTTCCGAGGCCTTGCGCTCGGTAATGTCGGAGAAAATCGCGACGTAGTTGGTGACCTGCCCTTCCTTGTTTTTCACCGTGCTGATCGAGAGCCATTCGGGGTAAACCTCGCCATTTTTCCTGCGATTCCAGATTTCACCCTGCCAGCAACCGTTCTTCGCCAATTCCAACCGCATTTTCCGGTAATACTCCGGATCGTGCTGGCCCGAACTCAGAATATCCGGCTTCTTTCCCAGCACTTCGTGCAGTTCATAGCCAGTGATCTTGGTAAAGGCGGGGTTGATGGATTCGATCGCCGAGTGGGCGTCGGTCATCATGATGCCTTCGAAGGTGGTTTCGAAGACCTTTTCCGCCAGGCGCAAGTGCCGGTTAGAGAAATTCAGGAGCTCTTCACGCTCTTTCAGCATGTCCTGCAACTCACGCACATAGGCGTGCTCGATACTCGCCAGGATGTCGGAATAGGCGATGACGCCGAAAAGGTCGCCGCTCTTGCTGGTCACGCCGAGATGGCGAATGCGATTTTCGGAGAAGATATTGCGCGCATGGTACAGACTGCTATTTTCAGGCACCGTGATCAGCGGCTTGCTCGCAACTTCCCAGACATCGGCGTGGGGCTGGCGATCGCTGATGAAACGGAGTACGTCCCGTTCGGTGAGGATGCCCAGGGCGCCGTCTTTCCCCTCCACCACCAGGGCATCCAGCCGCAACTCGTGCATCCTGCGCGCGGCATCCCTCAGTGACAGCGTGCCGGGAATCATCAAGGGAGCCGATTTGACGATGGTTTTGACTTCGCGCAACAGGACAAAGTACTCGATGCCCTGATTCCGTATTACGTCGGTCTGGGTGATCACCCCAACAGGGCGGCTCGAATCGTCCACCACCAGGAAGTGCCGCAACCCTTCCTCACGGAAGCGCACCGCAGCCTCACCCAGAGAGCACTGGTGATGCAAGGTCTTGACCGGCGCATTCATCACCTCTGCAATCGGTCTCTCGAAAGCAACCGGATCGGAAAAATCCATCGCCAGCGCATCGCGCTCGGTCCAGATTCCGACTGCCTTGCCTCCATCCATCACCAGGATCGAGCTGCAGCGCGCCTCATTCATGCGCCGCGCCGCCTCGGAAACGGATACGTCCGGTGGGCAAGCCAGGATTTTAGGCTGGACGATACGCCCAATCGGCAGTTCGGAGGACATGAGCTTGATTATCTCAGGCCGCGCGCGAGATCGGCCTGGATGTCGGATACGGCTTCCAGCCCGACCCCTACCCGCAGCAGGCCGTCGCCTATCCCCGCTGCAGCGCGCTGCTCCGGCGTGATGCGGCAGTGGGTAGTAGTGGCGGGATGGGTCAGGGTGGTTTTGGTGTCGCCCAGGTTGGCGGTGATCGAGATCATGCGGGTGGCATCCACCACGCGCCAGGCGGCGTCCTTGCCGCCCTTGACCTCGAACGCAACGATGCCGCCGCCGGTCTTCTGCTGCTGCTTCGCCAGCGCGTACTGCGGGTGCGAAGGCAGGCCGGGGTAGTAAACCCGCTCCACTTGCGGCTGCTGTTCCAGCCACAAGGCCAGTTCGAGCGCGCTGCGGGAATGGGCTTCCATCCGAAGTGACAGTGTTTCCAGCCCCTTCAGGAAGATCCAGGCGTTGAAAGCGCTCATGGTCGGCCCGGCGGTGCGCAAAAAGGTGAACACCGGGTCGATGACTTCCTTGCGGCCCAGCACCGCGCCGCCCAGCACCCGGCCTTGGCCGTCCAGGTATTTGGTGGCGGAGTGTATGACGAGGTCGGCACCCAAGTCGAGCGGCCGCTGCAGGATCGGGGTGCAGAAGCAGTTGTCGACCGCCAGCAAGGCCCCGGCCTGTTTGGCAACCTGGCTCAGGGCGGCGATGTCGCAAATCTCGGTGAGCGGGTTGGAGGGCGTTTCGGCGAACAGCAGCTTGGTGTTGGGCTGCACCGCCGCGCGCCAGGCCGCCACGTCGGTCTGGGAAACAAAGGTGGTTTCGATGCCGAAGCGTTTCATGATGTTGCCGAACAGCTGCACGGTGGCGCCGAACAGGCTGCGCGATGAGACGATGTGGTCGCCGGCGGAGAGCAGACCCATCACGGTGGCCAGGATCGCGGACATGCCGGAAGAAGTGGCGACGCAGCTTTCCGCCCCTTCCAGCACTGCCAGGCGTTCCTGGAAAGCGGTAACGGTGGGATTGGTGAAGCGCGCGTAGATGTTGCCCGGCGTCTGGCCGGAAAAGCGCGCCGCCGCTTCGGCCGCGTTTTTGAACACGAAGCTGGAGGTCAGGTAGAGCGCCTCGGAATGCTCGTTGAACTGGCTGCGCTCGATGCCGGCGCGCACCGCCAGGGTTTCCAGTTGGTAGTCTGGTTCGTTCATTCTGCCCTCGCCAGGTTAAGGTCCAGCTGCTTGCTCGATGAGGAATCGCTCGATGGACGCGGAGTGTTGCGGGCATGCTCGATCTTGGCCAGATACTCCGGGGTGATGTCGCCGGTGATGTAGCGGCCGTCGAAGCACGAGGTGTCGAAACTGGTGATCGCCGGGTTGACCATCCGCACGGCGCGCTCCAGCGCATCGAGATCCTGGTAGATCAGCGCGTCGGCGCCGATCTCGCGGGCGATCTCTTCATCGTTGCGGCCGGTGGCGAGCAATTCCTGGAGCGTCGGCATGTCGATGCCGTAGACGTTGGGGTAGCGCACCGGTGGCGCGGCCGAGGCGAAGAATACCTGGGTGGCGCCGGCTTCCCGCGCCATTTGCACGATTTGCTGGCTGGTCGTGCCGCGCACGATGGAATCGTCGACCAGCAGCACGTTCTTGCCCTGGAATTCGATGCCGATTGCGTTGAGCTTCTGGCGCACCGACTTCTTGCGCATCGCCTGGCCCGGCATGATGAAAGTGCGGCCGATATAACGGTTCTTGATGAAGCCCTCGCGGTACGGCACGCCCAGCGCGTTCGCCAGTTGCAGGGCGCTGGGGCGGCTGGTGTCGGGGATCGGGATCACCACGTCGATTTTCAGGTGGCCGAAGTTGGTACGGATTTTCTCGGCCAGGCTCTCGCCCATACGCAACCGGCTTTCGTACACCGATACGCCGTCGATCACCGAATCCGGCCGCGCCAGGTAAACGTATTCGAAAATGCAGGGATTGAGGGAAGCCTTGGCAGCGCACTGTCGGCTGTGGAACTGGCCATCCACATCGACCAGGATCGCCTCGCCCGGCGCCACGTCACGCAGCAGCTTGAAGCCCAGCACATCGAGCGCGACGGATTCCGATGCCACCAGATATTCGCGCCCCAGTTCGGCATCGCAATAGCCAATCACCAGCGGGCGGATGCCGTAGGGGTCGCGGAAAGCGATCAGGCCGTATCCGGCAATCATCGCCACCACCGCATAGGCGCCGCGGCAGCGCCGATGCACCCCTGCCACCGCGGCAAAGATGGCAGCGGGATCGAGCCGGTGATTGGAAACGTTTTCCTGCAGCTCGTGCGCCAGCACGTTGAGCAGAACCTCGGAATCGGAGCTGGTGTTGACGTGGCGCAGATCCTGGCGGAACAGATCTTCCTGCAACTGCTCGGTGTTGGTGAGATTGCCGTTGTGGCCGAGGACAATGCCGAACGGCGAATTAACGTAGAACGGCTGCGCCTCGGCGGAGGAAGAAGCGCTCCCCGCCGTGGGATAGCGCACATGGGCGATCCCCATGTTACCCAGCAGATTGCGCATGTCGCGGGTGCGGAACACGTCTCGCACCAGGCCGTTGGCCTTGTGCATGTGGAAGGTGTTCCCCTCGCCGGTGACTATCCCCGCCGCATCCTGACCACGGTGCTGCAGGACTTGCAGGCCGTCATAGAGCAACTGGTTGACCGGGCTTTTCGCCACTATTCCTAAAATTCCGCACATGGTTCGATTATCCTAGAAACGGCAGTTGGACGGGGTGGAGTGTGCGGTTTTTGGGGTGCAGGGCAAGGCACAACGACGCGGAATGGTCGTTCCATTCCAAGGAGTTGCAACGCCGCAATGCGCCCCAAAAACCGTGCAATCCGCCTCGTAGCGGCGCTCACCAAAAAGGCGAACGTCAAAAAACGGAAAAAGCACTTCGTGTTCCATTGATTAAATCTCCATAAAGAGCGGTCAACTGCCGTTTCTAGGATCATTCGTAACTGATTCGTTTAGACAAGCCTTCAGGCAGCCACGGCTTCACATCCGCCGCGATCGCTTCCAACGGCGCACTGAACATGGCATTGCGCCAGAACCCCTGGCGCGGCAGACTGGTCATCCCCGCCAACAGCACCAGCGTAAGAACGATCAGCGCCCCCCGCAACAAACCGAACAGCGCGCCCAGACCTTTGTCGTAGACGCCCAGTTTCAGGGTTTTTACCAGTTCCGCCAGAGCAATCGTCACCAGGCTCATCAGCAACAGCGCGCCGAGAAACAGCAGAACAAAAGCGGCGAAAAAGCGCACCGACTCGGTCGGAATCGCCTCCGGCAGCAAGGGGGCGATTTCCACCGTATAGGCATTGGCTACCCAGAATGCCGCCACCCACGCCAGCAGGTTGAGCGCTTCGCGCACCAGCCCGCGCAACACGCCGAGCAGGATGGAGATGCCGACAACCGCCAGCACCGTGTAATCAAAAACCATCATCTTGTAGTTCGGGGATGGGTAATGGGGGATGGGTAATGGGCAAAACCCATACCGCGCCGCTTTTGACTTTTCTCATCCCTCATCACCCTTAACCCATCACTTTTTTTCCGCAACCACGCCGTCCTGGATGCCCGCCGCCTTCAGTTTCGCCTGCACCCGCTCGGCTTCCTGGCGGGTGGCGTAAGGACCGGCGCGCACGCGCAGTTTGTCGCCGCTCGGCGTTTTCACCGTTTCCGTATAAAACTTGACCTTCAGCACCGCCAGCTTGGACTGGCGCTCTTTGGCGTTGGCCACGTTGGCGAATGCGCCCAGCTGAATCACGAATGGTACGCCTTCCTGCTTGGAGATAGCTGCAGCGGATTTCTCGTCCTTGTGTTTCGGCTGGGAAGCGGGTTCCTTGACCGCCGGGGCCGGCTCGGCGGAAGCTGCTGCAGCAGGCGCTTTGACGGGTTCTTCAGCCTTGGCTGGCGGGACCGGAGGCGCAACTTGCGGGGTTTGCGTTTCGGCCGGGATCTGCGCCTGCATGGCCTTCTCTGCTTGCGGATGAGGCGAAGCGGGAGCTGACTTCGGTTGCGCGGGGGCGGGCACGGCCCTGGAAGCAAAGTTCCCGCTCGAACCCGGTTCTGGAATGTTGATGGCGATATCCTGGCCGGACTGTCTGGACTCGCCGTCCAGCACCATAGGCAGGACGACCACCATCACCGTAACCAGGGTAACCGCCCCGATCAGGCGCCGTCTTGCCCGCCGCCTGAGTTGGACTTCTTCGTCGCTCATCGCATGCTGATTCGCCATAAACCCGTCATCCCCCAGCCATAGCAGCCTGTCGGACTTAAAGGAAATCGGCTGCAAAATGACCTGGCCGGTGCATATTTCCCCGCTTTCCTGCGCCAATATGAATAACTATTGGCTTGAAAATCGTGAAAATCTACCCTCGACCAGCTCATTTTTCGCATTGATTCTTTAAGTCCGACAGGCTGCTAGCCAATATCATCGCTTCCGCGACGGTGTAAAAAGAACCAAAGACGAGAATTTTATCATCTTCGGCCGCCTTGGCACAGGCATGGCGATAAGCTTCCGCCACCGACGGAAACGCCTCGGCATGTTTCACCAAGCCCTCCTGTTCCAGTACGCGCAGCAGCTCCTCGGCGCTCGCGCCGCGCGGTTGGCCGATCCCGGCTACCAGCCACAGGTCCACTTGTTCCTTCATCGCCCGCACGACGCCGGCGATATCCTTGTCGCGCAACATGGAAAAAACAGCAAAGGTCTTCCCCGTCGGCGGCATGGCACGAAGATTTTCGGCCAGTGCCTTAGCCGCATGGGGATTATGCGCCACATCGAAAATCCGCTGCGGTCGCCCCGGCAGCACCTGAAAACGGCCAGGAACTACCGCCTCCAGCAAGCCGCGTCGAATGTCGTCGTGAGCCACCGGCAGCCGCGATCTGAGCTGCTCCAGCGCGGCCAGGCAGGCCGAGGCATTGCCCAGTTGATAGGCGCCGCGCAAGGCGGGATAAGGCAGCATCAGGCGCAACCCGTCCCTGCTCGTAAAACGCCACTGGTTCGGCTCCAGGCCGTCATACCCGAAATCGGGACCGATCCGGCGCAGGTCCGCACCAATTTTCTCGGCATGGGCCAATACGCTGTACGGCACGTCAAACTCGCCACAAACAGCCGGCTTGCCGGCACGGAAAATTCCGGCCTTTTCATAACCGATCGCCAAGCGACTGTCACCGAGATAATCCATGTGGTCAAAGTCCACGCTGGTCAGCACCGCGCAGTCAGTATCGAAAGCATTAACCGCGTCCAGCCTGCCTCCCAGACCCACTTCGAGTATCACCGCATCCAGTCCGGCGCGGGCAAACAGCCATACTGCGGCCAGAGTACCGAACTCGAAATAGGTCAGCGAACCCTCTCCGCGTGCCTGCTCGACTGCGGCAAATGCTTCACACAAGGCTTCATCGCTCGCCTCTTCGCCATTAATCCGCACCCGCTCGTTGTAGCGCAACAGGTGCGGCGAAGTGTACAGGCCAACGCGGTACCCCGCAGCCAGCAAGACCGCCTCCAGCATGGCGCAGGTCGAGCCTTTGCCGTTGGTGCCGGCGACGGTGATGATGGGGAATGAGGGGTTAAGGTCGAGACGATGCCTGACCTCGGCCACCCGATCGAGGCTGAGATCGATGGTTTTGGGGTGCAGGCTTTCGAGGTGGCGCAGCCAGTTGGGTAGGTCGGGCACGCCGTGCCCGACGTTATTTGAGGTCATGCCGATTGCCATCATGTTGGGCTCGGGGAGCCCAACCTACGAAATATCAAGCCGCCGCCGGCGGCAGCCGCATCATCATGGTGATCAGGTTGGCCAACCGGTCGCGCAGTTCGCGCCGGTCCACGATCATGTCAACCGCACCATGCTCAAGCAGGAATTCGGAGCGCTGGAAGCCTTCCGGCAATGTTTCGCGCACCGTCTGCTCGATCACGCGCGGGCCGGCGAAACCGATCAGGGCATTGGGTTCGGCAATGATGGTATCGCCGAGCATGGCAAAGCTGGCGGAAACACCGCCCATGGTGGGATCCGTCAGCACCGAGATGAACGGCAGCTTGGCTTTGGCAAGCTGGGTCAGCGCAGCGCTGGTCTTGGCCATCTGCATCAGCGAGGTCAGACCTTCCTGCATGCGCGCACCGCCACTGGCGGCAAAGCACACGAACGGCAGATTCTGTTCGACGCAGACCTGAACGCCGCGCACGAAGCGTTCGCCCACCACCGACCCCATCGAGCCGCCCATGAACTTGAATTCGAACGCCGCCACCACCAGGGGCAAGGTTTTAACACTGCCCTGCATCACCACCAGCGCATCGGATTCGCAGGTATCGCGCTGCGCTTCAGTCAGGCGGTCGGTGTAGCGCTTGCTGTCCTTGAACTTGAGAAAATCCACCGGCTGCAGTTCCGCGCCGATTTCGAAACGGCCTTCCGGGTCGAGCAGCAAATCGAGCCGAGTCCGTGCCGACAGGCGGTTGTGATAGCTGCACTTTGGGCACACCTCCATGTTTTTTTCGAGGTCGGCGCGGTACAGCACTGCCTCGCAGGAAGGGCATTTGCTCCACAAGCCCTCGGGCATGCTTTTCTTGGTGCCCTCTACCTTGCGCTTGATCTTGGGGGGTAATAGTTTCTGGAACCAGCTCATTTTCTATTCCTCATTTGTTGCCATCCATGGCGTCCCGGAAGCTCTTCACCAGGTTGTAAACATTATCCAGCAACGATTCAGCCGTCGAATTCTCGATTTCCTCCACGATGCGGCTGCCGATCACTACCGCATCGGCCATTTGCGACATGGTTCTTGCCGTCTGACCATCCCGAATGCCGAAACCGATACCCACAGGCAGGTTTGCGGCCGCCCGGATCTGCGGGATTTTCCTCGCCACTTCGGCGCTGTCGAGAGTAGCCGCACCCGTCACTCCCTTGAGCGAAACGTAATAGATGAAGCCACGTGCCAGTTTGCCAACCTGCGCCATGCGCGCTTCCGGCGTAGTCGGCGACAGCAGGAAGATCGGATCGATGCCATGGTGGCCAAGGTGCGCCACGAACGCAGCACTCTCCTCTGGAGGATAGTCCACCGTCAGAACACCGTCCACTCCGGCCACTGCCGCAGCGGCTGCGAACTGCGCATAGCCCATCGCCTCGATCGGATTGGCATAGCCCATCAGCACTACTGGCGTAAGCGCGTCCTTCTTGCGAAACTCGACCACCATGCCGAGCACATCGCGAAGGCTGACGCCATGCTTGAGCGCCCGCTCGGACGCGCGCTGGATGGTCGGGCCATCCGCCATCGGGTCGGAAAACGGCACCCCCAACTCGATGATATTCGCCCCCGCCTCCACCAACCGGTGCATCAGCGGCACCGTCCTGTCCGGCTGAGGATCGCCGGCGGTAATGAAGGGGATCAGGGCTTTTTTGCCCTGCGTTTTAAGTGTGCTGAAAGTGGCTGCAATGCGTGACATAGCTTTCCTAGAACTTGATTCCCGACAACTCCGCCACCGTATTCATGTCCTTGTCGCCGCGGCCGGACAGGTTGACCAGCAGAATCTGGTCGCGCGGCAGGGTGGGGGCGAGTTTGGCGGCGTAGGCCAGCGCATGGCTCGATTCCAGCGCCGGGATGATGCCCTCGAAGCGGCACAGGTCGTGGAAGGCCTGCAATGCCTCGGCGTCGGTCACCGCGACGTACTCGGCACGGCCGCTATCCTTGAGCCAGCAATGTTCGGGGCCAACGCCGGGATAATCCAGCCCGGCCGAGATGGAATGGGTTTCGATGATCTGACCGTTGGCATCCTGCATCAAATAGACCCGGTTGCCGTGCAGCACGCCGGGCGTTCCGGCATTCAGCGGTGCGGCGTGCTTGCCGGTTTCCAGACCGAGTCCGGCCGCTTCGACGCCGATCAGCTTGACGCTGTCGTCGGTGATATAGGGGTAGAACAGGCCGATGGCGTTCGAACCTCCGCCGACGCAGGCAATCACCGCATCCGGCTGGCGCCCGGTCATTTCCGGCATCTGTTTCCTGGCTTCCTCGCCGATGACCGACTGGAAATCGCGCACCATCATGGGATAGGGATGCGGTCCCGCAGCGGTGCCGAAAATGTAGAAAGTGCTTTCGACGTTGGTGACCCAGTCGCGAATCGCCTCGTTGCAGGCGTCCTTGAGGGTCTTCGAGCCGGATTCGACCGGCACCACGGTGGCGCCCAGCAGCTTCATGCGGTAGACGTTGGGCGCCTGGCGCTTGATGTCCTCGCTACCCATGTAGACCACGCATTCCAGTCCGTAGCGTGCGGCTACGGTGGCGGTCGCGACGCCGTGCATGCCGGCGCCGGTCTCCGCAATGACGCGCTTCTTGCCCATGCGGCGGGCGAGCAGGGCCTGGCCGATGGCGTTGTTGATCTTGTGCGCGCCGGTGTGGTTGAGATCCTCGCGCTTGAGGTAGATTTGCGCGCCGCCGAGGCGTTCCGTCCAGTTTTTTGCATGATAGATCGCGCTGGGGCGGCCGACATAGTGCTTGAGCTCGTAGGCGAATTCAGCCTTGAATTCCGGATCGTCGCGATAACGCAGGTATTGCTGGCGCAACTCCTCGACAGCCGTCATCAGCGTTTCCGCCATGAAAATCCCGCCGTAAGGCCCGAAATGGCCGGTCTGATCCGGCAAATCATACATCTGCACTGCGTACTCCTTCGATGAACGCGGCGATCTTCGCCGCATCCTTGATTCCTTTTGACGCTTCCACACCGCTCGACACATCCACCGCCCACGGCCTCACCCGGCGAATCGCAGCCACGATATTGGCAGGCCGCAATCCCCCGGACAAAATCACCGGCAGCGACAATCCAGACGGTATCAGTTCCCAGTCAAAGGACTGGCCGGTGCCGCCCGGCGTACCTTCGACATAGGCATCCAGCAGCAGGCCTTGGGCTGCCTGATAACGAATTGCACATTGTACCAAATCCACCCCGGCTTTGACGCGAATTGCCTTTAGATAAGGAACACCGAAGCCGGCGCAGAATTCCGGCGGCTCGTCACCGTGGAATTGCAGCACATCGAGATGCACCTCGCTAAGCACTGCTTCCACCTGCTCCACCGCAGGATTGACGAACAGGCCGACGGTGGTGATGAAAGGCGGCAGGGCACGGGCAATCGCCGCGGCCTGTGCCGCCAGAACGTGGCGCGGGCTGGACGGGTAGAACACCAGTCCGATGGCATCAGCGCCAGCCTGGGCGCAGACCAGCGCATCCTCGCTCCGGGTGATGCCGCATATCTTGATTCGGGTCATGCTTGTTTTCAACCTATAAAAAGCTTGAACCACTGAGAGTATCGTCTCGTTGGAAACAATATTACATTAATTCGGATAATCCATTAGCGTAAAACTTGCGATTCTAGGCGCGCCTTCAGCATCCACATTCCCTCCCCTTTTTAGGGGGAGGGCTAGGGTGGGGGTTGGATGTTTCGCCAGAGAGTCAGCATGTTAACCCCCATCCCAACCTTCCCCCTGCGAGGGGGAAGGGGCAATAGCGAAAGGCGCTTGTTTATATTTGCAGCTCAGCCAAACGCAAAATTTGGCATTCTCGAAACATTGGGAATAGCCCATTTCGGATCGTAACCGATGCCCGCCAGGTACAAACCATCCGGCGCGAAAGTGGGCGCAGAGTGTGTACGGTTCCGGTTTTCCAATAGCTCCAGCATCCAGGCCGGCGAATGCTTGCCCTTGCCGACATAAACCAGGCTGCCGACCAGATTACGCACCATGTGGTGAAGAAAGGCATTGGCGGTGAAATCAAATAAAATATAGTCGCCGCTTGGTTCAATCCCGATTTTCTGCAGATCTTTGATCGGCGACTTGGCTTGGCACTGGGCGGCGCGAAAAGCGGAGAAGTCATGCTCGCCCAAAAGAAACTGAGCCCCCTGCCGCATCGCCTCCATATCCAGTGGCTGGTGAAACCAGCCCACCTTGCCGGAAAGCAGCGCGGGACGCACCGGGTGGTTGAGCAGAAGGTAGCGGTAACTTCTGGATACCGCGCTGAAACGGGCATGGAACTCCTCGCTCACCGGGTGCGCCCACTGTACGCCAACACTGTCCGGCAGCAGGGCATTAACACCGCGAACCCAGGCGCTGTCCGGCCTGGCTACGTCAGTGTCGAAATGCACGACCTGGTGCAGCGCATGCACGCCGGCGTCGGTGCGCCCCGCCGTCACAACCCGGATCGGTTCCCCGGCGATGCCAGAGAGCGCACGCTCCAGGATATCCTGCACGCCACAGCCGGAAAGCTGGCTCTGCCAGCCACAGAAACGGCTGCCATCGTATTCCACGCCGAGTGCGATTCTCAAGTCACCCCCCGCGCCAGCAGCAGCCCGAATGCCAGGGCAGAGCAGAATAATGCCGCGTAATCCGGCCGGGATAAGCGCCCGACTTCCAGTTCGATCCTAACCATTTCATGCCCCGAGCCATGCAGCGCCGCTTGCAATCGTTCGCGCCATTCGCCGGAGCGGCGCGGCCCGGCCTGCTCGCCCTTCTCCGCATAGTGCAGGGTTAGCCAGATGCGCGCGGCAACCCGGTCGATATCCACCCCGATCAAGACGAAAGGCCGCAGCAGAAAATACAAGCCCGCCAATATCCGGTCGCGGGAAGTCGTCGCCAGCAATAGTGCCAGCGTAGCCAGCAGCGAAATCAAGCGCAGCGCCTGGAGGCCGCCCGACAGCAAGCCCTCCCGGCTGGGGCTATAAGCACCCAGGACGGCAATCGCCGCCGCGCCGGGTGTAACGAAGGCATACACCAGAATCAGGGAAATCAACAGCCAACGGCTGCGACGCAACAACCTGAGGTACTGGGCGGAGTGCCGCAGCAGCAGCGGCAGGGAAAACAGGAAAACAATCGCTGACAGTTCGGCGGGTCGCAGCCAGGGAATGCAAAAAGCAAAGGCCAGCCAGATCAGGATCAGGCTGGCCGGATGCAGGAACTCACCGCCTGCCTGCGGTGATTTTTCTACAGACACATCACCCCAGTTCAGCGAGCAGCTTCCGTGCTTCTTCCTGTTGCTCGGCTGCGCCTTCTTTCAGCACTTCCTGCAGGATATCCCGCGCACCTTCCACGTCGCCCATGTCGACATAAGCTCTCGCCAGATCCAGCTTGGTCGAAACTTCCTGATTGCCGAAATCATCCGGAAAATCGGTGGGCGCCGCCTTTGCCGAACCAGGCTCGCTCATATCCAGGCTGATACCGGAAAGGTCGAGATCTGGAACAGCCACTCCTTTTGATTCGGCGGGCGCAGGGGTTTCTTCCTGATCCAGGTTGAAATCGAAATCCAGCGGAGCCTCTTCAACGGGAAGCGCGGCAAGCTCGATGGATTCCATCTCTTCACCCGCAGATGCAGCTTCTTCGCCAACAGAGAAATCGGGCATAGCCAGTTTGTCCCCGACTTTCGCCATCTCATCCTCGGCGCCGGGTGCCATTGTCAATCCGCCGACAGCGAGCCCCATCACTTCATCTTTCCAGCTCTCGGCGCTAATCAATTCCTCGGCAGGTATGGCAGGAGCCGCCTGAGTCAGCGCGAACTCCATCGCGCTCTCATCCGACTCCATGGTTGCCGCAGCCGGTCCTGGCGCAGCTTCAACCACAGTGGGAGCACCCAGATCCAGATTAAAATCCAGCCCCATGTCGGCAACCGACGCTTCTGTCTCGACAACCGGCGCAGCCGCAGGTTGCTTAGCTTGAGTACCCGCTCCAGCAAGCGCACCCAGATCGAGGTCGAACCCAAGATCGGTAGCGGCTTTCTCAACAGGCAGGTGCTCCTCGGCCGGCTCCGGCAACAGAACATCAGGAGCGGCTTCGGCCGCCGGCGCTGCGATGTCGAGATTAAAATCCAGGTCCGACCCGGCGACTTCCGTAATCTCCGGGCCACCCAGATCTAGGGTGACACTATGCTCTGCCGCCGCGACCAGACCCGCGGTGCCACCCGCCGCAATCATGGTCTTTTCGAATACATTCTCATCACCGCGGGCGGCAGGCTCGGTCGCAACCGCAGCTTTCGGTTTCTCACCATAGAGCGGGTTCTGCGGATCCAGCGCACGACCCATTTCGGCCGCCTTGTCCCAGACCGGGCTGGCTTGCCCGCCAAGCGCGGCATAAATTTCTCCTGCCACGGCTTCAAAGGCATTCAGATTCTTGCGCCCGGCATAGATTTCCAGCAGCTTGAGGCGAATCTCGTGACGGTTGGGATCCTTGCTCAGCGCTTCCTTGAGGATTTCCTCCGCCTGTGCATCGCGACCGTAGGCCATGTAGACCTCAGCCTCGGCGATGGGATCAACTTCGTTGGTATCGATCGACCCCAGTCCGGATTGACTGAAATCGGTCAAAAACGAGGTATCGCTGGTGTCGATCTTGCCGCCGCTGGTACCGCCCATGATCGTGTTGGCCTTGAGATCGCCATGGGTCATGATGCTGTCTTCGAAGCTGGCGACGTTTTTTCTGCGTCTAGCCACAACCGCTTTCGCACCCAGCAGGCCTAGCAGCAGGATTGCCGCTGCGCCGCCACCCAGATAGAGCGGATTATCCATCGCTTCATCGAGGAAGGATGCTTCCTGCTCCTTCTGCTCAACGAGCACCGGTTGGGGTTTCTTCGGCTTGGCCGCCGGTTTTTCGTCAACCGCGAGCGCTTTCTCAGCGACCGCAGCGGGAACGGCAGGCTTTTCTTCAGGCTTGGCCGTTGCTGGCACAGCTGGCGCGGGGGCGGGCGAAACCGACGGCGCCGTCTTGGTTGCGGCAGCTTGTTTCTGCAGATCCGCCAGGTTCTGATTTTTCAGCTCCAGCAGCTTCTGCATTTCCTTGATATTCTTTTCCAGGTCAGAGATGCGCTGGTTAGCCTCCTTGATCGCCTTTTCCTTGGCCGTGGCTTCTTCCTGCATGGCCTGGATCTGCCCCTTCATCGCCTGCATGTCCTTGCCGCCGCCAACTGCTGCAGCCGGCTTTGCGCCACCCAGGCCTTCACTCCTGGACAGCTTGAGAACATCCGTGGCGGATTCTTTCGCTGCGGCTGCCTTGTCTTCCACCGCGGTGGTGATCTTGCCGCTCACCACCTGCCTGGCCGCGTCTTCCTGTTCCGGCTTAGCCTCGGCCACGGCCGCCGCCAGCTTCTGACGGTAGGCATGCCAGTCGGCGGAATGGGCTTTCACCTGCTTGGCTGCCTCGTTCGTTTTCACCTCTTCGGCTTGTCCGGCCTCAGGCACACGCAGAATCTGGCCCGCCTTCAACCGGTTCATGTTGTTGCCAGCAAACGCCTGTTTGTTGGACTGGAACAATGCGACCAGCATCTGCTCCAGGCTGACACCCTCCGGTTTCAGAGCAGAGGCGATACCCGCCAGATTCTCACCTTTCCTGACCGGACCATAGGTCTCCCGGGCAGGTTTACTCTCTCCAACAACTTTCGCTTCTTCTTTTGCCTGCAGCTCCTTGTCCAAGGGAATATTCGCCCTGATTTCCGGCTTTACAGCACCATTCGACGTATCGGCCGGCTGAGCCGAAACCGCCGCCTGTGCGGGTACAGCTGAAACAGGTTTGACCGCCGGGGCGACTTCTGTCGGCTGCTCACCATAACCGGGAGGGTCAAGCAGGACGGTGTATTCACGTACCAGACGACCGGCGGGCCAATCGAGCTCGATCAGCATGTCCAGGAAGGGTTCGTCTACAGGTTTTGAGGAGGTAATCTTGAGATAGGGATCGCCGTTCTTTTTCTGTTCCACACTCAAGCGCATGGCAGAAAGGACTGGGGAGCGCTCTATTTTCGCTTCCTTAAAAGCCTCGAAGGAGGCGAAACGGGCATGGATTGAGCTGAGATCTTTCTTGTCCACCGCAAATAGGTCAATTTCCCCCCTGAACGGTTGCCCCAAGGTCGACGTCACCGTCAGCTTGCCAAGTCCGGCCGCAAAAGCGGGAAGAGATGCCATCAGCATCAAGCCGGCAGTCAACCAAGCCGTTTTTTTATAATATTTTCGATCCATGCCACCCTCAATAGATTTTTTTGGCTAGGTTAACTAAATTAACATCATGGAGTTAGTGATGCAAGCCAATCTTGCATGTTAAATTGGGTTGTAAGTGAGTAGATTAATTACAAGTTTGTAACCTCGCCACAGCGAAATCGAGAGGAAAAAGCGAAGCCCCGGCCGGCACGAGGATACCCGTACCGGCCGGGGCTTAAATATCGCCAATTTCAGTCTTCGATCAGGATACGCAGCATGCGGCGCAACGGCTCGGCAGCCCCCCACAGCAGCTGGTCGCCGACGGTGAAAGCCGACAGGTACTGCGGCCCCATATTGAGCTTGCGCATGCGGCCTACGGGCACGGTCAGCGTGCCGGTCACTGCCGCAGGGGTGAGCTCCTTCATGGTAATCTCACGGTCGTTGGGCACCACTTTCACCCAGTCGTTGTGCGCCGCGATGATGCCGTGAATTTCGTCCAGCGGCACATCCCCGGTCATCTTGATGGTCAGCGCCTGGCTGTGGCAGCGCATCGCGCCGATGCGCACGCACAGGCCGTCGATCGGAATCTGGCTGTCGGAACGACCCAGTATCTTGTTGCACTCCACCTGTGCCTTCCACTCTTCCTTGCTCTGGCCTGATTCGAGCGCCACGTCGATCCACGGAATCAACGAACCGGCCAAGGGCACCGGCCAGGCGTCCACGGGATAGCGGTCGGAGCGGATGAAATCGGCCACTTTCCGGTCGATCTCCAGAATCGCCGAGGCCGGGTCGCTCACCAGCGCCTTCACTTCATTGTCGATCGCGCCCATCTGCTGGATCAGCTCGCGCATGTTGCGCGCGCCGGCACCAGAGGCAGCCTGATAGGTCATCGGGCTGATCCACTCGATCAGGCCCTTGTCGAACAGGCCGCCGATCGCCATCAGCATCAGCGAGACCGTGCAGTTGCCGCCGACGTAAGTCTTCACTCCCTTGGCCAGACCTTCCTTGATCACGTTCCTGTTGACCGGGTCGAGAATGATGATGGCATCGTCTTTCATGCGCAGCGTGGAAGCCGCGTCGATCCAGTAGCCGTGCCAGCCGGCTGCGCGCAAATCACCATACACTTCCTTGGTGTAGTCACCGCCCTGGCAGGAAATGATCGCGTCCATCACCTTGAGTTCGGCGATATCCTTGGCATCCTTCAGCGGCGGAACGTCCTTGCCGATATCCGGCCCCTTGCCGCCCGCATTGGAGGTGGTGAAGAACACCGGTTCGAAATGGTCGAAATCCTTTTCCTCGCGCATCCGCTGCATCAGCACCGAACCCACCATGCCGCGCCAGCCAACCAAACCTACTTTCAACATCATTCAATTCCTCTAATAAAAACCAATATTCACCGCAGAGACGCAGAGGCGCAGAGATTATTTCGAATTTCTCCGCGCCTCTGCGTCTCTGCGGTTCAATCCAGAATCACAATGCCGCAACCACCGCGTCGCCCATCTCGCTGCACGACACCTTGCGCGTCCCTTCGGTCCAGATGTCGGCGGTGCGCAAACCGTTAGCCAGCACCTTTTTCACCGCGCCTTCGATGCGCTGTGCGACTTCCTCCCGGCCGAAGGTATAGCGCATCATCATCGCCGCCGAAAGGATGGTGGCCAGCGGATTGGCGACATTCTGGCCGGCGATGTCCGGCGCGGAGCCGTGGCTGGGCTCGTACATGCCCTTGTTGTTGCTGTCCAGGGAAGCCGAAGGCAGCATGCCGATGGAGCCGGTCAGCATCGACGCCTCGTCGGACAGGATGTCGCCGAAAATATTGCCGGTCACGATCACATCGAACTGCTTGGGCGCGCGCACCAGCTGCATCGCCGCGTTGTCCACATACATATGGGACAGCTCGACATCCGGGTAGTACTGTGCCACCTCGATCATGACTTGGCGCCACAGTTCGGTGGTTTCCAGCACGTTGGCCTTGTCCACCGAGCAAACCTTGCAATTGCGCTTGCTGGCAATGCCGAAGGCGACATGCCCGATGCGGCGGATTTCCGACTCCGAATAGCGCATCGTGTTGAAGCCCTCGCGCTCGCCCTTTTCATTGACATGGATGCCGCGCGGCTGGCCGAAGTAGATATCGCCGGTAAGCTCACGCACGATCATGATGTCGAGGCCCGACACCACTTCCGGCTTGAGGCTGGAAGCGCCGGCCAGTTCAGGATAAAGCAGCGCCGGGCGCAGGTTGGCGAACAAATTGAGTGCCTTGCGGATGCGCAGCAAGCCTTGCTCCGGACGCATCGGCCGCGGCAGTGTGTCGTATTGCCAGCCGCCGACCGCTCCCAGCAGCACGGCATCGGCATCCTGCGCCAGCTTCAGCGTCGCCGCCGGCAACGGATCGCCCGCTGCGTCGTAGCCCGCCCCGCCGATCGGCGCTTCTTCCATCTCGATTTTCACGCCATCGCTGGACAGCGCCTTCAGCACTTTGACCGCCTGCGCGACGATTTCCGGACCAATGCCGTCACCCGGCAAAACTGCGATTTTCATTTAATTATTCCCTAGTTCAAAACCTTCTTGAACCGCAGAGGCGCGGAGGCGCAGAGAAAACCAAAAATCTCTGCGCCTCTGCGCCTCTGCGGTGAAATCAATCCCTAACTAAACACCCACGGCTCCGACTGGCGCCGCCGCTCTTCGTATGCCTTGATCTTGTCCGCGTTCTGCAAGGTCAGGCCGATATCATCCAGGCCGTTGAGCAGGCAGTATTTGCGGAAAGCGTCCACCTCGAAGCGGATGCCATGCCCACCGGGTGTGGTGACCAACTGTTTCTCCAGGTCCACCGTCAGGCGGTAACCCTCGGTCGCCACCGTTTCCTTGAACAGGCGGTCGACTTCTCCGGCATCCATCACGATCGGCAGAATGCCGTTCTTGAAGCAGTTGTTGAAGAAAATATCGGCAAAGCTGGGCGCGATGACAGCACGGAAACCGTAGTCCAGCAACGCCCATGGGGCATGCTCGCGGCTTGAGCCGCAACCGAAGTTCTCGCGCGCCAGCAGGATTTGCGCGCCCTGGTAGCGCGGCTGATTGAGCACGAAATCCGGGTTGAGCGGACGGTTTCTGCAATCCTGTCCCGGTTCGCCGTGGTCGAGATAGCGCCACTCGTCGAACAGGTTCGGCCCGAAGCCGCTGCGCTTGATGGACTTCAGGAACTGCTTGGGGATGATCGCGTCGGTATCGACGTTGGCACGATCCAGCGGTGCCACCAAACCTTCCAGCCGGGTGAATTTTTCCATTTATTTAACCGCCTTCTGAATGGCTTCGCCACCCTTCTCGATATCCTGGCCGACGCCGCGCATGGTATTGCAACCGACCAGCGCAAACATCATCCCGATGGACAGCAATGCAATCAGTTTCTTCGCCATTGCGATCTCCTTAAACGTGTTGTTACAGCCAATCTCGAATATCGACGAAATGCCCGGCAATCGCCGCAGCCGCGGCCATCTCCGGACTGACCAGATGGGTTCTTCCACCCGGCCCCTGCCGTCCCTCGAAATTGCGGTTGGAGGTGGAGGCGCAACGCTCTCCCGGTTCCAGCCGGTCGGCGTTCATCGCCAGACACATCGAGCATCCGGGATCGCGCCATTCGAAACCGGCCTCGATAAAAATCTTGTCCAGGCCTTCCGCCTCAGCCTGCTGCTTGACCAGACCGGAACCCGGCACCACCAGCACTTGCTTGACGTTCGCCGCCTTGTGCTTGCCCTTGGCGATTTTCGCCGCGCCGCGCAGGTCTTCGATCCGGGAATTGGTGCAGGAGCCGATGAACACCTTGTCCACGGCGATCTGCGTGATCGGCGTATTCGCCTGCAAGCCCATGTAGGCCAGTGCCCGTTCCATGCCGGAACGCTTGACCGGATCAGACACCTGCGCCGGATCGGGCACCTTGTCGTCCACGGTAACCACCATCTCCGGCGATGTGCCCCAGGTCACGCTGGGCTTGATCGCCGCAGCATCGACTTCGACCACCGCATCGAAATGCGCGCCCTCGTCGCTCACCAGCGTGCGCCAGTTGGCTACCGCCTTGTCCCACAGCTCGCCCTTGGGTGCAAAGGGGCGGCCCTTGATGTAATTGATCGTGGTGTCGTCCACCGCCACCATGCCGGCACGCGCACCCGCCTCGATCGCCATGTTGCACAAGGTCATGCGCCCTTCCATGGAAAGCGCGCGGATCGCCGAGCCGACGAACTCGATGGCGTAGCCGGTACCGCCTGCGGTGCCGATCCTGCCGATCACCGCCAGGGCGATGTCCTTGGCCGTGGCGCCTTTGCCCAGAGCCCCCTCCACCTTGACCAGCAGGGTTTTGGATTTCTTCTGCAGCAAGCACTGCGTAGCAAGCACATGCTCGACCTCGCTGGTACCGATACCATGGGCCAGCGCACCGAACGCGCCATGCGTACTGGTATGCGAATCCCCGCACACCACCGTCATCCCCGGCAGGGTCGCGCCCTGCTCCGGGCCGATGACGTGAACGATGCCTTGGCGCACATCGCCCATCTTGAATTCGGTAATCCCGAAAATGGCGCAGTTGTCGTCCAGGGTTTCCACCTGAAGACGCGAAATCGGGTCGGCGATACCATGACTGCGGTCGGTAGTCGGCACGTTGTGGTCGGCCACCGCCAGATTGGCAGACAAACGCCACGGCTTGCGCCCAGCCAGGCGCAGCCCCTCGAATGCCTGCGGGCTGGTCACTTCATGCAGCAAGTGGCGGTCGATGTAAAGCAGCGTAGTGCCATCCGACTCGGAGTGCACCACATGGGACTGCCATAACTTGTCGTAAAGGGTTTGTGCGCTCATGACTGACTAATGACGGCGAAAAACAGAAATTATGGCATATTTTTAGCCCGGATATTCCATAAATTCGCGTGATGATCGCGCAGGATTTTGCGAGTTGGGCCATAAAGCCGCCCATCCCTGCTTACCCCATTTGATTGATAGGGAAGTTTTGAGAAGGAGTGTCGTAGTTATTCATACGACCGACTGTCTCGCCGTGGTCGACGCGTAGCGGCGGGAACCCGGTGGGGACACTCCTTGCGGGTGAGAAAAATATTTCCTATCAATCAAAAGACTAGCGATGGCGCGTGTTAATTTATGGAATATCCGGGCTTAGTAAATCGGATAGTTGCACAAGGAAAACGGGGCGCGCCACGTTTCCTTTACAAGCTACAACCTCAACTTCCAAGCCACCAACCCAAACGCCGCCAAGGCAAAAGCCGCCGCAATGGTAAACGTGACATTCGGCCCCAGCGTTTCCCAGGCCATGCCGCTATACAGCCCGCCCAGCGTCCCTCCCGCCCCGAACGACACGCTGTTGTAGAGCGCCTGCCCCTGGGCCTGATGCCGGCCTTTGAAAAAGCGGTGCACCATTTCCACCGCCGCCGAATGGTAGGCGCCGAACGTGGCGGCGTGGAGCAACTGGGCCGCCACGATCACGGCAATCCAGCCCACCCCCCAGCCGATCATCAGAAAGCGCAACACTGCGAGGGCGAGGCTAGCCAGCAACACCTGGCGCAGTGTGACACTGCGCAGCAGGCGCGGCATCCACAGGAACACGCCGATCTCGCACACCACCCCGAGCGACCACAGCAGCCCCACGCTGCTCTTGGCATAACCGTGATCGACCAGATAAATCGAGTAGAACGTGTAATAAGCGCCATGCGCCGCCGCCATCAGGAAGCCGGCGCCGATGAAGGCCAGCACTTCGGGGCGACGGATGATATGCCAGATCGGCAAATGGTCGGTGTGATGAGGCAGCACCTCCGCCTCCGGAATGTGGCGCGAAAACAGCAGCAACGCAATCACGATGCCCAGCACTGCCGACAGCAGCCAGCGAATCGCCACAAAGTCGAACAGGAAGCCCAACCCGATCACCGCAATGATGAATCCGACCGAGCCCCACAGCCGGATGCGCCCGTACTTTGCAGTCTTCTCGCCGAGATGGCTGAGCGTGGTCGCTTCCACCAGCGGCAGGGAAGCACTCCAGAAAAAGCTCATCAACGACATCGCCACGAACAGCCAGGCAAAGCTGGAACCGAAGAACACAGGAATAAAGCTCAGCAAGCTCAAACCGACAGCAATCTGGACGATGGCGACGCGCTTGCCGGCACGGTCGGCCACCCAGCCCCAGAAGTTGGGCGCAAAAATCCGCATCACCTGCAGCAGCGACATCAGCACGCCGATCTGGAACGCATTGAATGCTAGCGATTTGAGATACAGCCCCCAGAACGGAGCCATCGCGCCGACAAAGGCAAAATAGAAGAAATAAAAACCGGAGAGTCGCCAGTAGGGTAGGGAACGCATGGACGGAATTTTAACACGCCGCAGAGGGGGTGAGGGGTGATTGGGGGACTTGAAACTGACACCCCTGTTTTAATTCCAACTCGCGAGAATTACCGTTCCCGACCCTCACCGGTCTGTCAGCGAGATTGTCATGACGGTCCGCTCCTCGGCCATTACGGACAGTCATCGAATCACAAAACCGTGGTCTGTCCCCAATTGTCCCATTACGGACAGTCATCGAATCCCAAAACCGTGGTCTGTCCCCAATCGTCCAATCAATTGTTAGGATTTGGCGTCACGCGGGGGATACTAATAAGGTCAAGACCTGACTAGCCACCGCCGAGCAGCAGGCAGTCATCTCGCTGGACTGGCTTGCCTTGGCACGGACCTTGATCGACCTGGACGTACCTAAAGAAGCCAGGCGCTGCCTGAGGCAAGCGGAGAATCAAGCGGACGGGACCGCGTGATGTGCCAATGCGCGTTGCGATGGCTGGATTTAGGGCATGCGATGATTTCACATCGCCTACTGAAAAGTGCGGAAGCCATAGCGAGAAATGCCGAGGATTGGCTCTACTTTGCTCTGCCGAGCAGAAGATGGAAGCACTGAGATTGGCCGCTTAAGTGGCCACTAGGACAACCTCAGCCATGGCCTTTTTGCACAACTTGACGGACACAACCACCCTTAGTGGATGCCCAGAGTGCTAGGACCAGCTGGTAATTATCAGTTCGTGCGGCTGTCACCCCCCTTATGGAAGGGGGGTCGCACCATCGCCCTAAAGCCTCATGGTCTAGCCATGGGGGCCGGGCGCCAAAGATCCCCGCGCCAGCATTGTCCCAGCGTCTATAGTGAAAGTAATTCTATTTCAGGACAGGAGGAAGATATGACCACGCGCAAGATCCCTGTTTGGAGCCCGGCGGAACTTCACCGTCATCTGAACGAGGGTAGCCGGTTATCCATTCTGGACGTACGCAATCAGGACGAATTCGATACCTGGAAAATCGAGGGCAAGGGTCCGATCCAGACCCTCAACATACCCTACTTCGATCTGCTGGACCTGGAAGAGGAAGACGAAGAAATCGCCGCAGCGGTTGCCCGCGCGGTCCCGGATCGGCTAAAGGACAGCTTGCCCCGGAGCGGGCCGATCCTGGCGGTATGTGCCAAGGGCGACACCTCGGCCCATGTTGCCGAGGGGCTGCGGCGGCTCGGCTATCAGGCGTTCAACCTGGAAGGCGGCATGGCGGCCTGGGGCGACCACTACGAAATGCGCGCCGTGGAGGAGACCCCGCGGTTCACCCTGCTCCAGATCAGCCGACCGGCACGGGGCTGCCTCAGCTACCTGCTGGCCAGCGGCGGCGAGGCCATGGTAGTCGACGCCGCGCGCCACATCGAGGTCTACACCCGAATCGCCGCCGAGCGCGGTTGGCGCATCACGACCGTGTTCGACACCCATCTTCAGGCTGACCATCTGAGCGGCGGGGTGGCCCTGGCGAAGTCGATGGGGGTGGACTACTGGCTGCATCCTTATGACAGCATCCATCCTGATGACCTGCTTCCGGCGACTTTTTCCTTCCGTTATCTGGAGGATGGAACGGCATTTACGCTGGGTGAGGTGAACGTCCGCGCACTCCATCTCCCCGGCCACACCCTCGGCATGACCAATCCGCTGGTGGACGACCGCTTTCTGCTTACCGCCGATACCTTGTTCATCGGCTCGATTGGCCGGCCCGATCTGGGCGGACGGGCAAAGACCTGGGCTCCCCTTCTTTATCGTTCGCTGCAACGTGTGCTGACCTTGCCCGACCACACCGTCGTGCTTCCGGCCCACTTCAGCCACATGCAAGAGGCAGATGATCAGGGCTGCTACTGCGCCACCATCGGTGCGCTGCGCAGCCGCAACGAGGGTTTGCGCATGTTGAGCCAGGGACTGGAGGTGTTCACCGCCTACATCCTGGAACACCTGCCGGAACATCCGCCGTCCTACGACGACATCCGGCGGGTCAACACTGGCCTGCTTCAGGTAGACGAGGCGAAGGCCAGCGAACTGGAGCTCGGAAGAAACCAGTGCGCCCTCTCGCACGGGAAGACAGGGTAGCGTCTGGCGGGGGCGGTGATACAGAAGCGGCTGCAACACGACGGGTCAAATTTGCATGTTTGGTCAGGCGCATTGCCGATAGAATGTCATGGCACATCCTTGCAATTCATGGAATGAAAATCCGTAATTGCAAACATGATAGACAGAATACTCAGCACTCAACTTGCCGATGCCATAGCGCATTCTCCCGCCGTGGCACTGCTAGGGCCGCGCCAATTGGGCAAGACCACGCTGGCTTTGGAGATAGGCAACGGCGCCGCCTGCCACTCTGGCATGCCAATTTAGGTAAGCGGCTAGTCAAATCCCCCAAGGTTTATGTGCGCGACAGCGGCCTGGTTCATGCCCTGCTTGGCATTCCAGACAAGGAATCCCTGCTCGGTCACCCCGTGGTCGGCCAAAGTTGGGAGTGCTTTGTCATTGAGAACCTGATCGCCGCCGCGCAAGGGGGCGGCAAAGTCGACGTACAAGCCTATTTTTACCGCACCAGCGGCGGTGCCGAGATCGACCTGCTGCTGGCCTGGCCGGATGGCCAATTGTGGGCCATAGAAATCAAGCGCAGCCTTGCTCCAAGGTCGAACGCGGCTTTTATGCCGCCTGTACCGATCTTAAACCCGCAAGAAAATTCGTCGGTTATCCTGGCCAGGAGCGCTATCGTTTAGCGGAAGATGTCGAAGCCATTTCGCTTGCCGATATGGCGCAGGAAGCTCGTGATTGATTAAAGAAAAAACAAATCAAAGCTGCATTTCACTATTTCACTGCCTTGGAGAAATGCGGCCGATGTCCGCTTTGGAGGGCCATGACCAGACGGGCGCTTTGTGCCAGTTTCGGTCATTCGTCCCACATTAAATGACAGTCAGAAAGCTGCCGAACTACAGACATTCGTCGTTGGAATTACTGAAAGAGTTTTTCTAAAGCCTCAACGTTTAAATTAGGGGGGCGCGGGTTAGCGCGTCCCGCTTGAATGATGGGGTTAAGTATATTCATTGAGCGAATGGTGTGTTGAGTGTTCGCTTTCCGTCCCGTTTTTTCTTCTCAATGAGTTCCATATTGTTCATTCCAGAAAACATAGATTCATCGTTCTCGAAGGCGGCGTGGCTTTGGCGTTCATCGTTAAATTGGGGATCTATTTCATAGAGATAACCACGGAGGCCGTCGAAGGCCTCAAGAACGAGGTCTAGTTTTTGGTGCACATGCTTTAACCGTTCGTTTAGATACCAGCCATGAGCAAACCAAAGAACAATAGCTGTAGTAACAATTGTTTTTTCTATGCCGGTTTCAAACATCATTCCCCCCTTAATATGCCCATCGTCTGAATAACCGGCCTGCGCGGCTTTTCGCGCAGGCCCGGTTGACTTGCCGGGTAAGCCCACTGGATAGGCAAGATGATCTGACTATAATGCACGTTGGTTCCAAACCGACGGATAGTTGGCCTTGATGTAGGACAGGAATTCCGCACCATGCTGGGTAATGCGATAGCGTAGGATGTCCGGCGGGCCTTCGGCGGACAAGACCCCAAATGCAACCAAAAAATTGACGTAGTCTCGCAACTGATATTCGGTGCGACCCACAAGAGCTTGGTGTGCAGAGTGGAACGGAGCTACTTCTGGAAGCGTAATGCTCTCAGTTGGACGGGATGCAAGGAACTCTAGAAGAGAGATCTGAGTGCCGTAGACGGAATTAAAGAGGCGCTCATAGTTGTAACTTAAGAAGAGCCTCTTATATTCAACTACCGTTTGAATGGGGTTATTCTTTACGTAGGTAATCGCCAGTTGGGCCTGCGGGTCATTTTGAAGCTCAGGCGGCAGAGTTGCATGTTCTGGGGTTGCTGCGCCTGCAACCTGCGTCGATTGAACCTTGGCTGCTTGAGTAAGACGATCCTCTGTGCTGCCCTTTACTTCTCGCTGTAGCTCAATCGGAGGGGCTGCCTTAACAGTTTGCCCCAGAACATTGGCCTCAGTAGCGCGATTCAGAAAGCCCTGAATGGCCAACCGAAACCGCGCAAGGATTACGAGTGCAATGACGAGCGCGATGGGCGGCCAAGAAAAAAGAACTTTGGCGTATTCGAGGAGAAGTAACCAGTTGAGTTCACACATGGCGGCTATAGCGGTTCCGAAAAGTGGGCTAACGTTCAAAGTCACCGGCCTGCGCGGCTTTTCGCGCAGGTCCGGTTGAATGATTGGTTAGCTGCGTTGTAGTGGTGCATCTAGCCTTCACCTTGCAACGCACTAAAGCGCACTGAGGACAAGTGTAGGGCGTGCTCACGACTTGTTCCCCAAGAGTGCGGAGGGCAAGACTCCAAAAGGGTAGGAAGTGATGAAATTGTGATCTGCGCGATACGGCTAACATTTTCTGCAAGAAGGTATTGCGGCAGAGACTCATTGGACCATACCGCAGCACCGTGAACGAACGCCTTACCGTTTGATTCCCGTGTGTGGCAAAGAAAGCCGACATCATTTGCAGTCAGATCGCGGTCAAGTTCTGCTGGCGTACGCCACTTGGATGAAATGGAGAAATGAAGCTCAATCTCGGACAGGGGCTCCCCTCCGGACAAGTGAATTCTTGTGTCGCGATCAGCGAGGAGGACCAGCTTGAGACTGTTGATTGCACAGGGAAGGCCGCCATGCACTTCAATCTCGGATGACATTGATGCCCGCAATACGCTGAATGAGACAAGCATTGGAAACTGAATCGTCATGGCGCACCTTTTTGTGAAGCGGCTAACAGTTATTTTACTGCCCCACCGGTCAGTACTATTATAAGTTATAAGGCGGGCTGATTATTGATGGGCTGTTGATTCATAGCAACCCCATAAATTTCTTTGTCCGCATATGATGTAATAGTACAGCCCGATATATCTCGATGTCTGTTTTATGATGTTGAACTGACATTGGAGAGCAATGTGATGACGGTCTCTTCGGGGTCGGGAGTACGCATTGGCAATTTTAGAAAGCGGCCGCTTGCGCTGCCTTCAACACAGCACCGCCAAGGAATATCTGAGCGGCGGCTCACGGCACGGTCCCGCGCAAGGCAGGCCACCCGAGCTACCACATCAAGTCGTCCGGGATCTGGAAGGCGGCATACGGATCGTTCGCATCGATTTCGGTGCTGGTCTTGTTCACCCGAATGACGAGCGAGGCATCGCGCTCGGCGATCTTGTCGGCGATAACCCTGGGTACCAATTCGGTGGTGCCGCCCTGGCAGACGATCACCAGGCGGCCGGCCGTTAAATGCGCCTGAACCGCGGCCGACACATACAACCGTTCGATCTTATTGTCGCGGGTAAAATTATAGGCGATGTCGCCGTTGCCCTTGCTTTGGCGATTCTCTTGCACCATCTGTGCAATTTGCGCCACGATCGCCTTCTGGGTGGCGGCCGCATCGCGCTGGGCGTTGAGTTCGCGGGCCCGCTCGGCATTCTTGCGTTGCGTTTCGAGTGCGGCCAGGCGCACTTCATCGACACTGTGCGTACCGGTCCGGCGCTCGACCTTCTTCTGCTTGCTCTTGTCTTGGTTGGCCAGTTTGACTTTGTTTTTGTCGACTAGGCCGGCTTTCAAAAACTGATCTTGCAAAGAGGCCATATGTGCTACTCCGTAGAGGGTCCGCTGGCCCAGACAGCGGCGCCGACTTGGCCAGTGAAAAGACGCTATCATAGCAAAAGTCGACTCTGCATATCTGTCGGCTTTTTAAGGCGATCGGTTGTAGTGTCTTCGGTAACGAACGCCCGGTTTGTAATCGATAGCAGCCAAATTCAGCCATGAGCCCCACCGGCGGCTATGGCCGAGGAACGGTCACTTCCTGCGGCAGCCTTGACCGGCATGGCACACTGCCACCAGATAGTTTTGACATTACGCTGCCCTACAGCGGACGGTCACGAATACCTCATCAGACAAGGCCAGTGTTTAAGATCACAATTTACGACCTTGAAAATTCTACAAAAATGAAAGCCTCGCATCCCTGCGAGGCTTTCATTTTTGTGTGCTTGCGTCTCAATGGTGCAGCGCTTTATCCAGCGAATGGAGAAACTTCTCGGCGTCGTGTTGTGTGACGTGATATTTCACGGTTGGGCCGGTCATCAATTTGGCACAGGAGTTCACCAGTTCCATGGCGATCGGATATTTGCCGATGGCGATGGCTTCTTTTAGGGCGGTGAGTCTATTGCCTGCGTCTTCCAATGTAATGCAGAAGTGGTGCGCGTCATCGGTGATGCTGATGCTTTTGATGCCTTCGTGAGTAACCACTTGGCAGTGGAACCGTTTCTTGGACATTCTCTTCTCCTGTGGTGCTACATGGTTTGGGAATGCGCGGCAGTCTGCGCCCCGTCAACTTGTGTGTCAAACCGCGGCTCTGGAGCGTTGGTATCCAGTCACTTTGGTTTGTTGCAGCGGCTACAGTGCCGGGTGTTCTTCGGCGAGCTTAAAGAGACGTTTACTATGCCGAAAAGCGATGCAGTAAAGGCGCCACTATATGCACCATTCTTCAGTGCCGGCCGTTGGTGCATCTGGATGCCACCGGCAGCTAAGGCAGAACTCCAGCCCATTCGAGTAATCCCGGCGCCCTTCCGGTCCTCTGCCAAAGCCGCTGCTTGAGTTCATACCTGTGTCAGGCTGCTTCGGACAGTGAATCGGCCATTCGAAAACACCTAACGTGGGCCTAAGCGATTGCCAGGTGAATCAATACCTACGCCCCGCTTCTTGGCGGGCCAGACCGAGCTTGGCCGAGCGCTCGATTTTTTCCAGGAAGGTGGGAAAGTCCAGTCCGTACTTGGACCGCAATTCCTTGGCCAAGCCTCGCAGCCGACGCCAGTTGGGCTCGAACATCGGATCCCTGAAGGCCAGCAGTACATGGTTGTGGTCCTCCCGCACCGGGAACACGATGACCTGATCGTCGAAGACCTGCATGACCACCCCGATCAGGCCCGCATAGGTCTGCGCGTCTCCCGCCAGATTCACCACCAGCATGCCGCTTCCCGTCAGCTTGGAGCGGGCTCGTTCGAAAAATTCCTGGTTGGCGAGACTGGGGGCGAAACCGGTGCTGTCGAAGGCATCCACCAGCAACACGTCGATTCCTTTTTCCGTTTGCTCCAGATACGCTGCACCGTCAGCCTCCTGCACCTTGAGATTGGGCCCATCAGGTGGCACCAGAAAAACGTCCCGCAATGCGATCACGTCAGGATTGTTTTCCAGCACGGTCATGTGCGTAGCCGGCAGCCGATAGTGGCAGAACTTGACCAGGGAGCCACCACCGAGGCCGATCAACAACAGCCGACGCGGCCTGGAGCAGAACAGCAGGAAGGACATCATCTTTTGCGTGTAGCGCAGGTCCAGGTCGTTGGGCGCGGCAAGACGCATGGCGCTCTGGGTCAAGCGTTCGTTGAAATGCAGAAAACGCCGCTCGCCGTCGTCCATGACGTAGGGCTTGGTGTAAGTCTCGTCAAGCAACTGTGATCGCAACGCCTCCGCACAGGCCCAAGGCGGCTCCAGCATTAGCACCCGGCCACCGTAGGAATCGAAGGGGCTGGGCATTTCAAACCAAGTAGAAGCGGCTGACATGGAGGTCGATGGGTAGTGAGGTAAAGACAAGAATCATACGGCGCAATGCGCTACGCTTATTGGCGCCCTACTCGTGCCATCCCAACGCTCGAACCAGTCGGTCAACGAGCGGATTTCGCCAAGACCTGCAAGCTGGTGATCAATGGCATCGTGATTACCCCACACTACGGCGATCAAGGCGCCGTCGGCTACCCGAGATTCGATGTCGTGGCAATAAAGCCCCAGATCGCGCTGCACGTAGAAGCCGTAGGTGCGACACGCTACTGGACGCTGAGCATAGACAGGGCAGGCGCCGGTAGAAAGATCCAACAGTGGGCAGATAATGGGGTGAGGCCGCTGATTGCTCAAGGCGGCCATGTTCCTGCGAATTTCCTGGAATCGTTCCGCCGATAGATCGGTCAAGCCCTCCCGCAGCAGGTTCCATTCCGCTACCGTCAGTTGTGGCACGTCGGCGAGCCGCCGGCAACAACTGTCGCAGCCTTTCCCGCACTGCCAGTCGGGACGATCCCCCCGGATGGTTTGTACGCGCACGTCAATATCGGCATGAAGTTGGGTTAACGTGGTCATATTTATCACTTAGATATGTATCTGTGGCTGTGTCGCCTTCGCGCGTGTTTCCATGAGCGGCATACCCAGGAAGATCGGGCCAAAAGTGGAATTCATTCCGCCTGGCCGAACCGCTCGCACAGGCCCTTCACAGCCTCGCTCTCGCCGCGTATGCGCAGGAACGCGCCTTCGCCGTCGGCACGCTCCTCCAGCACCTCGCAACTCGCGAAGATTTCGCCGCGCAGTTGCTGTGCCGACCAGGGCAGGAAAAGCTCGGCCTCAACGAGGCCCTGCCGGAAAAACGCGACTATCGCCTCGCGCAGTTTTGCGACGTCGGCTGTGCGGCGCGCGCTCATCACGAGGCAATCGGGGTACTGCGCGCGCAGCGCCGCTTCGCGTTCGGCTTGCGCTGCTTCGTCGCCGACGTGGTCGATCTTGTTGAAGACGCGGATGCGCGGCACGTCCTTCGCGCCGATCTCGGCCAGCACCTTGTCGGTGACCTCGAGTTGCCGTTCGAAACCGGGATCGCTCGCATCGATGACGTGGAGCAGCAGCGACGCATCGAGCGCCTCCTCGAGCGTCGATTTGAACGAGGCGACGAGCCCGTGCGGCAGGTTCTTGATGAAGCCGACGGTGTCGCTGACCAGCACGCGCGGCCGGCTCTCTGGCTGGAGGGCGCGCACGGTGGTGTCGAGCGTGGCGAAGAGTTTGTTTTCGACCAGCACCTCGCTGCCGGTGAGGGCGCGCATCAGGGTGGACTTGCCCGCGTTGGTGTAGCCGACCAGCGCCACGTTGGCGAGTCCCTGGCGCTCCTGCCGCCGCGCGCGCTGCGTCTTGCGCTCGACGTCCATCGCAGCGATCTCCAGCTGCAGTTCGGCGATGCGGTCGCGGATCTTGCGTTTGTCCAGCTCGGTGTGCGATTCGCCGGCGCCGCGGCCGCCGGTGCCGCTGCGCTGCCGCCCTTGCGGCCCGGCGAGCTTCGCCGCCTCGCGCAGGCGCGGTGCCATGTAGCCGAGGCGGGCGATTTCCACTTGCGCGCGCGCGGCGCGGGAGCTGGCGTGACGGTGGAAGATTTCGAGGATGACCATGGTGCGGTCCATCACCTCGCAGCCGACCTCGATTTCGAGGTTGCGCGCCTGCGACGGCGAAATTTCGTGATCGACGAAGACGGCGTCGATCCTGCCGGCATTGGGGTCGGCGGCGGCCTGTGGCGTATGCTCGAAGGCGACGGGCTCGGGCACGTTGTCCACGAATTCGCGGATCTCCTGCCGCTTGCCGGCGCCCAGGTAGGCCGTGGTGTCGAAGCTGGAGCGCTTCTGCGTGAAGGTGGCGGTGATCTGGTAACCCAGTGTCTTTGCCAGATCGCGCAGCTCGGCCAGCGACGACTCGAACTCGACGTCGCTTACGTTCGGCAGTTGCACGGACGCCACGACGGCGTATTTGGGCTTCTCTTTGACTTCTTTTCGCATTCGGGGATGGCTGCTCTTGAGTGGGAGAAGCCGGATAGTATAGTACCTGACTATGCAATAGTCGCCGGCATTGAGCATGCACAGCCCAAGCCTTCGGCCCGGCGTCATTCCCGCGAAAGCGGGAATCCAGAGAGATAAAAATTCCACGTAGCGGACAAGACCTCGGTCTGTCCCGCTACGCGAGGTCATTCAAACAAACTGGATTCCCGCTTTCGCGGGAATGACGAAACTAACGGATAGCCTGGTTTCAAATCGTATCGCCCGCTCACACAATGATCTGATGTACAGGCAGCTTGCTCATGTGCCATTCACCGGTCTTTGCGTCGTATTGCGACGCGGTGAAGGCATGCCAGTCGGCATCGTTCAGTTGCGGATAATCGCCACGGTAATAGTATCCTGGCCATCGGGTTTCCTGCCGGTACAGCGTGTGCCTGAGCACCGCCTCCGCAGTCCAGACCCGGTGGTTGAGCTCCCATGCCCGCTGGAGTTGGTGGAGATCCTCGGCACCGATATGGTCTAGATCCTCCTTGAGCATGGCCAGCAGCTCCATGCCCCGGTTGAGCATCGGTTCGCTGGTCACGTAAATGGTACTGATGCCCCCGGCGTACTCATCCATGATCTTCTCCAGCCTCTGCAGGCCGTGAAGAGGCGATATGTAGCTCGGCGCCACGCTCCCGGCGACGATCTCGTTCCTGCCGATTTCATAGTTTTCCAGCGGCTTGAATATTTCTTCCTGGAGCATCCTGATCTGCGCTTCGTCCACCTGCGGCGTGTTCCCGGCCATTTCCATGACATACCTGACCGCCGCTTTCCCCGCTATCCGGCCCTCCGTAAAGGAACCGGACGAAAACTTGTGGGCGGAACCGCCTATCGTGTCGCCGGCGCCGAAGAGACCTTCAACCGTCGTCATCCTGTTATGTCCCCACTGGTAGTCCGCCGGGGCGCAGTCCTCCGGCCCGCTGGCCCATGCGCCGGAACAGGTGGCGTGGGAGCCCATGACGTAGGGTTCGGAGGTGATCAACTCCGACGATTTCTCCTTGGGGTCGATGTTCTGCGATGCCCAAACCACAGCCTGGCCGACCGTCATGTCGAGAAAGTCTTCCCAGCCGATCGCCTCCTTCTCCTTGGTATCGAGAACCGGCTGGGTGTGCATGTAGATGGGGCCCTTGCCGGCCTTCATCTCCTGCAGCATGGCATGGTTGCGCAGGCAGGTCGGCATCGGCTTGGCCTCCGCATATTTGCCGACCAGGGATTTCATTTCCTCTAACCGGGCGGCGATGTAGTTATCCCCGTAGGCGTTGGTGTCAGTCGCACCGAGCAGCAGGAACCAGGCGCCAACCGGGCCGTAACCATCCTTGAAGCGGGCGAGAACGACGCGATTCTCCATCTGGATCATTTTGGCGCCTGCGCGCAAGACGAGGCCGTAGGCCGAAGCGCTGCTCCACGGCGCATACCAGGTCCTTCCCGCGCCTTCGCCTATCGACCTCGGCTTGAAGATGTGCGAAGCGCCGCCGGCGGCGACGATGACCGCTTTCGCCCTGAACACGTAAAAACTCCCATCCCTGACGTTGAAGCCGACGGCACCTGCGACTCGGTTGGGGCGAACCTTGTCCATCAGCAGATGGGTCACCATGATCCGGTTGTGCACTTCGCTGGCGGACTTCCTGGCGGCCTCGGCGATGATCGGCTTGTAACTCTCGCCGTGTATCATGACCTGCCATTTTCCTTCTCTCAGATACCTGCCGGTCTCCGGGTTCTTCATGATCGGCAGGCCCCACTCCTCGAACATGTGGACAGTAGCATCGACATGCCGGGCGATGTCGAAGATCAGATCTTCCCTCACCAGCCCCATCAGGTCGGCGCGTGCGTAGCGGACAAAGTCCTCCGGCTGGTTCTCGCCCCAGCGCATGCCCATATAGCAATTTATCGCCGACAGGCCGTGGGCAACGGCACCGCTCCTCTCGATGTTGGCCTTTTCGACGAGGGTGATCTTCAAGTTCCGCCCCCAATATCTGGATTCGTAAGTGGCGCCGCAGCCGCCGAAGCCGCCGCCTATGACCAAGATGTCAGTATCCACGAACTTGGTTTTTCTGCGTGAAAATAGGCCCATGGCATCTCCCAGCGGCGGTTAGTGTTGCGGCTCGACAGGCGGCAGTGCAGGAAGCACATCCACCTTGAGTGCCGCAGGCTCGTGCGCGAGCATCTGAGAGCTCAGCGCATTTGCGTCGGGCGCCTCATAATCGGATGGCGGCTTGATGGAACCCCAGGGGGTTGTCCTGATCGGGAAGGTGAATTCCTTCACCCGCCCGTCCCGGTACCTTATCTTCCATGAGATGGATCCATTGGCCTCTTCCCTGAGTACCCTGACGCTGTGGCCCAGCGGGGCGAAGTCCGCAAATCCTCGAACGTCTATCGCATGCTGCGGGCATGCCTTCACGCACGAGTAGCACTCCCAGCAAAAATTTGGCTCGACGTTGTAAGACCTTCTGTAGACCGGGTCTATGTGCATGATGTCGGAAGGGCAGATATCCACGCACTCTCCGCAGCCGTCACATCGCGTCATGTATGTGAATGTGGGCATCGCTCACCTCCCGCCGTTGTGGGCGTTGGTAGATCGGAGGAGCCGTCTGCTTCCTCCACCCTTCTCTGGAAGGCCACTACGGGCTTGTAGAACATATGGGCGAACTTGGACCAGGGAACGGAAACAAAGAGCAGCGTCGTGAAGAAGAGGTAGATGCCGGCGAATACCTTGGTCGCAGCAGTGTTCTCCGCCATCTCCACGACTTCCAAAAGAAGTGCAAACGTTACACTTGCGAGGAGCGTGACGATGAATAGGTCTGCACGCACCAGCCGCCAAGGTGAATGGCCGTCGTGGACTACGTTTACCCTGAGAAAGAAGAAAAACCAGTAACCCCCAACAAGCGTCATCAGGACGCCGATGTTCCACAGGATCGGGAAGATAACCGGCGTACGCGTGTCTGTTGGATAGACGAATACCAGCACGATGGTCGTGATTAAATAGAGCACGAAGCCATAGAACATCAGGACATGGGAAATTCTTCTGTACCTGTTGCAGAATTCGCCGAAAGTGGCGATGTCGTTTACGAGGGTCCTGGTCGCGATGGCGGCCATACCCACGGTGCTGAGTTGCTGCTTTGCGGCAGCCTTTGCTCGCTTCCTCTCTTGCAAGAAGAATTTGGCCTTCTTCCCATGAAGAAGGTCGAATGCTGTGCCAATGGCAACCGCGATTATCATCAGAATGATATAGCCCTGCATGACGGCAGGGGACACGAAGGCTGTCAGCGGGGTGAACGGATTGGTAGTGAACACATTACCTCCCAATGCCAGCCGGCGTCCTCCTGAAGAGGCAGAGGCGCCTTGTCTTGCAGGCGAAGCCTGAGTTTGGATGTTGCGGCGCTATGGTTGCCTGGAGTTCCAGTCCCTGCGCCAAGGGTAAGAAAAGTGGACCACTTTATTAAAACTAGCACTTATAGAGGTCATGTCAATCCCCAATCAGTTAACGCAGGGAAAGGCAACTCGCTACCATGTAACGAGTGTCTGGTAAGGCAGAATTGCGTTGAAAAACGCGCTTTCAATTTTGGCGCTGAGCCAACCAACCTGGTTTTTTCTGAGAATTTCTTCTTCGCGAAAGAAATATGTTCGGATTTAGAGATTTTTCTACTGATTTTCTGTTTAACTTACCGCTAATTTCCTTTCTTGCATTTCTAAGAACAACCACACCAGTAGGCGAGACACGTTATTGGGCAACCGGAACGGTGTCCCCTTTGTGTTGGTGGATTGCCGGATCCGCGCGAATCTGGACCCTGGGTGTTGATGGCGCCCAATCCGCCGCTCGATTGGGCAAGGATATGGGGGGGCGATTCAATTCGTACAAAAAAAAGCCTTGGCCGCAGCCAAGGCTATATTCGAGAGATCCTGAATTTGTTATCTATCGGGTGACCATCACCCGATTCAGCGTTTAGCAGGTGTCGCCTTGCGATGGCCGCAATGCCCATGGCGGTCGCTGACTAGATATTATGACTTTCTCTTTTCTGATCGAGCGGCAGGTTGAATTACGGCACCAGAGTAAAGTTCTGCGTTGCGTCCGCCGCGGGAATGTCCTTGATGACTGACTGGGTCTGGTAGCCGGTCGCGGATGCTTCAACGGTGTATTTGCCCGCCACGCCAGCTTGTGCAACAAGCTGAATCGGCAGCGTGCCCGTACCGTACTGGCCGAGCATCGGCGCGCCAACGGGCAAGGTTAGCGTATAGGCGCCGGGTGGTGACGTTGAATCATCGGCGGCCACGAACTTCACCGTCACGATCGGGGCGGTACCGAAGGTTTGCTTCGCTGCCACATAGGCGGCTTCAGTCGAACTTGTTGGATTCAAGGTTGCCGTGCCGCTGACGATGTGGGTGGAAGACACGGGCAAAGTAATCGGCATGGCGGTGTTACTAAGGATAGCAATACTGGTGGTGCTCGCGACTGGCACTGAGGCAATCACTGCAGTGGCATGGCTGCCCGCGGTGAGAACGACATCGTAATTGCCGGGCACAAGACGGCCTAGGAAAAACTCGCCGGTTTGCGCGTTCGGCGCCGTGGATTGAACTACAGCGCCGTTCTGCTGCGCCGTCACCAAGACGCTGTTGCCGAGCAACGCGGTATCGACAAAACCGTCAATGCCGTTCAGCACAAAAGGGACTACTTTGATCACTGGTTTCAGCGCATAGGTTCCGTTGCCACGCTTCACAACAGACTTGCAGGCGTCGAAATCCAGCACCAAGTCGACACGCTGTCCGGATGCCACGTCGAACTCGTTAATCAGCTTGATCCCGCTTTGCACAGCGCTTGGGGTGACGAGCGCGGTCTCAACCCCGCCCGAAGGGACAACCGAGTTGGTTAGGCCCGCTGAGGTGTTCGGGTCCAGCACCAGGCGCAGTTGCGTGTAATGCCCTGCTGCCAACGGTGTCTCGCCTAGGTTGTCGAGCACGCCGTTGTTCAGATTGAGCAAATTGATTTTCCGCGCCGGGTTCAGCGTAATATCGGTCCAGCCGGCATCGGTGTCGGAGGCCGAACTGCTTTGGTGCACCCGAACCTTGTTCACTGTTACATTTACCGCGTCAAAGCCGCAGGCTGGCGCATCGGTGAGGGAAACGCCGAGCGTACCTGTGGCGGCGCCACCTCCACCGCCGCCGCCGCATCCGGCTACAAGTAACGCTAATGATGATGCCATCAACCACGCTATTGATTTGGACTTGAAATAATTGTCGAATTTTTTCATTTTATTTTCCTTCTAAGAGTGACCGCGAAATGCATTGGTGGGAACTATGAGTTGAGTACCGATGTACATCACTCGCACAAGTCATCGCGAGCATCATGAGATCGCAAAATGCGCTTCTAAAAGTGGTTCGTCTGTGCGGAAACACACACAGTGCGATATGTCGCGACGCGAAGGAATCAAGATAAGTTGTATTTGCGGAACACTTGGGCGCGGATCGCGTAACGTACGCTATGAACAACGCGCTTCAGGCTGTTGAACAAGCTCTCGGTCGGCGCGTGACCGTACCTATTTCTTTCTTGCCTGAAGGGACGGACATTCATTTGATCATTCTCAACGAATAAATTTCAGCTGGCGCGACCGACTGCTATGGCCGAACAAGAGACGGTCGTGCCGCTCAGCCTGAACTTCCGCTCTTGGCAGGCACAAAGCAGCCCAAAGAGTACAGACTTCAGGCATTACATGTCAGATCAAGTCGGTACTTTTCCAGGTTAGTGAACCAACCTGCGACTTCTACTTCTCCCCGCCGGGCATATCCTCCCGCACCCGCATGAAACTGGCGAACCGGGGAATGCCGCTGCCTTCGTTCAGTCCGATATAGCGATAGGTCACCCAGCTTCCCGGCGCAGGCGGGTTTCGCCGCTCAGCGTCGGAAAATCCCGTTCCGATGCGGAATCGCAGCCCCTCCGCCGTTTCCACCAGCAAGGCGCCGAGCACGCCCAGGTGTCTGCCCTTGCCCGGCAGATGCGCAATGACCCTCGCTTCAGCGTCCTGGTACGGCTTCAGCTTGAGCAAGTCGTCGCTGCGCCCGGCCTGGTAAAGGGACGCGGTGCGATGGAGCATCAGCCCTTCACCCCCATTTTTGACCACCCGATCGAACGCGACGCGCAATCCGGCCCGGTCGGCCACCTTGAACTGCTCGACCGGACGTACCCAGGGAAGCGCAAGCCCGGCAAGCAAGGACTTCAGCGCCGCGTTACGTTCAATGAAGGGTCCGGGATGGCCCGGCAGATCGAACACCATGAAACGCAGCGTACGCCATGCGGCGTCATCCGGCGTTTTCTGCCGGACGATGGAAACGGCACTGGCAAACCGCCCTCGCCCGACCCACAACTCGCCGTCCAGGGGGAAATCAGGCCACCCTGCGGTGAACCATGCGGGTGCCTCGATTCGTTCACCGCCACGCGTCAGCAGCTTTTCGCCGTCCCAGTAGCCGCGCACCCCATCCAGCTTCTCACTGACCAGATAGTCGGCCAGCGGCGTACCACTGCGATAGACGTTCGCCAACATCGCCGGCGGCGGTGGAAAATCCACTGCGCGAGCTACGGGCGACTGCATAAAAAGCTGAAAACATAGGGAAAAAAGAACAAGCACCGGCAACGCCCAACCGCGACCACGGCGGAAAACACCCGCAATACGCTCCCACACTCTCATGGAGAGAACGGATCCAGTCCGCGTAGGAAGGAAAAGCGTAGCGCCTTCCGCCGTATGGGATTGCCGCACATCATTTCGGTGGATTGAACATTCGGCGGATAACGCTTCGCTCATCCGCCCTACAGGGCGCATGGCGGCAATCATAAGGAGCCAGCAATAACGTCGGCAAGACCAAGGATTAGCTGCCGGCGCTAGCCGGAATTCGCGGCGTATCGCAAACCACGTCGGCATTCTGAGCGCGGTGGCGCAAGGCATGGTCGATCAGCACCAGCGCCAGCATCGCCTCGGCGATGGGCGTGGCGCGGATGCCGACGCAGGGGTCGTGCCGACCATGAGTCTCCACCATCACCGGCTCGCCTGCCTTGTTGATCGAGTGGCGCGGAATGCGGATGCTGGAGGTGGGCTTGATGGCGAGGTGGGCAACGATGTCCTGGCCGGTGGAAATGCCGCCGAGGATGCCCCCGGCGTGGTTGGTAAGGAAGCCCTGCGGCGTCAGCTCGTCGCCATGCTCGCTGCCCTTCTGCGCCACCGAAGCGAAACCGGCACCGATCTCGACGCCCTTGACCGCATTGATGCTCATCATGGCATAAGCGATCTCGGCGTCGAGCCGGTCGTACACCGGCTCGCCCCAGCCCACCGGCGCGCCTTGCGCCACCACGGTGACTTTTGCGCCGACCGAGTCGCCGGACTTGCGCAGGGCGTCCATGTATTCCTCCAGTTGCGGCACGTAGCTGGCATCAGCCACGAAGAAGAGATTCTCGCCCACGTCCGCCCAAGACTTGAACGGCACCTCGATCGGGCCGAGCTGGGAAAGGAAGCCGCGAATTTCCACGCCATAGCGCTCCTTCAGCCACTTCTTCGCCACCGCCCCCGCCGCCACCCGCACCGCGGTTTCGCGCGCGCTGGAACGCCCGCCGCCACGGTGGTCGCGAATGCCGTACTTGTGCCAGTAGGTGTAATCGGCGTGGCCGGGACGGAAGGTCTCGGCGATGTTGCCGTAGTCCTTGCTGCGCTGGTCCTCGTTGCGGATCAGCAGGGCGATGGGAGCACCGGTGGTCTTGCCCTCGAACACGCCCGAGAGAATTTCCACCGTATCCGACTCGCGCCGCTGGGTCACATGGCGCGAAGTGCCGGGCTTGCGCCGGTCGAGCTCGCCCTGGATATCCGCCTCGCTCAAGGCCATGCCGGGCGGGCAGCCATCCACCACGCAGCCGATTGCCGGGCCGTGGCTTTCGCCGAAGGAGGTGACACAAAAAAGTTTACCGAGGGTATTGCCGGACATTTTATTTCATCTCGCAAAATCAACCTGCTAAGTTTAACATAAGTGCCCATAACCGGCTTTTGGCCATGAAAATCCACCACCTCACCGTCGAAGACGCGATCAGGAGTCTCAACAGCCGCCCCGAGGGGCTGTCCGCTCGCGAAGCCGCACGCCGACACAAGGAATTCGGGCCAAACCGGGTGGAGCGGGTCAAAAAGGAGCCGCTGGCGCTGCGCTTCCTCAAGGAGTTCACCCACTTTTTCGCCCTGATCCTGTGGCTGGCCGCGGCGCTGGCCTTCGTCGCGGAATTCAGCGACCCCGGCAAGGGCATGGCGATGCTGGGCTGGGCCATACTCGGCGTGATCCTGATCAACGGCATTTTCTCCTTCTGGCAGGAGTACCGCGCCGAAAAAGCCCTGACCGCACTGGAAAACCTTCTGCCACACCAGGTAATGGCGCTCCGCAGCGGAATCATCGAGCAAATCCCGGCCGTCGAACTGGTTCCCGGAGACATTCTTATCTTGCAGGCAGGCGACGACATCCCCGCCGACTGCCGACTGGTCGAAGCTTTCGGTGTGCGCGTCAACAACGCCACGGTCACCGGAGAATCCCTGCCCAAAGCCAGAAATACCGAACCCTGCAAGGAGGAGGACCTGCTTCTTGCACGCAACGTCCTGCTCGCCGGCACCTCGCTGGTATCCGGCGAGGCACGGGCGGTAGTGTTCGCCACCGGCATGCATACCGAATTCGGCAAAATCGCCCACCTGACCCAGACTGCGAGGGAAGCGCCATCCCCATTGCAGCGCGAGATTGCGCGCGTAAGCCGCCTGGTAGCAGCCTTGGCCAGCCTGCTCGGTGCAATTTTTTTCCTGATTGGCCAGGCGATCGGACTCCCTTTCTGGGAAAGCCTGATTTTCGCCATCGGCATCATCGTCGCCAACGTGCCCGAAGGCCTGCTGCCCACCGTCACCCTGGCGCTGGCCATGGCCACCCAGCGCATGGCCAAACGCAACGCCCTGGTGCGCCACCTGCCCGCGGTGGAAACGCTGGGCTCCGCCACCGTGATCTGCACCGACAAGACCGGCACCCTCACCCAGAACCGGATGGCGGCGAAGAAGGTCTTCCTCGCCGGCGAGTTACGCGCCGCCACCGACTTGACCCTTGACCCCGCACTGGCGGAAGACAACCGCTGCTTTTTCGAGACTGCGCTGCACTGCCACAACCTCCAGACCACCGAAAGAAACGGCGCCCCCGAACTGCTCGGCGATCCGATGGAAATCGCGCTGGTGCGCATGGCACAGGGCGTGTTGCTGAAGCCCCCAAGTTACGCCAAGGTGGGCGAAGTGCCCTTCGACACCGACCGCAAACGGCTTTCCACCCTATGCCGCACGCCGACAGGACTATCTCTCTACACCAAGGGCGCCCTGGAAATGGTGCTGCCCTTGTGCACGCGGGTGCAGATTGGCGCGAAAACCCTGTCTCTCACCCCGGAACTGCGCGAAAAATTTGCCGCTGCGCAGGAAGCCCTGGCGGAAAAAGGACTGCGCGTGCTCGCCTTCGCCTGGCGCACGGTGGCGGAAGAAGAGCCGAAGGGGAATCCAGAACACGACCTGATCTTGCTCGGCCTGGTGGGGCTGGAAGACCCGCCGCGCCCGGAAGTGCCGGATGCCATCCGCAAATGCTTTGACGCCGGCATCCGCGTCATCATGGTCACTGGTGATCACCCCCATACCGCCCGAGCCATCGCCCGCGAAATCGGCCTGATCCGTGGCGAAGCCCCGGTTGTCATCTGCGGCGAGGAACTGCGACGGCTGTCCGATATCCAGTTGCAGCTTGCGCTGGATGCGCCGGAAATCATTTTCGCCCGGGTCGGCGCCGACCAGAAGCTGCGCATCGTCACCGCGCTGCAAAAAAAAGGGGAAACCGTCGCCGTCACCGGCGACGGCGTCAACGACGCACCGGCGCTGAAAAAGGCCGACATCGGCATCGCCATGGGTCTTTCCGGGACCGATGTGGCGCGCGAAGCCGCCGACATGGTGCTGCTCGACGACAACTTCGCCAGCATCGTCGCCGCCATCGAGGAAGGCCGCGCCGTGTTCGAGAACATCCGCAAGTTCCTCACCTACATCCTCACCTCCAACATCCCGGAACTGGTGCCCTACCTCGCCTTTGTCCTGTTCAGGATTCCCCTGCCGCTGACCATCATCCAGATCCTGGCGGTGGACCTCGGCACCGACATGCTGCCGGCGCTGGGGCTGGGGATGGAGAAGCCGCATCCCGGCGTGATGCAGCAGCCGCCGCGCGCCCGCCGCGAACGCCTGCTCAACTGGCCGCTGGCGGCGCGCGCCTACCTGTTCCTCGGAATAATGGAAGCGGCAGCGGCAATGGCGGCGTTCTTCTTCATGCTCAACAATGTCGGATGGCGCTACGGCGAGATGCTTTCGCCACTCGATCCCATCTATTTGCAGGCCACCACCGCCACCCTCTCCGCCATCATCGTGATGCAGGTGATGAACGTGTTCCTGTGCCGCAGCGGCACGGAATCGATTTTCAGCCAGGGGCCGCTCGGCAACTGGCTGATCCTGTGGGGTGTCGCTGCCGAAATTTCCCTGATCCTGGCCATCGACTACACGCCCTGGGGCAACCTGGTATTCGGCACCGCGCCGATCGGCCTGAATGTCTGGCTGTTCGTGCTCCCCTTCGCTTTTGCCATGCTCGCGCTGGAGGAAGTGCGGAAATGGGTGGCGAGAAAATATATACTTCGGGCATGAAAGCCAACGAACAATTGAAAAAACTACTGGCGGAGAAGCAGGAAGCGCTACGCCGCAAGCAGGTCCAAAACCCCGCCAACAAACTGATGGACAAACAAAACCGCTGGCAACGTTTCAACCGCTTCGGCTGGGACAAGCGGCAAGGCTAAGCCAGCCGCGGAAACGCAGAAGTTTTTTTCAGGAGAACATATGAAAGCCATGCTGATGGCCGCCCCCGGCGGCCCCGAAGTCCTGCAAATCGCCGAGTTGCCCCTGCCCGAGCTGCCCAGCCCGGTGCATCTGCTGGTGCGCCTCAAGGCCGCCGGCGTGAACCCGATCGACACCAAGCTGCGCAAGGACGGCACCTACTTCCCGGACAGGCTGCCCACGGTGCTGGGCTGCGACGGCGCCGGCGTGGTGGAGAGCATAGGCAACGCCGTGACCCGCTTCAAACCGGGCGACGAGGTGTACTTCTTCAACGGCGGCATCGGCGGCGAACCGGGCAACTATGCCGAATACGCGGTAGTCCATGAAGACTGCGCCGCCGCCAAGCCGAAAAACCTGTCCATGATTGAGGCCGCCGCATTGCCGCTGGTGCTGATCACCGCCTGGGAAGCACTGCACGACCGCGCCCAACTCAAGGAAGGCCAGACCGTGCTGATCCACGCTGCCGCCGGCGGCGTCGGCCATGTCGCGGTGCAGCTCGCAAGAGAGATGGGCATCCGCGTGGCTGCCACCGTCAGCAGCGCAGAAAAAGCGGCCTGGGTGAACAAGCTGGGCGCGGAGAAAGTCATCCTCTACACCCAGGAAGATTTCGTCCATGCCGCCCTCGACTGGACCGACGGCCAAGGCGTGGACGCGGTGTTCGACACCGTGGGCGGCGACACCTTCTGCCGCTCCTTCGCCGCCGCCAAGCTCTACGGCAAGATCGTCACCCTGCTGCAATCCGACTGCACGGCCAGCCAGATCAAGCTGGCGCGGCTCAGGAGCCAAAGCATCCATTTCGAGCTAATGCTCGGCCCGGCCTATTTCGGCGCGCACCAGGCGCGCATCGCGCAGACCCGCATCCTCGAAGCCGGGAAGAAGCTGTTCGAGGCGGGCAAGCTGAAGATCGAGGTCAGCAAGACCTTTTCGCTGGATCAAGCGGCGGAAGCACACCGCCTGATCGAGGAAGGGCATACTGCCGGCAAGATCGTGCTGACTATCGATTAACCAGCCAACAACAGCGGGGCTTAACGTTCGAGTTCAGGAGCGCGCCGCTTGCTGCGCGTCCGTGTGGAGGCGGCCATTTGCAAAGCACTGCGGCTAGACCGCTCAGCGCACCCACTAGGCCAGCGAGCGCCGCAAACCATATCCAACTCCGCTCGGCATTAGGGAAAAGCGGGTTAAATCCGCTCGGCCTGAGCCCAAACGGAGCGAATAAATCAGCGCTTCCTTAGCTGTTCATAAATCAAGCCGGGGAATGACGAATTTCCCGACTTTTTTATTTCAAACCGCGTAGCAGCGCCATCCCCCAGCCCACACCGAATCCGTTGACATCAGACGCCACCGCGCCCAAGCCACCCTTGCAGTTGCTGGAGGAAAGATCGACGTGCAGCCACGGCGCATCCTCGATGAAGCGCATCAGGAAACGCGCTGCAAGGATATGGTCGGCCTCGCCCTCCATGGAGCACTGCTTGATGTCGGCGATCTGGCTGTCCAGCCCCTCTTCGTAGTCCGCGTCGAGCGGGAAGGCGCAGACCCGCTCACCGGAAATTTTCCCGGCCGCCACCGCCTGCTCAACAAACTTTTCACGGTTGGAAAAGATGCCGCTGTAACGCGCACCCAGAGCGGTAGCCATGCTGCCGGTGAGGGTGGCGAAATCGACGATCAAATCGGGTTTCTCGCGCGCCGCCAGGGTCAGGGTGTCGGCCAGCACCATGCGCCCTTCGGCGTCGGTGTGGATGATTTCTATAGTGGTACCGTTGAGCGCGGTCACCACATCGTTCTGCTTGTAAGCCTTGGGGCTGATGTGGTTCTGCGCCAGAGCCAGCCAGCAGTCGATGTTGAGCGGGAGATTGGCGCGAGTGGCGGCAAGCAGTATGCCCAGGCTGACCGCGGAGCCATTCATGTCTTCGTGCATGCCGTGCATGTAGCGGGCAGGCTTGAGGTTGTGGCCACCGGTATCGAAGCAGATGCCCTTGCCGACCAGGGCGATGTTTTTCCTGGCTTCGGGATGGCGATAGCGCAGATGAACGATGGCGGCATCATCCTCGCTGCTGCCCTGAGCCACGGCAACGAACGCCCCCGCCCCGATCTTGCGCAGCTTCTTCATGTCGTATTCAGCGCATTTCCATCCATTCTCCTTGGCCAGCTTGCGTATGCGTTCGCGGTACAGTCCCGGGGTCAGTTCGTTGGCGGGCAATATGGTCAGTTCCCGTGCCAGCTCATTGCCTTCGGCCTGGCCGCGCAGCAGGATGAAGTCGTCTTCGGCTTTGTAACCGTGCAAGGCAATTTTTTGCAGCGGGCGGCGCTCGTCCTTTTTCTTGCGCTGCGGCAGCACGGCGCTGTTAACCAGGGCCGCATAGATTGCCGCTTCAGCTGCCAGGCGGCGTTCCTCCGCACCGCCCAGGACGACGATGGCAATTTCCTTGGGGTGCTCATCCAGCAATGGCTGCAGTGCCTTGCGCATCAGCGTGTGCCGCTCGAATGTCGTCTGCCCGGTATCCAGCATCACCCAGATGGCCAGCGTGCCCGGTTTCAAGTCGCCGCTCAACGGTGTTTTGGCCAGCTCTTCCGGCTTCATATGGCGGCGCGCCAGGCGTGCCTGCAGGGTGTCGACTCCGGGCATGGTCACGGCAAGGCTTTTCGTCTTCGGCATGACGAACAGCACATGGGATGCCTTGGCAAGTGCATTGTCCGACACCGGGGATGGGTTTTGTACTATCTTTATCATTTCCGCTCCAATAACTATCCTGACTGTTTAACCATTATCGCCGGAGTTGATCAATCAAGAAAAAAATTAATTCACTTTCCAGCCCGGGTAAAAGATAATACGCTCTTACCCAAGTCTAAAAATCTCAAGAAAAGCTATAAGACTTACAGATAGAAAAAATATTACGCTGTTTAATCAGGAGATTACAAAATGTCAGAAATTCCGGACATCGATCAGCAGGAGACGCAGGAGTGGCTGGATGCCCTCGATGCGGTGCTGGAACGGGAAGGCGCGGAGCGCGCCCACTTTCTGCTGGAAAAACTGACCGAAAAGGCCCGCCGTTCCGGCGCGCACCTGCCTTTTTCCGCGAACACAGCTTACCTGAACACCATCCCGGTGCACCAGGAAGACCGCTGCCCCGGCGACCTCGCCATGGAGCGCCGCATCCGTGCCTTTATCCGCTGGAACGCCATCGCCACGGTGATGCGCGCCAACAAGCAAAGCCCCGGCGTCGGCGGCCATATCGCCAGTTACCAGTCCGCTGCTACGCTCTACGAAGTTGGCTTCAACCATTTTTTCCGCGCTCCAACGGAAGACCACGGCGGGGATCTGCTGTATATCCAGGGTCACCTGGCCCCCGGCATCTATGCCCGCGCTTTCCTCGAAGGCCGGATCACGGAAGACCAGCTCCTCAACTTCCGCCAGGAAGTGGGCGGCAAGGGCTTGCCCTCCTACCCGCATCCCTGGCTGATGCCGGATTTCTGGCAGTTCCCCACGGTGTCGATGGGCCTCGGTCCGCTCACGGCGATCTATCAGGCACGCTTCATGAAGTATCTGCAGGACCGCGGCCTGGTCAAAACCGAGGGGCGCAAGGTGTGGGCTTTCCTCGGCGACGGCGAAACCGACGAGCCGGAATCGATGGGTGCGATTTCCCTGGCCTCGCGCGAGAAACTCGACAACCTGGTGTTCGTCATCAACTGCAACCTGCAGCGACTGGACGGCCCAGTGCGCGGCAATGGCAAGATCATCCAGGAGCTGGAAGCGGACTTCCGCGGCTCCGGATGGAACGTCATCAAGGTGGTCTGGGGCCGCCACTGGGACTCGCTCCTGGCGATGGACAAGAAAGGCCTGCTGCGCAAACGCATGGAAGAATGCGTCGACGGCGACTACCAGAACTACAAATCCAAGGACGGCGCCTACGTGCGCCAGCATTTCTTCGGCAAATATCCCGAGCTGCTGGAAATGGTTGCCCACCTGTCGGACGAGGACGTCTGGCGCCTCAACCGCGGCGGTCACGATCCGCTCAAGGTCTATGCTGCCTACTCCGCGGCGATGCAGCACACGGGACAACCGACCGTGATCCTGGCGAAGACGGTCAAGGGCTACGGCATGGGCGAATCGGGCGAGGGCATGAACATTACCCACCAGGCGAAGAAAATGTCTGAAGCGTCGCTCAAGCAGTTCCGCGACCGTTTCAACCTCCCCATTCCCGACGACAAAGTCGCCGAGGTGCCTTTCTACAAGCCGGCCGAAAACAGCCCGGAAATGCAGTACCTGCGCGAGCGCCGCATGGCGCTGGGCGGCTACCTGCCGGCGCGGCGCAAGGCCGCTGAGGCGCTTGCCGTGCCCGACCTGTCTGCCTTCGAAAGCCAGCTTGCCGGCACCGGAGACCGCGAAGTTTCCACCACCATGGCCTTTGTGCGGGTGCTTTCCACCCTGCTCAAGGATAAGGCGATCGGCAAGCTGATCGTGCCGATCATTCCGGACGAGGCGCGCACCTTCGGCATGGAAGGCATGTTCCGCCAGCTCGGCATCTATTCTTCGGTCGGCCAGCTCTATGAGCCGCAGGATGCCGATCAGGTGATGTACTACAAGGAAGACAAGAACGGGCAGATCCTCGAGGAAGGCATCAACGAGGCCGGCGCCTTCTCCTCCTGGCTGGCTGCAGGCACCAGCTACAGCAACCATGGCCAGGCCATGATCCCGTTCTATACCTTCTACTCGATGTTCGGCTTCCAGCGCATCGGCGACCTCGCCTGGGCGGCGGGCGACGCCCGCGCACGCGGCTTCCTGATGGGCGGCACGGCGGGGCGCACCACCCTGAACGGAGAAGGACTGCAGCATGAGGACGGCCACAGCCACATCCTGGCCTCGACCGTTCCCAACTGCGTCACTTACGACCCGACCTATGCCTACGAACTGGCGGTGATCATCCAGGATGGCCTGCGCCGGATGTACAAGGATCAGGAAAGCGTCTACTACTACATCACCATCATGAACGAAAACTACGTTCATCCGCCGATGCCCAAGGGCGCCGAGGAAGGCATCCTGAAAGGGATGTACCTGCTCAAGCGCGGCGCACCGAAGAAGAAGATGAAGGTGCAACTGCTGGGTTCCGGCACCATACTGCGCGAGGTGATTGCGGCAGCCGATCTGCTGGAAGCCGATTTCGGCGTGTCTGCCGACATCTGGAGCGTCACCAGCTTCAACGAGCTGCGCCGCGAGGGCCTCGACGTGCAGCGCTGGAACATGCTTCACCCGGAGCACACCCAGCGCACGACCTACGTCGAGAAATGCCTGAAGGACGGTTCCGGCCCGGTCATTGCTTCCACCGACTACATGAAAGCCTACGCCGACCAGATCCGCAACTTCGTGCCGCGCCACTACGTGACGCTCGGCACCGACGGCTTCGGCCGCAGCGACAGCCGCGAAAACCTGCGCCGCTTCTTCGAGGTCGACCGCTACCATGTCGTGGTGGCTGCGCTCAAGGCGCTGGCCGACGAGAACGTGATCCCCGCCGCCAAGGTGGCCGAAGCGATCGCCAAATACGGCATCGATCCGAACAAACCCAACCCCGTAACGGTTTAGGGAGGAATTTATGCCCACAATAAAAGAAGTCCGTATTCCCGACATCGGCAATTTCGACTCCATCGACGTGATCGAGGTACTGGTCAAGGAAGGTGACATCGTCAAGGCCGAAGACGCGCTGATTACGCTGGAAAGCGACAAAGCCACAATGGACATCCCTGCACCCTGGAGCGGCAAGGTCACCGCCGTACGCACCAAGGTGGGAGAAAAGGTTTCCGAAGGCAGCCTGATCCTGTTGATGGAAGTCACAGAAGAGGGCAAGGCTCCGGCAGCAAAACCGGCAGCCGCCGCACCGCAACCGGCAGCTCCTGTAACCACAGCACCGGCGGCCGTTGAGCCTATCAAGGACGTGGCCCCAGTTGCGCCTGCCGCATCGGTTGCCCCGGCACCGCATGCCGATATCGGCGAAAATACAAAAGTACACGGCAGCCCGTCGGTGCGTGCCTTCGCCCGCGAACTGGGCGTCAACCTCGCCCTGGTCAACGGTTCCGGCCCGAAGCGCCGCATCCTGAAGGAAGACGTGCAGGCCTTCGTCAAGGCCGAGCTGTCGCGCCCGCGTGGCGGCGCTGCCGGCGGTACCGGTCTGTCGGTGCTGGAAATGCCGCAGGTGGATTTTGCCAAATTCGGCGCGATCGAAGTCAGGCCGCTCACCAAGATCAAGAAAGTATCCGGCGCCAACCTGCACCGCAACTGGGTCACCGCGCCCCATGTCACCCAGCACGAGGAAGCCGACATCACCGAACTGGAAGCCTTCCGCAAGGCGATGAGCGACGAGGCACAGAAACAGGGCGTCCGCCTCACCCTGCCGGCCTTCCTGATCAAGGCCATGGCAGCGGCGCTGAAAGCCCATCCCAACTTCAACACCTCCCTCTCCGCAGACGGCGAGAGCCTGGTTTTCAAGCAATACATCCACATCGGCATGGCCGTGGACACGCCGGACGGACTGGTGGTGCCGGTGATCCGCAATGCCGACCAGAAAGGCGTGCTGGATCTGGCGCGCGAGCTGATGACCATCAGCCAGAAGGCGCGCGACAAGAAGCTCACCCCCGGCGAAATGCAGGGTGGCAGCATCAGCATATCCAGCCTGGGCGGTATCGGCGGCAGCTTCTTCACGCCCATCATCAACCTGCCGGAAGTGGCGGTGCTCGGCATCTCCCGCGCCACCATGAAGCCGGTGTGGAACGGCAAGGAATTCGTGCCGCGCCTGATGCTGCCGCTGTCGCTGTCCTACGACCACCGCGTCATCGACGGCGCCCAGGGCGCGCGCTTCATCACCGATCTGAGCCAGATGCTGGCGGACGTGCGGCGGCTGTTGCTATAACCTTTCTGAACCGCGGAGGCGCAGAGACGCAGAGAAAACCGTAAGGATCTCGCCGTGACTGTATTGCCTCTAATGAGATTTTCTCTGCGCCTCCGCGCCTCTGCGGTGAAAAGATTTTAAGGAATCCAGAATGCCAAAAATTATCGAAGTGACCGTGCCGGACATAGGCGACTTCAAGAGCGTCGACGTCATCGAAATTCTGGTGAAGCCGGGTGACAGAATCCAGAAGGACGACTCGCTGATCGCGCTGGAAAGCGACAAGGCGACGATGGAGATTCCTTCCTCCCACGCCGGCGTGGTCAAAGCACTCAAGCTGAAAGTCGGCGACAAAGTTGCCCAGGGATCGCTGATTCTTACCCTGGAAGCCGAACAGGAAAGTGCACCAGTCCAGCAGCCGAAAGCCCCTGAACAGCCTGCTGCCGAAGCGGCCACTACGATATCCGCAGCGGAAATCCAGGCCGACGTGGTAGTACTGGGAGCCGGCCCGGGCGGCTACACCGCCGCCTTCCGCGCCGCCGACCTGGGCAAGAAGGTAGTCCTGATCGAACGCTATCCAAGTCTCGGCGGCGTCTGCCTCAACGTCGGCTGCATTCCCTCCAAGGCGCTGCTGCATGTCGCCAAGGTCATCTCCGAGGCGGAAGAGGTCAGCCACCACGGCGTCAGCTTCGGCAAGCCGAAAATCGATATCGACCAGATCCGTGCCTGGAAAGAAAGCGTGGTCACCAAGCTCACCGGTGGGCTGGGCTCCTTGGCGAAGCAGCGCAACGTCCAGGTCATTCGCGGCGTCGGCCAGTTCGTCGCCCCCCATCACATCCGTGTCGAAACCGCTGATGGCGAAGTCACGGTGGCCTTCGACAACGCCATCATCGCTGCCGGATCGCAGGCGGTGAAAATCCCGACCTTCCCGGTCGACCCGCGCGTGATTGACTCGACCGGTGCGCTTCAGCTGGCTGACATTCCGAAAAGAATGCTGGTCATCGGCGGCGGCATCATCGGCCTGGAAATGGCCACCGTCTACCATGCGCTCGGCGCAAAGATCACCGTGGTTGAGCGCGGCCCGCAACTCATGCCCGGCGCCGACCCGGACATCGTCAAGCCCCTGCAGAAGCGCATCGAGAAACTCTACGAAGCCATCCTGCTCGATACCAGCGTGGCGGCACTGGAGGCGAGGAAGGACGGCATCCTCGCCACCTTCGGCGGAGACAACGCACCGGCACCGCAGCTGTTCGACCGTGTGCTGGTTGCGGTGGGCCGCAGCCCCAACGGCAAGCTGATCGGCGCCGAAAACGCCGGCATCCGGATCGACGATCAGGGCTTCATCCCGGTGGACAAGCAGCAACGCACCAACCTTCCGCACATCTTCGCCATCGGCGACATCGTCGGCCAGCCGATGCTGGCGCACAAGGCGTCGCATGAAGGCAAGGTAGCAGCGGAAGTGATTGCCGGCCACAAGGCCGCATTCGACCCCAGCACCATCCCCTCGGTCGCCTACACCGACCCGGAAGTGGCGTGGATGGGGCTGACCGAGACCGAAGCCAAGGCGCAGGGCATCGCCTACGAGAAGGCGTCGTTCCCCTGGGCAGCCAGCGGCCGTGCGCTCTCCATCGGCCGCGACGAGGGCATCACCAAGCTGATCGTCGAGAAGGAGTCCCGCCGCATCCTCGGCGCCGGCATCGTCGGCAGCAATGCCGGCGAGCTGATCGCTGAAGCCGTGCTGGCGCTGGAAATGGGCGCGGACGCGCAGGATCTCGGGCTGACCATCCACCCCCACCCAACCCTGTCGGAAACCTTGGGTTTCGCAGCGGAAATGGTGGAAGGTTCGATTACCGACCTTTACATCAAGCGCAAATAAACCCGCCAACCCTTATTCCACCTAGGGTTTTACCTGATTGACGGACAGAACGGATAAGGACATTATCCGTTCTTATGTCCGATAGCCTCCAAGACATCTTTCTCGGCCGCCAGCCTATCCTCGACCGCAATCAGCATATCGTTGCCTACGAGTTGCTGTTCCGCTCTTCCAGTCAGGGCCTCAGCGCCAACGTTACCGATGACATGCTGGCCACAGCGCACGTCATTACCCACGCCTTCAGCGAACTGGGGATCGCCAGCGTGCTCGGGGACAAGAAAGGTTTCATCAATATCAGTGCCGACCTGCTGCTGTCCGACATGATCGAACTGCTGCCGCAAGATAAAGTCGTCATCGAGCTGCTCGAAACCATCCGCGTCGACAATCAAATCATCAGCCGCTGCCGGGAACTCAAGGCGATGGGCTTCAGCCTGGCGCTGGACGATTTCGCCGGCGACTCACAATTCGAGCCGCTGCTCGATATCGTGGAAGTGGTCAAGTTCGACCTGCCGCAGATGGGGCAGGAGGCACTGGAAAAATACGTCAGCCATATCAAGCGCTGGCCGGTGAAACTGCTGGCTGAGAAAGTCGAGGATATCGATCAGGCCGTTCAATGCAAGGGGCTCGGCTTCGACCTGTTTCAGGGCTACTATTTTGCCCGCCCGGTGGTGCTGAGCGGCAAACGCGCCGATTCCTCCAAGCTGACGCTATTGAAGCTGGTAGAGCTGATTCTGGGTGATGCCGAAACGCAGGAAATCGAACAGGCTTTCAAACGCGACCCCTCGCTCAGCTACAACCTGTTGCGCCTGGTGAATTCGGTCGCGGTCGGGACGCGCCACAAGATCAGCTCGCTCAAGCAGGCTATTGTCGTGCTGGGGCGGCAGCAGCTACAGCGCTGGCTGCAGCTACTGCTGTTCGTCAACCAGGGCGGCGACATGCAAAACCCGCTGCTGGAACTGGCCGCCACCCGCGGCAAGCTGATGGAGCTGCTGGCCGTAGCGCAGTCTGAACGGGACAAGGATCACCACGACCGCGCCTTCATGACCGGCATCATGTCGCTGCTCGACACCCTGCTCGGCATGCCGATGGGGGAAGTGGTCAAGCAGGCCAACCTGGCAAGCGATGTCGAAAACGCGCTACTGAAGCATGAGGGAAAACTGGGGAATCTGCTGCTCCTGGTGGAGAAAATTGAGCAGAACGATTTCGGTGCCGCAGAAGGCTTGCTGGCGGACATGCAGCTTAACCAGGGCAACCTGGTGCAAGCCCAGATCGAAGCCATGCGCTGGGCAAACCAGCTCAACGAAGCGGCAGAAGACTAGAAACTCACAACCGTCCGGCCACCCAATCCCTTACCGAAGCCAACGCAGCAGGCAGTTTGTCCGGCTCGGTGCCACCCGCCTGGGCCATGTCCGGCCGTCCGCCACCCTTGCCGCCCACCTGCTGGGCAACGAAATTGACCAGTTCGCCCGCCTTCACTTTTGTAGTCAGGTCGGCAGTTACGCCGGCGATCAACGTCACCTTGCCGCCCTCCACCGCCGCCAGAACGATGGCCGCCGATTTGAGCTTGTCCTTGAGCTTGTCCAGGGTTTCACGCAGGGTTTTGGCATCGCCGCCTTCGATGGCCGCCGCCAGCACCCTGGCGCCCTTGATATCCGCTGCCTGAGCGGCGAGATCGTCGCCCTGGCTGGAAGCCAGCTTGGATTTGAGCCGGGCGAGTTCCTTCTCCAGGGCCTTCACGTGATCGAGAACCTGGATGGCACGGGCTTCCACTTCCTGCGGCTGGGCCTTGAGCGCCTCGGCCACGCCCGCCAGCAGCATCTGCTGCTGCTGCACCAGTGCCAGCGCGTTATCACCACAGACCGCCTCGATACGCCGCACTCCGGCGGCCACGCCGCTTTCCGCCACCACCTTGAACAGGCCGATGTCGCCGGTGCGGGCCACATGGGTGCCGCCGCACAGTTCGCGCGAACTGCCGATGTCGATCACCCGCACCTCGTCGCCGTACTTTTCGCCGAACAGGGCCATGGCACCCAGTTTCTGGGCTTCCTCAATGGGCAGGACGCGGGACTGCGTAGCTACGTTGGCAAGAATTTCAGCATTGACGATTTCTTCCACCTTGCGGATTGCCTCGGCCGTCACCGGCGCGTTGTGGGCGAAATCGAAACGGGTCTTGTCCGGGTCGACCAGCGAGCCTTTCTGCTGCACATGGCTGCCCAGCACTTCGCGCAGCGCCTTGTGCATCAGGTGGGTGACGGAATGGTTGCGCTGGGTGCGGGCGCGGCGGGCGCCATCCACGCGGGCGGTGACGGCATCGCCAAGCTTGAGGCTGCCGGATTTGAGTTCGCCGTGATGGCCAAAAACATCAGCCTGGATCTTGTGAGTGTCTTCCACTGCGAACAGGGTGGTACAGACAGCGCCGGAAACCAGCTCGCCAGCGTCGCCGACCTGGCCACCGGATTCGGCGTAGAACGGGGTATTATCGAGCACCACCACGCCATGCTGGCCGGCGGTCATTTCCTTTACCGGGCTGCCGTCGACGTAGAGGCCGGTGATCTTGGCACCGGCCACTTCCAGCTTTTCGTAACCGTGGAAGGTGGTGGGCTGGCCGCTGTATTCCAGGGCGGCCGCCATCTTGAATTTGCCGGCGGCGCGCGACTGTTCCTGATCCTTTTTCAGTTCGGCATTGAAACCAGCTATATCAACCGTGACACCGTGCTCGCGGCATACGTCCTGCGTCAGGTCGAGCGGAAAGCCATAGGTAGCGTGCAGCTTGAAGGCAGTCTCGCCGTTGAACACCTTGCCGCCGAATAACGAGGCGGCCTCGCTCACAGGTTTAGCCAGTTCCGCCTCCAGAATTGCCATGCCGTGCTCGATGGTCTCGAAGAAGCGCTCCTCTTCCTGCTTCAGCACCTCGGTGACGCGAGCCTGGCTCTGCTTCAGCTCCGGGTAGGCGTCGCCCATCTCGGTCACCAGGTCGGCCACCATCTTGTGGAAGAAGGCAGCGCGGGCGCCCAGCTTGTAGCCGTGCCGGATGGCGCGGCGGATGATGCGGCGCAGCACGTAGCCGCGGCCCTCGTTGCCGGGGATGATGCCGTCGGCGATGAGGAAGGAGCAGGCGCGGATGTGGTCGGCCAGCACTTTCAATGAGGGGCTGTCCAGGTCGGCGCAATGGGTTTCCCGTGCGGCGGCCTTGATCAGGGCCTGGAACAGGTCGATCTCGTAGTTGGAATGCACATGCTGCAGCACGGCGGAAATGCGTTCCAGGCCCATGCCGGTGTCCACCGATGGCCTGGGCAGGGGGTGCATGACGCCCTGTTCGTCGCGGTTGAACTGCATGAAGACGTTGTTCCAGATTTCGATGTAGCGGTCGCCGTCCTCGTCCGGGCTGCCGGGCGGGCCGCCGAAGATGTCCGCGCCGTGGTCGTAGAAAATTTCGGTGCAGGGGCCGCAGGGGCCGGTGTCGCCCATCATCCAGAAATTGTCGGAGGCATAGCGGGCGCCCTTGTTGTCGCCGATGCGGATGACGCGCTCGGCGGGCACGCCGATTTCCTTGGTCCAGATGGCGTAGGCTTCTTCGTCCTCGGCATAAACGGTGACCCACAGATTGTCCTTGGGCAGCTTGAACACGTCGGTGAGCAGTTCCCAGGCGTAGTGGATCGCCTCGCGCTTGAAATAGTCGCCGAAGCTGAAGTTGCCCAGCATCTCGAAGAAGGTGTGGTGCCGGGCCGTGTAGCCGACGTTTTCCAGGTCGTTGTGCTTGCCGCCGGCGCGCACGCACTTCTGGGAGCTGGCGGCACGGGTATAGGGACGCTTGTCGAAACCGAGGAACACGTCCTTGAACTGGTTCATCCCGGCGTTGGTGAACAGCAGGGTGGGGTCGTCGTGAGGCACCAGGGAGCTGGACGTCACCACGGCATGGCCCTTGGAAGCGAAATAATCGAGAAATTTCTGGCGGATTTCACTGCTTTTCATTCTTGCTTTCCCAAAACACAATATCCTTAAATGCGCGCATTACGCGCCAACTACGCTAAAGCCGCTTCGTTTCCTTGATACGCAGACCAATCGACTCGCCACCCATGATTGCCATACTTTCGACGACACCCTTGAGTGAAACGGTTTCGTTTACAGCCGGCAAACTCTCCCGAGTCACAACCGTCACCTCGCCGCTACCGTCATCCAGCACATACATCTTAAGGTCGACCAGCGGAACTTTAATAATGTCTTTGACCTTGCCTTTGACTCTAACTTCCTTGCCTTCGAACTGGCCGGGAGAGGTCACGATCTCCTTCACCGGGGTGAATCCGAACGGCAAATAGTCGCAGCCGGACAATGCCAGCAGACCCGCACAAGTCGCAGCCAACAGTATTTTCTTCATTGCATACCCTCTTCAATTTCCAACCGGCACAGATTTCACCCGTCACTGCCATTCAGCAGCTTGCCGATCACATCCAGACCGAACCCCCTGCTTTGCAAAAAACGCATCTGCTTCGCACGTTCTTTGGCATCCTCCGGCCGTTTGCCGAATTTTTTCGCCCAGACCGTGCGGGCGGTTTCCAGATCGTTTTCCTTCAGCTGCGGCAGGGCCTGCGCGATCAGTTCTTCGGCGACCCCCTTTTCCCGCAGTTCGTGGGCAATATACCGGCTTCCGTAGCGGCCGCTACGCGCATGAACCACCTGCTCGACAAAGCGCTGCTCGGATAGCCAGCCGCGTGCCTTGAAATCAGCCAGAAGGTCTTCGAGAGAGTCCGATTCCTCGGTGTAAGGCAGCAGCTTGCGATACAGCTCATCGCGGGTATATTCGCGCCGCGCGAGGTAATTCAACGCCCGCTGCCTGACGGTCAAGGCGTCACGCGCCATGGCCGGTTCCCTGCATCAATCGGCTGGGTTCAGGCATCCACCGTATCGGGATCGACCGTCGCCGGCAGGCCGCTTACGCCGACCGCGGCGCGCACCTTGGCCTCGATCTCGGTGGCGATGTCCTTGTGCTCCTTCAGGTACTCGCGCGAGTTGTCCTTGCCCTGGCCGATCTTCTCGCCCTTGTAGCTGTACCAGGCGCCGGATTTCTCGACGATCTTGTGCTGCACGCCCAGCTCGATGATCTCGCCTTCGCGCGAGATGCCCTCGCCGTAGAGGATGTCGAATTCGGCCTGTTTGAAGGGCGGCGCCACCTTGTTCTTGACCACCTTGACGCGGGTTTCCGAGCCGACGACTTCCTCGCCCTTCTTGATCGCGCCGGTGCGGCGGATGTCCAGGCGCACCGAGGCGTAGAATTTGAGCGCATTGCCACCGGTGGTGGTTTCCGGGTTGCCGAACATGACACCGATCTTCATGCGGATCTGGTTGATGAAGATCACCAGGGTATTGGTGCGCTTGATGTTGCCGGTGAGCTTCCGCAGCGCCTGAGACATCAGCCGGGCCTGCAGGCCCATGTGGGAGTCGCCCATTTCGCCCTCGATCTCGGCCTTGGGGGTGAGTGCCGCCACCGAGTCGATCACCACGATATCCACCGAGCCGGAACGCACCAGCATGTCGGCGATTTCCAGCGCCTGTTCGCCGGTGTCGGGCTGGGAAATCAGCAGGTCGGAAACTTGCACGCCGAGCTTCTGTGCGTACTGCGGATCGAGCGCGTGCTCCGCGTCGATAAAGGCGGCGGTGCCGCCGAGTTTCTGCATTTCTGCGATCACTTGCAGGGTCAGCGTGGTCTTGCCGGAGGATTCCGGCCCGTAGATCTCCACCACCCGTCCGCGCGGCAGGCCGCCCACGCCGAGGGCGATGTCCAGCCCCAGCGAACCGGTGGAAACCACCTGGATATCCTTGACCACTTCGCCATCGCCGAGGCGCATGATAGAGCCCTTGCCGAACTGCTTTTCGATCTGGGATAGTGCGGCAGCCAGCGCCTTGTTTCTGTTTTCGTCCATGGTATTTCCCTTAAAATCAACCGCTCAATTATGTCACAAGTATGCAGCGCAGGTAAGCGGATCCGGATGCGCCTGCTTGACCCTCAACAGCACGTTATCAATGCTTCATACCCCCTTCATCACGCCCTCTTTCCAGGCACTCCAGCAACCCCTGCAACGCTCTTTCCACCGCCTGTTGCCGCACTTCGCGCCGGTCTCCGGCAAATACCCGTTTTTCGCTCGCCACTGCACCGTTTGCAAAAGCCCAGGCGATCCAGACCGTGCCCACCGGCTTTTCCGCCGTGCCGCCGCCGGGACCCGCGATGCCGCTGATCGCCAGCGCCGCCTGGGCGCGGCTGTTGTTCAGCGCCCCGGACGCCATCTCCCGCACGGTCGGCTCGCTGACCGCGCCATGCTGCTCCAGCGTCGCCGCGGCAACGCCCAGCATCTCCCGCTTGGCTTCGTTAGAGTAGGTGATAAAGCCCCGGTCGAACCAATCGGAGCTGCCCGGCACCGCCGTCACCGCTTCTCCGACCCAACCCCCGGTGCAGGATTCCGCCGTAGCCAGCCTCATGGCGCGAATTTTGAGTGCCGCACCGACCTGTTCAGCCAGCTCGAACAGCGCGCGCTCGGCTAATGGGTGATTATCCATAACGCCCCTTTCAAGACGATCACGGCATACAACGCCGCCAGCAGATCATCCAGCATCACGCCAAAACCGTTCTTGATCCGCTCGTCGAGCTGACGGATGGGAAACGGCTTCCAGATATCGAACAGGCGAAACAGCAAGAAAGCCGCCGCGTACCAGCCCAGCGTCGGCGGGGTGACGCAGAGCACCAGCAGGAAGGCCACGATCTCGTCCCAGACGATGCCGCCGTAATCCGGCACGCCCAGCGCCTGGCCGGTGTGCTGGCAAGCCCACACGCCCACCGCGAACATCAGCAGAATGACCGCCAGAATGGCCGTCCCGCTGAGCCAGTGCAGCATCAGCCAATACAGCGGAAACGCCACCAGCGTTCCAGCGGTGCCCGGTGCCACGGGGCTCAGCCCGCTGCCGAAACCGAAGGACAGAAAATGGGCCGGATGGCTGAATACGAATTTAGGCGAAATGGTCAAATCCGGTCGCCTTGATGGTCATGGTCTGGCCGGCCCGAAGGACGCTCAACCCTGTCGTACCCTTAATAATCCCGATGCAGGCAAGCGGCAAGCCGATTCGCTGCGCGATGGACAGAACCTCGGCATGTCTTTCAGGCGGCGCGGTAAAGCACAGCTCGTAATCGTCGCCCCCGGCCAGGACGCAGTTTTGTACCGCTTCCTGCTCGATATAGCGGCTTGCCACTTCGGACAGCGGCAATGCCTCAAAATGGATTTCCGCGCCCGCTCCGGAGCATTCCAGGATATGCCCCAGATCGGCCAGCAACCCGTCGGATATATCGATGGCAGAGCTGGCCACGCCGCGCAGTGCCAGGCCCAGTGCGACCCGCGGCTGCGGCACGCGCAGCCTGGGCAGGCAGGATGCAGCTTCTAGCGGCATCAGCTCGACCCGGCGCTGCAAGTGGGCCAGCGCCAGTGCAGCGTCACCCAGCACACCGGACACCCATATCTCGTCACCACCGCGCGCACCATCCCGACGCAACGCTAGTCCCGGTGGCACTTCGCCGATGATCTGCACGCAGATGTTCAGTGGTCCGCGCGTGGTATCGCCCCCCACCAGCTCCACGCCGAATTTTTGCGCCAGACTGAAAAAACCGCCGGCAAAACCGCGCAGCCAGATTTCATCCGCCCCCGGCAAGGCGAGCGCCAACGTCACCCAGCGCGGCGTAGCCCCCATGGCCGCCATGTCGGACAAATTCACCGCCAGAGCTTTGTGGCCGACCGTTCCGGGCCCATCCTGGGGGGCGAAATGCTGCCCTTCCACCAGCATGTCGGTGGACACCGCCAGTTGCATGCCGGGAGTAGGCGCCAACAGCGCCGCATCATCCCCCACGCCGAGCACGGCACTGGGCGTTTCGCGGGTGAAAAAACGGCGGATCAGGTCGAATTCGGACGGCATACTTCTGCTTTACCGCAGAGGCGCAGAGGCGCAGAGGACTTCAAAAACCATTAATCCCAGAAAATAAATTTCATTCAAACTGGCGCACCTAAGCTCAAAATAAGAAAGGGCCCGGCTTTTCTCCGCGTCTTAGCGTCTCTGCGGTTCAAGTTTTGCGTTAACCTCCACCGCCCGCACCTGAGCGGCGAGCTTGTCCAGGACGCCGTTGACGAACTTGTGGCCATCCGTGCCGCCGTAGGTCTTGGCCAGCTCGACCGCCTCGTTGATGATGACGCGGTAGGGAATTTCCGGGTGATGCTTCATTTCGAAGGCGGCCAGCAGCAGGATGGCATGTTCCACCGGGCTCAGATCGCCGGTAGGCCGATCGATGTAGGGCGCGATCAGCACATCCAGTTCCTGCGCCTGACCGATTACCCCATGCAGCAGGACTGCCAGGTGTTCTTCGTCGATCTTCGGGTATTCCTTTTCCTCACGCAACTGGCTCAGGATGGTATTGGCGTCTCCACCCGTCAGCTTCCACTGGTACAGGCCCTGCACCCCGAATTCCCGCGCCTTGCGCCGGCTTTTTTTCGGTGCCTTGTCGACTCTTTTTTCGCTGCTCATAGTCTCTTCAGCAGCTTCGCTACCTCAATCGCCACCAGCGCGGCATCGCTGCCCTTCTCGCTCATCCGCTCCAGTGCCTGCTCGTCGGTATCGGTGGTGAGAACGCCGTTGGCGATGGGAATGCCGGCATCCAGCACGACGCGGGTCACGCCGCTGCCGGCTTCGTTGGAAACCAGCTCGAAATGGTAGGTATCGCCACGAATCACCGCGCCGAGCCCGATCAGCGCGTCGAATTTGCCGCTCTTGGCCATTTTTTGCAGCACCAGCGGGATTTCCAGCGCGCCTGGCACGGTTGCCAGAACGATGTCCTTCTCCGCCACACCCTGCTTCAGCAGCGTCGCGGTGCAGGCGCCAAGCAGCCCCTCGCACACGTCGATATTGAAGCGGCTCATCACGATGCCGATCCTGAGGCCTTTGCCGTCGAGATCTTTCTCGTACTCGAAAATATTGTCATATCTTGCCATGTCGTTGTCCTTGTTGATTTCAGTTCATGCGCCGGTCTTGGGCGAAACATATCCCGTTACTTCGAGATCGAAGCCGGTCATGCTCGGCATCTTGCGCGGAGTGGCCAGCAGCCGCATTCGGGTGACATTGAGATCGCGCAGAATCTGCGCGCCGATGCCGTAGTTGCGCAAATCGACCTTGGCGGGCGCCTTCGGCTGGGTGCGCTGGATGCGCTCGAGCAGATCCGCGGAAGTTTCCGGGCGGCGCAGCAGAACGATCACGCCGCTGCCCGCTTCGGCGATGGTCTTCATCGCCTCGTGCACGCTGAAGGTGTGTTCGAGGCTGGCCACATCGAGGAAATCCAGCGTCGACAACGGCTCGTGCACCCGCACCAGGATCTCCTCGCCGGGTTTGATTTCCCCCTTCACCAGGGCAAGATGAGCCTCGTTGGCGGTCTTGTCCAGATAGGCGATGAGCTTGAATTCGCCGTAGCAGGTTGTAACCGCACGCTCGGAAACCCGCTCCACCAGACTCTCGGTCTGGCTGCGGTAGTGGATCAGGTCAGCGATGGTGCCGATTTTGAGCTTGTGATGTTTGGCATATTCGAGCAAGTCTGGCAAACGCGCCATTTCGCCATCTTCCTTGAGGATTTCGCAGATCACTGCCGCGGGCTCCAGCCCCGCCAGGTTGGCCAGGTCGCAACCCGCCTCGGTATGACCGGCGCGCACCAGCACGCCGCCCTTCTGCGCCTTGAGCGGGAAGATATGGCCAGGCTGAACGATGTCGGACGCTTTGGCGTCCTTCTTCACCGCCGCCAGGATGGTCTTGGCGCGGTCGGCCGCGGAGATGCCGGTAGTCACGCCTTCCGCCGCCTCGATCGATACGGTGAAGTTGGTGCCCAGAGCCAGCTTGTTAGCCGACACCATCAACGGCAGGTCGAGCAGGCGGCAGCGCTCCTCGGTCAGCGTCAGGCAGACCAGGCCGCGGCCGTATTTGGCCATGAAGTTGATCGCCTCGGGCGTGACGAATTCCGCCGCCAGCACCAGGTCGCCCTCGTTCTCGCGGTCTTCTTCGTCCACCAGGATGACCATCCTGCCGGCCTTGAAGTCGGCAATAATTTCCTCGGTTGAGCTGATTGTCATGAATTTTTCCTTAGTTATCCGGGTGCAGCAGGCGATCCACGTAGCGCGCCAGCATGTCCACTTCCAGGTTGACCCTGGCACCCGGTTGAAGATGCTTGAGGGTGGTCACTTCCACGGTATGAGGGATAAGGTTGATGCTGAACACCCCATCGCGGATTTCATTTACGGTCAGGCTGACACCATTGATAGCGATCGAGCCCTTGGCCGCGATGTAGCGTGCCAGCTCCCTGGAGGCGCGAATCTGCAGCAAATAGCTCTCCCCAACCGGTTCGAATTTCACCACCTCGCCGACGCCGTCCACATGGCCGCTGACGAGGTGTCCGCCAAGCCGGTCTGACAGGCGCATCGCCTTTTCCAGGTTGACCTCGCCGGGTTCGCTCAACCCCACGGTACAGTTCAGGCTTTCCTGCGACACGTCCACGGTGTAGGCGTTGCCAGCCAAGGCGGTCACTGTGAGGCACACGCCGTTGGCGGCGATGCTATCGCCGACCGCAACATCGCTGAAATCCAGCCGCTCCGAGGCAATGGTCAGGCGCACGCCCTTATCGCGTTGCTCCACCTGCTTAATCTGGCCCACCGCCTCGATAATTCCGGTAAACATTTTATCCTTTAAACTTGGTATCTGAACCCATTAATTACGAAACATACGTCGCAGATGTAGGTTGGGTTAGGCGCGGTTTTTGCGCCGTAACCCAACAAACCCAATCTTCCTTCTAAACACCGGTCTCGCCTAGAGGCGCCTACTTTTGGTGAATGTTTGGGTTTGTTGGGTTACGCGATAAAACCGCTAACCCAACCTACATCACTTTTGTAAATTAATTCACAGGCAAGGCACGAATACGCAGGTCGCGCCCGACCATCGCCACGTCGGCAATGCGCAGCTCGCGCCGCTCGCCCATCTCAATCAATTCCGGCAGATCGAACATGCCACGCGCCCGGTCGCCCAGCAGCAGCGGTGCGAAATAAATCACGAATTCGTCCACCAGGCCCTGCCGCACCAGCGCACCGTTCAGGCCGCACCCGGCTTCCACGGTAATTTCATTGATGCCGCGCTTGCCCAGTTCATCCAGCATCCGCGCGAGATCGACCCGGCCATCCAGCGGCGGCAGCACCAGCACTTCAGCACCGGCCTCGCGCAAGCGCCCGGCCTTGGCCTGGTCGCCGCTGGCGGTGACTACCAGGGTTTCCCCCGCCGTCAGCATTTTCGCCGTGGGCAGCATCTTCAATGTGCTATCCACCACGATGCGCAGCGGCTGGCGCGGGGTTTCCACATCACGCACGTTGAGCGACGGATCGTCAGCCAGCGCCGTGCCGATGCCGGTCAGCACCGCGCAGGAGCGGGCGCGCAGACGGTGGACGTCACGCCGGGCATCCGCGCCGGTGATCCACTGGCTGACGCCATTGTTGAGGGCGGTTTTGCCGTCCAGGCTGGCGGCGATTTTCAGCCGCAGCCACGGCCGCCCGCAGGTCATGCGGGAAACGAAACCGATGTTGAGATTGTGCGCCTCCTTCTCTAGCAGGCCGATATCGGTCTGGATGCCGGCCTGTTGCAGTTGCGCCAACCCCTCTCCCGCCACCTGAGGATTAGGATCGACCATCGCCACCACTACGCGGCCCACACCCGCCTTGATCAGGGCCTCGGCGCAAGGCGGCGTGCGGCCATGATGGCTGCATGGCTCGAGCGTGACATAGACCGTTGCGCCCTGCGCCAACTCGCCTGCCTGTGTGAGTGCATGGATCTCGGCATGGGATTCGCCGGCACGCTCATGCCAGCCGGAACCCACCACCTTGCCGTCGCGCACGATCACGCAGCCGACGCGCGGATTCGGCGTGGTGGTGTACAACCCCTTCTCGGCCAAGCGCAGCGCCTGCGCCATGTGTTCATGATCAGCAGCGGAAAACATGGGGCGCTTACTTATCCAGATCCCGGATCACGTCGCGGAAGTCATCCACATCCTGGAAACTGCGATAGACCGAGGCGAAGCGGATATAGGCCACCTTGTCGAGCTTGTACAGCTCGTGCATCACCATTTCGCCGATCTGGCGAGACGGCAACTCTCGTTCGCCCAGACTCAACGCCTTTTGCGCGATGCGCTCAATCGCCTGATCCACGAATTCGGTCGGCACCGGGCGCTTGTGCAGCGCGCGCATGAAGCTGGTGCGCACCTTGGCGCGGTCAAATTCCTCGCGGGTACCGTTCTGCTTGATCACCTGCGGCATGTGCAGCTCGGCCGTTTCGTAGGTGGTGAAACGCTTGTCGCAGGACGGGCAGCGGCGGCGGCGACGTATGCTGTCCCCCTCCTCGTTGACGCGGGAATCAATTACTTGGGTGTCGATGGCACCACAAAAAGGGCATTTCATTTTTTAGTGAGGAGTGAAGTGTGAGGAGTTAGGAGCGGAACACCCCATAAAAAACTCCTCACTCCTCACTCCTTACTCCTCACTTTCCATACACAGGAAACTTCGCGCACATCGCCTTGGCCTCATTCGCCACGCGGCTGATGACAGCCTCGTCGGTGGGTGCGTCGAGCACATCGGCGATCAGGTTGGCGAGATGCTCCGCTTCGATTTCCTTGAAGCCGCGCGTGGTCATCGCCGGCGTGCCGATGCGGATGCCGCTGGTGACAAAAGGCTTCTGCGGGTCATTCGGAATGGCATTCTTGTTCACGGTGATATGAGCGAGGCCCAGCGCCGCCTCGGCTTCCTTGCCGGTAAGATTCTTGGCACGCAGATCGACCAGGAAAACGTGCGACTCGGTGCGCCCGGAAACGATGCGCAAGCCGCGCTCCTGCAGCACCTTGGCCATCACGATGGCGTTTTCGATCACCTGCTCCTGGTACTGCTTGAATTCTTTCGTTGCCGCTTCCTTGAACGCCACCGCCTTGGCGGCGATCACGTGCATCAGCGGGCCACCCTGGATGTTGGGGAAAATCGCCGAGTTGAGCGCTTTCTCATGCTGAGCGGAGGACAGGATGATGCCACCGCGCGGGCCGCGCAAGGTCTTGTGGGTGGTGCTCGTTACAAAATCGGCAATCCCGACTGGATTGGGGTACAACCCTGCCGCGACCAGGCCGGCGTAATGCGCCATGTCGACGAACAGGTAGGCACCGACCGCGTCGGCGATCTTGCGGAAGCGTTTCCAGTCGATGATCAGGGAATAGGCGGAAGCCCCGGCCACGATCATTTTCGGCTTATGCTCGTGGGCCAGACGCTCCACTTCATCGTAATCGATCGCCTCGGTTTCCGGATGCAGGCCGTAGGTGAACGCCTTGAACAGCTTGCCGGAAAGATTGACCGAAGCGCCGTGGGTGAGGTGACCGCCATGTGCCAGCGACATGCCCAGAATGATGTCGCCGGGCTGCAGTACCGCCATGTATACCGCCTGGTTGGCCTGGGAACCGGAGTGCGGCTGGACGTTGGCATATTCCGCACCGAACAGGGCCTTGACCCGGTCGATCGCCAACTGCTCGGCCACGTCCACGTACTCGCAGCCGCCGTAATAGCGCTTGCCAGGATAGCCTTCGGCATATTTATTGGTCAGTTGCGAGCCCTGCGCTTCCATCACAGCCGGGCTGGTATAGTTTTCCGAGGCGATCAGCTCGATGTGGTCTTCCTGACGGCGTGTTTCATCCTGCATCGCCTGCCACAACTCGGGATCGAACTTGGCGATGGTCTGGTCTGCGCTAAACATAACGAGCTCTTTCCAAAAAGCAAAATGGTAATTTTATCATGACACGGCTTCCTTTTGCTGAGTATTCGGATTTCCCGGCTGATGGAGCCATCAGATTAACCGCAGCATGGTTGATATGGGGACGGTCGCAGCGGCTTTGCGCCGGCTCAAGCAATGACGGCCCGCACCCTCCTTGCCGCCTCGACCATGTTGGCCAGAGCCGCTTCTGTTTCCTCCCAGCCACGGGTCTTGAGCCCGCAGTCCGGGTTGACCCAAAGGTTTCCCGCCGGAATGACGGCGGCTGCCTTTTCCAGCAACCGCACCATTTCGTCAACCGTGGGCACGCGCGGAGAGTGGATATCGTACACGCCCGGCCCGATCTCGTTGGGATAGTTGAAATCTCCGAAGCCTCGCAACAGTTCCATATCCGAGCGGCTGGTTTCGATGGTGATGACATCGGCGTCCATCGCCGCAATCTCCGGCAGGATGTCGTTGAATTCCGAGTAGCACATATGGGTGTGGATTTGCGTGTCGTCCGTAACACCCGATGCCGAAACACGGAAGACGCGAGTAGCCCAGGAGAGATATGCCTGCCACTGCGCGCGCCTCAAAGGCAGGCCCTCGCGGATGGCGGGCTCGTCGATCTGGATGATGCCGATGCCGGCCTTCTCCAGGTCCTCCACTTCGTCCCGGATGGCGAGCGCGATCTGCAGGGCAGTGTCGGCACGCGGCTGGTCATCGCGCACGAAGGACCATTGCAGAATGGTGACCGGCCCCGTGAGCATTCCCTTCATTGGCCTGGCGGTAAGGCCCTGGGCGTAGGCCGCCCATTCGACTGTCATGGCGGCAGGCCGCGACACGTCGCCGTAGATGATCGGCGGCTTGACGCAGCGGGAACCATAGGACTGCACCCAGCCGTTCCGGGTAAAGACGAAGCCGGCAAGCTGCTCGCCGAAATATTCCACCATGTCGTTACGCTCGGGCTCGCCGTGGACTAGCACGTCGAGGCCGAGTTCTTCCTGCTTTCTCACCGCAACGGCGATTTCCGCGTACATCCGGCTGCGGTATTCCTCTTCACCGATTTCTCCGCGTCTGAAGGCCGCGCGGGCGGCACGAATCTCCGCTGTCTGCGGGAAGGAGCCGATGGTGGTGGTGGGAAAGCGCGGCAAATTGAACCTCGCCCGCTGCACGGCCTGGCGCACAGCGAAAGACGAGGCACGCCGGTCGGCATCGGCGGGCAGGCCGGCGATGCGTTCGGCGACCCGGGGGTTGCTCACACGCGCGCTGGATCGCCGGGATATGAGCGCTGCGCGGGCGGCGGCAAGCTCCCCCACCACGGATGCCTCTCCCTCGTCCAGCACATGTTTCAGCATGGACAGCTCGCCAAGCTTCTCCACGGCGAAGGCGAGCCAAGACTTCAATTCCGCGTCCAGCCCGGCTTCCGCCTCCAGGCCCACCGGAACGTGCATGAGCGAACACGACGGCGCCAGCCAGAGGTTTTCGCCCCTTTTCTCATGCACTGGCCTTAGCACCGCCAGCGCGTAGTCCGGATCGGTACGCCAGACATTGCGCCCGCCCACGATGCCGACTGAGAGCACCTTGTGTGCGGGCAGCCAGTCCGCAGCCCCAATCAGCTCCTGCGGCGCACGCACGGCATCCACGTGCAAGCCTGCCACGGGAAGCTGACAGGCCATGCGCAGATTCTCCCCCAGCGCAGAAAAATAAGTGGCAAGCAGCAGTTTCGTACCGGTCGAGGCAAGGCGCCAATAGGCGCCCTCAAAAGCCTTCTTCCACGCGGCCGGCAGATCGAGGCCAAGGATGGGCTCATCCATTTGCACCCACTCGACACCGGAAGCCTTCAGCCGGACGAGAATTTCACAGTAGACCGGCAGCAGTTTTTCCAGCAGACCCAGACGGTCGAATTGGGTTGTCTTTTCCTTGCCCAGCCAGAGAAAAGTGAGCGGCCCCACCAAAACGGCCTTGACTGGATAACCTAGAGCCCTCGCTTCCGCTACCTCGTCAAACAGGCGTTCCGAGGCCAGATGGAAACCGGTATCGGACGTGAATTCCGGGACAAGGTAATGGTAGTTGGTGTCGAACCACTTGGTCATCTCCAGCGCGGGTTTTCCGACGACATCGGCGCCGTGGATCTGACCGCAGCCGCAAACGGGCACCTCCCCCGCCACCCCCCGCGCCATCGCAAAATAGCGCGCAAGTTCCGGTTCTCGCACGGTGAAGCCGAAGCGCGCCGGTTCGCAACCAAGCAGCTGGACATGGGCCGCCACGTGATCATAGAAGGCGAAATCACCCACCGTCACGAAGTCCAGTCCCGCCTCCCGTTGCAGCGCCCAATGCCGTGCCCGCAGTTCGCGGCCCACGGCCTCAAGGCCAGCGGCGGAAATCTCTCCGCGCCAGTGCTTCTCCAGCGCGAACTTCAGTTCCCGTTGCGCGCCCATGCGCGGGAATCCCAGGGTGTGGGTGGTGGTCATGGCGATCTCCTGATGCAAATTCAGCCATAATCCGGGTTTATCATGTATGATACAAACGCATGTTTATCACTTTATTATGATTATAATTCATGATTGAGCTACGCCACCTGAAAGCCATCGTTGCACTGGAGGACACGGGCAGCGTAACCCGTGCCGCCGCCAGGGTTCATTTGACGCAATCCGCCCTGTCCCATCAACTTGCGGCGCTGGAGGATTATTTGGAGACTCCGCTTTTCGAGCGCCAGCAACGGCCGCTGAAACTGACTGAAGCCGGCAAGGCGCTTCTGGCGCTTGCCAGGCAGATGCTGCCGGAGGTGGAGGCGGCGCGCCGGACGATAGCCCGCATGAAAGCCGCGCCACCCACGCGCGAACTGCGCATCGCGGTGGAATGCCATACCTGCTATGACTGGCTGATGCCCGCCATGGACGCCTACCGTGAGCGCCATCCAGAGGTGGAACTGGACCTGGTGCCGGGCTTTCACACCGAACCGCTAGCCCTGTTGACCGAGCACCAGGCCGACATGGTGATCATTTCGGAAGCGAAGCGCCAGGCAGGGATCGCCTACCACCCCCTGTTCGCCTACGAGATGGTGGGGCTCACAGCTCGCGGCCATGCTCTGGCCGCACGGGCTTCTCTCACGGCGCGCGACTTCGGGCAGGAAACGCTGATCACTTACCCCGTGCCGGACCGGATGCTGGACTTGGTGCGGCGGGTTCTAAAACCCGCCGGGGTGAACCCGCCCCGGCGCACGGCGGAGCTGACCGTGGCCATTCTGCAACTGGTGGCTTCCGGACGCGGCATCGCAGCCCTGCCGCGCTGGGCAGTACAAACTTATTTGGAACGTGGCTATGTCGCGGCGCGGCCCATCGGCCCCAGGGGATTGTGGGGGCGGCTCTATGCCGCAACGCGCTCCGCCGAGAAGGAAACCCACGCCGAGTTCACGGCATTACTGCCAGAGACGGTGTTTGCGACGTTGCACGGCGTGAAACCCATTGCCGAATCAGCCAGGGGCCGGTAAGCAATTCCCGGCAGCCGTGACATCCGTCTTCATGAGCGCTATCGGCTTATCTTCAACAAGGCAGCAATGACGAAATCTGCTGAAATAGGCTCTTATTCGCCCGCGACGGTCATTTTCTCAATCAATATCGAACCGCACTGCTTCGAGCCTTGGATCAGGATGTCGCTGCCGACCGCCGCAATCTGCCGGAACATGTCCTTAAGGTTGCCGGCAATGGTGATTTCCTCGACGGGAAACTGAATTTCGCCGTTTTCCACCCAATAACCGGCGGCGCCGCGGGAATAATCCCCGGTCACCGGGTTGATGCCGTGGCCGAGCAGTTCCGTCACCACCAGGCCCTTATCCATCATTTTCAGCAGACCGGCAAAATCCTGGCCGCTGCTCTCGATAATCAGGTTATGGTTGCCGCCGGCATTGCCTGTGGAGGCCATGCCCAATTTGCGCGCCGAATAGCTGCCGAGAAAATAACCTTGCAGCACGCCGTCCTTGACCAAGTCGCGTGCGTGGGTGGCGACGCCTTCACTATCGAAGGGGCTGCTCGCCAGCCCCTTGGGGATGTGCGGCAGTTCGCGGATCTGGACGAACGGAGCAAAAATTTGCTGGCCCAGGCTGTCGAGCAGGAAAGAGGATTTGCGGTACAGACTGCTGCCGCTGACAGCGCCGACCAGATGTCCAATCAGGCCGGAAGCAATCGGCGCCTCGAACAGCACCGGGCACTCGGTGGTCTTGATCTTGCGCGCGCCGAGGCGGCGCACGGTACGCTCGCCGGCCTTGCGGCCAACCGCTTCGGCGCTTTCCAGGTCGGAGGCATCGCGCCGCGAGCTGTACCAGTAATCGCGCTGCATTCCTCCATCTTCGGCGATCACCGCACAACTGATATCGTGGCGCGAGGAAGGATAGCCGCTGAGGAAGCCCAGGCTGTTGCCGTACATGAACAGCGATTCCTGGGTGGAGACCGAGGCGCCCTCGGAATTGTCGATCCGCTTGTCCACCGCGAACGCCGCAGCCTCGCAGTTTTTTGCCAGTTCGATCGCCTGTTCCACCGACAAATCCCACGGGTGGTACAGGCTGAGATCGGGGATCTCCCTGGCCAGCAGGTTCTCGTCGGCGAGCCCGGCGAATTCGTCGCTGGCGGTGTATCTGGCAATGCTCACCGCCGCCGCGACGGTATCCTTGATCGCCTGGGGCGACAGGTCCGAAGTGCTGGCATGGCCGCGCTTATGGCCGAAATAGACGGTGACACCCAGGCCCTTGTCGCGGTTGTACTCAATGGTTTCGACCTCGCCGCGGCGCACCGAGACGTTCTGGCCGAAGCCTTGCGACACTTCCGCCTCGCAGGCCGTAGCACCGGCCAGTTTCGACTGGTTCAGAATGTCGCGAGTGATCTGACTTAGCGTTTCAATAGAGTGGGAAAAACGGGAATCTGGCACATGCACCTCAAAAATTTCAGCAAACGGTTTGCCCCACAAGGGGACTCCGACTTTCTATCCGCTGAAACGACCAGCGGATGAAAGGTCGTATGCCGAAGGCCGTTGGGAAAAGGAGTTAATAAAAAGCATTTTAACCGCAGAGGACGCGGAGGACGCAGAGGAATTCAAAAACTTCATGACGTACCCATGTAGCTCCCCAGATAAAGAGCTCTTCACAAGGCTCCAGCCTCTTGGTTTCCTCCGCGTCCTCCGCGTCCTCCGCGTCCTCCGCGTCCTCCGCGTCCTCCGCGTCCTCCGCGTCCTCTGCGTCCTCTGCGGTGGAATGACGTTTTTAAGGTTATCATATCAACTTTGATTCCATTTGCGAAACCATGACGGATACAGAAGACAACGCGGCGGACGACTTACCGGAAACCCCGAGCAAAACCAAGCGCAAGCAAGAAATGCACGCATTGCAGGATATCGGCGAGGAGCTGGTGGGGCTGAACAAGGATCGGCTGGCACAGTTGAATCTACCCGATAACCTGCTGGATGCCATCATTGAAGCCAAGCGCCTGACCCGCCACGAAGCGCGCCGCCGCCAGATGCAATACCTCGGCAAATTGATGCGCACGGTGGATGCGGAACCGATCCAGGCCAAGCTGGACGAGTGGAACAATGTCACACGCGTCCAGGCGGCCAAATTCCACTCGCTGGAGCGCTGGCGTGAGCGCCTGCTAACGGAAGAGCAAGCCTTGAGCGACCTGGTGGTGGAATATGCGCGGGCCGACATCCAGCAGATCCGCACCCTGATCCGCAATGCGCAGAAAGAGGCCGCAGCCGGCAAGCCGCCAAAGAGCAGCCGCGCCCTGTTCAAGCTGCTGCGTGAAATGATCCTCGAAGAAAAAGAAACCGAACCGGAGGAAGGGTGACTCTAAAAATTCAGAGTTCGCCCAAATGCAAGGCGCGGAAAAAATTTCGCAGCGCGGCATATGGTTGATATGTAAGCAAGAAATTTTTTCCGTAACGCAGCAGTTGGGATGAAATCTGGGTTTTTAGAGGTGCCCGCAACATGAATAGCGAACAGCAAGTTTTGATCGGTCTGGTCACCATCAGCGACCGCGCCGCACAGGGCGTTTACGAAGACCAGGGCATCCCGGCGCTCAACGACTGGCTCGGCAACGCGCTGGCCACGCCGTGGCGTGCCGTTACCCGCCTGATCCCGGACGAGCAGGCGCAAATCGAAGCCACGCTGCGTCAGCTGGCGGATGAAGAAGGCTGTTGCCTGGTGCTCACCACTGGCGGCACCGGTCCGGCGCCGCGCGATGTCACACCGGAGGCGACGCTGGCTGTGGCGGACAAGGTGCTACCCGGCTTCGGCGAGCAAATGCGCGCCGTCAGCCTGAAGTATGTGCCCACCGCCATTCTCTCCCGCCAGGTCGGCGTCATCCGCAAGCAATGCCTGATCATCAACCTGCCCGGTCAACCCAAGGCGATCAAGGAAACCCTCGACGGCGTGTTTGCTGCAGTGCCTTACTGCATCGACCTGATCGGCGGGCCTTACCTGGAAACCCGGGAAGAAGCGATCAAGGCATTCCGCCCCAAGTCCGCCATCCGGGCAAAAGAATAGCCGAGGCTGACAAATCCAGGCCCACCATTCACTCCGGCCTTCCCGACCATCAGTTCGACCATGCGCTTGCTGATGGCAAAGCCGATACCGCTTCCCCCGATTTCACCAAACTGCGCTTTCGCTACGCTCAGCTCGCGTAAGGCGTAATGTGGGTGCCAATAAGCGAAGCGCATTGCACCGGATGTTTTGCGAGTTGGGCGACAAGTCGCCCATCCCTGCGAACCCCATTTCATTCGGCGCAATAACGATTGCGCCTACGCGGGCTGTCCCCTATTGGTCTTCTCCATCAACTCGTGGACTCGGCGATCCGCGCTCCGGTCAAATCATCTTATCCAGTTCGCGATAGTTCACCTTGCCGGTGCCGAGCTTGGGAATCTCGTGGATGAACTTCACTTCGCGCGGGACGGCGATGTTAGGCAAACCTTTCGCTTTGATCGCGGCGCGTACCTCGTCGAGCGTCAGCTTCGCTTCATTGGAAATCGCGATGAGTTTCTCGCCTTTATCTTCGTCAGGGCGAGAAACCACCGCTGCCTGGCAACGCAATCCGTAATGCGGAAATGCCCCGGCCAGCGCGTCTTCGACCGCAGTGAGGCTCACCATTTCACCGCTGATTTTGGCGAAGCGCTTCAGCCGGCCTTGAATGAACACATAGCCTTCTTGATCCACGCGTACGATATCGCCAGTGTCGTACCAGCCGCCGAGCGATTGGAACTTCGCGTTCGCGTCCGCGTTGAGATAGCCCTTCATCACGTTGGGACCGCGCACGAATAAGCGCCCGCCTTCCGCGACGCCTTCGACGCGTTCGAGTTTATATTCCATGCCCGGCATGAGCCGCCCCGCCGAGCCATACTTTGCTTGCAGCGGCGTGTTCCCGCTCACGCACGCAGCGCACTCGGTCGCGCCGTAGCCTTCGAGGACGCGTACACCGAAACGTTGTGCCCACGTCGTTGCGGTCGTTTCCTGCAACTTCTCCGCCGCGGCGAACATGTAGCGCAGGCTGCGAAAGTCATAAGGGTTGGCCTTGCGCGCGTAACCGTTCAGGGATGTGTTGGTGCCAAGCATGATGGTGCAATCTGTGTCGTAAAACACCGTTGGCACCACGCGGTAGTGCAACGGCGATGGATAAATGAACACGGACATCCCGCGCACGAGCGGCAGCAACGTTCCGACCGTTAGCGCGAAGCTGTGGAAGAGTGGCATGGCGTTGAATATCCGGTCGTTGTCCGTGAGGTCGGTCACGGCGAGCATCTGTCGTACGTTCGCGAGAATGTTGCGGTGCGTCAGCTCAACGCCTTTCGGCACGCCTTCGGAACCGCTCGTGAACAAAACGATGGCGGCTGAATTTGTGTCCACCCGCGCACACGGCAGTCCGGCCGAAAAAGTTTGCTTCAATAACGCGCGCAGTTTTGCGCTGCCGGAGATTCGCGCGCGAATGTCTTCGAGATAAACGAAGTCAATGCCTGCTTCGCTTAAAGCGCTCACGTCGAGCTTCGCGCGCTCGAGAAACGCGCGTGACGTGATGATTTGCTTCACAGCTGCGAGTTGCGCGCACGAAAGCATGATCGCCGGCCCTGTGGAGTAGTTAAAGATCGCCGCCTCCTTGTCGAGCGTCCACAGACTCAGCAACACGACCGGCGTGGCGTTCACGTTCGGCAGCAAGACGCCCACCCTCTTCACGTCTCTCGACAACGCGTTGTCGAGTTGTCGGGCCATCAAGTCCGCGCTCACGAGCAGTTTCTTGTAAGTGAGCGCCGCATTCACGTCCTGCAACACGACGTGTCCCGGAAAACGCGTGGCGGGCTCGACCACAGCTTCGGCCAGTGTTTGCGGGCCGAACTGCATCTCGATTTCGAACTGCTGCCGCACCATCTGATCGCGCAGCCAGTTTGTGAACAGCGCGCGCGCTTGCGAGGTGCTGAGGTGCTCGACAGGCGGCGCGATAAGCGCATCGCTGAAGTGCGCGGTGATGCGCGGGAAGCATTTCTTCCGATTGGGATTCGGCGACGCGGGCAGACGGTGCGCACCGCGCAAGTAGCAAGTGATGACCTTCGCGCCCGTCTTGTGCAGGAGAAACCCGGTGCCGTCGAACAGTTTCATCAGCGTGCCGGTGCGGGAAAGCCGTCCTTCAGGGAAGAGCGTGAGCCGGCCGCCTTTCGCCAAAAATTCCGCCATGTGTTTCACGGCGTAAGGCGAATCGGTGTCGATCGGGAACGTGCGGCGGTTGATCATGATCTTGCGGTGCAGCCACGACGTGTGCGCCGTACGCTCGGAGACGACGCACTTCCAATCCTTATCTGTACAGACGAGCAGGAACAACCAATCGAGCCACGACACGTGATTGGGGAGCAACAGCACCGGTCCCGGCGTCTTCAACACTTCCTCGTTGTAGGCGCGGAAGCCGAACAGCAGCCGAAGCAAAAAGCGCAGCAGTGTTTTCATTTTTCAATCAAGGGTGAACAGGGATTAACACGGATGCACCTGCGAGGCGATATGGGAAGTCTTGGCCCGTGATTGAAAGAAGCGATGGCCCTAGCAGCCTGTCGGACTTGAAGAATCGAAGCGAAAATTCGGCTGGGCGAGGTCTGGTCGATTGGCTGCATGGAGGTCCATGACCAGAAACGCGACTTCGTTCATCACATCGATCCAGCGCAAGTCCGGGTTGAATTCGATGCAATCGAAAGCCCGCGGCTCACCGTCCAGGAGCACGATGTTCCCCAAGTGAAGATCGCCGTGGCATTCGCGCACCCGGCCTTCGCGTTTGCGCTGTGCAAACACATTGCACAGGCGCATGTGCTCCTGCCGCGTCCATGTTTCGATGTCGTCCAGAACCTGCAGATGCACCGCATGGTTCGGAACAGCACGGATCTGGCTGAAGTTCTGTGCGACAGAGGCCAGTATCGCCTCTGGCGTCCCATAGTCATCGCTCTCCCGGGAACGGTGCGAGCGGGGGTGAAACTCCGCCACCAGTGCGGCCAGCGCGTCCATATGGCGCGACGGCAACTCGCCCCGGGCAAGCACCCTGTCGGCCAGTGCCTCCTGCGGAAACTCGATCATCTTGACCGCATACTCGATGGCCCGCCCGTCCTCTCATTAGCTCTTAGGGTGCCACTTACCATCGGTACCCTTTTCATACTTATTTTTTACCGCGCTCCAAGCAACGCGGTGCGCCACTTCTTCCCGGCCGGCGTCATCCCGACGATCTTCGGGGTTTTTGTATTCTTCCCATGCACTATTAAAAGCTTCTTTATAAATATCTTGGGCATGATTTGGTAACACATTCTTCACGCTGTCAGGTAATTCATCTATATGCTGATATGGCATGTTAAATCCTCCTTACAAAAATCAACGCAAAAATAAATAGGGTCGTACTCGATTGATCCTGCACTACAAGAAGCGAAGGCTGCCCCCTAAGGCAGCCTGACAGTCGCCGCCATTCCGGCGCGCAGCAACTCCTTCACCGCAAACACCGCATCCGCCTCGTAGGCCGCCCCGTCTTTGTCCTTGACTGGCTCCAAGCCGAGGTTTTTAAGCGTGGCCGGGTAGTCCTGCTTGCCCACAACCACCGTCACTGCCTGTCCGACCTTGAGGCTGCCGATACGGTCGGCGGACACCTTGAAGCGCGCCGCCATCTCCCCCACCTTCGCCAGTACCAGCAAGGGCTGGGGCTGAAGCCCGACCGCCACATGCTGCCCCGGCTCGGCCAAGCGCGCCACCACCACCGCATCGAAGGGGGCGCGCAACGCGCTATCCGTCAGATCCTGGCGTTCCCGCGCAAGCCGTGCCTGGGCGCCGTCCAGTTGGGCCTTGGCGCGGGATTGACGCAACTTGGCCTGATCCAGCTCGGAGGTAGAAATCACGGTCCGGTCGTAGAGCTCCTGGGTACGCACCAGTTCGCGCTGGGCCTCCGCCGTTTCCTCCGTAAAGCGGACGACTGCGGCTCGGCTCTCAGCTACCCGCGCCTGATAAGGCGCAGCGTCCAAGATCAGGAGCGACTGCCCTTTCCGCACCCGATCGCCGGCATTCACCCCAACCTCACGCACAATGCCGGATACTCGCGGAGATAACTCCACCCGTTGCGACCACTGCAACGTCGCAGGAAAACTCTCCGCCCAAGCGGCGCTAGCCGCAGCCCACAGCATGCCCGCCAAAATCCATTTCGTCATTTCGTTCGCCCTTCATCCTACAAAAAGCTGTTGAACCGCAAAGGACGCAAGGGACGCAAAGGAATTCAAGGACTTGAACAACTTAATCTGCTTACCAGATAGGTGATGCAGAATAATACATTAGCTCGTTGTTTTACCTTGCGAACCTTAGCGTCCTTTGCGGTTAATCGCTGTTTTTAGGTTCATCCTTACCCTTACTTTCCAGCGGCTTGCCCAGCAGCGCCTTGATCCGCGCGAACGCCAGCGCCAGCTGGTACTCTGTTCGACGCTCGCGCAGCTTCGCCTCCATCGTCGCCGCCATGGCATCCCCCAGGTTGGTTTTCAGTTCCACTTCATATTGCCCGCGCGCCTTTTCCAGCGCCAGATCACGATATTCGACCTGCTTCCGGGCTGCCGCGCGCACGCTGCGCTGCAACTGATCGACCTCAGCCCACACTTCCAGAAGCGCCTCGGCCAGATCCATCCCGAGTTTGTCGGCCTCGGCCTGGAGCTTGTGAAACTGGGCCTGTTCCCGCGCCAATTGCGCCGACACGCGCCGACCCTGATACACCGGCCAGGTCAGCACCACGCCGGCGCGCAGGTTGTCGCGGGTAGTCGTTTCCCGGCTGTAGCCCGCCGCTTCGACCTCGGCATCCAGCATCGGGGAGTTCTCGGCGCGCAAGGCTTCCATGCGCTGCCGCGAGGCTTCGAGCAGGGCGAATTGGGTACGTAGCCGGGGGTTGTATTCCCGCATTACGGGCAGCAGGATCTCGTAATCCGGCAGGGAAAGGTTGTTGGCGGCAAGCTTCGGGTCTTCCAGTTCAACTGCAAGCTGTCCGGGCTGGTTCATGGCATTTGCCAGCTGCGCCCGGGCGAAACGGGCGCGAACCTGGCTGGCGTTGCGCCGGACCAGAATATCCTGGTAGCGGGACTCCAGTTCCGCCAGTTCCGTGGCGGATATCTGGCCGACCTTGAGGCGATCCCTGGCATTATCGGCATTGACATAGGCCACCGCCATATATTCATTATCGGCAATAAACTGCATGTCCGCCGCCAGAACGTTGAAGAACCGGGCCATCACTTCGATGCTGCGCCTCTCGCGCGCTTCCAGCAGGCCGGCTTCACGTGCATCCACTGTCGACTTGGCGGCCTGCTCGTACAAGGCGGTACGGCCAAAATCGTACAGGCTCTTGCGTGCGCTCAGCCGAAGGGAATTGTCGGAAAGGCTGGCATCCGGGCCGAAGGAAGGGTGTGCGTGACGCAGGCCGGCTTCGACATTGACGGAAAGATCGCTGCGCGAGGCTGCCGCCTCCTGTTCGGCCAGAGCGGCTGACCGGTCGGCCTCGGCCAGCCGCAGGTCGGGATGGGCAACTTCCGCCGCCGCCAACGCCTCGTTGAGCGTGAGCCGCTTGCCGGCAGGCGCGGACCAGCCATGCGGTATCAGCCAGACCATCAAGACCAGCGCGATCCCGATGCGGGAAAAAATCATTTCGCGGCTTGCTGCTTGTACTTGGCAAACGGCATGGTTTTCCAGAACCCCTCTGCCACGTAGCGTCCCAGTAGCATGAACTCATTCACGTCCTTGGATGCCCCAGTGAAACGGGTCATCGGTTTGCCGTCAAGATCGTAAAAACCGAACACCGGGGTGGCACGCACACGCTGCTCGGCGGCAAATTTCTTCTCGGTGGTTTCCTTGCCGGAAAAGTCCACCAGGGGGTTGTCGCCATTGATGTCGACGCTGAAGATGAGGAAGTGCTTGCGGTAATAATCCTGGACTTCGGACTGGTTGAGGATGGTTTCCTTCATGCGGTGGCAGAAGGGGCAATCCTCCAGCTCATACATCAGCAGGATGCCGATTTTTCCCTCTTTGCGCGCGGTCGCAAGTTCGGTCTTGAAGTCACCCAGATTCTGGTCAAAAAAGGTCTGAACGTCACGAGTTTCAGCCACTCCCGGTCCAGCAAAAAAAAACAGCAATACGACGAGTAACCATTTCAACATGAACGCCTCCGTTTACTTCTTTGTCCCAATGTAGCTTTCAACCGTCTTTTTCGTCAACGCACCCACGTTGTACGCCACGACCTTGCCTTGCGGATTAAACATGTAGGTCATCGGCAGTCCTTCCACCCGACCGATCTGCGCCACGATGCCATCATTACCCAGCACGACCGGATAGGAAATCCGGTGATCCCTGGCGAAATCGTTGACCAGCTTCGGGTTGTTATAATCCGTGACGATACTGATCACCACCAGGTCTTTGTCCTTGTGCGCGTCGTGTAGTGCGATCAGGTCGGGAATCTCTTTCAGGCAGGGTGGACACCAGGTCGCCCAGTAATTGACCAGCACCCACTTGCCGCGGTAGTCGGCCAAATTATGCTGCTTGCCGACGATATCCCTGAACGAAAAATCAGCCGCAGCCACAGCCGAGCTGAAAATCGCCAGGCAGAGTCCAAAAAAAACACGCGTCATTGATGCAACCCTTTCCATAAGGCTTTGCGCTCTTCTCTGCGCCACAGGGCGTCATCAAACAGCCATTCCAACCGTTACATTACTCGAATTCCTCCAAAATAAAACGGTTAATGCGCGCTGGGACACCTGCCGCGGCAGAATGAGCCACGGCCATTACCCTCATCGCGGATTGCCCCACCCCGCTTCGTCCGCATCTACTCTTGATGTATGATTCCTGAGTATTGGATTTATTTTACAAAATATCCGATTGTTTCTAGAATTTACCGGATAAAAAACATTCTTGCCAGGGGATACCTCCATGTCGCTAACGCTGACCGTACCCGCACCCGATCCGGTCGAAGACCTGACCGTGGAAAAACGCCCGAAACATCTGAAAGAATGGCTGGACGACCTGCCCCTCACCAACCTTACCGATGTTTGCCGCACCCTGGACGATGAAATCGGCGCACTGAATCGACAAAAAGTCGCCCTGGAAAAGCGCCTGAAATTGCTCGAATTATATCGCAGCGTCATTCTTAAACTGCTGCCCGCCATGGAAGAGCAGTATGTTGCCACCCGTCTGCCGCAACCGGGAAAGAACCGACAAATGGCCGAACAGGCGCGCCAACTCCTGATGGAACTCGCCAACGGCTATAAGATCATCTTGCTCGATTACCAGAACGCACGCATTACCCTAGGCAAGGGAAAAATTGCGGTGACTGCGGCGCAGCGCGCCATATCCGCCTTGAGCCGGATCCTGATGATCTGCTACCAGACCTATGCCCCCGCTCCCTCCGGCATCTGGTTCGAGATCCACCAGATTTTCCGCTTCGCCATCGAGCAGGATAGCGCCAACGAAACCGTTTCCGACGAGGAATGCGAAAGCAGCGTCAATCTGGTTTACAAGCAAACCCTGTTGCTCGCACTGTCGAATCCTTACCAACTGAGTCCCGGCGAAGTCGCATGCATCCAGAACTACCTGGCGGTGTTCGGTGGTCTCGCACAACTTCAGGCATTCGCACAAACCGGCAATCCGATCGGTTTGTTTCTGGCGCAGACTCACAGCGACAAGCCTCCCAAGCCCTTGCCCCAGGATCTGGATGAAGAAGTGGACAACCGTAGCGACATCCAGCTCAACACGCTGGAATTGGCACAGGCGCTACATCACCACATAGAAAGACTGAACGCAGGGGAATTGCCGAAAAACTTGCGTCTGCCCGATGTCGCCAGGGAAGCCAACTACCGGAACCTGCTAAAACGTTTGCTCAAGAGCTGGTCAGCGGCGCCGAAACGGGTGTTCAACCGGACCCGGAACATCTCCAGCACCCAGGTCTGCATCGGTTTGCCGTCCCTCCATCATTTCCTGGGTGGGCGCGAACCCGGAGAAAGCACCGATCTTTCGTTTGTCCAGCCGGCCGAGGATCGGCGCTTCATCTCGGGCAAGTGGCTGGTCATCAATGAAAGTGCTGGCGGCCTTGCATTGAGCGGGGCTTTCGAGACCCTGCCCCAGATTCGCCCTGGCGACGTGATCGGGTTAAAAGCGGATGGAGCGAACAAATGGCATGTCGGCGCCGTGCGCTGGGTGAAAAGCGGCAAGGCCGACCATCTTGAAATCGGCGCGCAGCTTGTCGCCCCCAAGGCCGATCCAGCCAGAATCAAACCTTCCATTGCCGGTCCGGCGGAAACTTTCCAGGCCGCCCTGCTGCTGCCGGAAATCCTCCTGCTCAAGCAGCCGGAAACCCTGATCGCACCACGCGGAACCTTCGGCCCGCAACGCGAGCTGCTGCTCGAGCTCGATGGCAACACGACCCAGGCCGTCCGCGCCGTCAAGCTGGTGGAACAAACAGCGGGCTACGAAAGGTTCGAGTTCAGCCGGGGTTGAGCATCCCGCCCCGCTCAGCCTGGGCTGAACAATTCTTTCAAGGACAGGCTCAATGCCTCGTCCAGCTTGGCCGTCAGGCCAGTCAGCAGGACAGCTGCGCGCGTACCTGCAACGCCCGGAGCCGGACGGCCCTGGTCCGGATCGAACACGAAAACGCGGTAAACATCGGCGAGCCGGATCGCCTCCGCACTTCGGGTCAGGGTCCAGCCGCCGCCCTCCACGCTGCCCACCCAGTTCACCTCGTTCAGCCGGTCGAGGATATCCTCGATATCTTCCAGCCCCAAATCCGATTCGCGCAGCAGGCGCTGCAGGCTGAGTGTTTCACCGGCCCGATGCGCCTGGTAAATCGCCTTGAGAACGGCCAGCGCGGCGAAAAACCCCCGTCCGGCAACTTCCTCGCCACGATGCATGGAGGTGTTCCAATAAGGAAGCGCAGCGGCGATCACCGCACCGGACAGCACCACCAGCCAGGACAGATAAATCCAGATCAGGAAAAGCGGAACACTGGCGAACGCGCCGTACACCAGGGTATAGGTGGAAAAGTGAGTGACATAAAGTGCAAACACCTTCTTCATCAACTCGAAGGCAATCCCCGCCGCCATCCCGCCGACCAGGGCATGAAGCGGTAAAACAGGGCGGCTGGGGACAATCCTGTAGAGCAGCGCGAAGGCAAAGATGGTCAGCGCCACCGGCACAATCTTCAGGGTCACCATGCCGACTGCGGGTACGCCTTTCGCCAGCTCGAGAGGAAAGCTTACCAGGTAGGAAGTCAGGGACAGGCTGACCCCGATCAGCAGCGGTCCGAGCGTCAGCGCCGCCCAGTAGATCAGGAAGCGACGCAGCAGCGGGCGCTTCCGGCGCACACGCCAAATCACATCGAAGGCGTGATCGATAGTCAGCATCAACACGAACGCGGTCACTGCCAGCAACCCGATGCCCAGCGCCGTCAAGTGCGCCGCCTTCTGAGCGAATTGCTGCATGTACACCGAGATGATCTTGCCCGCCGAGATCGGCACGAAGTTGCCCAGGATGAACACCTTGAGCTGGGTCATCAGGTCAGTAAATACTGGGAAAGCGGACAATACCGTCAGCGCGATGGTGACAATCGGTACCAGTGCCAGCAGCGTGGTGTAGGTCAGGCTCGCGGCGAACTGGGCACAGCGATCTTCCTTGAAGCGTCGCCGCACCAGGAGCAGAAACGGCATAACGCGAGAAAAGTTATTGACCATGAATTACGTTATTATCCTTAAAACGACAATTAACCACGAATGACACGAATATTCATGAATAAACACGAATAGTTAGAGAAAATCATCGTGTCTCCAAACAGGTGAATCAGGTCGTCCATGCTAACCATCTGATTATTAGTGAACATTCGTGTTTAATTCGTGTAAATTCGTGGTTAAAAGCTTTCCCAGGATTATTATATTAAAAAGGAGTATCCCATGATGTATGAAATTCCGCATGGTCGCTGCCCCGCCGGGCCGGCCGAAATCGCCCCATGACGACTGCTGAAAAGACCTGGAAACAGGCGCGCAGGTTGCTGCGTGCAGAGCATACCGGCTTGCTTTCCACGCTTTCCCACAAACTCGGCGGCTACCCGTTCGGCTCGGCGGTATCCACCCTGACCGATCATGAAGCCAAGCCGTTGTTCCTGATCAGCCAACTGGCGGAACACACCCGCAATATCGAGCAGGACGAGCGCGCCAGCTTACTGGTACACGAGCAATCCGTCGACATCCAGGCCGGAGAGCGACTCACACTGGTCGGCAAAGCAATGCATGTGGAAACAACGGAGCAGCTCAAGGCGCGTTACCTGCGCTACTTCCCCGGCACTGAACCTTATTTTGCACTGGACTTCAGCTTCTACCGCATCGAGCCCGTCACTCTGCGCTACATCGGCGGCTTCGGCGTGGCGCGGTGGATTTCCCCGACGGAAATCCTGCCGCCGCCAAACTCAATGGCGCAAGATGAAGAAGCACTCCTGGCCCGCTTCAATCGCAACCAGGCCGGCGACCTGCAGTTCTTCTGCAGAGCCTACTACGGCGCAAGTGCCAGCGATGCAACCCTGGTGGGAATCGACTGCGACGGCTTCGACATTCTGGATGACGGACAGCTGTTGCGCTTCGATTTCCCTGAAACCGTCCTCAATGCCGAACAGGCCGAAGCAGCGCTCCTGCGTATGATACGAGAAAGCAGCACATGAACCGAACCGCAGCTCTCCACTATGCCAGCATCGCCAGCCTGATCGCGCTGATCATCCTGTGCCTCGCGTGGGAATTGTGGCTCGCGCCGCTACGTCCCGGCGGCTCCAGCCTGGTTTTCAAGGTGCTGCCGCTGCTGCTGCCGCTGGCCGGCATCCTGCGCGGCAAACGCTACACTTACCAGTGGGCCTCGATGCTGATCCTGCTCTATCTCACCGAAGGCGTGGTACGCGCCATGAGCGACAAAGGCCTGTCGGTGGCCTTGGCGGGAGTGGAAATCGCGCTCAGCCTGATTTTCTTCAGCAGCACGATTTTCTACGCCCGACTTAGCCGCAGGCCCTAATTCAAATCATTAACCGCAAAGGACGCAAAGTGACGCGAAGGAATGCTTGATGATCTTGATTTCCTTTGCGGACCTTCGCGTCCTTTGCGGTTAATCGCTTTTTGATTGCGAATTAGACCTGCGGATTCATCCGCTCCAGCTTTCCAGTCAGCTTGTTCAGGGCATTGAGGTAAGCCTTGGCCGAAGCGATCACGATGTCGGTATCCGCCCCCTGACCATTGACGATACGCCCACCCTTGGCTAGCCGCACCGTGACTTCGCCCTGTGCATCCGTACCGCTGGTGATGTTGTTGACCGAATAGAGCAGCAGTTCCGTGCCGCTCTTGACGATAACCTCGATCGCCTTGAACGAGGCATCCACCGGACCGCCACCATCGGCTTCCGCAGCCTTTTCCTTGCCGCCATCGCTGATGGTGACTTGGGCATGAGGCGTTTCGCCGGTTTCCGAGCAGACGCGCAGGGACACCAGCTTGAACTGTTCCTTCACCATCGCCTGTTCCTCGTCGCTGACCAGCGCATGAATATCCTCGTCGAAGATTTCATGCTTCTTGTCGGCGAGATCCTTGAAGCGGGCGAAGGCGGCGTTGAGCGCTTCTTCCGATTCCAGCTCGATACCCAGTTCAACCAGGCGACTGCGAAAGGCGTTGCGCCCGGAATGCTTGCCCAACACCATCTTGTTCGCGCTCCAGCCGACATCCTCGGCGCGCATGATTTCATAGGTTTCGCGGTGCTTGAGGACGCCGTCCTGATGGATGCCGGACTCGTGGGCGAAGGCATTGGCGCCGACGATAGCCTTGTTGGGCTGCACCGCGAAGCCAGTAATGCCAGCCACCAGGCGGCTGGCCGGCACGATCTGGGTGGTGTCGATGCCGGTATCGCAGGAAAAGACGTCCTGACGCGTACGTACCGCCATGACTATTTCTTCCAGCGCAGCGTTACCTGCCCGCTCGCCCAGGCCGTTGATCGTGCATTCCACCTGACGCGCCCCGGCCAGTACCGCGGAGAGGGAGTTCGCCACGGCCAGACCAAGATCGTTGTGGCAGTGCACCGAGAAGATCGCCTTATCGGAATTGGGAATCCGCTCGCGCAAGGTGGCGATGAGGTTGCCGAACTGCTGCGGCAGGTTGTAACCGACGGTATCAGGAATGTTCAAGGTCGTGGCGCCGGCCTCGATCACCGCTTCCAGGATGCGGCACAGGAAATCGGTCTCGGAGCGGCCGGCATCCTCGGGCGAGAACTCGACATTGTCGGTCCACTTGCGCGCCCATTTCACCGCCTTCACCGCCTGCTCGACCACCTGATCCGGGCTCATGCGCAGCTTCTTCTCCATGTGGATCGGGCTGGTGGCGATGAAGGTGTGGATACGGCCTGAGACGGCTGGCTTGATCGCCTCGCCAGCGCGCTCAATATCGCGCTCCAGGGCGCGCGCCAGACCGCACACCGTGCTGTCCTTGATGCTGCTGGCAACCGCCTTGACCGACTCGAAATCACCGTTGCTGGCGGCCGGGAAACCGGCCTCGATGACATCCACGCGCATCCGCTCGAGCTGCCGCGCGATGCGCACCTTCTCCTCTTTGGTCATGGAAGCGCCGGGGCTTTGCTCGCCGTCGCGCAAGGTGGTGTCGAATATGATTAATTTATTTTTCATGACGGGCTCCGTTGCAGAAGTCGTAATTTAACCTAGAAACCTTAGTTGGACGGGGTGGAGTGTGCGGTTTTTGGGGTGCAGGGCAAGGCGCAACGACGCGGAATGGCCGTTCCATTCCAAGGAGTTGCAACGCCGCCATGTGCCCCAAAAACCGTGCAATCCACCCCGTAGCGGATTCACAAACCGTGTGAAACGGTAAATTTATGAAGAAGTTTATTGGGATCATGCCGTTAAATATCCAGTCGAGCGGTCAACTGAGGTTTCTAGGTTCATATAACACGAAAACCGGTCGCCGCCGATTTCCGCAATTCAAAACAAGTAATGGGGGGAGGAAAGTTAGCGCCTGCGGCGCAGCAGCAGGCCGACCAGCAGGATGTTGGCCCGATATGAAACGAAGGAGACTGGGATAGCGGAGTTCATGGTTTGAAATATAAACGCTTTCATTTGTGAGCGCAAGCAGTTAGCCCTCGGCTAGCCTTTCCGCCTTCTCCGCACCAAACCCCACAGCCAGTCCGCGTAAGCAGACAGCGCATACAGCACAAAAACGCTGAACAGTACACGTGGCGGGTCGGAAGAAATCAGAATGAAGGTCAGCACGATCAACAAGATGCCCACAAAGGGCACGCTCTTGCGCAGGTTGATATCCTTGCCGCTGTAATAGCGCAGGTTGCTGACCATGGTCAATCCGGCGAACAGGGTCACCCCCCACACCAGCCAGCGGATATCGGTGCCGCGGATATGGTACTCGTTCATCACCCACACCAGCCCAGCCAGCAACGCTGCAGCAGCTGGGCTGGGCAAACCCTGGAAGAACCGCTTGTCGGCAACTTCATGCTGGGTGTTGAAGCGTGCCAACCGCAGCGCCGCGCCGGCACAATAGATAAAGGCGGCGATCCAGCCCCATTTTCCCATGTCCTTCAGCGCCCAGACGTACACGATCAAGGCGGGCGCTACGCCGAACGACACCATATCGGAAAGCGAATCGTATTCCGCCCCGAACGCGCTCTGGGTATGGGTAAGGCGAGCGACCCGGCCGTCCAGGCCGTCCATCACCATGGCGATAAAGATCGCCACCGCAGATTGCTCGAAATTCCCGTTCATAGCCTGGACGATGGCGTAGAACCCGGCGAACAGTGCCGCAGTGGTGAACATGTTAGGCAGCAGGTAGATACCGCGCCGGCGCAAGCGGCCATCCAGCAGGGGTTTGCGATTGGCGAGATTATAGTCTTCGTTCATGGCACAAATGTTTTAGCTGATCAGCCGACATTCATCGGCAGTTCGGACAGCACGGTTTCCCCGGCACGGACCTTGTCGCCGATGCTGACACGTACCTGGGCAGTCAATGGCAAGTACACGTCCACCCGCGAGCCGAAACGGATGAAACCGTAACGCTGGCCGCGCGCAAGCCACTCACCCGGCTTGGCATAGCACAGGATGCGCCGTGCAATCAGCCCGGCCACCTGGACACAGGTAATGTCGTAGCCGTAATCGGAACGCAGCCAGATGGCATTGCGTTCATTTTCCGTGGAGGCCTTGTTCAGGTCGGCATTGACGAATTTTCCGGGGTTGTACCAGATTTCCTCGATCACACCATCCACCGGACTGCGGTTGGAATGAACGTTAAACACGTTCATGAACACGCTGACCTTCTGCGCATCGCGCTTGAGGTAGGGATCCTGAACACGTTCGACGGCGACGATGCGGCCATCTGCAGGGGCGATCACCAGATTGCGCGCCGTCGGCACATTACGCCCCGGGTCACGAAAGAACTGCAGCACGAACAGGCTGATGATCCACAATGGCAGCGCCCACAGCCAGCCGGCCAGGAACGTAACCAGCAGCGAAACCGCCACGATGCCGGCCAGGAAAGGCCAGCCCTCGCGGGCAATAATAGGGTGGGGATAATTTTTCACTGGGGGAGCGATACCGATGCACATAGGAGTATGAGTAATGGGGTATGAGTAATGGGTAATGGGGGACCCCATTACCCATCACCCTTTACCCATTACTAGTTTTTGGACTGGTCGACCAGCTTGTTCTTGGCGATCCACGGCATCATGGAACGCAGTTTTTCGCCCACCACCTCGATCTGATGCTCGGCGTTCAAACGGCGACGTGCAGTCATTTCCGGATAGTTGGTCTTGCCTTCCAGGATGAAGCGCTTGGCATACTCGCCATTCTGGATGTTCTTCAGCGCTTCCTGCATGGCCCAGCGGGATTCCTCGTTGATCACCTTCGGGCCGGTGACGTATTCGCCGTACTCGGCATTGTTGGAAATGGAGTAATTCATGTTGGCGATGCCGCCCTCATACATCAGGTCGACGATCAGCTTGAGCTCGTGCAAGCATTCGAAATAGGCCATTTCCGGCGCATAGCCGGCATTGGTCAGGGTTTCGAAGCCGGCCTTGACCAGCTCGACGCAGCCGCCGCACAGCACGGCCTGCTCGCCGAACAGATCGGTCTCGGTTTCTTCACGGAAATTGGTTTCGATCACGCCACCCTTGGTGCCGCCGTTGGCTGCTGCATAGGACAGAGCAACGCTCTTGGCCTTCTTGGACACGTCCTGGTAGATAGCGATCAGGGAAGGCACGCCGCCGCCCTTGAGGTACTCGGAACGCACGGTATGACCGGGGCCCTTGGGTGCAATCATGATGATGTCGAGATCGGCACGCGGTTGGATCTGGTTGTAATGGATGTTGAAGCCGTGGGCAAAAGCCAGGGTTGCCCCCTTTTTCAGGTTGGGCTCCACGTCTTTGCTGTAGACGTCAGGCTGCTGCTCATCGGGCACCAGGATCATCACAATGTCAGCGCCCTTCACCGCATCGGCGACTTCCTTCACCGTGAAGCCGGATTTCTTGGCCTTGTCCCAGGAGACGCCGCCCTTGCGCAGGCCGACCGTCACCTTGACGCCGGAATCCTTCAGGTTGGCGGCATGGGCATGCCCCTGGGAACCGTAACCGACGATGGTGACTTTCTTGCCCTTGATGATGGAGAGATCGGCGTCCTTGTCGTAATAAACTTTCATGACTATCGTTTCCTTAAGAAATATAAATATAAATAACCGCGGAGCCAAAAGTAGGCGCATCTAGGCGACGCGGAGGCGCGGAGCCGAGAGAAAAGCAACGGTTTTCCTCAGCGCCTCCGCGGTTCAAACTAAAATTCAAACTTTCAGTATTCTATCACCACGCCCGATGCCGGATGCACCCGTACGCACCGTTTCCAGAATCGCATCCTTGTCCAGCGCTTCGAGAAAGGCATCCAGCTTGTAGCCTGCACCGGTCAGCTCGATGGTGTAGGTCTTGTCGGTGACATCCACAATGCGGCCGCGGAAGATATCCGACAGTCGTTTCATTTCCTCGCGCGACTCACCTTCGGCGCGCACTTTCACCAGCATCAATTCGCGCTCGATGTGGCCGGCTTCGGACAAATCCACCACCTTGACCACGTCGATCAACTTGTTGAGCTGCTTGGTGATCTGCTCGATCACGTCGTCAGAACCGCGAGTGACGATAGTCATGCGCGACAGGGTGGCATCCTCGGTCGGAGCGACCGTCAGCGACTCGATGTTGTAGCCGCGTGCCGAAAACAGTCCGGCGACACGGGACAGAGCGCCCGCTTCGTTTTCCATCAACAAAGAAATTATGTGTCTCATACCAGAATCATTTCACTCAACCCCTTGCCGGCGGGAATCATCGGGAAGACATTTTCCTTCTGGTCGGTAATGAAGTTCATGAACACCAGCCGATCCTTCATGTCGAACGCCTCTTTCAGCGCGCCCTCGACATCTTCCGGCTTCTCGATCTTCATACCGACATGGCCGTAACTTTCAGCCAGCTTGGCAAAATCCGGCAGCGCATCCATATAGGATTCGGCATAACGGTTGCCGTAAAAGAATTCCTGCCACTGCCTCACCATACCGAGGTAGCGGTTGTTGAGCAGAATGATCTTGAGCGGCAGGTTGAACTGCTTGCAGGTAGACAGCTCCTGAATGTTCATCTGGATGCTGCCCTCGCCGGTCACGCAGGCCACCATTGCCTCAGGGTGGGCAAACTGCACGCCCATCGCTGCCGGCAAGCCAAAGCCCATGGTGCCCAAGCCACCGGAGTTGATCCAGCGACGCGGCTGGTCGAACTTGTAATACTGCGCAGCCCACATCTGGTGCTGTCCGACGTCGGAGGTCACATAGGCATCACCGCGGGTAACCTCGTACAGCTTTTCGATCACGTACTGGGGCTTGATCAGGCTGCTATCGCGATCGTATTTCATGCAGTCTTGCGAGCGCCACAGTTCGATTTGCGTCCACCAGGTCTTGAGTGCAGTCTGGTCGGGCTTCTCCTTGCTGGCCTGAATCAATTTATTCATCTCTGCCAGCACGTCCTTGACGTTGCCGACAATGGGCACGTCCACCTTGACCCGCTTCGCGATGGAAGTGGGATCGATGTCGATGTGGATGATGCGGCGGCCATCCTGAAAGAAATGCTCCGGATTGCCGATAACACGATCGTCGAAACGGGCGCCGATGGCGATCAACACATCGCAATGCTGCATCGCCATGTTGGCTTCATAGGTACCGTGCATGCCGAGCATGCCGGTAAACAGTGGATCGGTGGCGGGGTAGCCACCCAGCCCCATCAGTGTGCTGGTAATGGGGAAACCGAGCTGACGCGTAAACTGGGTTAGCTCCTCCGCCGCATTGCTCAGCACCACGCCGCCGCCGGTATAGAGCATCGGCCTCTTTGCCTCCAGGATCATCTGCACCGCGCGCTTGATCTGCCCCGGATGACCCTTGATCACCGGGTTGTAGGAGCGCATCGTCACCTTCTTCGGATAGGTGAATTCAGTCTTGCGCTGGGTCACATCCTTGGGGATATCCACCACCACCGGTCCAGGCCGGCCAGTTGAAGCGATATAAAACGCCTTCTTGATGGTCTCGGCGAGATCCTTGACGTCCTTGACCAGGAAATTGTGTTTCACGCAGGGGCGAGTGATGCCCACCATATCCACTTCCTGGAAGGCATCCATGCCGATCGCGGCGGTCGGCACCTGACCGGAAATCACCACCAGCGGGATCGAATCCATGTAGGCGGTAGCGATACCGGTCACGGCATTAGTCGCACCCGGCCCGGAGGTCACCAGTGCCACGCCGGTCCGACCTGTGGCGCGCGCATAACCGTCCGCAGCATGCACCGCGGCCTGCTCGTGCCTGACTAGCACATGCTTGAACTTGTTCTGCTTGAAAACCTCGTCGTAAATGTTCAACACTGCACCGCCGGGGTAACCGAAAACAAATTCAGTCCCTTCTTCCGCCAGACAGCGCACAACGATCTCTGCGCCCGTCAATTCCATATACCAGCCTTAAATAATCATTCCGGGGAAACGTGAAACACTAATGGTTGCCGCCAACTTGGTCAAGTGCGGCATTTTACCAAACTTGCCCGGATGATTCATAAATTCGCATGATGATCGCGCAGGATGTTGTTTGAAAGGGAAGTTTTGCGAAGAAGCTGTGCAGTTATTCATACACCTGACAGAGCAACATTTTCATGTCAAACATTTTTAAAGGCTAGTGAGGGCGTGCGTCACTACGAAACATCCGGGCATAAAGAAGACTCTGCTTTATTTTTCTTTATTTGATAAGATACGACGAAAGAACCTTACTCGGGAACTCTCCAACTGGCCACCTTTCAGGAACTTTCCAAGTTTCTTGCCGAAGTCGAACGACGCGCTTACAAACAGGCGCTATTTGCCGTTCGCGACGAACATGGCGCTCTGGACATCGTGCAGGACTCCATGATGAAACTGACGGAAAAATACTCGGGGAAGCCCGCCGAGGAATTCCCGATGCTATTCCAGCGCATTTTGCAAAATACCATCCGCGACTATTACCGACGCCAGAAAGTGCGCTCGTTGTGGACCACCCTACTGTCGTCTTTCTCTCCGCATCAGGAAGAAGAATATGATCCTCTGGAAACTTTAGAAGTCGAGGACGACTCAAATAAGATTCATCGGCCGGAAGAAACCCTGGCTCGCTCGCAAGTCGTTAAATTGATTGAGCAGGCACTAAAAATATTGCCGGCTCGTCAACGGGAAGCGTTCCTGCTGCGTTATTGGGAGGAACTGGATGTTTCTCAAACCGCTGCCGCGATGGGTTGTTCCGAAGGCAGCGTCAAGACACATTGTTCCCGGGCCACCCACGCAGTGGCGGCCTTTTTGAAATCGAAGGGAATTGAGCCATGAACGAGCACGATCTGGCAAAAAAAATTGTCCATCACCTGGATTACGGCACGGCCCATCTGGACAGCCGTCTGCAACACCGCCTCCAAATGGCGAGGCAGCACGCCCTGGAAGCCTATGCCAAACCTCGTCACAGCTTCAGCCTGGCTTGGGCAAGGCACGGCCACAGTAGCCACCGTGGCCACTCCCCTTTCCGTGCCTGGGTGCCGCTGGCGTTGCTGGTGTTGGGGCTGATGTTCGTCACCTATTGGCAAAACACCCAAGAGATGAACGACGTGTCGGAAATCGACGCCCATCTGCTGGCCCAGGACTTGCCGATCCATGCATTCATTGATAACGGGTTCGATACATGGCTAGAAGGCTCGCCGCAGCAATAACTCTCGCCTTCTGCCTTTTGGCACAAGGCATCGCGATTGCGGCCCAGGAAGCCCGGCAACCCGCATGGACCGAGCTGACATACGAGCAGAAGCAAATCCTTGCCCCCGTTCACGGCGAATGGGACAAGATGCCGGCCATTCAGCGCAAAAGACTGCTGGGCGTGGCCAAGGGTTATCCAAAAATGAAGCCCGAGGAGCAGCAGCGCATCCAGAGGCGCCTGAAAGACTGGAGCAAGCTGACACCGGAAGAACGCACCCTGGCCCGGAAAAAATACGAGAAACTGAAGCAGTTGCCGCCGGAAAAACGTCAGGAAGTCCAAAAGAAGTGGCAGGAATACCAGCAGCTACCGGAAGAAAAAAAGGAACAGCTCCGGCGCAGCAAGGCCAAGGCCGCGGAAACCAAGCCGGCCGCCGCACCCGAACCTCCCAAAACCAATCAGGCACCTCCGGCCGTTGAGTCGGCTGCGCCGGCCGCTTCGCCCAAGGCGGAAACGTGGCCCAATCCATGGCAGTTTGATACACCGCGCCCGTGATCGCCCGCCCCCCAGAAACACCCAGCATACGGCGCCGCATCGCCAGCATGCTTTATGAAGCCTTGCTCCTTGCCGCAGTCCTGTTCATCGCCGGCTTCGTGTTTACCGCCATATTCCATTCCCCGCTGCCGCCCACTCTCCGCTACGTTTTCCAGCTTTACCTGCTGCTGGTAACGGCGACCTATTTCATCTGGTACTGGCTGCACGGCGGGCAGACTCTGCCCATGAAAACCTGGCACCTGCGGATAGTGCGCACTGATGGCCAACCCCTTCGCCTGAAACAGGCATGCCTGCGTTTCCTCCTCGCCTTAATCGGCGTGGGGTTGGGCTTCGGCATCCTGTGGGCGCTGCTCGACCGCGAACGCCTGTTCTGGCACGATCGCATGGCGGGAACTAAAGTGGTGATGAGTAATGGGCGATGAGTAATGGATTGCCTCACCCTTCACCCATCACCGCCTCTCCACCCGCCACATCATCACTATCGCCGCGCCAAGGAATGCCAGCGTCGGAAACAGGGCACTGAACAGGGGCGGCCAGTCGTTCAATAGCCCGAGATGAGCGAATAGCCGGTTCAGCAAATGAAAACCCAATCCCAGCATGATGCCGGCAAAGATTTTCGCGCTTACCCCGCCTGAACGTCCCTGGTAATAAGCAAACGGCAATGCCAGCATGATCATCACCAAGGCCGCAAAAGGGTAGACCAGCTTCGACCACAGCGCGATTTCGTAGCGCGTGGTTTTCTGTTTGTTTTCACTCAGGTGCTGGACATAAAAATACAGGTTCCAGGCCGACATCTGCTCCGGCACCACCAGCAGCACATTCAGGATGTCAGGGGTCAGTACCGAATGCCAATAGGCCTCGGGAAGCGTGCTGACTATCGTCCTGCCCGGCTCGAACCGGGTCTGCGCCACACCAGTCAGACGCCAGCGGTTCTCGGCCACGTGCTCGCCACGCTGGGCATAGCTAATGGAGCGCAAACGGAAGTCGGGGTCGAACTCATAGATTTTTACCCCCTTCATGGAGGCATCCGGCAACACTTCCTCGACATTGACGAAGCTCCCCGCATCTTTCACCCACAGCCCGGAACGAAATTCCTGCGCCACGACCGAACTGGTCGCCTTCAGACGTAACTCTTGGGCCGCTCGCCCGCTAAGCGGCGCGATAAATTCCCCGAAAATAAAGGTCAGCACCACGAACAGCAATCCGGCTTTCGCCAGCGACAAGGCGATGCGCGGCGCGGACAACCCCGACACGCGCATCACGGTAAGCTCGGAATGGGCTGTCAACTGCGCCAGGGCGAACAGGGAGCCGATCAAGGCCGCAATCGGGAACAGTTCGTAAACATGGCCGGGCAGGGAAAGCAGCACATAGCCAAAGATTTTCACCAGCCGGTAATCGCCCTTGCCCAGGTCGCCCAACTCGTGAATCAGGTCGAAAAAAGCAAACAACATGAGCAGCGCGGCAAACACCAGCACCGTGGCCGAATAAATTTCACGCGCCAGATAGCGGCTGAGGATTCTCATTTACCTTCACCACTGAGCCGATGAATCAATCTCTTCAGCCAGGTCATCCAGAATGGGGCCAGTACAAGCCGGCGGTAAAACAGCAACAACAGCACCAGCAGCATCACCCCATGCACCAGCCACAGCCCGATATACGGAGACAATTTGCCCTGCGCCACCCAAGCCTGGGTAATGCTGAGGAAATTGCTGTAAATCATGTAGAGCAGCAACGCCAGGATTAAATTAAGTGAGCGCCCTGCACGCGGATTGACGAAACTCAGCGGGATCGCCAGCAAAGCCAGAATAAAGGCACTGAGCGGCAAGCCCAGCCGCCACAGCAGCTCCCCCATATTGGCCGCTGAGCGGTCGCTCAGCAACATCAACGTGGACAGGGATTTCTGCGTCGGCAGGGTCAGGCTCGCCTCAAAGGCATGCATCCGGATGGAATAGCGTTCGAAGGCCATGACCTTGTAATCCGGCGTGCCGCCTACCCCCTCATAGCGCCTGCCGTTGAGCAGCACCAGGAATCGGTCGCCATTTTCAGATACCGTCTGGTAGCCATGCTGAGCGACCAGAATGCCCAATTTCTGATGCTGGACAGAGCGCATGAAAATGTTGCTTACCGTGTTCTTCTCGCCAGCGAAGCTTTCCACGAAATACACCCGCTCGGCAAATTTGGATTCCTTGAACACGCCCGGCGCCACCGAGTATACGTCGTCGCGGCTGTCCAGTTGCTGCCGGAACTCATCGCTTTTTCTCAACGCCCAAGGTGAAACCACCAGGCTTAAAAACGCGATGGCGAATACCGCTGGCGCGGCGAAGGCAATTACCGGACGCACCCATGCCGCGACGCTCAAGCCGGCGGTGAACCAGACCACCATTTCGCTATCGCGATAGCAGCGGGTCAATGTCATCAAAACAGCAATAAACACCGTCAAGGACAGCAAAACCGGCAAATAATTAACAATACTGAAGCCGAGGAAGGCCGCCACCGCCTCGTTAGCCACGGCGCCACCGGCCGCCTGCCCTAGATAGCGGATCAGCATCGTGGTCAGGGTAATCATCAGCAGCACCGAAAAAACCAGCAATGCATTGCTGGCCATCTCGCGCAGCAGAGCGCGGCGGAAAATCATCGTTCGAGGTTTTCTTTGACTTTTAGACTACAGTCTGCGGATAATTGCCGATTATTAAACATGAATAAACCTAGAAAAGATTTTAACCACGAATTCACACGAATGAAACACGAATATTCACGAATAATCAGTAGATTAGCCTAGCTTAGCTGATTCAACTGTTTGGTTACACGATGTTTGTCTCTAACCATTCGTGTTTATTCGTGAACATTCGTGTCGCCTGGAGGCGCCTACTTTTGGCATTCGTGGTTAATCGCCGTTTTAAGGATAAAGCCTGATACACAGGCAGGCATCAAGAAGGAGCAAAAAGTGGAATTTAGCATAAAAAGCGGCAGCCCGGAAAAACAGCGCACCGCCTGCGTCGTGGTCGGCGTATTCGAGCCACGCAAGCTTGCACTGGCCGGCGAGATGATCGACCAGATTTCCAACCATTACCTGAGCGACATTATCCGCCGCGGCGACATGGAAGGAAAGTCCGGCACTACACTTATGCTGCACAACGTCCCCAACACTCTGTGCGACCGGGTATTGCTGGTCGGTCTGGGCAAGGAACGTGAGTTCAAAGACAAGGAATATCGCGATGCGGTCCGCGCAGCCATCAAAACCCTGAATGAGTCCGGGTCACTTGAAGCCTCGGTTTTCCTCACCGAACTCCCGGTCAAGCGCCGCGACACCGCGTGGAAAGTCGAGCAGGCCGTATTGATGGCAATGGAAGGGCTTTACCGCTTCGACCGCCTGAAAAGCAAGCAGGAAGAGATGCGCCGCCCGTTGCGCCGTATCGTCCTGAACGTGCCGCGCCGCACCGAACTCGCTATCGGTGAAGAAGCGGCCAAACAAGGCCAGGCGATCGCCGATGGCATGAACATGGCCAAGGACCTCGGCAACCTGCCAGGCAACATCTGCACCCCCGCCTATCTGGCCCAGCAGGCGCAGGAACTGGCAAAAACCTACAAGCTCAAGATTGAAGTGCTGGAGCAGAACGACATGGAAGCCCTGAAAATGGGTTCACTGCTTTCCGTAGCACGCGGTAGCCGCCAACCGCCCAAGCTGATTGTTTTGCACTACCAGGGCAATAAAAAACAAAAGCCGGTGGTCCTGATCGGCAAGGGCGTCACCTTCGATGCCGGCGGCATCTCCCTCAAACCCGCCGCCGAAATGGATGAAATGAAGTACGACATGAGCGGCGCGGCCAGCGTGCTCGGTACGTTCAAGGCGGTGGCCCAACTCAAGCTGCCGATCAATCTGGTGGGCATCATACCGGCCACAGAGAACCTGCCAGACGGTGATGCCAACAAGCCTGGCGACATCGTCACCAGCATGTCAGGACAGACCATCGAAGTGCTAAATACCGATGCAGAAGGCCGCTTGATCCTGTGCGACGCGCTCACCTACGCAGAACGCTTCGAGCCGGAGGCGGTAGTAGATATCGCCACCCTCACCGGCGCCTGCCTCATCGCCCTGGGTAACCATGCCTCAGGGCTGTTCAGCAGCCATGACGCCCTTGCCCGCGAACTGCTGCATGCCGGCGAGTACGCGGTCGACCGCGCCTGGCACATGCCGCTGTGGGATGATTACCAGGAGCAGCTGAAGAGCAACTTCGCCGACATGGCCAATATCGGCGGCCGCCCTGGCGGCGCCATCACTGCCGCCTGCTTTTTGTCGCGCTTCACCAAGAAATACGACTGGGCGCACCTGGACATTGCCGGTACTGCCTGGAAATCCGGCAAGGACAAAGGCTCAACCGGGCGACCAGTGGCACTGCTGGTGCATTTTTTGATTAATAAATGTAAGGTGAATTGAGTAACCACCCCTCATCCCAACCTTCTCCCCTCCGGGGAGAATGGGCGATGGTGAAGGGCGCTTTCTCAACGTATATTCCCTCCCCCTTTTAGGGGGAGGGCTAGGGTGGGGGTGGGAAGTTTCGCGTGAGAATCAGCATCTGAACCCCCATCCTAACCTTCCCCCTAAAAGGGGGAAGGTACAATGGTAAAAGGCACTTGTTTTGATATGACCCAAATCGACTTCTACACTCACGCCGCCGACAAATACCACACCGCTTGCGTGCTCTGCGCCAAGGCCGTGGAGCGCGGGTTGCGGGTCATGGTCTATACTCCCGACGCCGCAACCACGGAAAAAATGGACAAGCTGCTGTGGAGCACGCCCGCCGTCGGCTTCATCCCCCATTGCCGCGCCTCGGATAGCCTTGCCCCGGTCACCCCGGTCATCGTTGACCATAATGCCGACATGCTGGCACACGACGACATCCTGCTCAATCTTCATACCGAGCAGCCCCTGTTCTTCAGCCGCTTCCACCGGCTGATCGAGATCGTCAGCACGGAAGAAAATGACCGCACTGCAGCGCGCGAGCGCTTCCGCTTCTATCGGGACCGCGGCTACGAAATTCATTCCCATGACATTGGAAACAAGGCCAGATAAATGGATCCCGCCAACGGCGAGCCCGACGTACTCGGAAAAATAGATGCCCTGCTCACCCGCCATCGCACCGGTGCGCCCACGCAGCAAGATCTCGCGTCGGCTGAGGCACAAGCTGCCCGGGCGGCGATTCCCGTCCTGACAGAAATCATCACCGAAGACAGCACCATCCCGGTTCTAACTGAAGCCGTACCCGCTACGGAGGCAAACGAAGCCACAACAGCCGGTAACGGGAAGCCTCCGCTCCACATCGAGGTCGCGGCAAGCGAGCCAGCCAGCACAGGCGACCCAATCGCGGACATCTCTCGTGACCAAGAAGCCCTGCGCCAAATCGAGGAATCCATGGTGCAGGAACTGGAAAATCGCATTGCGATGGAATTCACCGCCACCCTGGCCCGCGCCCTGATCGAGTTGCTCGACCATTCACGCGAACATATCCGGCATGCCGTGCGCGAAGCACTCAAACAACGGCTCGGCACCCCACCCCACGGCGCACAAGAAGACCCAGACCAGGCCTGACCGCCGGTCCGCCTCGACCGGGAAAACAGGTATAATTGCCGCCTTTCCCGTTACTCCAAGAAATTCCAAACCATGGAACTCGCCAAAAGTTTTGAACCCGCTGCCATCGAGGCGCACTGGTACCCGCTGTGGGAATCCCGCGGCTATTTCAAGCCTGCCCAGAGCAACGTCGAAGGGGCCGCCACCAAGGTCGACAAGTCCGGCAAGCCCGCCTACTGCATCATGCTGCCGCCGCCCAACGTCACCGGCACCCTGCACATGGGCCACGCCTTCCAGGACACCCTGATGGACACCTTGGTGCGCTACCATCGGATGAAGGGCGAGAACACCCTGTGGCAGCCGGGCACCGACCACGCCGGCATCGCCACCCAGATCGTGGTGGAGCGACAACTGGATGCACAGGGCGTATCGCGCCACGATCTCGGCCGCGAGGAATTCCTCAAGCGGGTGTGGGCCTGGAAGGAAGAATCCGGCTCCACCATCACCCGCCAGATGCGCCGCCTCGGCGCATCCTGCGACTGGTCGCGCGAGCGCTTCACCATGGACGAAGGCTTGTCGAAGGCGGTGACCGAGGTCTTCGTCACACTCCATAACCAGGGCCTGATCTACCGCGGCAAACGCCTGGTCAACTGGGATCCGGTGCTGCTGACCGCGGTTTCCGACCTGGAAGTGGTTGCTGAAGAAGAAGACGGCTTCATGTGGCATATCCGCTACCCGGTCGAGGGCAGCAGCGAAGCGCTGGTCGTCGCCACCACCCGCCCCGAAACCCTGCTCGGCGATATGGCCGTGGCGGTGCATCCGGACGACGAACGCTACAGGCACCTGGTCGGCAAGCATGTGCGTCTGCCGCTGTGCGAAAGAACCATCCCGATCATCGCCGACGACTATGTCGACCCGGCATTCGGCACCGGCTGCGTCAAGATCACCCCGGCACACGACTTCAACGACTACCAGGTGGGCCTGCGCCACCATCTGGAGCCGCTCAACATCCTCACCCTCGACGCCAAAATCAACGATCTGGCGCCCGCCGAATATCAGGGGCTGGACCGCTACGAGGCGCGCAAGAAGATCATCGCCGACCTAGAAGCCCAGGGGCTGCTGGTTGAAACCAAGCCACACAAGCTGATGGTGCCGCGCGGCGACCGCACTCATGCCATCATCGAACCTCTGCTCACCGACCAGTGGTATGTGGCGATGGAGGGCCTCGCCCAGCGCGGCCTGGAAGTGGTCGCCAACGGGGAAGTGAAATTTGTGCCGGAAAACTGGGCCCACGTCTACAACCAGTGGCTGGAGAACATCCAGGACTGGTGCATCTCCCGCCAACTGTGGTGGGGCCACCGCATCCCGGCCTGGTACGACGAGGATGGCAATATCCATGTCGCGCGCAATCTGGAAGAGGCGCAGAAACAGGCCGGCCCGGACAAGCCGCTCCGCCAGGACGAAGACGTGCTCGACACCTGGTTCTCCTCCGCACTGTGGCCGTTCTCCACCCTGGGCTGGCCGGACAAGACGCCAGAGCTTGCAACGTTCCTGCCCTCCAGCGTGCTGGTGACCGGCTTCGACATCATCTTCTTCTGGGTCGCCCGGATGGTCATGATGTCCGAGCACTTCACCGGCCAGGTGCCGTTCAGGGAAGTCTACGTGCACGGGCTGGTGCGCGACATCCACGGCAACAAGATGAGCAAGTCCAAGGGCAACGTGATCGACCCGATCGACCTGATCGACGGCATCGCCCTGGAAGCGCTGGTCGCCAAGCGCCAGACCGGCCTGATGAACCCGAAGCAGGCGGAATCCATCGCCAAGCAGACGCGCAAGGACTACCCGGACGGCTTCCCCGCCTTCGGCACCGATGCGATCCGCTTCACCTTCGCCAGCCTCGCCAGCCATGGCCGCGATATCAAGTTCGACCTGCAGCGCTGCGATGGCTACCGCAACTTCTGCAACAAGCTGTGGAACGCCACCCGCTTCGTGCTGATGAACACCGAAGGCAAGGACTGCGGCCAGGACGAGTCGCTGCCCCTGGAATTCTCGGACGTGGACAAATGGATCATCAGCCGCCTGCAACAGGCCGAGAAGGAAGTGGCCGAGGCTTTCGACTCCTACCGCTTCGACATGGCTTCGCGGGCCATCTACGAATTCGTCTGGGACGAATACTGCGACTGGTACGTGGAGCTCGCCAAGGTGCAGATCGCCAGCGGCAACGATGCCCAGCAGCGCGCCACGCGCCGCACCCTGGTGCGAGTGCTGGAAGCCACGCTGCGACTCGCCCATCCGATCATCCCCTTCATCACCGAAGAGCTGTGGCAGAAAGTCGCCCCGCTGGCGGGTAAAAATGGCGAGAGCGTCATGCTGCAGCCCTACCCTGACGCTGACCTGAGCCGGGTCGATGCAGCTGCCGCCGGACGAGTCGCGCTACTCAAGGAAATCATCAACGCCTGTCGCACGCTACGCGGCGAGATGAACCTCTCCCCAGCACTCAAGGTTCCGCTAATCGCACTGGGCGACATCGCCACCCTGGGCCCCTACATTCAGGCGCTGGCGAAAATTTCCGAAGTGGCTATCGTACAGGGTGAATTGCCGGTAGCTGATGCACCCGTGGCAGTGGTCGGCGACATCCGCCTGATGCTCAAGATCGAAGTGGACAAGGAAGCCGAGCAGGCACGACTGGCCAAGGAAATTGCCCGGCTTGAAGGGGAAATCACCAAGGCACAGGCCAAGCTCGGCAACGAGAGCTTCGTCGCACGGGCTCCTGTAACTGTGGTTGCACAGGAAAAAGAACGGCTGGAGAACTTCGGCGCTACGCTGGAAAAACTTAAGGCACAGCTTGCCAAACTCGGGTAATAATGAGTAGTTTTGATGGGGCAAAGCGGAATTCGGGATAGCGATTAAACCTAAAAAAGCCGTTCACTACAGAGACACAGAGGCACAGAGAAAAACAAGAGATGGGAGCAACTAAGCGTTTTCCCGCAGGGTGATCAAGCGCCTGTCTTTTCCTTTGAATTATCTCTGGTCCTCTGTGTCTCTGTGGTTCAATAACTGCGTGCCGGACTCACAAAGAAAAACCCCGCCGAAGCGGGGCCAATTCTTCTTATTACGCCGTTTCCGGCTTATTGTTGCTGTTATTCCTTGCCGCCTGCCGCCGCCACCATGGCCTTGCGGATCGCTTCAGGCGACTCCATGATCTTCATGAAGCTGTTTGCCCCGGACATTTTCAGGTCGGGGAAATCGAGTGCGATGCGGAAGCGGCCATACAGCGCAATCACCTGGTTGCCGGTAACCAGCATTTCATGGGGCAGATGCGCGGAGGCCTTGAGGTCGCCGAAATCAACGATGCTCATGATGTACTTGTCGTCCATGTATTTGTCGCCGCCCTTCATGGCCACGCCGAACACGGATTCCTTCTTGCCCGGAACGTCAACGCGGTAGACCTTGGTGCAACCGCCCTTGCCCGCCGCCAGATTGGCCTCGACCGCCTTCACGGCCTCTTCATGGCTGCCGTACTCAGCCAGGATCACCGGTTCGTCGAAATATTCCATGCCGAACATATAGTGGTACTTGCGCAGCTTGGAAGCGCTCAGACCCTTGGCGCCGAACTCCTCCACCTTGCCCAGGGCGGCCTTCAACTTCTCCGAAGTCTGCGGCAGATCGCCCGCCATACGGTAACCGTTGGCCATGTAGGTCGGGTTGGTATAGGAAACCTGCACCTCGTCATGAACCTTGGTCACCGAAACGCGCTGAGCCGCGCCAAAACCGCCGTTCTCGGATTTTGCCGCGGTGGTTTTCATTTCATCGTTGGTGACCACGATGATCGTGGTTTCAGGATAGGGCGAGTAGCTGCCGGCGATGGTGAAGCCGTTCGCCTGCAATGCAGTCTTGGCTGCCGCCGCCTTGTCCGCCACCGTGCCCGCGCCCTTGGATGCCAAAACGAAAGGCTTGAGATCGTCCGCCAGCGCGGCGCCCATGCTCAAACCCAAGGCCAGGGTTGCGAGAACAAGCTTCTTCAGAACTCCATTCATGTTGCCTCCATAAATCAATTTTCTGGTTTTAAATAAAAAGGGCTGGAAGTGATTTCTCACCTCCAGCCCTTTTTAGCTTACTTCACGAAAGTCCTCTAGCCAACAGCCTGAATTAGAACTTCATGCCGTAAGCGATACCCAGAGAGTTTTGGTACATCTTGATGGTTTCGGTACCACCAACAGGGAAGTTAGGATTTGTGGGGCCGGAAACAGACTTCTCTTGAGCATGCATATAGGCAACCGTTACTTCAGAATCCTTGGTTACGCCATAGGTCGCGCCCAAGGTGTAGTGATCCGTCACTACACCGGGAGCGATAATGTTGAAGGTCTGCTCACCGGATTTGACCGGGTTGTCACCATGATTGATACCGGCGCGCAAAGTCAGTGCGTCGTTGTACTTATACTCGACACCCAATTTCACGACATCAACATCAGACCATCCGAACCCCAAACCAGCATTACCACCCATGCACCTGGCATCACCCACATTTGTTCCGGAACCAAATGGCGCTGGTGCGCAAGGCGCTGTACCTGGCGTCCCAATAACGGAAACTCCGGAGTTGGCAACCGATTTGACACCAGAGTAATCAATATGTTGATAATCCAGTGCGATGGTTATGTCCGGAGTAGCCTTGAATGCCACGCCCAGATTCCAGTTCATCGGAATATCGAAATCGCCTTGTTCTGCAAACAAGCCCTCATAGCGCTTGAAATTGCTCATGTCAATTTTCGGTGAATAGGTTGCGCCCAAGGTCACGGTATCCGTTACCTTGCCCTGCCAGCCGAGCCTGACTCCCCAACCGGTGGAAGAGTCATGTCCTTTGTTCGAGAGCCTTGTTGCATCCGAAGAAAGTCCCCCGAAGGCGTCAAGCCCGTCAGCGCTGAAACGCTGATAGACAAACAAGGGGGATACGCCGATAGAGTTACTGGCATTCACTTTATAGGCAAAAGTAGGCGCAACAATTAATTGCTCCAGATTCATGCCAAGCTTGCCAGAACCGCACAGCAAGTTTTGCGTTTTAGCCGCAACACCACCAGGAAAGCCACAATTCTGTGTTGATAACTGTGCACCTTGATAATCGGTATTCATGCCGCCATTGCCGTAAACCGAAATGCCCAGCGACATTTTTTCGCCCAGCATCATGTTGTAACCAAACTCTGGCACAAGAAAATCATTACTTGAACTCTCATAATCGCCATTGTTCGCGTTCCCTAGGGAAGCAGTCCGATTTGCACTGCGCTTCGGGCTGAACCAGTCAATACCGACATCCAGACGGTCGCCGACAAACGCCATGCTGGCCGGGTTGTTCGCGCCGCCCATGGCATCCTTGGCCATCGCAGTTGCGGCGCCGCCCATCCCCTTGGCAGTCATGCCGTAGCCGTGAGAAAAATAACCGTTGGTTGCAGAAGCAATCCCTGGCATCGCCAGACCCGCAACAGCCAGAACTCCTACCAGTGCTTTTAATTTCATTTTGTATGCCCTCCGTTAATCGATTGGTAAATTCTTATGCCCGGCCAGGATGGATTCTTTGATCTGGATTGATAACCCAATCCAGATCTATCGCTAACCATGATCGGAATATGTCACAAACCGTTACATGTCTCAAATACTTTTTGGTATTTCAGCATATTAGCCCCTCCTAATGGTCTATTTATCCCATTAAAACAATCTATTAAATGAAAATTTTTGTTGCTTTTTCGCAACAACCCGGTTTATTCCTGAAATGGTTTTACCCTTTCACCCTTCATCTGAAGTTGAACGATTTCAATATCTTCCGGATTCAACTTAAACGGATATGACAAAATGTCAGTTGGATTGCTGTCGCCATAGGGTCGGTTGCAGGCCGAAACATCGGCAGATTCATTTCCGGGGCAGCCGGAGGTACGGAACGGGGTGCCTGCATTGATGATCTGCTCCACTTCGCTTTCGGCGATGCCGAAATCAACCACCCTCCCCGACGCATCGAATTCCATGTAACGAAAATTACCGCCGGCATAGTCAATAATGTAGCGGGCAAGCTGCACGCGCCGCCATTGTGCTTTACCGCAGGCCGGCCAATCCTCCATCAAGGAACCTTTTTCGGGGAAGAAGGCAAATAAATGGCTATGGCCACCCATGCCGTTGATGCGTTGCACGACTTCGAGCAGTTCGCGCTCCGTTTCCCCCATGCCGCAAATCAGGTGTGCCCCGAATTTTTCCGGACCGAAGATTTCCGCCGCCCAGCCTATCGCCTGCCAGTATTTCTCCCAGCGGTGCGGGCTATCCACGGCCTTGCCTCGAGTACGCTCGAAGATTTCCGGCGTTACGGCGTCCAGCGCCACGGTGAAGATATCTGCGCCAGCCTGCTTGAGGCGCACCAGATCGTCGCGTTCCATGGTGGTGGGATTGGAGAGGATGGAAACCGGGATATCGGGCAGAGCAGCAACCCACAACTCCAGCAGCGCGAGCGTATCGCGGTTCGAGTCGGGGTGGCTGATCATGGAAATGCACATGCGCTGGAACCGTCCCTTATCCCCGCCTGCCTGGACGCGTGCCATCACCTCCCGGTAGCGCAGCGCCGGCCAATCCACGCGGATGAAGTTGCGGTCGACATAATCGCGCGTCTCTTCGCGATGCCGCGCCAGACCGCAATAGGCGCAATTGGCGCGGCAGCCCTCGGGATAGGTCAACAGCAGGTTGAGGCAATGGGTGCAGTCGGTGCGATACATGCGGCCCGGCACCACGCCGAGCGTGATGGCGGCTGCCGTGCTCATCTGGACGTACTCGGGTGAGCGCATTGCGGGCGTCATGTCATTATCCTGAGCCAGCCAAGCTGGAGCCAAAAAAGATTTACCGCAGAGGCGCGGAGGCGCAGAGAAAGGCATTGCTTTCCTGGCTTCCCCTTACGTTGATCTTTTCTGCGTCTCTGCGCCTCTGCGGTGAACAGCTTTTTCAAAATTGACCCTCATCAAAATATTCCGGAAAAGCGACCCAGCCACGCCGGTGAATCCTGTCCGCATCTGCCGCAGGAGTGCGCCAATTCTGTCCGATCCAGGCCCGGCGTGCCACTGCCCGCTCCAGGCAGGCGCCGAACTGGTCGCGAATATCATTTTCAAAATCCATCAATGAATTTTTTTCACACCCGATCAACCAGGCTGCAGCAGCCTGCCCGGCACGCTCGCCGGACGCCACGGCGGCGGCGATGCCCGCACCGGTAATGGGATGCGTCAGTCCGGCCGCATCGCCAACGAGCAGCACGTTTCCCACCACCAGATTCCGGCGCAGGCCGCTCACCGGGATTGCCCCGCCTGTGCGGCGCAGGATGGCCTCTCTCACCCTGCCCTCGACAACAAGCTTGCGGTGAAGCGCATCCAGCAAGGCTTTAGGATCACTGCCATAACGCTTGTCCACGCCGAGACCGAGGTTGGCCACCCTGCCCTTGGGAAACAGCCAGGCATAGCCACCGGGGTAGTCGGGCGACAACCAGATTTCAGTCTCCTCGCTGGCCTCAAGCAACGGCACGGTATATTGCCGGGTATGCACCGTTTCTTGCTGCGGCAAGCCGAGCGACCTCGCCACGAAGGAATACGGCCCGTCGGCGGCGACCAGTAGCCGGTAATCAAAGCCTATCTCGCCCTGCGACGTAACGGCGATAGCCGACGAACCCGCACTATCCAGCCCGACCAGGCGGCTGTTCAGGTACAGTTTGGCGCCGCTTTGCTTAGCCTGCCGCGCCAAGGCCTGATCGAATGCGGCGCGGTCTATCATCAGGCCGGTAGAATCGCTTTTTTCCATCCTCCCCGAGGGCAGGTAGCTGACCATGCCCTGAATGCGCTGCTGCAGCACGCCCTCGGGCACAGCGTAACGAGCCAGCGGTAAGGGAATGAATTCGGCACACTGCACCGGCACTCCGATTTCCTTCCGTCGCTCCACCGCGGCCACGCGCAATCCGGCCTGCGCTGCAGCCAGTGCCGCCGCGCCGCCAGCCGGCCCGAGGCCGACCACCAGCACATCCACTTTTTGCCGACCATCCATCACGCCGCCGCTTGCCGGATCACCGCTGCAAAATCTTCCGGCGTCAGCATCAGCAGGTCGGCCTGCTGCTGCGCGAAAAACGACCTGATAAGTTCTTCGACCCCATCCAACGGAACGTTGCGCAGCGCCGCTTCCAGATCGGCCACCGCGCGCTTCGGGCTGACGAAGAAATCGCCGCTGAACCACACTTGCCTGATGCGACCGGCGCGCGCATCGAACGCCAGGCACACCCGCAGCAGGCCGCCGGGAAATTTGCGCGATGCCTGCAGGATCGACATATCCGCTGCCGAACGGTCGATCAGGTTGACCCAGTCCGGATGATCGATCTCGGCCAGCGCATCTTGATAGCGCGCCAACTCTACCGCAGCCAGATTGCCAGGGGCGAAGGAAACGCCGAATTCCTTGGCGAATGCCCCGGTCAGTGCCGCCTTGACCGTCTCAAGGTCGGGCACTTGGCCGAGCAGATCGGCCAAATTCGTCACCCGCTCCCGCGCCGAAGAAATTACCTTGTCAGAAAGCTTTTCGGCCGTGATACGCAGCACGCGCAGCATTTTTTCCACGTCGAACCGTAGCAGCAGCGTGCCCTGGTACATCAGGGCATTGCCCTCGAACGCGCCGCCGGTTCCGGAAATCTTTTTTCCCTCCACCTCGATGTCGTTGCGCGGCCGGTATCTCGCCTCGACGCCCAGGGCAGAAATTCCCCGCGCCGCCGCTTCGCAGATGCGGCGAGCAATCTGCGCCATGTCGGCGCAGCCGAGAGTATCTTTGGTAAGGTAGAGTTCCCAGCCGATCTGGGTTTCGTCGAAGTAGATCGCCCCGCCACCGGTGATGCGACGCTGCACGGCGATATTGTTGGCACGGCAGTAATCGAGATCGAGCTCCTGCTCCGCGCTCTGGTGATAGCCGAGCAGCGCGCTTGGCCGGAAGCGCAGGAAACGCAGGGTATTGGGGATTTCACTGGCCTGACGCGCTTCAAGCAGGGCGCGGTTGAGGGCGATATTCTCTGCCGCCGGCCTCAGGCCGGTATCGATGACGCGCCAGGTTTTGCCCATAGTCCGCTTTCTGTCACCATCTCGCCACCCACTGCCATCGAGCAGCAGGCCGAGGCAATACGCGCCTTCCGGCCGAGCCGCGCCGCCAGTTCGACCATGCCGTCGGCAGGATGCGCGATACCGTTCAAGCCGGCCATCAGCGCATAGGCATCGATCTCGGCCTTGGCCTGACCTGCCGGACGTGCACAGCCGAGCAGCAACGGGATATCCGGCAAGGCCTGCCGCGCGTCGAGAAAAAAACGGCCGACTTCAAGACTGTCAGGCACGCCGAACGGCTTGTGGACAAGTGCGTAGAATGGCATCACCACCACCAGCACTACCGCTGACGGTTTGTGGCGGCGCAGCATTTCCAGCGCGACCCGTTCGCCAAGAAAGCGGCCGTAATGCAGCCCCAACACGATGTGCGGCACCACCTTGAGGCGCGTCGCCACCAGATTTTCCAGCGATCGCTCGAAGTCGTCCACGCTGCGCTTCAGATGGTAGACCTGGGTGATGGTCTCCTGCGCGCCGATCACGTCCATCATGGCGGCATCGATGCCGCTGTCTTCCATCCGTTGCGCCATATCCCTGTCCACCAGCGCAGTATGCAGGGCGATCCTGAATTCCGGAAATGCATCTTTGATGCGACGGATAGTAGAATAGTAGGGATCGTACTCGACTTCGTTGCGGTGGTTGGAACCCCCGGTCAGCAGCATGCCGCGAGCGCCGTGCTCGATCTGCTGATTGGCTACGCACCACAATTCTTCCGGGGTGCGGGCCGGAATCATGCTGGCGAGAATCCTGCCCTTGCAATGGTCGCACTGCAATTTGCAATCCGGCCCGGTAATGGAAACCGCCGGCCAGGCGCTCTTGCTGCAGGAGGCGATTTCGGATGTGGCGTAGGATTTGAAGCTTGGGGTGTAGAAGTCGATGGCGTCCATCGTACCGGCGGCGCGCTGCATTTCCCCGACCAGGGCGGCATCCAGTGAAATACCTTCCAGTGGCTCGATCTTTGCCGCAATGTTCAGCCAACTGCCGCTGCCGTTAAACATGACGCGCTCCATAATGCAGCTCAACAAAACATTTAACCGCGAAGGACGCCAAAGTACGCAAAGGAAAAACAAGTTTCATGGGTTACCTCGCGTTCCTTTGCGCCCCTTGCGGTAAAGAAATGCAGTCGACAGGCAACAATTATGCGCAGCCCGGGAAACCTTCCGTCTGCATCTTGGCCTCGAACGCCTCAGCCGCAGCCTGCCCGCTCAGCAACAAGCCCGACTCCCCGACCCAGTCGGAAGGTTTCATCCTGACCAGCCAACCGGCTCCGTAGGGGTCGGTGTTGATCGTGCTGGGCACAGCGATTACCGCCTCGTTGACGGCAATAATTTCGCCACTGACGGGTGCCTTGACCGGGCCGACCCATTTACCCGACTCAACGGTGCCGGTGGACTTGTTCTGGTCGACCGCTCGACCCACTTTTTTAGCCGTCCAGGCCACGATCTCACCCGACAGTGCGCAACCGTAGGGGGTCATGCCGATGACAACGGTGCCGTCAGACTCGCGCCGAGCCCACACGTTATCGTCCACGTTGTAATACAGGTCATCGGGAAAATTACAGCCGCGTACTAACGCCATGTTTCATCTCACACTTTAAAAAGCAAAAAAGGGCAGGCGATATCGCCTGCCCTTTTTTGTCTACCTCAGCTCAACCTGCTGCCATACATCAAATGTACAGGCAGATATCCGATTCCCCGGCAAACTCGAAGAACGACGCAGCGCCCACGTAATCGAGCCCGTCAATGAAATCGCTGTGCTCGAAGCCGAACAGTTCCACGGTCATCTGGCAGGCGAGGAACTTCACCTCAGCCTCCTGGCACAACTCGCGCAGTTCGGAAATGGTCGCAACGCCGTTGTTGGCAATGGTTTGCTTCATCAGTGCGGTTGCCAGCGACTCGAAACCGGGAATATTCGCCTGGATAATATTGGGAATATTCCAGTTGATCCCCCTGAACCACTTCGGACCGAACGGCATCTTCATCGGCATGCCGGGATTCCCCAGCGGACTGACCTTGAGGCAGCCCGTATCCTTGCGCACCAATTGCAAACCATAAAAAGTAAAGAATATTTGCACGTCATAACCCAGCGCCGCGGCGGTCGAAGCCAGAATGTAAGGGGGATAAGCCCAGTCCAGCGTGCCCTTGGTCGCGATGATTGCAAGCTTCTTCGCCATTTTCGTTGCCTCCGAATTGTAGATAGTTATTATTTGTTCAAACTATTCTTAAATTATTTCTTCTTGAGAAAGAACTGGTATTTGCCGCCTACTTCGGCAGAAGACAGCAACTCGTTGCCGGTCTGCTTGGCGAAGGCCTGCATATCCTTGACGGAACCCGGGTCGGTGGCAACCACTTTAAGCACCTGACCGGCAGTCAATTCGGCGAGAGCCTTCTTGGTACGCAGGATAGGCAGGGGGCAGTTAAGGCCGCTGGCGTCCAATTCTTTATCGAAATTCATTTTTCTTAGTCTCCTTAAGTGTGGGTTTAGATGTAAAAAAGGATTTTATAATATAGATAAGGGTAAATTGCAACAGCCGCGACTATCCACTGACAAAAATCAAGCTGCCTTGGCCAGTGCCAGACCGGACTGCATCCAGGCCATAATTCCACCCTGCAGGTTATACACGTTGTCGTGCCCCTTGGCCGCCATGAAAGCGCAGGCCTGCGCCGAACGCGCGCCGGAACGGCAATAAAAGATGGTATGGACATCCTTGTCAAGTTCGTCAGCCTTGATCGGCAACAGGTGCAAGGGCAAGTGCAGCGCACCTTCGATCACGCCGTAAGCGACTTCATTATCACTGCGCACATCCACCAGGGCGAGATTCTTTTTCTCGCTCAACAGGGAGCGCAACCCAGCAACATCAATTTCCTTGATGCCAAACATATTGGATCCAAACATGGCGATATTTCCCTTCAACAACAAAATCATAGTCCGCTAATATACCAAAAAGCAGCCAATCTACAACTACTTTATATTTATGCGTACATAATTTTAGTTATGTCCAACTCCCGTTACTCCTATCTTACAAGAGACTACGCAACCGCCCCACAAGTTCCAGAGCGTGAACTCCCTGCCTATCCACTATTATTCCGCCGCCACCCAGTGGCCCGACTTGCCGCCCTGCTTCTCCAGTAGGCGGATGCCATCCAGATGCATGCCACGATCCACCGCCTTGCACATATCGTAGATCGTCAGCAAACCGACGCTCGCAGCAGTCAACGCCTCCATTTCGACGCCGGTGCGCCCCAGGGTTTCCGCCGTGACGATGCACTCGATCGCCGTATTGGATTCGTCCACGTTGAACTCCACGCCGACCTTGGTGAGCGCGAGCGGATGGCATAAGGGTATCAATTCGGAGGTGCGCTTCGAAGCCTGGATCGCAGCGATGCGAGCGACGCCGAGCACATCGCCCTTTTTGGCCCCACCCTCCAGAATCAGCTTCAGAGTGGCGGGCTGCATGGTAATTCTGCCGGCAGCGCGGGCGATGCGGCGAGTTTCCGGCTTTTCTGCCACACCCACCATATGCGCCTGCCCAGCCTCGTCAAAATGGGAGAATCCGCTCATTTTTGGCACCTGAATAATGAACTTATATTTTAAAGCGATTATCATAGCACCATGAATTTACGCCACCTAGTAGTCCGTTCCACCAAAACGGGGACAAATGAAACGGATGGATTTTTTCGCCAGGCTAGGCGCAGACTCGCCGCCGTATGGGGTATACGGCAAGGGGATGCAACGACGCATGGCGGGAAAAGACGCCGTTTCATGTCTTCGGTTTGGCGGAACGGACTACTAGCCCTGCTCATCCCGCTGCTGACCATGCCGGGCGTGTTGGCCGATGGCCTGCCCGACTTGGGCGAGGCATCGCAAAGCGGGTTCTCCCCGCAAACCGAGCGCCGCATCGGCGAGGCCATCATGGTTGACGTCCGCCATGACCGCAGCCTGGTGGACGATACCGAACTGACCGACTATCTCAACAACCTCGGCTACCGACTGGTGGCCTCCAGTGCAGGGAATCGCCAGGATTTCGAATTTTTCGTACTTCGCGACAGCACCCTGAACGCCTTTGCCCTGCCTGGCGGGTTTATCGGCGTGCACACCGGACTGATACTCGCGGCACAGAGCGAATCCGAGCTCGCTGCCGTGCTCGGCCACGAAATCGCCCACGTCACGCAGCACCACCTGGCTCGCATCATCGCCAAACAGGAGCAAAGCACGATGACCTCACTCGCCGCGCTGGCGGTGGCAATCCTGGCTGCACGTTCCAATCCACAAATGGCCAATGCCGCCATGGCGACGGCGCAAGCGACTTCCATCCAGACCCAGCTCGACTTCACCCGCGAGCACGAGCGCGAGGCCGACCGCATTGGCCTGCAGACGCTGACCCAGGCCGGGTTCGACCCGCGCGGAGCGGCTTCATTCTTCGAACGGCTGCAAAAATTCAACCGGTTGTACGAAAATAACGCGCCGGAATACCTGCGCACTCACCCGATCACCAGCGAACGCATTGCCGACCTGCAGAACCGCCTGGAAAACACGCCCATTCGCCAAGTTCCGGACAGCCTGGAATTTCAGCTGGTGCGCGCCAAACTGCGCGCAGACGAAGGATCGCCGCAGCAAGCAATCGCCCACTTCGAGGAAGCGCTGCGCGAAAAAAAATACAGCAGCGAAGCCGCCAGCCGCTACGGCCTGGCAGCGGCCCTGCTACGTGCCAAGGAGACCACGCGCGCCGAGCAGGAACTGGCACAATTGCGCAAAACCACTGCGCCCAACGCAATTATCGAAAACCTGAGTGCTCTGATCAAGACTGCCGCCGGCCCGCAAGGGGCCGCCCTCGCCCAGTATCAGGCAGCCCTGAAAAGCTTTCCAAATCACCGAGCGCTGGTGTATGGCTATACCGAAGCTCTGCTGCAGAACCGCCGCAGCGGCGATGCACTGAAGCTGGTCGGCGACCGGCTGCGCCGCTTCCCCAACGACGGCCGGCTCTACGAATTGCAGGCGCAAGGCTACGCCATGCAGGGCAAGATGCTGCTATCTCACCAGGCGCAGTCCGAAGCCTATACTCGCCAAGGCAATCTGGTCGCTGCCATCGAACAGCTGCAGCTCGGCTTGAAGGCGGGCGACGGCGATTTCTACCAACTTTCCATTGCAGAGGCGCGACTCAAGGCATTGCGCGCCGAACATGCCGAGCTCACCAAGAAACCATAGGGAGGCGCTGATTAAATCGGTCCGCCCTGAGCCTATCGTAAGGGCATGCTTGGTAAATCATAATGTTAGAAAGGGCTTCGACCGTTCGACAAGCTCACGGCTCAGCCCGAACGGAGCAAATAAATCAGCGTTTCCATAGCGTCCAGAGGGTCGTTATTTTTCCTCATCTCCCCCTTGGGGTACTTGAAAAATTCACTGCCAGCGCCAAAATGGTTCTAGTATGCTTAAAGGAAGAGAATGGGTAGCAAGCGTCAAGAAACTCCGGTACTGGAAACGGTAAAAAGCAGGCTGAAGTCCCCGCCTCTGTTCAACGTGGTACTGCTGAACGATGACTTCACTCCGATGGAGTTTGTCGTCGAGGTTCTACAGCAATATTTTTCCAAGACCCACGAACAAGCGACGGAAATCATGCTCAAAGTACATACTGAAGGCGCCGGCCTATGTGGGGTATACCCCAAGGACATCGCCGCAACCAAGGTCGAACAGGTCGTGGCATTCGCCCGGCAGCATCAACATCCGCTGCAATGCGTGATGGAGGAAAATTGAAATGATCGCACAGGAACTTGAAGTCTCTTTACATATGGCTTTCATGGAAGCGCGCCAGAAGCGCCATGAGTTCATTACCGTGGAGCATCTATTGCTGGCCATGCTGGACAACCCCAGCGCGGCCAAGGTGTTGCGCGCCTGTGCCGCAGATATCGACGAGCTGCGCAAAATCCTGGCCGACTTCGTCACCACCCAGACTCCCACCATAGCCGGCTCGGGCGAAGTGGACACGCAACCCACCCTGGGCTTTCAGCGCGTGATCCAGCGCGCCATCCTGCACGTCCAATCCTCCGGCAAGAAGGAAGTGACCGGCGCCAACGTGCTGGTGGCGATTTTCGGCGAGAAGGATTCCCATGCGGTGTATTTCCTCAGCCAGCAAGGCATTTCCCGCTTCGACGTAGTGAACTACATCTCTCATGGCATCAGCAAGGTACCGGAAGGCAATGTACCGCGCCAGGATCCGGAGCAGGAAGCCGAGCAGGAAGCCGCTCCCGCCGGTGCGCTGGACAACTTTACCCAGAACCTCAACACCCAGGCTCTGGCTGGCAAGATCGACCCGCTCATCGGGCGCGAACTTGAACTGGAGAGAACCATTCAAACCCTGTGCCGCCGCCGCAAGAACAACCCTCTGCTGGTCGGCGAGGCCGGCGTCGGCAAGACTGCCATTGCAGAAGGGCTGGCGCGGCTCATCGTCGAGGGAGAAGTGCCCGAAGTGCTGGCCGAGAGCACAGTCTACTCGCTCGACATGGGCGCGCTGCTGGCTGGGACCAAATACCGCGGCGATTTCGAACAGCGCCTCAAGGCGGTACTGAAGCAGCTCACCGAGGATCCGCACGCCATCCTGTTCATTGACGAGATCCACACCCTGATCGGTGCCGGTGCCGCTTCCGGCGGCACGCTCGACGCTTCCAACCTGTTGAAGCCCGCACTGAGTTCCGGGCAGCTGCGCTGCATCGGCGCCACCACTTACAACGAGTATCGAGGCATCTTCGAAAAGGATCATGCCTTGTCGCGGCGTTTCCAGAAGATCGATGTGCCCGAGCCCAGCGTCGAGGAAACCGTGGCCATTCTGCGCGGCCTGAAATCGCGCTTCGAGGCCCACCACGGCGTCAAGTACACGGCCTCAGCGCTCACCACGGCGGCGGAACTGTCAGCGCGCTACATCAACGACCGCCACCTTCCCGACAAGGCCATCGACGTGATCGATGAAGCCGGGGCTGCGCAGCGCATCCAGCCGAAATCGAAGCAGAAGAAGACCATCACCAACAAGGAAATCGAGGAAATCATCGCCAAGATCGCGCGCATCCCGCCGAAGAGCATTTCCAGCGACGATCGCTCCGCCCTCAAGACCCTCGACCGCGACCTCAAGTCCGTGGTATTCGGCCAGGACAAGTCCATCGATGCGCTCGCCTCCGCGATCAAGATGGCACGTTCCGGCCTCGGCAATCCGCACAAGCCGATCGGCTCCTTCCTGTTTTCCGGCCCGACCGGCGTCGGCAAGACCGAAGTGGCGCGGCAGTTGGCCTATACCTTGGGCATCGAGCTGATCCGCTTCGACATGTCCGAATACATGGAACGGCACGCGGTATCTCGCCTGATCGGCGCCCCGCCCGGCTATGTCGGCTTCGAACAGGGCGGCCTGCTGACCGAGCAGATCACCAAACACCCTTATGCGGTGCTGCTGCTCGACGAAATCGAAAAAGCCCACCCCGACATTTTCAACATCCTGCTGCAGGTGATGGACCACGGCACGCTCACCGACAACAATGGCCGCAAGGCGGACTTCCGCAACGTAATCATCATCATGACCACCAACGCCGGCGCCGAATCGCTGACCAAGAGCAACATCGGCTTCACTACTGCGCGGCAGCAAGGCGATGAAATGGCGGAGATCAAACGGTTATTCAGTCCGGAATTCAGGAACCGCCTGGATGGCACCATTTCCTTCGCGCCGCTCAGCCGCGAGGTCATCCTGCGAGTGGTGGACAAATTCCTGATGCAGCTGGAAGAACAGCTCCACGAGAAAAAAGTGGAGGCCGTGTTTACCGATGCCTTAAAAGATCATCTGGCCAAGCATGGCTTCGACCCGGCAATGGGTGCGCGACCGATGGCGCGGCTGATTCAGGACACCATCCGCAAGGCGTTGGCGGATGAACTGCTGTTCGGCCGACTGGCCCATGGCGGCAAGGTAGTGGTGGATGTCGATGAGCAGGAGAATGTCCATCTCGAATTTGCCGAGAACAGCGAAAAAGCCGTCAGCGTTTAGCCTAGCCGCAAAAAACAAAAAGGCGCAGGATTGAATAATCCTGCGCCTTTTTACAGTCGAGTTTGATAAGCCGATAATACAAGACATGCTCTTTCTGCGACCGCTCTACCGGCTTGGCGTTTTTTTGATGGGCGTGGCCCTGCTGCTCCAGGCATCCCTTGCGGATGCAAGCAATGCGACTACGGTGCGGATCGGTGTCCTGGCATATAAAGGCGCCGAGGCGGTACAGGAAGATTGGTCCTATGTCAGGAATTGGCTTGTAGCCACCATTCCGGACCATCGTTTCATTCTGCTTGATTTCGACCAGGCCGGGCTGACGCGTGCGGTGCATGAACGGACCATTGATTTCGTCATCACCAATAGCGGCCACTATGTCGCCCTCGAACATAGCGATGGCGCCAGTCGCATCGCGACCATCGAGTCGCCTTGGGCCCTGTCGCCAAGGCAATCGATCGGATCGGCCATCGTGGTGCGCAACGGTGCCCACTTGCACACATTGGCGGATCTGGCCGGCAAACATGTGCTGGCGGTTGATCCGGATGCGTTCGGGGGATACCAGATCGCTGCACGCGAATTGCTGGAAGCCGGTGTCGATCCCGCGCATGATCTGGCCGATCTGCAGTTTACGGGTTTCCCGATTCAAAAAATCGTGCATGCGGTTCATGCAGGCCGAGCCGACGCCGGCATCATTCGCACCTGCCTGCTTGAGCAGATGATCCGCAGCGGCGAGATTGGCGCCGGGGAGTTGCGTGTGCTGGCGCCGATCGCCACCCAGGGCTTCCAGTGCCAAACATCGTCACGCTTATACCCCGACTGGCCGATTGCCGCCTTACGGCATACCCCGGCGGAACTGTCCAAGCAAGTGGCCATCGCTTTACTGGCAATGCCGCGTACCGCGGATGGCTATAGTTGGGCAGTACCCGCCGATTATCAGGTTGTCGACGAGCTGTTCCGCGAATTGAAAATCGGCCCCTATGCCTATTTGCGCCAATGGACCTTCGAGGGAGTTTTGCGGCGCTATTGGGGCTGGATGCTGCTGATTCTGGCCTTACTGGTCGTCTGGGCAGTGCATACCGTGCGCGTTGAACACCTGGTGAGTCAGCGCACGCGCGCGCTGCGCGACGCGCAGGAGGAACAGCGCCGCATGGCAGAAGAAGCGCGCTTGCGACAAACCACGCTCGACCATACTGCGCGACTGGCCATCCTCGGCGAAATGGCAAGCGCGATCGCGCACGAGTTGAACCAGCCGCTGGCGGCGATCCGCAACTTCGCCCGCGGCATGGCGCGGCGCATTACAGCAGGTCGATTGGAGCCGGCGCCCTTGCTGGACGGAACCAACGAAATCGTCACGCAAAGCGAGCGGGCGGCAAGCATCATTCGGAACATCCGCGCTTTCGCCCAAAAAAGAGCATCCGAACAGAAGTCGGTCGATCTGATCGCGGTTCTGGGAGAAGCCATCGCCCTTTTCACCGGCACCCATCCACAAGCGCGCGTTATTTGGCAACCCGACGCGACACAACCGGCCAAGGTGATGGCCGACCCCGTGAAGATCCAGCAGGTCATGCTCAATCTGCTGAAAAACGCGCTGGATGCGCAACAGACCGCCGGCCATGCGCAGGAGCCGATCGAGGTGCGGTTCCGGGTGGAAGCCAGCGCCTATCTCATCACCGTACGCGATTCCGGTTGCGGGCTTAAGCCCGAACAGTTCGCACGCCTGTTCGAACCGTTCTTCACCACCAAACCCGAGGGCCTCGGCTTGGGTTTGTCGCTTAGCAAAAGCATTATCGAATCGCTTGGGGGAACGCTGTCGGCTATGGCCAATGACGACAATCCAGGGCTGGCAGTATGGTTCAGCCTGCCGAGGGAAGAATCACAGGGAGGCCTATGAACGAACGCGATGCGGTGCTGTTTGTGGTCGACGATGATGCGGCGATGCGCCGCTCATTGGTTTATCTGTTCGATTCGGCGGGATGGCGTGTGGCGACTTTCGAGTCGGCGCATGACTTTCTCGACCGTTACAACGGGCATGTGCCGGGCTGCCTGGTTCTCGACGTGCGCATGCCCCTGATGAGCGGATTGGAACTGCAACAAACGCTCAAAGAGCATGGCGTACACTTACCCATCATCTTTCTGACCGGCCACGGTGATTTAGCCATGGCCGTGCAGGCGATGAAAACCGGTGCCTGCGATTTTATCGAAAAGCCGTGCAAGGATCAGGTATTGCTCGATGCGGTTACGCGCGCGGTGCAGCGCAGCATTGAGGAGTGCCGGATCAGTACGCAAACCCGCACAGCACAAACCGCTCTGGCGACTTTGACCGCGCGCGAGCGCGAGGTGGCGGAGTTGATGGCCGCCGGCAAGCCCAACAAAATCATCGCCCGCGAGCTGGCAATCAGCGACAAGACCGTCCAGGTGCACCGCCATAACACGATGGAAAAGCTGGGCGTGCATTCGGCGGCGGAAATCACCCATCTGTTGATGGAGGCAAAAGCGGGGCATCCTGGCTCGCATTAGGGAAGGTCTGATCAAACCACCAGGCAGGCTCAGCGCGGGCCAAGAATTTTGGTCAGCATTTCTGCCGATGGCGCACCTTGTATCTTTTGCAGATTGCCGCTGGCGTCCTTGTAGAAGATGGTCGGGGTGGCAGAGGCCCCGAGTTGCTGCATCAATTTCTGGTTGGCGTCGAGCTGCACGCGAACTGTTGCCGATATCTGGGCCAAGGGCTTGACGCCACCACTGGCATGCTGTTGTTCGTGCTGGGTCAGGGCAACTTGCGGATCCTTGGCAGAGAGCAGGGCCGCCGCCTTACCCGCGCTGGTGTCCGTGAGGATGGCAACTATGACGTGGCGCAACTGCACCTTGCCGGCCTTGACCCAGGGTCGGGCATCATTCCAGAACTTGTTGCAGTAGGGGCAGTTAGGGTCGGTAAAAGTGTAGATGACACGCGGGGCATTCTTGCTGCCATCGGCAATCCAGGCGCTCTTCTCAAGCTGCTTCCAGATTTTCACGGTCATGGGTTTGCTGACCAGCCTGTCCAACGGTTCCTGGCTCAGGTTTACCCCTTTTGCGTCGATCATGGAGCCGATGATCGCCTGTTTGCCGTCGGCGGTCAGGTAGATGGCCAGCGGCTGTTGCTCGATCATGCCTGCATAGCCGGTCAGCCCGCCTGGCGCAGCAAAGGTCCCTATCACCTCGACACCCTGGGCTTCGAGCGCCTTGATCGGTGCCGGCCAGTCTTTCGCCTGTGCACCCAGGGTCATGCCGAGCAAGGCAAACAAAACGGCAAACAGAACGAATGGTTTTTTAATCATTGGTGATTTACTCCTTATTTGAGAGGTTAGTGCGCGAGCGCAGCTGGTTTAATTTACTCGCCAGCGAGGCGGCCGATAGCTCACCCAGGTGGGTATCGATCAGCCGTCCGTGGGCGTCGTAGAAAAGAGTGGTTGGCAACGCCATCGAGCCGACCTCGCGGCCAATGCCGGCGCCGGGGTCGAGTAGAACGTTGGCAAGATCGAGTCGAGCGGCGGTGAGATAGTGCTGGGCCGTCGTCCCATCTTCGCCCTGGTTGGCAAAGACAAAGCGCACTCCCGTTTCCTGTTTTTGCGCGGCGGCGAGCACCGGCATTTCGCGCCGGCAGGGAGGGCACCAGCTGGCCCACAAATTGACGACCATGGGCTTGCCGGCAGCCAGCGCAGCGAGGTCTGCCGGCTCGCCCGCAAGTGTCGTCAACGACACCTTGGGCAGAGCCGTATTGTCCATCATGAGTATCGCACCGAACATCGCTCCCCAGGCAAGCGCCCCTGCCGCCAGTCCCAAGGCCAGCGGTTTGCGTAGTGCCGCGCGGCGCCAGCCCCGCCAGACCGCCACCAGCAATGCCGCCGCCATCCCGGCCCACGGGGTGAAGCCGCCGTCGCGGATATCGAGCATGGACCACCAGGGCATGCCGCGATAAGTGTCGAACCAGATGACAACGAAGGCGATGCGTGCCACCAGCACAGCCGCGATCAACATGTCGGTCAAGATATTGCCTATGCCCGTTTGCTGACCACGCCCGGCCAGGCGGCCTGTCCCCGCCGCAACAAACAGAGCCCCCATCAGCAGCAGCAGGGTGATCGGCACTGGGAGGGGACCCAGATTCACTGTCAGCATTCCCAGCCTCCCTACGGCTGGATCATCACGTAACCTTCCTGCACCAATTGCACGATCCGTCCAAGCGCACCGGAATTCACCTTCACCCCGGGCAGCAGGTTCTCATTGACCCACATATTGGCTTTCATGGTAACAACACATTCCTCGATCTGGGCGCCCTGCTTGATCAGGTCTTCGACCATGCCCTTGTAGGGGTTACCGGTTCTGGTCTTGCGCGCAGCATTGTAAGCCTCGTCGTTAAGCAGCATGTATCCTGCATCGCCGTGGAAAACAGCAACCAGGCTCGATTCGGTACCGGCCTGCTTGAACCGTTCGAGCATCAGGGTCATGTGCTTGAGGCCGATAGGGGTATCGCCGCTAAATGCGGCATGGTCCAGGTTGAAAACGACCTTCGCCTGTTTTAGCGCGACCGGGACGTCGATCCGGATCTGGGGTGCAGGCGCCGCCTGTGTGGCAATTGCAGGCATGCTAATGGCGGTAGCCATGAGAGTGGAAAGGAAAAGTTTTCGTGCAAAGTGCGACATTTGTTTCATTTTTATTCCTTGGTTGAGATTGAAGATTGGACACGCGTAAAAAACACTATCGACCGCGCCAAAAGTCAGATTTGACGCGGCATTCCGGAAGATTTTAATTAGCCCTCGATTAGGCGATGCTCGGCATATTTCTTCATGCTGACCAGACTAGCCGCGCAAGAGCACCTCCGCCTGCTGCCAATGACAAGCCCGGCCCTTCCGTCACGCCCGCACCAGACGCGCCGGCAAACCCTGCCGCACAGTAGTTCCCGCCACCGGATCGACGAACACGTTGCGTCCGTTGCGGGTCGGATCGCTCAAACCCATATCATTGAGATTGATGCCGGCAGCTATCGCCGGTTCGTGCGGCTGCACTTTGTCACCGATGCGATGCGCCCGCGCACCGAGCTCGCGATGGCCAAAACCGTGTTCAACCGCAACCACGCCGCGCTGCACGCCGTGGCGCAGAATCACCGTCGCCTTGGCACGCCCTCCCGGGGTTTCGAGATAAACCTGGTCGCCGCTGTGCAGGCCCAGCCGTGCCGCATCTTCCGGATGCAGCGCCACCGGGTTGTCGGGGTGGATACCACGCAAGCGCCGTGCACCGATGCTGTAAGAATTTTGCAGCGGCGATTTGTAGCTGATCAATTGCAGCGGCCATTCCGCCTCGGGGTACTTCTTGCGTACCGGCGTGCCGTCGGCGAAAGCCGGTTCATGCCACGATGGGGTGCCCGAAAAACGCTTGCCGGTGAAACTGTTTTTGGCGGTACCGACGTTTTCGTTATACAGCATCATGGGCTTGGTGAAGCGATGCGTGGACCAGTCTGAGGGGTAAGGCGCTTCCTCTTGCTCTCCGTGGACGGCAGCGCCCGCCACCGTCGCCGCTGCCAGCGGCTTGATGCCGGCAGATTTGGAGTTTTTGGCCAAGGCGGCTCCTGCTGGCGCGGCATGCGCCTTGGGATCGGCCGGCGGCGGCAAGCGCAGGCCGAACATTTCCTTGTAGTTCTGATACCGTCCGCCCCGCGCCAGCATGAAAGCCACCTTGCGCCACTCTTCGGGCTTGAGTGTTTTTTCCAGCAGGGGACGGATACGGGCCACGCCGGACAGTTCGATATCCTCGTCGCTCGCTTCCGGCACCGGCGTCTTGCCCTGCCACGCGATATTCGCGCCGCCGCGCAGATACCAGTCCTCGGGGCGTTCCAGCGGGCAAGGATTTCCTTCGGCGTCGGCGAGGCCGGCCGGACCGAAGCCGGGCAAAGCCATGGCCTTGGCCAGCGCGATGAAGAAGGTCTCCATGCCGATCGCCTGGCCATCCGGCAGCTTCTGGGCTTTAGGTTCGACCACCGGCCAGCGCGCCGTGCTCATCTTGACCGCCACCCCACCCCAGGCGCCGGCCCAACCCCAGCTTTCATAGAGCAGCGAATCCGGCACGATATAGTCGGCAAAGGCCGAGGTTTCATTGATAAACGGGTCGACCGCCACGATCAGCGGCAGCTTCTTCGGGTCGGCAATATCTTTCCCGATTTGCGCGCGCAGTCCCGGCACGCCATAAAGCGGATTACAGCTCCACAAGATCAAGGCCTTGAGCGGATAGGGATAGCCGTTGATCGCGCCGGTCAGCCATTCGGACGCCAGACCCGGAGCATTCGGATACCACGGCGCCTGCGCCGGATAGGCCTTGCCGCCTGCCTTTTTGCGCTTGAACTCGGACGTCTTTTCGTAGGGCACGTTGCGTCCGATCGGGATGCCGCTCGGCTTGACCTCGCCGGCAAAATTTTCCAGATTGTAGCGCGGCCCTTCGCCGACATCCTTGAAGCTGCCGCCGCTGACCAGGGCACCCCCTTGGCGGTTGAGATTACCGATCAGGGTATTCAGCATCACCACCGCATAGGCGTTGTAAAATCCGCTGCCGGACATCATGCCGCCATGCGCGTTGACAGCGGCACGTTTGCCATGGCTGGTGAATTCGCGCGCCAGTCCCTCGATGATCTCCACCGGCACACCGCAGGCGGCGGAATAGTCGGCCAGGCTGTGCTTCAACGCTTCTTCACGCAGCAGGCTCATCGCGCTTTTGAGCTTGAGCGTATCCGCACCGACCTGTGCCTCGCCGTCAAAGAACAGCTCTGCCACACCCTTGGCTTCGGTGTGAACGACGAGCTTCTTCGCCACCGGATCGAACACGACGAAGGGGTCCTTGTCCTTGTAGCGTTCTTCTTCGGGGAAGACCATGCCCAAGTCGGAACCGCGCAAATAGCGGCCGTCGCGCGCATGGCCCGGCTGGACGATCACCAAGTGCGTGGCATTGCTCCAGCTCGCTTCGCCGGACGCCTCAGCCACTTTGAGGTTGGGCTGGACCAGGTAATGCCGGTCGTAGCGTTCCTGCTCGATGATCCAGCGTATCATCCCCATCGCCAGGGCGCCGTCGGTGCCGGGCTTGATCGGCACCCAGCGGCTGCGGTCACCGGCGGCCAGGCTGTCGGCATTGGTCAGCACCGGATCGACCACCACGTAGCTGAACTGCCGGTTGCCCGAGCGCGCCTTGGCGATTAGCGTGCCCTGCCGCTTGAACGGGTTGCCGGCATTGCCGGGCGCAGTCCCGATGAAGATGCAGAACTCAACATTTTCAAGATCCGGCTTGGCGTGCGGCATTTTCTTCATATCGCCGAACATCGCCCCCGAGCCGCTGCGATAGGCGCCGCCGCAGTAGGAGCCGTGTCCCACCATGTTGAGGCTGCCGTAGGACTGCTTGATAAAACGCTCCACAAAAGCAAGGCGGCCCTCGTTGGTGCTGGCCATCAGGCCGACCTGATTGACCTTGGGGCCGAGTTCTGGCTGCTGCGGATCGATCGGCGCCTGCAGGTCGCGCAAGGCGCGCAATCCCTGCACTTCGCCCTCGCCGAACAGATTGCCGCCTTCGACGATCTCCTTGACCAGCTGGTCGAACGCGATCGGCTGCCACTGGCCGCTGCCGCGCGGGCCGACGCGCTTCATCGGGGCCAGCACGCGGAAAGGCGAATCCATTTGCTCCAGCACGGCGTTGCCGCGCCCGCAGGCGGTGGATCGCCCCGCCAGGCCTTTTTCCTCGTAGCGCGTGAGCGATACGAAACTTTCGCGGATCGGCGTCTGGAAAGGCAGCGGCGGATCGGCCGACATCGGGCTGTACGGATTGCCCGCCACGCGCAAAATCTTGCCGGTTTTTTTGTCGATGCGCACCCGCACGCCGCAGAAGGTGGTGCAACCCGTGCACATGGTGTAGCTGACCTGCTGTTCCGGGTTGATGCTCAGCGCGCCGGTGGCGGGATTGACGGTGAACTCGGGCGCCAGAGAATTGCCATTCAGCCGCTGCTTCGGCTTGTCCTTGCCGAGCACGTGATCGAACATTCTTCCGGCCGTGGTCGAGAAGCCCGCGGCAAAAGCGGTGAGACCACCGCCTATCGCGGCCTTGCGCAGAAACGAACGACGCTTGTCTTCCATGCTGATCTCCTTAGTGCTGAGCAATCGCGCTAGCGGCGAGTGCGTGGGTTGCTTTGTTGTTGCGGCTGGCAAACGCCCGTCCGGCCCAGGGCAAATAATCCACCATCAATACCAGCAGCGCGATCCACAAACCCAGCGTGCCGACGATGCCGAGCAGGCCGTCACCGCCGAGCGGCAGATGGTAGTCATAAAGACCGGCGCCGGTTTTGGGGATAGACTGGCCGCCGATGAAGATGGTCCAGCGCATCATCCATGCGCTGTGCACAGCAATCAGTCCGGTAATCAGGCCGCTTGAGGCCGGACGCCAGATCGCCAGCGCCATCGGCAGTATCGTTGCCAGCACCGCCCACACTGCGGTCAGCTGCCATTGCGGCATGCCTGCCACCTGGCTGAAGGCGGCACTATGCGCGGGGCTGACTCCGGACAGGCTGACAAAAAGCCATCCCCCGCCCAGCGTCAGCACTACCGCCAGAGCCAGCACAAGAAGGCGGTTGAGGCCGATTTCCAGCTGGTTATCGTGGCCACCGACAAACCGGTTGAACAACAGGGACAAACCGATTGCACCGGCGAAGGCGGTTGCCGCGAACTGCAGCGGCAGGAAAGGCGTGTTCCACAGCGGACGGGCCTGAACCACCATCACCTCCATGCCGGTATAAAGCGCCACCAGCACAGCGCCCACCAGGGTCAGCAAGGCTGCGGCGGAAATGGCCATTCGCGGCGCGGCTCCGCCCCGCCCGGCAAGGCGATAGAAGCGGGCCAGCAATGCGTCGCCGCCTTGGCCCTGCACGGCAAAATCTCCGCGCAGTACCAGCCACGCATAGAGCAGCAAGCCGCCGAGATAAACCGGGATAAAGAACGAGCCCCACGACATCCAGGATTGCGGCTGGAAATACAGGTAAAAATTCAGGAAACGTCCCGGACCATGCAGGTCGGCCAGCAGGGCAACGGGCGCCGTCAGTCCGCAGGCCAGCGCACCGAGCAGGGCCAAACGGCCAAGCTTTTCGTGCTCTGCGCGACCGAAGACAAAATACGGCAGAGTCAGCATAAAGCTGCCGAAACTAAGCCCGATCAGGAAAAAATATGACACTGCCCACGGTAGCCAGGCCACCCCGCGCGTAACGTTGAGCACTTCGATGATTTGACTGTCCATGATTTAACCTCCGTGTCCGCTTGGTTGCCATAATGTGCCTTCGCCCTCGACGCGCCCCTGGAAGCGCTCGTCCAGGCCAAGATAAAAGACATGGGGTTGTGTGCCCATTTCCGGTTTCAGCACCTTGATCTTGTTCTGGTCGACCAGGTGGCGTACTTTGCTGTTCGGATCGTTGAGGTCGCCAAAGATGCGCGCCCCGCCGACACAGGTTTCGACACAGGCCGGCAACAGCCCGGCATCGACCCGATGGGCGCAGAAAGTGCACTTATCCGCTTTGCCGGTTTCGTGGTTGATGAAGCGTGCGTCGTAAGGGCAAGCCTGCACGCAGTAGGCGCAACCGACACACCGGTCGCCATCAACCACCACCACGCCGTCCTTGCGCTGAAAGGTCGCGCCCACCGGGCAAACCGGAATGCAGGGCGGATTATCGCAATGGTTGCACAAGCGCGGCAGCATGTAGGTGCCTGTACGCTTGCCTTCATGCACCTCGTAAGTGGAAACGATGGTGCGGAAACTGTTCTCCGGCATGGCATTTTCCATGATGCAGGACACCGTACAGGCTTGGCAGCCGATGCATTTTTGCACATCGACCACCATCGCCCAGCGATGCTTGCCATCCTCTGCCCCTGCCGCCGAAGCGATTGCCGGAGCCGGAGCCAACGCCGCTCCGACGGTGATGGCCGGCAAGGCGCGCAAGAAATTGCGTCGGGATTGAATCATTTGACCCTCCTTTTGCTGTAAGCGAGCCTTATTGGCTTATTTGCATGATAGGAGAGCAGGCGCCTTGAAGATATTGGATGTTTGTTGCGGTCGACTACACAAAATAGCCTATATCCATGAATCTGATTTTATGGTAGCCGATGAACCCTTGCCGCCGGCAAGGTGGCCCGAAGGGCGGCATTGGAGAGGACCCTATTCGCTTAGAGTTCGCGCACGGCGAGAGCGTGGTCAGCAATTAAAGTCAGGTAGTCACAAAAATGCAAAAAGGCGCAGGACTTTTTGAGTTCTGCGCCTTTTTTACAACCGAACGGTTCTTTTACTTCTTTTCTTTCATCGGGCAGGTGTTCATGCCCAGAATGCTGTAGGCCGGGCACCAGCTCATCAGGCCGGTTGCCAGCGGCACGATGCCGATCAGACCCCACAGCCAGAAACCGCTTTCATTCTTGAGTACGAATACCAGCGCCAACAGCACGATCCCAGCCACGATGCGCAGCAGCCTGTCAATTCCGCCTACGTTTACCTTCATAACTTCCTCCAATTTTAAAGACAACATTAGCAACGCCTTAATATTAAATAACTTCGGCGCATCGTGTCTGTGACTTTGGTTACATTTCACGCGCTTGCTTGCGCGATTCCTCGCAGAGCTTGTGCATTTAAAACCTGTATCTGCTCGCGCCGGAGTGTGACCAGCCCCTGGTCCTGGAAGCTTTTCAGCAATCTGCTGATGATCTCGCGCACGCTGCCCAGTTCGTCCGCCAGGCTTTGGTGTGTCGCATTGACGGTCTCGCCTTTTGCCAGCAGCAGCGCCGCCAAACGCTGATCGAGCTTGTGAAAGGCCACTTCTTCCACCAGTTGCATCAGGTCGGCGAGGCGTGCGCCGAACAGGTTGAAAATAACCGCGCGAAAAGGCGGATGCTGCTCGATCAACTGGGTAAACAACGCCCTCGGCACCATCACCGCCGTCAAGTCATGCTCCGCCACGCCGCGCGCAGGATAGGCGACGTTGCCCAACAAACAGCTGCTGGTGATGATGCAGCTTTCGCCGGGCAGAACGCGGTAGAGTTGGAGTTCGCGCCCGTTCGCCCCGGCCTTGGCCACGCGCACCGAGCCCGACAGCAGCATGGGGAAAGCCTGGCACGGACCGCGCGATTCGAACAGCACTGTTCCCGCCGGCGCTTCGATATAGGCAGCCTCCCGGTCGAACCGCCGCCCCAGCTCGGCGGGGGTATCCCGCAGCGCCGGAAACAGGGTGAGAAGATTATCCTTGATGATGTCGTCCATCTCATTGCTCCGAATGCAGCCCATAGCGATTCAGCTTGCGGTACAAGGTGCGTTCGCTAATGCCGAGTATATCCGCCACTGTGCGCCGATGGCCCTGGTACCGCCCCAGCAGATCCTGGATATGGCGAATTTCCATTGCCTCGATGGAAAGCGAGCCACCGGCAACCTCGGCACGGCCCTTCGCTTGCGGCGCTTTTTGCGGTTTCACGCCGCTCGCCCCCTCGAACTGGATGTGCCTGGCGTGGATGATCCCGTTGCCAGTCAGGGCGGCTGCTTTCTGCAAGACGTTGCGCAACTCTCGCACATTGCCCGGATAATCGTAGCCCATCAGGCGGGTAACGGCGTCGGCGCCAAGCCGCGGGGGCCGCTTCCCCGTTCCGCTGATGCGGGCAAGCAGCGCATCTGCCAGCGCGGGAATATCCTGGCGCCGCTCGCGCAAGGAGGGAAGCGTCACATCGATGCCGGCGATACGGTAATAAAGGTCCTCGCGGAACAGGCCCTGGTCGACGCGGTCCAGCAAATTGCGGTTGGTGGCGGAAATGATGCGCACATCCGCCTTCAGGGTTTCAGTCCCGCCGACCCGGCGAAATTCTCCCGTTTCCAGCATGCGCAGCAGCTTGGGTTGCATGGACAAGGGAATTTCGCCGATTTCATCGAGAAACAGCGTGCCGCCGTGCGCCAGCTCGAACAGCCCCTGCTTGCGCCCGACGCAGCCGGTGAAGGCGCCGCGCTCGTGGCCGAAAAATTCGCTCTCGAACACCGATTCGGCAATTGCGGCGCAATTCACCGCCACATACGGCCTTCCGCTCCGGCCGGAATGCTTGTGCACGAATTCCGCCGCCAGCTCCTTGCCTACGCCGCTTTCCCCATAGAGCAGAATCGGCGCCTCCGACTCGGCCACGCGCCCCAGTTTATCGGCGCATTCGAGGAAGGCGGGCGACTGTCCGATCATGCGCATCTCGTCGCAATCCAGGTCTTCCGAAGATCCCAACGGCACGATGGCCTCGCCCAGGTAAAGGCAACCGTCACGCCCGCGAATCGGATGCCCCTTGAGGCGCACCCGCTCGGCGCGATTGTGATTGTCGTAATGAATATGCAGTACCTGGCAAGCCTCGCCGGTTGCAAATACCTTCTGGTGTGGACAGACCTCGCCGTTCTCGTGACAGGGAACGGCGGAATGATGGGAAATTTCATGGCACAAGCGGCCCACAATCTCACCCTGACTCATGCCATATACCTGACAGTAAGCCTGGTTTGCAGAAACTACACGGTAATCCTTATCGATCAGGACGAATGGATTTTCCTGGATATTGATCAGAGATTGCAGGTCGAGAGATAGATCGTTCATTTTGGCAGCCCCTCATGACAGATTGTCATGACGCAGTATAACCTTGACCAAGCCGCCATGCAAATCAAAAGGTTGCTGCCTCAGCAGGCTGAGAAAACATTCTTCATGAATGACTATACTGACATATTGGCATGACATCCTGTCATCACAGAAATCACAATAATTAAATATCATTAACAATCAACAAAGTGCATCATGGCACGCCGATTGCTTAAAGGTTTACCACAACCCCCATTAAATGGAGAAGCAAATGACCGCAAAATGGATACTACGCGAAGGCGTAAAAATGGACGACGCTACTGCCAGCGAAGTCGCCAAGATCGCCTGTGCGCTGAAATCTCTGTCAGCCTATACCAGCCTGGCGATGGAAAGCGAAGATGCGCCGGAAGACCTGCAAGTCATCGTAGACGAAGGACTTGACGCGATGACCCGAATTTTCGTCTGGTAATTCGGGATTATTCCCCATAAAAAACGATACCCCGGAAAACTCTTAACCCATAAGGAACCGTGCACATGGCACATATCGTAATTCTCGGCGCAGGCATTGGCGGCATGTCGTGCGCGTATGAAATGCGGGAGCAACTTCGCCCCGAAGACAAGGTCACCGTCATTTCGGACTCTCCGCTATTTCAATTCGTCCCTTCCAACCCCTGGGTCGGCGTCAACTGGCGCACCAAGGAAGACATCACCATTCCCATCGCGCCCTATTTCGAGCGCAAGGGCATCAACCTGATCGCGACACCGGCGCAGCGCGTTCACCCCGAAAAAAATCAGGTCGAACTGACCGACGGCCAAATCGTCGACTATGACTTCCTCGTCATCGCCACCGGCCCGAAGCTGGCCTTCGACGAAGTGGAAGGCATGGGGCCAGGCAAGAACACTTATTCCATCTGCCACGTCGATCACGCAGTGGAAGCCGGCAAGGCATGGGACCAGTTCATCCGTGATCCGGGTCCTATCGTAGTGGGTGCCGTGCAGATGGCTTCCTGCTATGGACCTGCCTATGAATTCGCCATGATCATGGACACCGACCTGCGTAGACGCAAGATCCGCGACAAGGTACCGATGACCTTCGTCACCGCCGAACCCTACATCGGCCATCTCGGCCTGGGCGGCGTGGGAGATTCCAAGGGGCTGATGGAATCCGTCATGCGCGACCGCCACATCAAGTGGATCTGCAACGCCAAGGTCACCAAGGTCGAACCGGGCAAGATGTTCGTCACCGAGCTGGACGACATGGGCAACGTCAAAAAGGAACACGAACTGCCGTTCAAGCACTCGATGATGCTGCCGGCCTTCAAGGGCGTGGACGCCGTGTTCGGCATCGAGGGACTGACCAACCCGCGCGGCTTCATCCTGATCGACCCGTTCCAGCGCAACCCGAAATACAACAACATTTACGCGATCGGCGTGTGCGTCGCCATCCCGCCGGTGGAAGCCACTCCGGTGCCGACCGGCGCGCCCAAGACCGGCTACATGATCGAAACCATGGTCACCGCCACGGCGCACAACATCCGCGCCGTGCTCGACGGCAAGGAGCCGGATTACAAGGCCACCTGGAACGCCATCTGCCTGGCCGACTTCGGCGACACCGGCGCGGCCTTCGTGGCGCTGCCGCAGATCCCGCCGCGCAACGTCAACTGGTTCAAGGAAGGCAAGTGGGTGCACCTGGCCAAGATCGCCTTCGAGAAATACTTCATCCGCAAGATGAAAAAAGGCACCACCGAGCCGATTTACGAGAAATACGTGCTCGGCGTGCTCGGCATCAAGAAGAAAAAATAGCACGTCACGATTTTTAAAGTTGTGTCTCCGTTTTGGGGCGGCCTCGGCCGCCCCCTTTTTTTCAGCCCTATTCAACCCCGTTTTTCATCCTAGAAAAAGCGATTAACCACGAATTTGCACGAATAAAGCACGAATGTTCACGAATAATCGATGAATTAATCATGCCTGGTCGTCTCACCCGTTTGGTGAAGCGGGATTATGTTCTAACTATTTGTGTTCATTCGTGAAAATTCGTGTCGCCTAGAGGCGCCTACTTTTGGCATTCGTGGTTAATTGCCGTTTTAAGGTTCATTCTGATTTAAGCGCCCGGAAAATACCGGATATAATGGCAGTTCGTTGAAATACCCTCTTTCCGAGTGCACACCATGCTGAAAACCTATCGTGACCATGCCGCCGAGCGCACTGCGCTTGGCCTGCCGCCGCTACCTCTGAATGCAGAACAAACGACAGCCCTGATCGAGCTATTGAAGAGCCCGCCTGCGGGAGAGGGGGCCTTCCTCGTCGACCTGCTGGAAAACCGTATTCCTGCCGGCGTCGACGACGCGGCCAAAGTAAAGACAACCTTCCTCGCCGATATCGCCAACGGCAGGGCAAACTCGCCGCTGATCAGCCCGCAGCATGCGGTAAGGCTGCTTGGAACCATGCTTGGCGGATATAACGTTACCGCCCTGATCGAGCTTCTGGATACCGCTCTCGCCGCCGACGCGGCCGAAGCGCTGAAGCGCACCATCCTGATTTTCGATGCTTTCCAGCAAGTCGCCGACCGGATGCAGGCAGGCAACGCCCACGCCAAATCCCTGATCCAGTCCTGGGCCGAGGGGGAATGGTTTACCGCCAAGCCCGCGCTGGCGGAAACCATCAAAACCGTGGTGTTCAAGGTGCCGGGGGAAACCAACACCGACGACCTTTCACCTGCCCAGGCAGCCTGGTCGCGCCCCGACATTCCGCTCCACGCCAAGGAAATGCTGGTCGCCAAGATGCCGGATGCACTCGGCACCATCGCCAAGCTCAAGGAAAAGAACCTGCCCATCGCCTACGTCGGCGACGTGGTCGGCACCGGCTCCTCGCGCAAATCCGCAATCAATTCGGTGCAATGGCATATGGGCGCGGACATTCCCCATATCCCCAACAAGCGCACTGGCGGTATCGTGCTGGGCAGCAAGATCGCGCCGATCTTCTTCAACACCGCCGAGGACTCCGGCGCGCTGCCGATCGAGTGCGACGTTTCCGCCATGAACACCGGCGACGTCATCGTCATCCATCCTTACCAGGGTCAGGTCACCGACGAAGCCGGCAAACTCATCGCCAGTTTCACCCTGGCGCCGGTCACGCTGGCGGATGAAGTCCGCGCCGGCGGCCGCATCCCGCTGATCATCGGCCGCGGCCTCACTACCCAGGCACGCGCCGCACTCGGCCTGCCGCCCTCAACCCTGTTCGCCCTGCCCACCCCGGTAAAGGACACCGGCAAGGGCTACACCCTGGCGCAGAAGATGGTCGGCCGTGCCTGCGGCGTCGCCGGCGTGCGCCCGGGCACTTATTGCGAACCGAAGATGACCACCGTCGGCTCGCAGGACACTACCGGCGGCATGACCCGCGACGAACTGAAAGAGCTTGCCTGCCTCGGATTTTCCGCCGACCTGATGATGCAAAGCTTCTGCCACACCGCGGCCTACCCCAAGCCGGTGGACGTCAAGCTGCAGCACTCCCTGCCCGAATTCATGGTGCACCGCGGCGGAGTCAGCCTCAAAGCCGGCGACGGCATCATCCACTCCTGGCTGAACCGCATGCTGCTGCCGGACACGGTCGGCACCGGCGGCGATTCCCACACCCGCTTCCCGATCGGGATATCCTTCCCCGCCGGCTCCGGCCTGGTGGCTTTTGCCGCCGCCATGGGCATCATGCCGCTGGACATGCCGGAATCGGTGCTGGTGCGCTTCAAGGGCCAGATGCAACCAGGTATCACCCTGCGCGACCTGGTCAATGCCATCCCCTATGCCGCGATCCAGGAAGGCACCATGACGGTCGGCAAGCAGGGCAAGAAAAACGTGTTCTCCGGCCGCATCCTGGAAATCGAGGGGCTGCCGGACCTGAAGGTGGAACAGGCTTTCGAGCTCGCCGATGCCTCGGCCGAGCGATCCGCTGCAGCCTGCACGGTACGCCTCAACAAGGAACCGGTGATCGAGTACCTCAATTCCAACGTCGCCCTGCTCTCCAACATGATCGAGAACGGCTACCAGGATGCTCACACCCTGCAACGCCGCATCGACGCCATGAAGGCCTGGCTGGCCAAGCCCGAACTGCTGGCGCCGGATGCCGATGCGGAATACGCCCATGTCATCGAAATCGACCTCGCCTCCATCAAGGAACCGTTGGTGGCCTGCCCCAACGACCCGGACGACATCAAGCCGCTTTCCGCCGTCGCCGGCGACAAGATCGACGAGGTGTTCATCGGCAGCTGCATGACCAACATCGGCCATTACCGCGCCGCCGCGAAAATGATCGAGGACTCCGGCCTGATCACGCCCCGGCTGTGGGTGGTGCCGCCGACCCGGATGGACGAAGCCGAACTCAGGGAAGAAGGCGTCTACGGCATTTTCGGCCGCGCCGGCGCGCGCACCGAAATCCCGGGCTGCTCCCTGTGCATGGGCAACCAGGCGCGGGTGGCGGACAATGCCACGGTATTCTCCACCAGCACGCGCAACTTCGACAACCGGATGGGCAAGGGTGCCCGCGTCTACCTCGGCTCAGCCGAACTGGCAGGGGCTTGCGCGCGACTGGGGCGCATCCCGACGGTGCGGGAGTACCTCGATCTGGTAAACAGCAAGATCGCTCCCGAGGCCGACAATATCTACCGTTACCTCAATTTCGACCGGATGGAGGAATACCGTCCGCGCAAAATCATTAAACTGACGCAGGTGTAGTAAAAAAATGAAACTGATCATGACGCCGACCAGCCCGTTCGCGCGCAAAGTGCGCATTGTCCTGGCGGAAAAACGCATCGAATACGAACAAGTGGTGGACAGTCCATGGGAAGCGGGCACTCACGTCCCCGACTACAACCCGCTCGGCATGGTGCCGGTGCTGGTGCTGGACGACAACCACACCCTGTTCGATTCGCGCGTGATCGTCGAATATCTCGACACTGTCAGCCCGGTGTCCCAGCTGATTCCCAAGGACAGCCGCCAGCGTCTGGCTGTGCGCCGCTGGGAAGCGCTAGCCGATGGCGTATCCGACGCCGCTGCCGCCATTTTTGTCGAGAAGAAACGTCCCGAATCGCGGCAAAGCCCTGAATGGATCGTACGCCAGGAACAGAAAGTGTTCCGCGGCCTCGAAGCCATGGCGGAAGAACTGGGAGACAAGAACTGGTGCACCGGCGAATTCTTCAATCTTTCGGATATCGCCATGGGATGCGCCATGGGTTACCTCGATCTGCGCTTCCCGGAAATCGAATGGCGCAAGGCTCACCCGGTGCTGGCCCGACTCGCTGACAAACTGTCGCAACGGCCGTCTTTCAAGGAAACCCTGCCGCCTTCAGCTTGACGCACTGAGTGCTGAGTGCTGAGTGCTGAGTGCGAGGATTTTACTCAGGACTCAGCACTTTCAACTCAGCACTATCGAATTATTCCGCCCCCCAGGCACACTTCGCTTTCGTACACCACCACCGACTGGCCCGGCGTCACGGCCCATTGCGGCTGGGCGAAATCGATTTCGCAGCTTTCCTTATCCACGCGACGGATGCAGCAAGGTGCATCCGCTTGGCGGTAGCGAATCTTGGCGGCATAAACCCAATCCGTGTGGGGCGCATGGCCTGACACCCAGGACAGGTCGGCGGCGACCAAGCCTTCCCTGAACAAGGCGGGATGGTCATGCCCCTGCACGACGATCAGCACGTTGCGCGCCATGTCCTTGCCGGCAACGAACCACGGCTCGCCCTGCCCCCCGATACCCAGCCCCTGCCGCTGGCCGATGGTGTGATAGGCCAGCCCCTCGTGCCGCCCCACCACTTTGCCTTCCGGCGTTTCCATGTCGCCCGGCTGCTTCGGCAGGTAGCGGGAAAGGAATTCGCGAAACGGACGCTCGCCGATGAAGCAGATGCCGGTACTGTCCTTCTTGGCATGGACCGGCAGACCGGCCTCGCGGGCGATCTCGCGCACCTCGCGCTTGTACATCTCGCCAAGCGGGAATAGGGTTCGGGAGAGCTGCGCCTGGTTGAGGCGGTGCAGGAAATAGCTCTGGTCCTTGCTGCCGTCTTCCGCCTTGAGCAGCTCGAACAGCCCGGCCCGCTCCCGCACCCGGGCATAATGGCCGGTGGCGATCTTGTCGGCGCCGAGGGCGATGGCATGATCGAGAAAGGCCTTGAACTTTATTTCAGAGTTGCACAGCACATCCGGGTTAGGGGTGCGGCCGGCCTGGTATTCGCGCAGAAAAAGTGCAAATACCCTTTCCCGGTATTCCTTGGCGAAATTGACTGCCTCCACCTCGATGCCGATTTTGTCGGCCACGGCGAGGACGTCCATGAAATCCTGCTTGGCCGGGCAATAACCGTCTTCGGTGTCGTCGTCCTCCCAGTTCTTCATGAACAGCCCGACCACATCAAAGCCCTGACGCTTCAGTAGCAACGCGGCAACAGCGGAATCCACTCCACCCGACATGCCTACCACCACACGCTTATTCCTCATTGGGTTCTGCTCCATTACGCCATTCTTCCAGGGGCACCACGAATGCCGGTTGTCCATTGTCGAAAAACCAGGAATCCACCGCGAACTCCTGGCCAGTCTTTTTTTCCACGATACGCGCCGCCCAGTGGTCGTTCACCAGGAGAGGCGCCCTCTTCACCGCTTCCAGAACAAGATGGTACTTGAGCCAACCCCGGCCTTCCAGCAAGCGCAGATAGGCAGTGGCATTGGCAGATTCATCGATGCAATCCATCCGCCCATCCACGCCGTCATCGTTCACATTGCGGCCTTTATCGGCCCAGGTCGGAGTCTGCTGTCCGGCAGCAACTTCGAACAGTCCGATCACCCGGGAAATCGCAACGCGTTCCTCGACTGCATCCGTTGCCTGCAGCAACAACCTTCTGGCTGCGCGCAGTTCGTTCTCGCGAAGATCAACCTTGGCGGTTACGGCGCAGCCATAGTTGTAGCAGATGCTGACTTCGTCAGCCTGCGCGGCCAGCCCGAAACACAGCGTCAAGAGAATCAGCCACGCCCGCATCAGGAAAAGTGGGTGACCAGTTCCAGAGGATAGCGTGTACCGGCCAGATAATCCTCAATGCATTTCAGCACCAACGGGCTGCGGTGACGCTCCGCCGCAGCACGAATTTCTTCCTGACTCAACCATACGGCGCGCAGGATACCGCTGTCCAGCTGTCGTTGCGGGTCGTGCCCATGCACGCTTCCGGCAAAGGCAAAACGCAGGTAGGTGATATCCTTGCGGGGGTGACGCCAGCGATAAACACCCAGCAACCATTCCGGACTGAAATGATAAGCGGTTTCTTCCAGCGCTTCGCGAACCGCGCCCTGCGCCAAGGTCTCATCCGCTTCCCAGTGGCCGGCAGGCTGATTGAAGCGAAGGCCCTCACCGGTTTCTTCCTCCACCATGAGGAATTTTCCGTCTTGCTCGATCACCGCCGCCACGGTGACATTGGGCTTCCAGATCATTGGGTTTTCCTGCAAAAAGAGGCGATTTTATCGCTTTTTGAGTTCGATTCAAAACCGGAAGATCCCCGTGTAGAATTGAAAGCCATTTAAGGGGAATGCCATCTTGAACAAAGCAGTCGTGCTACTGTCGGGCGGACTGGATTCCGCCACCACTCTCGCCATCGCCCGCAGCGAGGGATACGCCTGCTATTGCCTGAGCCTGGATTACGGTCAGCGCCACGGCTCTGAACTGGAAGCCGCACAGCGTGTTGCCGCCGCGCTAGGGGCCAGCGAACACCGCACGGTAAAGCTCGATTTGACGGCATTCGGCGGCTCGGCCCTGACCGACGAAAAAATTGCCGTGCCGACTACGCCATCGGCCGGCATCCCCGTTACCTACGTACCGGCACGCAACACCATCATGCTGTCGCTCGCGCTGGCGTGGGCGGAAGTACTGGGCAGCCGCGACATCTTCATCGGCGCCAATGCGGTGGACTACTCGGGTTACCCGGACTGCCGCCCTGAATATCTCGAAGCCTTCGAAAAAATGGCCAACCTTGCCACGAAATCCGCAGTCGAAGGCAACACCATGCATATTCGCGCCCCTCTGGTCGCACTCTCGAAAGCGGAAATCATCCGCCGTGGCACTGCACTGGGCGTGGATTACCGCCTCACCGTTTCCTGCTACCAGGCCGGAGAGGACGGATCAGCCTGCGGAACTTGCGATTCCTGCCGTTTGCGCCGCCAGGGATTCGCCAGCGCCGGAATGGCCGACCCCACCCGCTACCGGCTTGAAGTTAACAGCCGAATTTAGTACGAACAGACTATGTATAAATATTGCATTTAACTATAGAATCAAACAAATATAATAAATAACCCAATGGATGGAAGGATAAACAGATGGTCTTTGAAAGCTTTGCGCAAGCTCAATCATTTTTTCTTTGGGCTACCTTTGGCATCGCCCTGGTCATGGGGGCGCTCGTCAACAAAACCAATTTCTGCACCATGGGCGCGGTTTCCGACTGGGTCAACATGGGCGACACAGGCCGCCTGCGCGCCTGGCTGTTTGCGATTGCGGTGGCGATGCTGGGCGTGGCGATCCTCGAAGCCAGCGGCCTCGTCAAACTGGCCGCCACCTTCCCGCCCTACCGCGCGAACCAACTGGTCTGGGCCGAAAACCTGCTGGGCGGACTGATGTTCGGCATCGGCATGACGCTCGCCTCCGGTTGCGGCAACAAAACCCTGATCCGCATCGGCGGCGGCAACCTCAAGTCCATCATGGTCCTCGCCATCATCGCGATTATCGCCTACTACATGGTCAATCCATTCCCGGACTCGGACAAGACGCTGTTTACCATGCTGTTCTACGACTGGATACGCCCGCTCGCCGTCACCCTGCAAACCAACCAGGATCTGGGCGCAATCGTCGCCGGCAGTGGCGCCGCTGCGACACCGCGACTGGCGATCGGCGGCATACTTGCGCTGGTGCTCATCGGCTTTGCATTCATATCCGCCGATTTCCGCAGCAATTTCGACAACATCCTGGGCGGCCTGGCGGTAGGTCTGGCCGTACTGGCGGCCTGGTACATCACCAGCAACGTGATGGTGAGCGCCGACGGACAGTCCTTCTCCCTGCAGAATTTCGTCGCCGAGCAATGGGACATGTACGCCAAGCCAGAAGAGCTGAAACCCGCAGACAGCCGGCCACTCTCGACCCAATCCTTTACCTTCATCAACCCCATGGGCCAGACTTTCGGCTACGCAATGGCCGGTTTCAAGCTCACTGCGCTGACTTTCGGTGTCATGTCGGTTGCCGGCGTCATCCTCGGATCCTTGCTGTGGTCCCTGATTAGCAGGAGCTTCCGCATCGAGTGGTTTGTTTCAGCGAAAGACTTCTTCAATCACTTCGTTGGCGCCATCCTGATGGGTTTTGGCGGCGTACTGGCGATGGGTTGCACCATCGGCCAGGGGGTGACCGGCGTTTCCACACTCGCGGTCGGCTCCATCATCACCCTGCTGGCCATCATTGCAGGCTGCGCCTCCACAATGAAATATCAGTACTGGAGAATGATGCGGGAAGCCTGATTTAATCAAGGCGTTAACATCACGAGGCCCCGTCCAGCGGGGCCTCGCTCTTGACAGAAAACTCATGCCACGGCATAATCGTTGTTTTTCGGGGGTCGTTAGCTCAGCCGGTAGAGCAGCGGACTTTTAATCCGTTGGTCGCCAGTTCGAATCTGGCACGGCCTACCAAAAAATTCAAAGGGTTAGTCAGCAATGACTAGCCCTTTTCATTTTATAGCGCGCTGCGCTACATTTCATCCTCTCTCAAAACCGGGTAATTCGCCATGAAATGGATCTTCAAGATATTCTTCCGCAGCCTGAGAGTCGTCATCGGCCCTTTCATTCTGCTTGGGGAGATCGCAACCACGCCGAAGGGCGTTGTTCGCCAGCCCGAAGCGCAACGCCAGGTCGACCTGCAATGCCGGGGACTGATCCTCTATCAATTCAGGACTTGTCCCTTTTGTGTCAAAGTCCGGAGAGAGATCCGTCGCCTGTCGCTTAACATCGAACTACGTGATGCGCAAAAAGACCAACAGAATCGCGCAGCGTTATTGCAGGGCGGCGGCCAGATCAAGGTGCCCTGCCTGAAAATCACGGATGAACAGGGCAATAACCAGTGGATGTATGAATCCTCCGATATCATCCAATATCTGCATGAACGCTTTGCCTAGCCGCCTGTTAACCGACTTTGTGCTGAAAGCTTGATTGGGTTTGGGCCGAATAAAATGCGGGCGGCGCCAACGGGCCATTTCTCATCAACAGCCCGGTAATTTCATTGCCAGGCAGTGGCTTGCTAAACAGGAATCCCTGCGCTTCGTTGCAATTGAGAAAGCGCAGAAACTCGAGTTGAGCGGGTTGCTCCACACCTTCCGCGATCAGATTCATCTTGAGCCCTTGCGCCATTGCGCAAATCGCGGTCACGATTGAAACATTATTCGGGTCGCCGGGGAGACCTCGCACAAAAGACTGGTCGATCTTGATGGTGTTGATGGGAAATTTCTGCAGGTAGCTCAAGGACGAATAACCGGTGCCGAAGTCATCCAGCGCGATCTTTATTCCCATGCTCGCCAGCATGTTAAGTTTTGCAATAATATGCTCGCCATCGTTCAGCAGCGCGCCTTCAGTGACCTCCAGCTCAAGCATCGAACCGTCCAGATGGTATTCCCGCAATAACTGCGAGATGTAATCGCAGAATCCGTCCTGTTCAATCTGCCGGGCCGAAATATTCACGGCCATTCGCAGCGGCGGCAAACCGGCATTTTTCCACAGCATGGCCTGCTTGCATGTAGACCTTAACACGAACTCCCCGATGGAGAGAATCAGGCCGGTTTCTTCTGCCAGCGGAATAAACTCCAGCGGCGTGATGCCGCCATGAAGCGGTGACACCCATCGCACCAAAGCTTCCATTCCGGAGATGAGGCCCGTGCTTACATTGATCTGAGGCTGATAAAAAACCTGAAACTCCTGCCTGTCGATCGCTTTCCGCATCTGCATTTCAATGGAGAGCTTCTCGGCAAACGACACATTCATGCTGCCGGAGTAGAGCTGGTAACGGTTCCCGCCTTTCGCCTTGCTGTCATACATGGCGATGTCAGCGTTCTTGATGAGGGTGTCTATGGATTCCCCGTCCACAGGGTAAAGCGCGATCCCGATACTGATGGATACGTAGAGTTCGTGCCCATCGATCTGGAATGGGGTGTCAAACGACTTGATCATTTTCTCCGCCGTTCGCATGGCATCTTCCCGATCGTCGATCCGGGGAAGAAGCAGAGTAAACTCGTCCCCACCCTGACGGGCCAGCGTGTCCCCCTCGCGTAAACAACCCTTGAGCCGCGATGCCACTTTTTTTAACAGGCTGTCGCCTATTACATGGCCCAGCGTGTCGTTGACAACCTTGAAGCGGTCCATATCCAGGAACATCACGGCCAGCATTTTCTGGTCACGTTTAGCCTGGGCAATCGCCATATCCAGGTGGTCCTTGAACAATATACGGTTGGCAAGCCCGGTGAGCAGATCATGATAGGCTTGGTAGCTGATAATCTGTTCAGCCTTCTTTCTTTCGGTGACATCCTTCGCCACACCATAGGTACCCACATGCTTTGCGGGCTGATCTGTCCTGCTTTCCTCGTAAATTCCGAAAGAGCTGAACTCCAGGGTAAGCAGTTTCGACTCGATATTGTGGCGGACCCTGAGTTCCATATTGCGGGACGCACGATCGCCAGCCCTCTTTTCGTTCAGGATATAATGGGCAGACTCCAGATCTTCGAGATAGATGAGAGCGGAATAATGCTGGCCGATCAGGCTTTCCTTGCGATAGCCTAACAACGGTTCCACACGGTCATTAAGAAATGTGAAGCGGCCATTGGCATCCAGCGTATAGATGATGTCCGGCGAGCTGTTCACCATGTAACGGTACCAGCGCTCCGACTCCCACAACTGGAGGTTCATGGCTTTGTTTTCTTTTTCCAGACGGCGCTTGATGAGGGCATTCTCGATCTTCAGAAGCAGCTCATCCGGCTCGTAGGGTTTTCTCAGGAAGTCGTAGGCCCCACGGCGCAGGGCGCTAATGGCGGAGTCTATGGAAACATCGCCGCTGACGACGATGACGCAAGTATCGAGCCGCTGCTCGATAATGGAATCCATGACCTGATGTCCGTCCACATCCGCCATAAAAAGGTCCAGCAGGACGAGATCGAATCGCTGGCTTTGGAGAAGCTCGATAGCCGCGCGCCCTCCATCCGCGGTGATGACCGAAAAACCATGGAGGCCCAGCAGGGCGCTCAGGCTGTTGCGCAGATGCAACTCATCATCTACAACCAATATCAATGGTTGTTCGGCCAATGCGACACTCATAGTTGAAGCTCCCTCATTTTGCATCCTCGCCAGCGCCAGATCCCGGGTCTACTGAAATACGGCGCGAGCCGAAAGGCGACGAATCACCTATCCATCAACGCCACTGTTGCCGTTACGGGTAAAAGTATCTGAAAAGCGGTACCCGATATTTCATTGCTCTGGCAGAAAATCCTGCCTTTCAATTCGTCGACCAGGTTTTTTACAATCGAGAGACCCAGGCCGGCATGTCCTTTCCCCTTGGTACTGGAGACCGGCTTGAACAGATCCGCCATGATGTGTCCGGGGATGCCGGGACCGTTGTCCACGAGCGAAATCTCGATGTATTCGTTGCCGTCGCGGATGATTTTCCCACGCGTGGAAATGAGCAGCAGGCCCCCTTCCTGCATGGCCTCCACCGCATTCTTCATCAGGTTGATCAGCACCTGCTTCAGCTTGTCCCTGTCGGCCACGATGTTTGGCAGCGACGGGTCAAGCTGGGTTTGAACGGCTATTTGATGTTGCGCAAACAGGGATTCAAGAAATATTCTGTACAGATCCTGAATCACGCCATTGACGTTCAATTCCTCCAGCGGGTTGGCATAGGCTTCGGCCGCCTCAGCTAGCTGCCGGATGATCGTGGTGACGCGATCTATTTCCTCCTTGATGATCGCCAAGTCTCCTTGAGCCGGGTCTTCCTGCGGCAGCTTCACACCCAACAGCTTGATATAGTTTTTTATGATGCTGAGCGGATTGTTGGCTTCGTGCACAATCTGCCTGGCCCTGGCTCGCGAGGCGGACATCGCCTCGAATTCGATGCGCTGCACCTGCTCGCTGGCCACATGCCATGCAGCCAAGGTCTGAGCAGCCTGCTGAGCAAACATCAAAATCAGCTTGCGCTGTTTTTCCGCCTGCGGCAACTGAACCCTGGCAAGCCCGAACAGCATGGCGCCGACAACAGCATCCTGGGCAACCAGGGGCTGGCAGTAAAACCCTTCTGCCTGCATCAACCGGACAATCTGGCCGTCCAACACGGTCAAGATCCCATTTTCCCCGGAAGCAAATGAACTGCCGGCTGACTGGGCGAGTAGCACATCGGTGACGATGCTGTTTCCCTTCTTCGAAGGGATAGCCATTTCATTGACCAGCGCTTGCTGCCAGGCCAGGCTCTTCCCATGAAGAGTGCCTGACTCCCGGTCACGGAGGAAAAAAATGACATTTTTAAAGCCGAACAGGATATGCAGCGAGCGCTGAATTGCCAACAGGATGCCATCCAGAGAGGGCGGAGCGGCGGTAACGCCCAGCGCAATACCGTCAACCAGAGCAATGTCCCGCACCTCCAGGGCAAGCTGCATTCTTTTCTGGCGGAACTTGTCCCGATCCGGCTTTTCGGGCGTGACGCCATCTTCCGTAGCGCCTGTGCCGACGTCGATCTCGATCTCAAGAGACTGTGCAATCTCGGTGACCCGCTTCCTGGCCATGTCGATTATCCGCCGGGAGTCTTCCTGTGTGATTCCCAACAACGCAGCCCCGTCCGCCAGCCTCTCCTCGTCGCTGGGGTTGGCCAGGCTCAAGCTGTTGGCCGCATGCGCAATCCTGATCAACGGGTGTGCGTCGGCGACCCTTGCCGCCGGCTCATGGTGATAGAGTACCGCGTCCGCCATGAATGAATTCAGGTGCCAGCCGCCTACCAGCCATGATCCCACTTCGCAATGATTGCTTCCGATTTCTTCCGTTTCCCGTTGCATAAGCTGGAGATCATCAACGGCATCTGCAGAGAGCGTGGCATACTGTTTGGGAAAATTGCTCCACAGCACCAGCTGGCCCACGTCGAGCAGAAGTCCGGTGAGATACGCCTCCTCCGGATGGGGATAGGCGGCTTCCTGGGCGATAAGTTTGGCCAGGGTGGCGGAAGTCAGTGATCGACCCCAAAAGGACTTCAGGTCAAATTCCGGACTGCTGCCGATATTGCTGAAGACCTGATAAACCGAAGAGCTGATGGCAATGGTCCTGACCATATCAAGGCCAAGCATGATCAGCTTTTGTTCAAATGCCGTTATATTGTTTGGCCTGCCGAGCAGGGTGGAACTGCTCGCGCCAATGACCTTGGAACTGAGCGCGGTATCCTTGTTGATGATTTCCGCAATTGCCCTAAGCGACGTCTCGTTGCGATTGCACGCGTCCAGCACTTGCAACAGCACGTGAGGCAAGGAAGGGAGATTCGAAGTCTCCAGACTCTGGATCAATTGTGAGGCGACAAGTGCCATATGTATTATTTATAAACAAGACACTAAACAGTTTAGCTAAGTTTATACTATAGATCTTTAACTTGGTGTCATAATTTTGTTATATTTTTTAAAAAAGATGAAAGTATTCCAAAAAACCGACAGTTAGGCACAGAATATTGGCCATAAAGTGGTCAGGAGAAACGGTGTGACTTCGTATTGCCCCGTCGCCAGCGTTAAATTCTAAAAAGAGAGCCCGAATGGCACATCTTCAAGCCCTTACCCAACCGAAAATCTTCGACCGCCAGTTGCTGAATGACTACCTGGAAGACCTGGCCGACCTCGCCCCCAAGGTTGAGCAGGATGTAGCCCGGCTCAGGCAATCGCCTGACGACAAGCGAATCGTCGACAATCTTTTCCGCATTCTGCACAACATCAAGGGCGACGCCGCCTTGTGCAAGGTGGAAATGGGCGTCATCATCAGTCATCCACTCGAAACCCTGATGGGGCACCTGCGCACTGGAAAACTGCACTTCACCGAGTTGCTCGGCGAAATCATCCTGCTGACGATAGATCGCCTGGAATTGGCTGTGGAAGCGTTGGCAGCTGGGAAAGCCATCACCCAATTGCAGCTCGTCAAACTGGTGCAAGGACTGGAAAAGTTAAGCCAGACTCCGCAGAACCAACTCGACACCGCCATCAGCGGCGTCATCGAATCAGTCACCGGGTTTCGTCCCACCATGGCGACGCTGCGCGGCATGCCGCAAAAGTCGGCAATCTCGCGCAGCCAGGAAAGCATCGCCACGGATCTGCGCTTCTTCCGTTCGCTTGCGCAGCAATTCGAAAACCGCTCAACCCACTTTCAGGGACGCAGCGCCCGGATTCTTCGCCTTGCCCTGGATACCAACAAGGCAGCAGGCAAACCGGTCAACCCGGTACAACTGGAAGCCGCGGCCTACATGCACGACGTCGGGATGATGTTCCTGCCCGAAGGGATGTGGCTGAACAAACTGGGACGGCTCAATGAGGATGACAAGAAAGCCCTGCGCGAGCACCCCGCTTACGGAGCCGGCCTGCTGGAACGGATGGAAGACTGGGAACCCGCCGCCGAGATGGTGGCACAGCACCATGAAATGCCTGATGGCGCGGGTTACCCGGAGGGCCTGAAATCAGATGCCATCTGCCCGGGAGCAAAAATCCTGGCGATCGTCGACGCTTTTGAAGCCGTGATGCTGAAGCATACTCATCGCGGCCACGGACGTTCGATGCTGCGCGCCATCGCGGAAGTGAATGCCTGCGACAACCAGTTCGCAGCGGAGTGGATCGGACCGTTCAATTCGGTCATCCGCCGCCTGATCGAGAGCTGATCTTTCCCCGATCCACAGGCTGCCAGGCGTTAGGTCTCAATGTACCGTGCACACCATGCACGGATCGAACGAGCGCACCACGTGCTGCACGGCCACCGGCGTATCCTCGCCGGGCAATACCGGCACGCCGACCAGCGCCTGTTCCAGCGCACCGGGCGTATCCGCCCCGTCGCGCGGAGAGAAATTCCAGGTGGTGGGAGCGATGATCTGGTAGTTGAAAATCCGCCCGCGGTACACGTGCAGCCAGTGTCCGAGACTGCCGCGCGCAGCCTCGACCAGGCCAAAGCTGCGGACGTCTTCCGGCATTTCACCGTGATGACAGAAAGGCTCGCCCGGCTTGAGAGCCTTCACCCAATTTTCCATCGCGGGTACCACCAGGGCAAACTCAAGCAGGCGCGCGACGACGCGGTTCTGCACGTTGCCGCCATGGTGCGCCGCCAAGTCTCGCATCAAGGGGTGCCCCTGCACCAACTGACGCGCCAGCGCCCCGGTTTCCACCACCTCGCCCGCCAGGCGCGGCGCCTTGCACCAGGAGTAGGCGCCCGCCTTTTCCTCCAGCGGCAGGGTGATGCCCTGCGCCGGCGGCAGCGCGGCGTCTGGACCGGACATCAGACTGTGGCTGACATCCTCGGCGATTTCCGCCGGATCGAGCGCACGCCATTCATCCTGCCACACGCCGGGACGGAATAAATGGGAGGATTCGAACGGATAGCTGCCATAGCTCATGAAGCGGTCCGCAGCGCGCCCCAGGCGGTGCAGCTGCAGATCCGCGGCGATTTCGAGGAACAGGCGGAAGTCGCTCGCCCCGGCAGGCCGGGCGTCCATCCAGGCCTGTAGCGCCGCCTCGGAATCGAGCGCGGCAATGGTCTCCAGCCGGTCGCCGAATAAAGTCTGCTCCAGCCAGCGGCGGAACTGGTGGATCACCGCCAGCATGCGCGCCTTTTCCGCCGCCTCCACCGCTTTGGCCGAACCGCCAGGCTGAACGCTCAGGGTATGCGGCCACTTGCCGGCCAGGTAGCCCATCAGGTGGAGGAAATCGGCACGCGCCGGCAGCGCCTGCTGGGCTGCCGAGCCGCGCAGAGCCTTGAACCGCGCCTGTACCGGGGAAAACCAGGAACGCTCGCGGTATGCCTCGCGGGCGAAATCCGGCATAAAAAACAGGTAGAAATGAGAAAAATGGTCGGCCAGGTTTTCGCAAGCGAGGGTGAGGTTCTGTGCCAACCTGCCGTTGGGCGGCATGTCCAGCCCCATCGCGGCGGCCAGGGCAGAGGCTGCCGCCGCCGACTGCGACACCGAACAGATGCCGCAGATGCGCGGTGCGATCACCAGCGCGTCGAATGGGTCGCGGCCCTGCATGATTTGCTCGAAACCGCGATACAGCGGCGCATTGACTTGGGCCGACGTCACTCGCCCATCGGCGATGTCGAGGGCAACTTCGAGGTCGCCCTCGACGCGGTTGAAAGGCCCGACGATCAGGCGACTCATTTCAGCCTCGTCTTTTTCACCGCCGGCGGCACCACCAGGTGGTCGGCATGGGCGTTTTCCCGCACCCTCTTCGGCGTGGCGGATTTCGATAAGGAAGCCAGCGCAACGAACCAGGCTTTGGGCATATCGGTCGGCAGGCCGATGGGGATGCCGGCGAACTTCGGCGTCTGTGCAAAGGGATGGCCGGGGTCCTCGAACCCCGGCTCGGTGCAGCTGATGCAGGCGTAGCCGCCGCGCGGGCAGGAACCTTCGCCGTTCCACAGGCGGATGTTGCAGTCGGCGTGGGCTTGGGTGCCCTTGCAGCCCATGTTTTCCATCAGGCAGCCGAGATCGGAGGACTTTTCCGCGCTCGCCTTGAATTCGTAATACTCGTTACGCGGGCAGCCGTGGTGCACCAGGTGGTCGGCATAGTGGCGCGGACGGTTAAAGGAATCGAGCTGATCCAGGGGCAGCTCGCCCAGCGCCAGCAGGGTCAGGGTCTCGGTCACCCAGTTGGGATGGGTCGGACAACCCGCCACGTTGATCACCGGCATCCCCGCGCCGGAGCGGTAATCGGCACCGAGCAGCCCGCCCACCAAGTCGCGCTCGTACTGCAGGCCGCAGGCACCAGTGGGGTTGCCCTGTGAAATATTGATGCCGCCGAAGGCGGCGCAACTGCCGATAGCGAGGGTGTAGCGTGCCACCGCTGCCAGCTGTTTCACCCAGTGCATCATCGGCTCGCCGCTGCCGGACAAGAGATGGAACTTGCCCGACCCATTCGGCCCGCGCAGCATCGCCCCCTCGACGCACAGCACGTCGAGACGGGTTTCCCCGGACAGGCAGCGCTTAAAAATCGCCAGCACCTCCGCGCCTGTTTCCTCGCTCAGGGAAGGGTGCCACAGGAAGCGCGCCCCCGCAGTTTCCAGCGCGCCATGCAGGTCGGGCGCCTCGGCATTCAGGAGTGAAATGCTGCAGCCGCCGCAGCCGGCGGATTGCAGCCAAAGCACGTTGAGCTTGGCGTCGGTTGTCCCGTTCATTTTTTCTCCAGTCCGAAACGTTGCAGCTTGGCGCGCAACCCTACCCGCGACAAGCCCAGCTCCTGCGCGGCACGCGACTTGTTCCAACGGTGGCGGATCAAGGTTTCCTTGAGCACACTTTTTTCCAGCACTTCGATCCGCTCCTTGAGCGGCCCCACGCCAGTCCCGGCGAGAGGCGTGTCGCTTTCCTGCTCCTGCCCCGCCGCGCGCAGCACCCGCGGCGTCAGCAGCTCGGCGCCGAGATACTCTCCGTCAACCAGTGCCAGCATGCGGATAATCTCGTTCTGCAACTCGCGCACATTGCCCGGCCAGTGGTAGGCGCACAGGCAGTCGATGGCCTCGGCGGTGAAACCCTTGACCGGCTTGTCGAGTGCGCGCGTCGCCTCGCCCAGCAGGTGGTCGGCGAGCGGGCGAATGTCCTGGACACGTTCGCGCAGCGGCGGCACATGCAGGGCGAAGGTGGTAAGGCGGTAGTACAGATCCTCGCGGAAACGCCCGTTGCGCACATCCTCTTCCAGGTTCCGGTTGGTGGCCGAGATTACCCGCACGTCCACCTTGCGCGAGCGCGAACTACCCAGCGGACGGATTTCCCCTTCCTGCAAAACCCTCAATAATTTGACCTGGAACGCGGGTGTAGTATCGCCGATTTCATCGAGGAAAATGGTACCGCCGTCGGCCTGTTCGAACAAGCCGACGCGGTTCTCGAACGCGCCGGTGAAAGCGCCGCGCTTGTGGCCGAACAGTTCGGATTCGAGCAGGCTGTCGGACAGCGCACCGCAGTTCTCGATCACGAAGACGCGGTCGGCGCGGCTGCTGCCATAGTGGATGGCACGCGCCAGCAGTTCCTTGCCGGTGCCCGATTCGCCGGTGATCAGGATGGAAATATCGTAGGGGGCGATGCGCTGCGCCATCTGGCACACCCGGTTGACCGGGCTTTCGCGGCTGCGCACCAGGCGTAAAAAATCATTCCGGCTCTTGAGCGCTTCGCGCTTGGCTTCGACCCGACGCCGCAGCACCGGCTCGGTGGTGCGCAACTCGAGCGAAGCTTGCTGGTTTTCCTGCTGCAGGCGGTAGAGCTGCGCAGCGGCGCGCACCGAAAGCAGCAGGGATTCCGGATGCCAGGGCTTGGTGATGTACTGGTAGATGCCAGCGGCGTTGATGCCGGCGATGATGTCCTCGGTTTCGGTGTAGCCGGACAGGATGATGCGCACGGTGTCCGGCCAGCGCTCTCGCACCTGCTTGAGGAAATCCACACCGCTCGTTCCCGGCATGCGCTGGTCGCATAGGATTACGTGCATCCACTCGTGCTCCAGCAGCGCCAGCGCATCTTCCGCACCGGACGCCGTGAACACGTAGAACTCTTCTTCCAGGGTGCGGCGCAGCGATTCCTGTGAACGCACCTCGTCGTCAACCACCAGGACTGTCGGCAAATTCGGCACGGCCTATTTCCCCCCGATTCTGCGATGCAGCGCCAGATGGCGCGGTGTACGCGAATGTAGCACTTTGTGGACGAAATTGTAGCGCGCGACATGGTAGCTGGGGTCGAAGCCATAGAAATTGCGCTTCATCTGCGCCAATTCCTCGGCGCGGTAGGCAGCCAGCGGCTTTTCCGCCTCGTCACGGCGGCGCTCTGCACGCTTTTCGGCGAGCAGGGCTGGCGCATCTGCGGCGAGGCTTTCCGCCAACGCCTCCACGCCACACCGGAATCCTGCCGCGTCGCTGCCGAAACAGTCGTCGATCAGGCCGAGCTCCTTCGCTTGCCTCGCCCTCACGGGCAGGCGGTTCCCGGTGATTTCGCCGGCCCGTTCCGCGCCCACCCGGCGCGGCAGCAGGTAAGTCCAGTATTCTGAGCCGTACAGGTTGCCCATCGCCTTGTAGTGCGGGTTGAGCACTACGCCTTCGCGCGCCACCACCCTGTCCGCCGCCAGCGCAAGGAACACCCCGCCCGCCCCGGCGTTGCCCTGCAAAGCGGAAATAATAAAATGGCTGTCGGTAGCAAGGATGGCGCGCGCCAGGTCGTTCATGGCGTTGATGTTGCACCAGGATTCGTCGGCGGGGCTGTCGGCCGCCTCGATCAGGTTGAGATGGAGACCGTTCGACCAGAAATCCGCCCCGCCCGCCAGCACGATCACTTTCGTGTCGCGCCGGATCGCCTCCTGGTAAGCCTGAAGCAGACGCCCGCACTGCGCCGTGCTCATCGCGCCATTGTAGAACTCGAAATGCAGGGTGCCGACGCCGTTTTTTTCCTCGTAGCGGATGTCGCGCCAAGCGCCCTCGGTTTCCGCCACGCCGGCCAGCTTTTCGCCCAGCACCATTGCCGCCGGCAGCTTGAAGGCCGGCTCGCTTTCCTGTTTCTTTTTCAGGTGGCCGATCCACACCGCGCCGTCCACCGTGGCGCGGCAGATCATGCCGTTGTAGTGGGCGATAATCTCCCCCGGAGCGCCGCGCAGCCCGGTTTCGGGATGCGCGTCGTACAGGTAGCAGGCTTCGCCCAGCACTTCGTCGAGCACACCGGGAAAGCCATCGGCAGATCTGATTTTGCGCAGCACCGTCGAGGCATCGTCATCGCGCCAGTCGATGGCGCGGTCTTCCTGGCGCATTGCGGGCCGCCACTGCCCACGCACGTCAGGCCGCGCAGAATCGAGCGGTTCGGGCACGAAGCCGCCCGCCTCAAACTTTTCCACCGCCTCCAGCACCGCCGCCGCCGCCGCCGCCGTCACCTCGTTGCGGTACAGGCTGCCCTTGCTCGCCGCGCGCATCGGAAAATTCGCGCTTGCCCAGATACCGCCGGCATCCATCTCGGCGGCGGCCTGCAGCACCGTCACACCCCATTCCTGCTCACCGTTCAGGATCGCCCAATCCAGCGCCGACGGCCCGCGGTCGCCCCGGATGCCGGGGTGGACGATCAGGCAGACCTGCTTGCGCCAGATTTCCTCGGGAATGGCGCGCTTGAGGAAGGGCGCGATAATCAGGTCGGGGCGGTACATCGCCACCGCCTCCAGCGTCACGGCGTCGCTGATGTCGAACTCGATCGACACCTCGTGGCCGCGCCCCATCAATTCGAGGTAGAGCCGCTGCGACAGGCTGTTGAAGGAATGGGTCAGGAACAGAATGCGCATATTTTCAAACGGGATAAACCGAAATTAATAAAAACTTTACCGCAGAGGCGCGGAGGCGCAGAGGTTCCGCAAAGAAAATTCATATTCCACACTGCTTTGGAATCGCTTTTCTCTGCGCCTTTGCGCCTCTGCGGTGAAAGACTTTTTAACATATCCGTGGCAACTGCTCCCCCGTCAGCCAGTCCACGATGCGCCGCCCGCCGAAAGCGGTTTCCATCTGGACGAAATGATGATCGTCTTCGATCACCTCGCCGATCAGCGCCGCTTCCCTTCCCAACGGATGGGCGCGCATCGCCGCCAGCAGCGCGTCCGCGTCATCGCGCGGGCAGATGGCGACCAGCTTGCCCTCGTTGGCGGAATACAGCGGATCGAGGCCGAGGAACTCGCACGCCGCACGGACTTCGCCCCGGATGGGCAAATCGGTTTCGCGCAGCATCATGCCGACGCCCGACTGGCGGGCAATTTCGTTGAGCGTAGTAGCCAGCCCGCCGCGCGTCGGGTCGCGCAGCACGTGGATGTCCGCCACCGCGCCGACCATCTCCGCGACCAGGCCGTGCAGCGCGGCGGTATCTGACTGGATGGCGGTGCCGAAGCTGAGGTTCTCGCGCAAGCTGAGAATCGCCACGCCGTGGTCGCCGACGGGGCCGTTGACGATGATCGCGTCGCCCGGCCGGGCGCGCTCGCCGGAGATATTCACCCCCGCCGGCACCACGCCGATGCCGGTGGTGTTGATGAACACGCCGTCGCCCTTGCCGCGCTCGACCACCTTGGTGTCGCCGGTGACGATCGGTACACCGGCTTCCCTGGCGGCGCGCGCCATCGACTCGACGATGCGCACCAGGTCGGCGAGCGGAAAGCCCTCTTCCAGGATGAAGCCCGCCGAGAGATAGAGCGGCACCGCGCCGGCCATGGCGACATCGTTGAGGGTTCCATGAACAGACAGGCAGCCGATGTCGCCGCCGGGAAAGAACAGCGGCGACACGACATGCGAATCGGTCGCCATTACCATGCGCCCGCCGGGTACATGAAAGCTCGCCTGATCGTTCTGCTGGTTCAGGAATTCATTGTCGAAGGCGGCGAGGAACAGCTCCTCGACCAGTTGCGCCATCGCTCGCCCGCCGCTGCCGTGGGTCATGTCGACGCGGCCGTTTTTCAGGTCGAGGGGTCGGATGTAACCAGTTCTGACTTTAGTCATGGTTGCTCTCAATTTTTTTACCGCAGAGGCGCGGAGAAAACCCGGATTGGGAATTCTCTGCGCCTCTGCGGTTAACGATTATTTGCATCCCGATAGCGTCCATAAGTGTAATAAGCCGCGCAGGCCCCTTCCGACGACACCATGCACGAGCCAACCGGGTTCTCCGGCGTGCATACCGTGCCGAACAACTTGCAGTCGAGCGGTTTCTTCACACCGCGGATGATCGCGCCGCATTCGCACGCCTTGTTGTCAGGCACGGATTGATAGGGCAGATCGAAGCGCCGCTCGGCGTCGAAGGCAGCGTATTTCGCCTTGATCCTGAGACCGCTGTAAGGCACCAGCCCGAGACCGCGCCATTCGAAGGAACGGCGCAGCTCGAACACTTCCGCCACCATGTCCAGCGCCTTGAGGTTGCCTTCCCGCGTCACGGCACGGGAAAACTCGTTTTCCACCTCGGCGCGGCCCTCGTTCAACTGCCGCACCAGCATCAGGATCGCCTGCATCACGTCCAGGGGCTCGAAGCCTGCGATCACCACCGGACGCTGGTATTCGTAAGCAAAATATTCATAGGGCCGGCTGCCGATCACGGTTGAAACGTGCGCCGGACCAATAAAGCCGTCGAGCGGCAGCAGCCCCATTTTGCGCACCTCCGGCGATTCGAGGATGTTGGCGATGGCGGATGGGGTCAACACATGGTTGGAGAACACCGAAAAATTGGCGAGGCCCAGCTTTTCCGCCTGCAAAATCGCCACCGCCGTCGGCGGCGTGGTGGTCTCGAAGCCGATGGCGAAGAACACCACCTGGCTTTCGGGGTTTTCCTGGGCGATCCGCAGCGCGTCGGCGCTGGAATAGATCATGCGCACGTCAGCCCCGCCCGCCTTGGCCTTCAGCAGGCTGACCCGGTCCGAGCCGGGCACGCGCAGCATGTCGCCGTAGGAACATAGAATCACGCCGGGCGTGCGCGCCAGCCGAATGGCGCTGTCCACCCGCCCGATCGGCAGCACGCACACCGGGCAGCCGGGGCCATGGATCATGCGCACGTTGTCCGGCAGCAGATCCTGGATGCCGTAGCGGAAAATGGCATGGGTATGCCCGCCGCAAAATTCCATCAGGCTGTAGCTGCGTCCGGGATTCACCTCGCGCCGCACGTCGGCGGCGAGTTTCCGGGCCAGCGCGCCATCACGGAATTCGTCGATATATTTCATCCCAAATATTCCATTAGCCCGTCATTCCCGCGCAGGCGGGAATCCAGCAAGGACAAACATCCCGCGAAGCGGACAAAACCGCGATGTTGTCCCGCTTCGCGGGAAATTTTCTAATCAACTGGATTCCCGCCTGCGCGGGAATGACGCAGTTTTGTACTAACGGGCAATTCGGGCTCATGTCAGGCTTTCACCCAACTCGGCAAACAATTGCAGGGTCTTTTCCGCCTCTTCCGGGTCGAGCCGGTTGAGCGCGTAGCCGACGTGGACGATGACGTAATCGCCCACCCCCACGCCGTCCACCAGCGCCAGCGAGATTTCCTTGCGCACGCCGCCCAGTTCGACCACGGCGCCGTCGTTATCGAGAAGTTCGGCCACGCGGGCCGGAATCGCCAGACACATTCATTTCTCCAAAAAAGCAATTTCACCGCAAAGGACGCAAAGGTACGCGAAGAGTTACTTGCATTTGCCTTCCTTCGCGTCCTTTGCGGTAAGTAATCACAAACTATTTATCGCGATCCACGCCTGCCCTAGGCTCAGCCCGCCATCGTTGGGCGGTGCCTGGCGCGCCTGGTACACCTTCGCACCCAGCGCTTCGAGGCGGGCGACAAGATCCGCGCTCAGCAGCCGGTTGAGGAAACAACCGCCGCCGAATGCAACCTGGTTCAATCCGGTTGTTTCCAGCGCATCCTCCACCCAGGCCGCCAGCGCTTTGGCCAAGGTAGCATGGAACAGCGCCGCGCCCTGGCCAGCATCGCGGATTTCGCTTAGCGCGGCGAGCAGCGGCAAAAGATTCAGACTGCCGTCCGCCTCGATCCTGAAACCGTTATCCAGCGCCACGACCGGGCCGTGGCGCTCGGCCAGCCCTTCCAGCAGCATCGCCGCCTGGCCTTCGAAGGCAGCCACTTCGCGCACGCCGAGCAATCCGGCGGCGGCGTCGAACAGGCGGCCGCAACTGGAAGTGGCCGGGCTGTTGAGGTTCTTCTCCAGCATCTGCCGTACTGCCGTAGCGCCGGAATGCGCAAAGCGGCGCTCGATTTCCCCGCCCCGGCCCAAGGCGTGCAGGGCGCTCGCCGCCATGCGCCAGGGTTCGCGCGCCGTGCTGTCGCCGCCGGGCAGCGCCAGTCCGGCGAGGTGACCGAGGCGCTCGAACGACGCCCCGTCCACCCGCAGCAGCTCGCCGCCCCAGGCCTTACCGTCACGGCCCAGCCCAACCCCGTCCAGCGCCAGCCCCAGCACCGGGCCTGCCAGCCCATGCTCCGCCATCACTGCGGCGATATGGGCATGGTGGTGCTGCACGTCAAGCACCGGGATGCCGCGCTGGCGCGCGAAATCGGCGGCGAAACGGCTGCTGAAGAAATCCGGGTGGAAGTCGTGGGCGACGATTTCCGGCTCGATTTCGAGCACGTTCATCAGGTGCTGCGCTGTTTCCTCCAGGCTGCGGCAGGTGGAAGCGTTATCCAGATCGCCGATGTGCTGGGAAAGGAAGGCCTCGTCGCCGCGCGTCAGGCAGACGGTGTTCTTGAACCAGCCGCCCACGGCCAGCACGGAACGCCCCGCTTTTGCCAGCTTGATGGCGCACGGGGTGTAGCCGCGGGCGCGGCGGATGAAAGACGGGGATGTGTGATGAGTAATGAGTGATGGGCCGCTCGTAATCGGTTTTCCGCATTGCCCATTTCCCATTCCCCATTCCTGATTTACCCGCATCACGCTGTCGTCGCAGCGCACCAGGATATCGCGGTCATGCATCAGAAATACATCGGCGATACTCGCGAGCCGCTGCAGCGCCTCGTCGTTGCCGGTTACCAGCGGTTCGCCACCGGGGTTGGCCGAGGTGCATACCAGCGCCAATTCCTGCGGCGTTTCAAGCCATGCCGTACCGTCTGGCCGGCCGGCAGCCTCGTGGAACAGCAGGTAATGCAGCGGCGCATAGGGCAGCAACACGCCCAGCTCGCCCATACCGGGCGCCACGCCGGGCAGGGCCATATCGCATTCCGCCCGCTTTTGCAGCAGGACGATGGGCCGCTCGCGGGCTTCCAGCAGTCGCCGCTCGGCATCGCTGCACACAGCAAATTGAGCAACGGAGGCCACCCCCGCCAACATCACCGCAAACGGCTTCTCCTCGCGCTGCTTGCGCCGGCGCAGCCGAGCGACCGCCTCTCTATTGCGTGCATCGCACATCAGGTGGAAGCCGCCCAGCCCCTTGATCGCCAGAATTTGTCCGGCGTGCAGGCGTTCCAGCGTGGCAGCGATAAGGTCATCCGCCGCCATAGCCTGCCCGCCGGCCTCGACCAGAGCAAGGCGCGGCCCGCATGCCGGGCAGGCATTGGGCTGGGCGTGGAAGCGGCGGTCGAGCGGGGCATCGTATTCGCGCCGGCAGTCCGGGCACAGGGCGAACTTCGCCATGCTAGTGTTAGGCCGGTCGTAGGGCAGGCGGCGGGTGATGGTGTAGCGCGGGCCGCAGTGGATGCAGTTGGTGAAGGGGTAGCGGTAGCGCCGGTTGGCCGGGTCGAAGATTTCGGCCAGGCAAACCGGGCAGATGGCGGCATCGGGCGCGATGCCGGTATGCGCATGGCCGGCGCGGCTTTCCAGAATGGCGAAACCGTGGTGCGGCCGAACCTTGGCCAGCATCGTGCTCACTTCATCCACCCGCGCCAGATCGGGCGCCTCGCTCTTGAGTCCTCGCAGCAGCGCAGCAAGTGCCGCCTCCCCGCCCTGCGCCTCAATTTCAACGCCGTCGGCGTCGTTGCGCACCCAGCCGCTCAAGCCCAGTTCGATGGCCAGGCGATAGACGAAGGGGCGGAATCCCACCCCCTGCACAATGCCTCGTACCCGTATGCGGGCCGCAGCCTGGCCATCGACAGGAACCTGCATGATTTCAGCCGGCCTTTGCGGCAAGCAGCGCCTCCAGCTCGGAAACCTTGCGTTTCAGCGTATCCACTTCGCGCTCTTTCTGCTCGGCAGCCCGTTTCATGCCTGCCTCGATCCATTCCTGCCATTCCCCCATGCCCTCGTCGCTGACCGCGGAGGTGAGGATAACGCGGATATAGGGATTAACCCGGCGTGCGTATTCAATGGCGAGCGGCACGTTGAAATTCAGGTAGGGCAACAGGTCCACCTTGTTGAGCAGCATCACCTCGGCGGCGGCGAACATGTCGGGGTATTTGAGCGGCTTGTCCTCGCCTTCGGTCACCGACAGGATCGCCACCTTGTGCGCCTCGCCCAAGTCGAAAGCCGCCGGACAAACCAGGTTGCCGACGTTTTCGATCAGCAGCAGGCCGCCGTCCGGCAAGCCGAGTTTTTCCAGCGCGTGGCCCACCATGTGGGCGTCGAGATGGCAGCCCTTGCCGGTGTTGACCTGCACCGCCGCCACGCCAGTGGCGCGAATGCGGTCGGCGTCGAGGCTGGTCTGCTGGTCGCCCTCGATCACTGCGATGCGGTGTTTGTCTTTAAGCCGTTCGATGGTGCGGGTGAGCAGCGCAGTCTTGCCGGAACCCGGACTGGAAACCAGATTGAGTGCGAAGATGCCGCACTCGGTGAAACGGCGGCGATTGGCGGCGGCATACTGGTTGTTCTTGGCGAGGATATCCTGCTCGATCTGCACCATGCGGCCCTGGCTCATCCCCGGTGCATGAGCACCCGCGATTCCGGTGCCGAAATGCAGGTCGCCGTGGCCGTGCTCATGCGTCGCTCCGTTCTGGTGCGGATGATCGTGGCCATGCTCGTGCTCATGGGCCTGCTCATGGCCCTGTAGATGCGTGTGCTCGTGCGGGTGGCTGTGCACTGCGCCGCCATGCTCGTGCTCATGGGCATGAACGTGGGTATGAGCGTGTTCCTCGCCCTCGATTTTGGTTTCACCCTGGCCGCAGCCGCAAACTGTGCACATGCCTGTTCTCCTTTATTTATTCGACTTCGAGTTCCTTTACCCGCATTTCCATGCCGCCGGTCGGCTCAACCTGGTAACCGCCGCACAACGGACAAGGATCATAGCGTAGCTGGATGGCGACGGTTTTACCACAGTTCAGGCACCAGCCCTGGCCCTCGGTTGCAACGATTTCCAGCCGGGCACCGTCCAGCAGCGTGTTTTTGACGACCGCGTCAAAACAGAAACGCATCGCCTCCACCTCTACGCCGGCCAATGCCCCGATCTCCAGCCACACTGTTTTAACCCGTGTGAAGCCGTTGCTTTTAGCGCTGTCTTCGATCACCTGCAAAACGCCCTCGGCGAGCGACATTTCATGCATTGACAACCTCGATCTGATAAGCGACGCAGGGGTCCAGCGCCTGCACCATCAACTCGGCGCAGTGGCGCGCTTCATCCGCGCTGGCGGCTGCCCTGCCCGTCAATCCGTAGACGCAGGCCCCGGCAGGATGAAAATTCCATTCGGTCGGGGCGACGATGCGGTAATCCCGGACATTGCCGCTATCGTCCACTTCTACCCGGTGAACCAGCAGCCCGCGCGCGGTTTGCACCCAGGCCAGGCCGGTTCCATGACGCAACGCGGCGCCCTGCACCCATCCCGACGGCTCGCCGGCAGGAGCACGCAGCGTCTTGGTCAATTCCACCAGTTCGACCAGGCGCGCAAGCAAACGTGCCAGCACGGTTGCCCCGTCCCGCTGAAGCAACCCGGCCAGCAGTGGATGGTTCCGCATCCGCGCCAGCGAGCCGGTTTCCATTACCCGCCCGAGCCAATGGGGGCGAAAGGCAAAATCCGGATCGTTTTCCAGCCCCGGCAGCAGTTCGTTCAGCACGCGTCCGCGGCTCGTTTCCGGCATCAGGGCAATCCCGCTGCCCCCCCACAAGCCCTTGCCGTTCCACAATTTCAGCAGCAGCCGGGCGGTTGGCGTATGGGAAGCGTGCAGCCAGCGCGCCGTCTGGCCCACTGTGGTCGCCTCAACCCATTCCGCTGCAGGCAGGCCCAGAATATCCGCACTGATCACCGCCTCGACGTCGCGGGAAAATCCCTCCCATGCCGCTGCGTCCGGCTCGGCCAATTCCGCCCCCGGCGTCTTCCATTCCTCCCCGCCGAGCACTGGCGCAACCACCCTGGCGAAGCGCCGGCGCAACTCGGTCAGCAGTTCGGGTTGGCGCGGCTCTCCCATGATCCCCGGCAAATCGAGCAGAAAGCGCCACAGCAATTCCTGAATCGCCTCGCCCAGCACCATCAGCTCGCGCCATTTTGCGGCGGTCGCAGCGGGGGCCGCGCCCTGCGCGGCCTCCAGCGCGGTCACCGCGGCCGCGGCCTGAGCCTTGGCACACAGGCTGAACAGCAGCGGCACCGTACGCGCCGCCTGCACTGCCGACTTGCCCCGCAGCAGGTCGGCGGCCTGCAGGGGATGGCGCGGTTCCAGGCCCACCCGGACGATGCGCTGCCCGTCCCAGTGCAGGCGGAGGGTGATCTTACCCTCGGGGCTCACGTTGTCTCCCAGGCAAAAAACTTCCACGCAGAAAATCCCGCTTCGTCATCGGCGCGGCGACCGCTACGCGCATTTCCGCCAACGGGCCAGCGGGCTGAGTTTGAACTGGCACTGGTGGCTCCGGTTCGGCACTGACGATCTCGGTGAACAGCCCATTCAGAACCGCCTGTGCGGCGGCGCGGGCTTCCTCCTGATTGGCGAATTCCCGCATCGGCGAAAACAGCGAGCACACCTGACAGGACCCGACCTCCGCTTCGAAGCCGGCATAAAATTTCAGGGCGCCGCCTGGAAATAGCCAGGACTGGCTCTCCCCTTCGGCCAACACCGGGCAAAGGGCCGTTCCGGACAGTAGCATCAGGTTCATGAACCACGGCGTGATCAGGATGCCCACCCAAAGGCCGCGAAACGGCACGAAACCGACCGCTTCGACCTCCAGGTCAGGATTGAGAATGGGGAGTCCGAGCATGTGCTCGCGGTGGATTTTTCGGTAAATTTCTTCGAGCAAGGGGCCGGGATGGACGGCCTCCACCGATTCTGAACTTCTCATCATGCGGCACCTGTTTTCAGCGATTGCAGCGTCATCATTCATCCCGTCGAATTTGGTTCTTGAGTTCATACTGCTATCAAGATCTATGCCATTTTTCCCGGAAATAAAACAGACGTCAGATCATGGCCTTATCAGAGGCCACGAATATTCTCAGACGCTTTATCGGTAATCAGTATTTCACTTGCAGCAGAAAAAGGAAAGCATGTTTCCAGGGTTTAGCAAGAAATGAAAACCTTGTTACCGGTATGGCTATAAACCTAGTTCAGTCGAACTTAACTCCGCGCTCATTCTGGTTCTATATGCGAAAAAAAGCCGGCCTTACAGCCGGCTGTTAACGGAGGTCAAACTCTATGCAGTCGCAGCCGGCCCGATCACAGCGCTGAAAATATGCAGCGCTTCTTGGGCGGCAGCATGCTCGACGCGCTCGTAGGCGAAGCCGCCGGCCTGCACCAGCACATAGTCGCCCAGCGCAACGTCGCTGCTCATCAGCATCAGGCTGACCTCACGCTGCTCGCCGAAGCACTCGACGGTGGCCATTTCGCCAGCGAGGGCAATGATGCGGGAGGGAATAGCCATGCACATTGCTATGCCGCCTGTGCCGCAATGCACTTAACAGCCACGCCCAGTTGGCGCAACTCCGCGACCACCAGAGATACCACTTCGGGCAGCAACGCTTCCACTTGCGGCGACAGCGCCATGGCGGTTTCCAGCGATACCGGCTCGACGCCGATCACGGTGACGCCGCCGGGCTGTTCGCCGATCAGCTCCAGTGTCGCCAGCACGTCCGAAAGCCCGATCTGGTGCGGCGACAGCTTGGTCCTGAAGAACACCGGCACCTGCTCGCCGGCAAGCCTGACGATGGAAGCCGGCGCATGGCCGCCGAGAACCGCGTCGACAATGATGATGTGGTCGGCGCAAGCCAGATCTTCGAGCATCTCCATGCCCGTGGTGCCCCCGTCGATGACCTCGACCTCGGCAGAAAGGACGAAATCCCGCTGCAATTTCTCCACTGCCCGCACCCCGACACCTTCATCGGAGAGCAGGATGTTGCCGACACCGAGAACCACTATGCGCATGAAAAATCCTTCATCCTATAGACCTCAGTTCATTAACCGCAAAGACGCAAAGTCGCAAAGGAAGACAAAGTCGTAAGATCAATTGCGCTCTCACCTGTTTGGTGATCCGATGAACACCGGTAACACGTTGTTTTTCCTTTGCGTTCTTTGCGCCTCTGCGGTTCAATTGGTTTTTTATGCGTCAAAGCGCCTTGACCTGCACCACCGGCTTTCCCTCATTATCGAGCACATGCACGGCGCAAGCCAGGCAGGGGTCGAACGAGTGCACCGTGCGCAGCACTTCGAGCGGACGCTCCGGATCGGCGACCGGAGTGTTCAGCAGCGACGCTTCATACGGGCCGGGCACATCGCCCTCGTTGCGTGGCGCGGCGTTCCAGGTGGTCGGCACGACTGCCTGGTAGTTGGTGATTTTGCCGTCCTTGATCACCACCCAGTGCGACAGCACGCCACGCGGCGCTTCGTGGAAGCCGACGCCGCTAACCTCGCCCTTGGGAAACACCGGCTTGTTGAAGGTCTTGGTGTCGCCCTTGCCGATGTTGTCCACCAGCAACTGCCACTGGTTTGCCAGCTCGTCCACCTGCACCGCGCAGGAAACCGCGCGGGCGGCATGGCGGCCGATGGTGGAATGCACCGCGGCGAGAGGGATCTTGGTCTTGGCGAGCGAGCCGGCGGTGTCGAGCACGCCGGTCAGGTATTTCAGCGTCGGCGCGTGGTTCTGCGCGACCATCGCCAGCACCCGCGACAACGGGCCGACCTGGGCGGGCTTGCTGTAGAAGGTGGGCGACTTGACCCAGGAATATTTGCCGTTGTCCTGGAAGTCGGTGTAATCCGGTACGGTTTCGCCCTTGTAGGGGTGCAACGCGCCCTTGCCGCCCTTGTACCAGGAGTGCTTGACGCTCTCCTCGACGCCGTCGCGGAAATAGGCGTCGCCGAAGGTCTTGATCGGCTTGATGCTAGCCAGGTCGCCGCCCTTGATGTAGCCGCCGGGCAGGGCGAACTGGGTGCCCTTGGTGTCGAGCGGCAGGTCGGGTACCGACAGGTAGTCCATGACGCCGGCGCCAATCGCGGTCCAGTCGGCGTAGAACGCGCCGATGGCGGCCACATCCACCAGGTAGACGTTCTTGATGAAGTCGTTCAGCTTGTCGATCCATTCCTTGACCGCGAGCAGGCGTTCGACGGTCAGTACCGACTGGGAATCCAGCGCGATCGGGTTGGACACCCCGCCCACCGCCATGTTCTGGATATGCGGCGATTTGGAGCCGAGGATGCTGACGATCTTGCTGGCGTAGCGCTGAATCTCCAACGCCTGGAGGTAGTGCGTCACCGCCAGCAAATTCACTTCCGGCGACAGTTTCATCGCCGGGTGGCCCCAGTAGCCGTTGGTGAAGATGCCGAGCTGACCGGTGCCGACGAAATTGCTCAGTCGTTCCTTGACCTTGGTGAATTCCTGGCGGCTGTTGCCGCTCCAGCTGGACAACCCTCCGGCAAGCTGCGCAGTCTTGGCCGGATCACCCTTGAGCGCGGAAACAACGTCCACCCAGTCGAGCGCCGAGAGGTGATAGAAATGCACGATATGGTCGTGGATGGCATGTGCCGTGATGATCAGGTTGCGGATGTACTGCGCGTTGAGTGGCACTTCCATGTTGAGCGCGTTTTCTACCGCGCGCACCGAGGCCACGGCATGCACCGTGGTGCACACGCCGCAGATGCGCTGGGTGATCGCCCAGGCATCGCGCGCGTCGTGACCCAACAGGATCTGCTCGACGCCGCGCCACATCTGGCCGGATGCCCACGCCTTGGTGACCTTGCCGCCGTTCACTTCGCAATCGACACGCAGATGGCCTTCAATCCGGGTGATCGGGTCTATCGTGATTCTTTTTCCCATTTAAATTCTCCTAATTTTCCTGATTACTTTTGGGCGGCAACGGCTGTCGGCTCGATTTTTCCTGGCAGGATCGGCAGGTAACGCACCAGCACGATGTAGCCCAGTACCTCAAGGGCGATCATGCCGATAGAAACCATGATTTCCGGCACCGACGGGAAGTAGTGCCAACCCGGCCCGGTTTCATAGCCGACCAGGAAGGAATTGATGCGCAGCAGAAAGCCCGCCAGCATCAGGCACAAAGCCGCAACGAACAGCTTGGCCGGATTCCTGCGCGCGGAGGGCTTGGCCAGTATCGCCAGCGGCGCGATAAACAGCGCCATCTCGATCCAGAACATGATGGCCTCGATACTCGCCTCGAACATGCTGCCGAGCGCGCCGCGCACCACCAGATCAGCCAGCCGCACTGCGAGATAGGCCGCCAGCACCCAGATCATCAGGTGCGACAGCTTGCCCAGCAGGTGCAATTCCAACGGCCGCTTGAAGCCGGACGAGGACAGGCAAGCCTCGAAGATGACGATAGCAAAGCCGATCAGTACCGCCGTCATCAGATAAAGCAACGGCAGCAGGATGGTCTGCCACAAGGGGTGAACCTGGTAGCCGAACACCACCAGCAGCGAACCCAGCGAAGACTGGTGCATGGATGGCAACAGAACGCCGAGCGCAATGACGAAGAACAGCACCTTGCTGAGCTTGCGCTTGACGTCCTTGAGGCCGAATTTCTCGAGGAAGGCCGGCGCGAACTCGATCCACATTACGATGATGTAGGCCGTGATGCACACTGCCACCTCGAACATCACCGAGTTGACCTGGGCATAGCCCGGCCAGTAAATATGCCAGAAGTTCCAGTAGCGGCCGAGGTCGAAAATCACCGAAGCGCCGGCCAGAGTGTAGCCGAAGAGGGAAGCCAGCAGCGCCGGCCGCACCATCGGGTGGTATTCGCCCTTGTTGAAGATGTAGACCAGCAGCGCCATGGTATAGCCGCCGCAGGCGAAAGCCGAGCCGATCACCACGTCGTAGGCGATCCAGATGCCGAAAGGATAACCATCGTTGATGTTGGTGACCGCACCGAGCCCGAAGAAGAAACGGATGGCCAGGATGATTAAGGCGATCGCCGCCAGCGCCGCCAGGATCAGCGTCGTCGGCGTCACCAGCGGACCGCCGAGCGGCGCGGGAGCGGGATGAGATACGTTAGACATCGGAACCTCCCTTGCAATTTATTTCACCGCAGAGGCGCGGAGGCGCAGAGGGAAACAGGTTAAGCGTATTGGATTTCTCAGCGTCTCTGCGTCTCTGCGGTTCAATCTTTTTCATGGCCAGCCTCATTTTCATCATCCTTCACGTTGCGCTTGGCGACAAAGGTCAGCACGCCGAGAAACGCCAGCGGTGCGAACAACCCGCCATACAGCGTGTGCTGCATGGTTTCGGACACGCTGGCGTAAGAGCGCTCCGGCAAGGTGGGCTGACCCAGCTTGTCGAACGGCACGGCAGAGAGCTTGAGCATCTGGGTGCCGCCGACCTCCTTTTCACCGTAGATTTGCGGGATATACTTGGCCGCCCTGGCGGAGTGCGGCGACTGGTCGCCCGTATTGAGATTGCCGCGCGGGAACACCGCCTCCTCGCCCGCTTTCAATGCCAGGCGCCGTTTCGATTCGGCGTGCAAATCCTTGACCTTGCCGAACAGCGTCGCCCCGGTCGGACACACCTCCGCGCAGGCGGCATACTTGCCCTCCGCCATGCGGTGGCGGCAAAGCTGGCATTTGGAAATCTGCGGGAACGGGGTGTCGTACTGGAAGCGCGGCACGCCGAACGGGCACGCCGCGACGCAATAGCGGCAGCCGATGCAGGCACCCTTGTCGTAGCCGACGATGCCGGTGACCGGGTCCTTGGTCATCGCCGACACTGGGCAAGCGGAGACGCATGACGGGTCCGCGCAGTGCAGGCAGGACACCTTCATGAAGGCATAGCCGTTTTTCTCGCTGTCCTTGGTCTCGCCGGTGCCGTCCTTGTACATCTTGATGACGTTGAGGGTTTTGCCGGAAATATCGAGAGGGGTATCCCAATACTGCTCCGGAGTGGAAAACTCGGGCGGCATGCCGTTGACTTCCTTGCAGGCCGCCACGCAGGCCTTGCAGCCGATGCACAGCGTGCTGTCGTAAAGCAGCCCCACCGCTTCGGGCGGCATGGCCTTATTGGGGCGCGCCTCGGCCGGCGCCCCCGCCGCCAGCAAGGTGCCTCCGGCCAGCGCCCCTCTCAGGAAATCGCGCCGGTTGATGCTCATGATTCGGTCCTTTCCTCTTGCTTCTTGGCGGTCTCGCCCTCATCGACCTTGACGTCCTTGCCGAGGTTCTTCGCCAGCATCGCGCCGGCGCCCGCCGCCGCGCCGGCAATCGCAGCGGTCAACGCGATCGCTCCAATGCTGGCACCCTTGCCCTGCTCCTCGACGATGCGCGGGAAACCGACCGGCGGCACCACCGTCTTCAGCTCTGCCAAGGCGTGGATCGGCTTGGCGAACCCGATGCCCTTCTCGGTGCAGCCGATGCAGGGGTGGCCGGTACCGACCGGCCAGCTGGCGTTGCCGACGTCGCCGAACAGGATCGACGGACAGTTGGCATAGGTTTCAGGGCCCTTGCAGCCCAGCTTGTACAGGCAGTAGCCCTTGCGATGCCCTTCGTCGCCGAATTCCATGGCGAAGCGGCCGGCGTCGAAATGAGCGCGGCGCTCGCAGTTTTCATGGATGAGGCGGGAGTAGGCGAACTTGGGACGGCCCAGGTGATCCACATCGGGCAGCTTGCCGAAAGTAAGGAAATGCACCACGGTGGAAAGGAAGTTATAAGGGTTGGGCGGGCAGCCGGGAATATTGGGAATCACCTTGCCCAGCACCTCACCCGCGCTCGAAGCGCCGGTGGGATTCGGCGGCGTGGAGGGCATGCCGCCCCACGAAGAGCAACTGCCGATCGCCACCACCGCGGCGGCGTCGGCGGCGCATTCCTTGAGCATGTCCATCGCGGTCTGGCCGCCGATCTTGCAATAGATGCCATTGTTTTTGGTCGGAATCGCACCTTCCACCACCAGCAGGTATTTACCCTTGTTGGCCTTCATCGCCGCCCTGCGCGCAGCCTCGGCCTGGTGGCCGGCAGCGGCAAACAGGGTCTCGTGATAATCGAGCGAGATCACGTCCAGAATCAGCTTCTCCAGCGTCGGATGCTCGGCCCGCAACAGCGACTCGGTGCAGCCGGTGCACTCCTGGAAGTGCAGCCAGATCACCGAGGGACGCTTCTTGCCCGCCACCGCGGCGGCAATCGCCGCGTCTGCCCCGGTTGGCAAGCCCATGGTCGCCGCCATCGCCGCGCACAGCTGCATGAAGCTGCGCCGTGAAATGCCCAACCGGTTTTCCAGCGCGATAATGCTTACATCGTTTCCAATGGTGTTCTCATCCATAGCCTCAACCCCTCGTTATCGTTTGCAACACACCTCAAGTGCTAACAAAAACCGTGCCACAAAAACAATTTTTTATTAAACAATGGGTTGACATGTGAAAACGAAAAATCACGAGTCCCGGCAGCAAACCGGAATTACAGTTTATTGAAGCGATTGGAAGGTAACTTTGCAGCCGCGCTGCTTCACGCGAGCGGCAGACGCAGGGAGAACACAGCGCCACCGTCGGCATGATTGGCGACGGAGAGCCGCCCGCCGTGGCGGTCGATGATGCCGTAGCTGATGGAAAGGCCGAGGCCGGTGCCCTTACCCACCGGCTTGGTGGTGAAGAACGGGTCGAACACCCGGTTGAGGTGTTGCGGTTCGATGCCGGGGCCGTTGTCGCGAAAGGATATCTCAACCTGGCCGTCGGCGATCCTGCCGCCGATATCGAGGGCCGGCACCTCCCTGCCGCGGGTTGCGTCGAGAGCATTCTGCACCAGGTTGATCACCACCTGCTGGATTTGGCCAGGGTTGCCCAATACCGGGATATCGTCCGGCAGCTCGCAGCTCACCCGGCATTGCGCGGATGATGAGCGGGTGACCCAGTGCACCGCCTTGGCGATCACCTCGGCCAGGTTGAACTGGCTCGACTCGTCCTTGTCCTTGGCGGAAAATCGCTTCAGGCCCTCGACGATGTCGCGGGTGCGCTCGGCGCCTTCCACCGTACCCTCGATCAGGGATTCGAGATCTGACAGAATGCGGTCGATACGCAGTTCCTTGCGCAGGTCTTCGCACTGCGCCTCGCTGGCGCCGCCGTGGATCGTATCCAGGTAGCTCTTGAGACGCTGGCTGTAGCGTTGCAGCGCGTGGATGTTGCCGAGCACGAAACTGATCGGATTGTTGAGCTCGTGCGCCACGCCCGCTACCAGGCGACCCAGCGACACCATTTTTTCCGAATGCACCAGATGCTGCTGCGCGCGTTTCAGCGCCTCGTGGGTGTCGTTCAGTTCCTGGTAGGCGCGGCGCAATTCGCCCACCGGCCGCCCCACCATGACGAAGCCGGCCTCGCGCCCGCGCAGGTCATAGCGCGGCGCGCAATTCAGGGCCACCGGAATGGTTTCACCCGCCGCACCGAGCATCTGCGCCTCGCATTCCTTGAGCTGCATTACGGGGCTACGCGAGGCCAGCGCGTTTCTCGCCTTCTCGCGCGAACATTCGTCGGCGAAGAGATCGAACACCGGACTGCCGCGCAACTCGCTCTCGCCGCGCCCGACCAGGTTGACCAGTGCGCGGTTGACCTCCACCACGTTGCCATACAGATCGCACACAATCAGCACGTCGGACATCGAAGTGAGGACGCTGAAAACGAATTGCTGGGTTTCCTCCAGTTCAACATTCTTCTCTTCCAACGCCACCTGATACTGCAGCAGGTTGGAATAAACCTCGTCCATCTTGCGGATGACTTCAATCCAGGTCGATTCGCCAATGCCGTCGACCGGGCAGAACTGCGCCGCGACCAGCGCCTCATGGTGCACGTGATGGTTATCCGCGGGTTCCGGTGGGATGGCAGTAGACATTTCGTTGCGTCGATTCAGGTATTGGGATGGCTGTGCAGATGGGAATGCACGCCGTGATCGTGCTCTTCCACATCCAGACTGACCGGGATCAGGTTGAGCTGGCCGTGACGTACGCCGCGCTCGGCGATAATGCTGTCTGAAAAGGCTCGCACCTCTGCGGTCGGGCCGCGCAAAATCACGGTTTCCAGGCAGTCGTCATGGTTGAGATGGACGTGCATGGTGGACAGGTTGAGCTGATGCTGGGCGTGCTGCTGGCTCGTCAGCCGCGCCGCCAGGTCGCGCTCGTGGTGGTTGTAGACATAGCTCAGGCTGGCGATGCAGTAAGGCGCCTCGGCGCTGCGGATGCGCCGCGTCTCCAGTTGCTCGCGCAGCATGTCGCGCACCGCCTCGGAGCGGTTGAGGTAGCCGCGATTCTTGATCAGCTCATCGAACTGCCGCGCCAGCGATTCATCCAGGGAAATGGTAAAGCGTTCCATAACGTTCCTTCACGCAATATAAATGCCACCCTACACTGAAAAGCCGCGTAGGGTGCGCCACGCGCACCATTCGGGTTTTGTGCGCAGAGCACATCCTAAAGAATTATCGGCTCACAATGAAAGTTCATCTGCCAGATGGTTCTCATTATGCAAATAAAATTTCCACCCCACCGACCAAATTGACTCTGAAATTCCACACAATTCAAGGCGCTGTAAATTTGGCACGAAACTTGTATGATAATTTCTCAAGTTATCATAACCTCAAGGAACAGAGGATGGAAAATTTGCCCAATGATTGGCTCGCGCTGCTGGCACTGGTATTCGTGCTGGGGCTGAAGCACGGCTTCGACCCCGACCACCTCGCCACCATCGACGGCCTGACCCGCTTCAACGCCGCCAACAACAAGCCGCACCTGTCGCGCTGGTCGGGCCTGCTGTTCTCGCTTGGCCACGGCGCCGTGGTGATGGCGGTAGCGGTGCTGGTCGGCGTTGTCGCCCGACGCTGGGAGATCCCGGCCTGGGTCGAGGATCTGGGGGCATGGATTTCCATCCTGTTCCTGCTGGCGCTGGGCGCGGTCAACCTCGCCACCGTTTTCAGGACCAGTCCCGACCAAGTGGTCAGAACGGTCGGGCTGAAAGGCCGCTGGCTGGGCAAACTCAACCAGGCCAGCCATCCCGTTCTGATCGCCTGCGTCGGCGCTCTGTTCGCACTTTCCTTCGACACCCTCAGCCAAACTGCATTGTTTTCCCTGACGGCTTCCAGCATGGCGGGCTGGATGTTCTCGGCGGTACTCGGCATGGCATTCATGCTCGGCATGATCGCCACTGACGGCATCAATGGCCTGTGGATTTCGCGCCTGCTCAACCGCACCGACGAGCGCGCTCTCGTCGCCTCCCGGGTAATGGGCCTGGCGGTAGGCGGCCTGAGCATCATGGTCGGCCTGTTCGGCATCGCCAAATATTTCTTTCCCGTTGTCGCCACCCGCAGCGAAGGCCATGAATTGCTGATGGGCCTCGCCGTGATCGGCACCGTGGCATTGAGCTTTTATCTTGCCCTGCGCCTGGCACACCGACAGGCTGTCGCACTCACACCGCATCCCTCCAATAGCGAAATCTGAATAACTTTATTCCAAAGTGACCGCTTCGCCATGCGATATGATAAAAAACTTTTTCTTCTTACGTGGGCGTTGATCGCCAGCCCACTCGCCACGGCGGGCGGCATCCAGACCCTGGAGGAGGTCGTGGTCACGGATGCTGCGGAAAACCTGGTCGGCGTGGCGGATACCGCCAGCCAAGGCACTGTCACCGCCAGGCAATTGGAAGACCGCCCGCTGCTGCGCCCCGGCGAAATTCTGGAGGCCGTGCCCGGCGTCATCGTCACCCAGCACAGCGGTGACGGCAAGGCGAACCAGTATTTCCTGCGCGGCTTTAACCTCGACCACGGCACCGATCTGGCCGTGACGCTAGACGGCATGCCGGTGAACATGCCGACCCACGCCCACGGCCAAGGCTATGCTGACCTCAATTTCCTGATCCCCGAACTGGTCGCCGGAATGCGCTACAAGAAAGGCCCCTACTCCGCCGAGGAAGGCGATTTCTCGGCCGCCGGCGCGGTGCATATCGGCTATGTGGACCGGCTGAAAAGCGACCTTGCCGAGCTCGGCGTGGGCAATTTCGGCTACCGCCGCCTGCTGACGGCGGCCTCGCCGCAGCTTGCCGACGGCTGCCTGCTGGTGGCGCTGGAAGCATTCCGCAACGACGGTCCGTGGGACAACCCGGAAGGCCTCGCCAAGCTCAACGGCGTACTGCGCTACAGTCGCGGCACGGCGCAAAACGGCTTCGACCTCGCGGCGATGGCCTACCAGGCCGATTGGAACGCCACCGACCAGGTGCCGCAGCGCGCCCTGGATAGCGGCCTGATCTCGCGCTACGGCGCGATCGACCCGACCGACGGCGGCAAGACCAGCCGCTACAGCCTTTCCGGCAACTGGCGCGAGACCGGCAGCGATACAGCCACCCAGGCCAGCGCCTATCTGATCGGCTACCGCCTCAACCTGTTCTCCAATTTCACCCACTTCCTCGACGACCCGGTCAACGGCGACCAGTTCGAACAGGCCGACCGGCGCGTGACCTCCGGCGGTGCGCTGAGCCATGCCTGGTTCGGCAGGTGGAATGGGCGCGAAGTCGAGCAGAACATTGGCTTGCAAGCGCGCAACGACAACATCCTCAACGTCGGCCTCTACCACACGGCAGCGCAGCAGCAGCTTTCCACCGTACGCGCCGACCGCGTCGTGGAGACCAGCCTGTCGCCCTGGTATCAGGCGACGGTGCAGTGGAGCGAGCACTTGCGCAGCGTCACCGGCCTGCGCGCCGACTTCTACCGCTTTCACGTGACAAGCAACCTGGCCGCCAACTCCGGCGATATCGGCGACCACATCTTCAGCCCCAAGCTGAGCCTGATTTTCGGGCCGTGGAACAAAACCGAGTATTACGCCAATTTCGGCTACGGGTTCCACAGCAACGACGCGCGCGGCGCAACCCTCACCCTTGACCCGAAAATTATCGCCCCGGCGAGCCCGGTCACGCCCCTGGTGCGCACCAGAGGCACGGAAGTCGGCGTGCGCGCCGTACCCCTGCCAGGGTGGCAAAGCGCCGTGGCATTGTGGCGGCTGGATACCGCCTCGGAGCTGCTCTTCACCGGCGATGCCGGCACCACCGAGCCGAGCCGCCCGAGCCGCCGCACCGGGGTGGAGTGGGCCAACTACTACCAGCCCAGCTCCTGGCTGACACTGGACGCCGACCTGGCCATCTCGCAAGCGCACTACAACGATGCCGACCCGGCCGGCGACCGCATCCCCGGCGCCATCGAAAAAACCCTGTCGGTGGGTGTTGCGCTCGAATCCGAAAGGGGCTGGCACGGCGGCCTGCGCCTGCGCTATTTTGGCCCGCGCCCGCTGATCGAGGACAACAGCGTGCGCTCGAACTCCTCCACCCTGGTCGATGCCCGCGCCGCTTATAAATTAGACAAGCAGTGGCAAGCCGCGCTCGACATCCACAACCTATTCAACCGCCAGGTCAGCGACATCGACTACTACTACACTTCCCGCCTGCCCGGTGAACCGGCAGCAGGCGTGGCCGACATCCACACCCATCCGGCCGAACCGCGCGCGTTGCGCCTGAGCCTCACCGCGCGGTTCTATTGATTCGGAGCGCAGAATCTACAAATGGCCTTCTCATTCCCAATGTATTACGCTAACGGTTGAATTTCCGACACTGCGGAGGAAACATGACAAAATTCGCCAAGCGCTCGAAAAAAGCCGGCCTGCCACCCGGCACGCTGGTTCATATCGGGAAAAAACGGAGCGAAAAGATACGCATCAGGCTGATCAATTACGACGAATCCAGCTTTTTCGACAAGGAAACGGAGGCTACCGAGGAGTACTGCGCCGCCAGGGCAGCCTCAGGTATCACCTGGGTCAACGTCGACGGCATCCACCAGATCGACCTGTTTCAGCGGATCGGCGAATGTTTCGGGCTGCACCCGCTAGTGCTGGAAGACATCATGAACACCGACCAACGCCCGAAAATGGAGGATTTCGGCGATTACGTCTACATCGTGCTGAAAATGCTGTCCCTCAACGACCGCGGGGAAATCGCCGCCGAACAGGTGAGCCTGATCCTGGGAAAGAATTTCGTGCTGTCCTTCCGCGAGCAGAATAGCAACATCTTCGACCCCATCGTGGAGCGCATCAAAAGCGGCAAAGGGTTCATCCGCAAGGCTGGGGCGGACTATCTCGCCTACGCACTGCTCGATGCGGTGGTGGATCACTATTTCGTGGTACTGGAAAAACGGGAAGAAGAAATCGATACGCTCGAGGAGGAAGTCATTGCCAATGCCACACCTAAAACCCTGCAAAGAATCCATAAACTCCGTCGCGAACTGATCTACCTGCGCAAGGCCATCTTCCCCTTTCGCGGCGTGATCAGCGCGCTGGAACGCGGCGAGTCCGCCTTCTTCGAGCAAACTTCGCGGATTTACCTGCGCGATATCTACGACCACACCATCCACATCATCGACACGCTGGAAACCTTCCGCGACCTCGCCGCCGGCCTGCTCGACATCTACCTGTCCAGCGTCAGCAACCGCATGAATTCGGTAATGCGCGTCCTCACCGTGATCGCCACCATCTTCATGCCGCTCACCTTCCTCGCCGGCGTCTACGGCATGAACTTCAAACACATGCCGGAGCTCGAATGGACCTGGGGCTACCCGGCGGTGCTGCTGCTAATGGCGACCGTCGGCATTTCCATGCAGGTTTATTTCCGCAAGAGAAAGTGGCTATAAGCCGGAACACTCCGGGCGGCTGTCCGGCCATGCTAGAATTTAGTCCTCTCACTCTTGTTCAAACCACCCCATGCCTCAGAGTACTCACAACCTGCTGACAGAGCTTCTTTCCGATCTGGAACAAACCAAGATACTGTGGCAGCTGGCGGTACTGGGATTCAGCCTGGTGCTGGCTTGGGGTTTCAGCCGCCTGTTAAGGAGCCGCCTGCCCAAATCGGAAGGCGCAATCAAAGTGGGCCTGGGCGGGGTTTCCCGGGTAGCTTTTCCGCTGGTCGCACTGCTGCTGGTGGTGATCGGGAAAACCGTGCTCAAGAACTGGCACTCCATCAATCTGCTGAATATCGCCACTTCCCTGCTCCTGGCCTTGGCACTGGTCCGCCTTGCCGTCTATGCCCTGCGCAAGATTTTCGCCCCGAGCGGTTGGCTACACAGTTCCGAACGCTTCATTGCCACGACAATCTGGATCGGCCTCGCCCTGCACCTCACCGGATTTCTCCCCGAAATCCTGGATGCCATGGACGAGCTCAACTTCCACATCGGCAGGCAGAAAATTTCATTGCTCACCATCCTGAGCGGCATTCTGTCCGTCCTTGTCACCGTGCTGGCGGCGATGTGGCTGGGACGGGTGCTCGAAAACCGGGTCATGGCCACAGAACATCTGGACATGAATCTGCGCGTAGTGCTGTCCAAGCTGTTCCGCGCCATGCTGGTCGTGCTCGGCATCCTGGTCGCACTGCCCCTGGCCGGCATCGACATCACCGTGCTTTCGGTATTCGGCGGCGCCCTGGGTGTAGGCATCGGCTTAGGCCTGCAAAAAATCGCCAGCAATTACATCAGCGGCTTCATCATCCTGATCGACCGTTCCATCCATCCCGGCGATGTATTGACCGTCGACAACCGCTTCGGCACGGTTTCGCAGCTCACCGCCCGCTACCTGGTATTGCGCAGCGGTGACGGTACCGAGGCGATCATCCCCAACGACACCCTGATCACCTCCACCGTCCTCAATCACTCCTACTCCAACCGAGAAATGCGCATCGGCATCCCGGTGCAGATCAGCTACCAAAGCGATCTGGACAAGGCCATGACCATCATGCGGCAGGCAGCGGAAAACCACCCGCGCGTGCTCAAGGACCCCGAACCCAAAACCTTCTTGAAGGCATTCGGCGAAAACGGCATCGACCTGGAAATGAGCATCTGGATCAATGACCCGGAAGAAGGCCAGCTCAACCTGCGCTCGGATATAAACCTGGAAATCTGGCGCCAGTTCCAGGCTGCAGGTATCGAAATCCCCTACCCGCAAAGAGATATCCGCATCATCGGCAACCAGCCCGGCTAATTCCAACGATTGCGTACCGGAGTAACAGACAACAAAAAACCCGCCGAAGCGGGTTTTTTGTTGGGCAATACCTGAAGAAAGCGCTTAGCTTAGCTTACTTCAGTTTGGTTTCCTTGTAGTCCACGTGCTTGCGTGCCACCGGATCAAATTTCTTGATCAGCATCTTTTCCGGCATGGTGCGTTTGTTCTTGTCGGTAGTATAAAAGTGACCGGTTCCAGCAGTGGATTCCAGTTTGATTTTCTCGCGTCCGCCTTTTGCCATTTTTCAGCCCCTTAAATGCTTTCGCCGCGAGCGCGTAGCTTCGCCAGCACGGCGTCGATGCCGTTCTTGTCAATGGTGCGCAAAGCAGCGCAGGAAAGGCGCATGCTCACCCAGCGGTTTTCGCTTTCCACCCAGAACTTGCGATTTTGCAGGTTCGGCAGGAAACGACGTTTAGTCCTGTTGTTGGCGTGGGAGACGTTATTCCCCGACATCGGCTTCTTGCCGGTGATCATGCATACGCGGGCCATGGTATTGCTCCAGAAATAGAATAGTGAATTACGAAAAACGCGATTTATACCATATTTTCGCCCGACAACTCAAGAGAAAATTACACTGACCAGCCCGGATGTTTCATAAATTCGCACGATGATCGCGCAGAATTTTGCGAGTTGGGCGACAAATCGCCCTTCCCTGCGAACCCCGTTTGATTGATAGGGCAGTTTTGCGAAGGATTGAACTGATCGCAGTCCCTGCCATTTCTGCGGGATGTGGCGTTCAACTCAGGAAAATACTCTAAGGTTGACCGCGATCAATGTTCCTGTATTTATTCTTGCCATAAAACATGATATTAATATCCTTTTATCGTCTTATAGGTATATACAATAATGAATGAACTAATGGAATGGAGTGACACACTGTGTGTGGGTATCGAGGAAATCGACAATCAGCACAAGGCGCTGGTGGGGTTGTTGAATCAGCTCCATACCGCGATCCATGAAAAGCACGGCTCCGCGGCGTGCATGGAGATTCTCGACAAACTGGTCGAATATACCCGGGTGCATTTCACGGTCGAAGAGAGTCTGATGCGCATTCTGGGCTATCCGGAATATGAGGATCACCATGAGGAACATGACAAGCTGATCACGCAGGTCGTGGAGCTCCAGCAGAAGCTCAAAAGCGGCAAGGTCAACGTCAGCTTCGAGTTGCTCCATTTTCTGCGCGGCTGGTTGTCGCATCACATTCTGGAGACCGACAAAGCCTACGTGCCTTATTTCCTTTCCAAAGGGGTGGCGCGCGGTTCCACCAGGAAAAGCTTCTGGAAGTTCTGGTAAGCCGGCCGCCACCGGACGTGCGGTTCTGTGTCCGGCGGTCTTGGAAAGTGCCAGACGGGCTGACCGCAAAACCGGCTCACCATATTTTTTTCCTGGATTATTTTTAAACGGGGTTACACCAACCCCCGCTCCGCGAACGACACCAAGCTGCTTCCGGCAACGATGAAATGATCCAGCACCCGGACGTCCACCAGAACCAGGGCATTTTTCAGCGCCTGGGTCAGCACCTGGTCGGCATTGCTGGGTTCGGCCACGCCGGAAGGATGGTTATGGGCCAGGATCACCGCTGCCGCATTATGGTGCAGGGCACGTTTGACGACTTCGCGTGGGTAGACGCTGGTCTGGGTCAGCGTACCGCGAAACAGTTCCTCGCTGACTATGACGCGATTTTGCGCATCCAGGAACAGGGCCATAAAGACTTCGTGGGGCAAGCCCTGCAACCGGAGCCTCAAATAGTCGCGCACAGCCTGCGGCGAGGACAGGGCATCGCGCTGTGCGATGTCCTCCTGCAACGCGCGCCGCGCCATCTCCAGCACCGCCTGCAGCTGGGCATATTTCGCCGCACCCATGCCCGGCGTCTGGCAAAACTCCTTTTCGCCGGCCGCGAACAACGCGTTCAGGCCACCGAAGCGCCCGTGCAGTTCCCGCGCCAGGTCAACCGCGCTTTTCCCCGGCAGCCCGGTGCGCAGGAAGATCGCCAGCAACTCGGCGTCCGACAGGCTGGACGCGCCTTTCTGCAGGAGCTTCTCCCGGGGTCGTTCGCCTTCCGGCCAATCCGTTATCGCCATGAAAATTCTTTTTGTTTCAAGTAGAATGAAGGGATTATGACCGATTCAGCGAAAAAACGCCTGGTTCTCGGCGTCACCGGCGGCGTGGCCGCCTACAAGGCCGCAGAGCTTACCCGCCTGCTGGTGAAAAACGGCATCGAGGTGCAGGTGATCATGACCGAAGCGGCCCGCCACTTCGTCGCCCCGGCCACCTTCCAGGCACTCTCCGGCAAGCCGGTGCTGACCGACTTATGGGACGGCCAGTCGGCCGGCGGCATGGCGCACATCGACGTCACGCGCGGCGCCGACGCGGTGCTGATCGCCCCGGCCAGCGCCGATTTCATCGCCAAGCTCGCGCACGGCGCCGCGGATGACCTGCTCTCCGCCGTCTGCCTGGCGCGCGCCTGCCCGCTCCTGGTCGCCCCGGCGATGAACCGCGAAATGTGGGACAACCCTGCCACCCATCGCAACATCACCCAGCTCAAGCGCGACGACGTCACCATCCTCGGCCCGGCCAGCGGCCCTCAGGCCTGCGGCGAAACCGGCATGGGACGGATGGTGGAGCCGGAAACTCTGCTTGAGGACATCGAATCGTTCTGGCATCCCAAGCTGCTGAAAGGCCAACGCGTTCTGGTCACTGCCGGGCCGACCTACGAAGCGATCGACGCGGTGCGGGCCATCACCAACCTGAGTTCGGGCAAAATGGGGTACGCCGTCGCCCGCGCCGCCATCGAAGCCGGCGCAAAAGTCACCCTGGTCTCCGGCCCGACCTGCCTGAGCCCGCCCACGGCAGCGAAAACCGTTGCCGTCACCAGCGCCCAGCAGATGCTCGAAGCGGTCAACCAGGAAATTGCCGAAACCGACATCTTCATCAGCGTCGCAGCGGTTGCGGACTATTATGTGCTCAACCCGAGCGAGCAGAAGATCAAGAAGGACGCCCACATCCTCACGCTGGAACTGGCGCCCAATCCCGACATCGTCGCCAACGTGATGAACTTGCCAAACCCGCCGTTTTGCGTCGGCTTCGCGGCGGAAAGCGAGAACCTCTACGAATTCGCCGAGATGAAGCGGCGCCGGAAAAATCTGCCGCTGCTGGCCGCCAACATGGTGCAGGACGCCCTCGGCCAGGAAGACAACGAGCTGATCCTGTTCGACGACGAAGGCACCCATCCGCTGCCGCGCGCGCCGAAAATCGTGCTGGCGAGACAGCTGATCAAGCATGTCGCCAAGCTATATCATCATTCCGGAAATAAAAACGAGGCTTGAAATGAAAAAGAATCTGAAGAAAGTCGACGTCAAAATTCTCGACGAGCGCCTCAGGCAGCACCCGCCCAGCTACGCCACGCCGGGATCGGCGGGACTCGACCTGCGCGCCTGCATCGAGCACGTCATGACCATCCATCCCGGGCAGACCGATCTGATCCCCACCGGCATCGCCATCCACCTCTGCGACCCCGGCATGGCGGCGATGATCCTGCCGCGCTCCGGCCTGGGCCACAAGCACGGCATCGTACTCGGCAACCTGGTCGGCCTGATCGACTCAGACTACCAGGGACAGCTCTTCGTTTCCTGCTGGAACCGCGGCCATACACCCTTCATCCTCAACCCGATGGAGCGCATCGCGCAGATGGTCATCGTCCCGGTGATCCACGCCGAATTCAATGTCGTTGAAACTTTTGAAGAGAGCGAACGCAGTTCCGGCGGCTTCGGCAGCACCGGGCGCCAATAGACTCACCCCTTTTCAGGGTGTGGACGCATGGCGACCGCGCCCAGGAATCCGTATATTTACTCATCGCATTGGGAACGACATTCCACCCCCTCCCCCTCGCCGGGGGAAGGAAAGTCAGAAGGCATCACCTCAACAAATCAATAGCGCCCTCTGGGGCCGGGACCAATGCCACCACCCCCTGGGCCCATGCCGCCACCAGGACCCATACCTCCGCCCCTCGCTGGAGGCTCATCCGGCAGGGTAACGCCTCGCTCCTTGGCACGCACCTTCATCTGCTCGTGGTGTTCGGCGCGGATTCTTTCACGCTCTTCCTGGGTTTTTGCCGCGCGCATTTTGGCGCGGTAAGCCGTGCGTTCTTCCTGCGTCATCAACTGCGAGCCATATACCTGCTCCTGGTCCTGAGTTCGAACCTGGTCCTGCTGGCGGGTTTGATCCTGGCCGACAACCAGCGGTGACATAGCTATCATCCCCGCAGCCAGCGGCAACAACCATAATCTTTTGGACATCGTGCTTCTCCTTCTATCTATGCAAGTTAAAGTGAACAACCCCCTTTTGCTTTATTATTATAGATAGTCTTATGGAATCTGCTCCCCGCTTCCTGTGTGACGTGATGCTGGCGCACCTGGCCCGCTACCTGCGCGCCGCCGGCCTGGACACCACCCTGGCCGTCGAGTCCGCAACCGACGCGGAAATCCTGCGCGAAGCAATCGACGAAGGCCGCTGGCTGCTCACCGCCGACCGCAAAATCACCGAACACAAAGCCGCCAAAGGCCGCGTCATCCAGCTCCCCTTCGGCTCGCTCGACCTCCAGGCGGCAGTCCTGAGCGGACAATTCGACATCGACTGGCTGAGCCACGCCTTCACCCGCTGCCTGATGGACAACACCCCGCTCCAGCCCGCCACCCCAGAACACGCCCAGCAGGCGCCGGATGATGTTCGCCAGCCGCAGGATGAGCTGCTGGCCTGCCCGAACTGCGGCCGGATTTACTGGCGCGGCTCGCATTACAAGCGGATGCGCAGGAAGCTGGCCGAATGGCAGGAAGCATCGCGGCAAGCCTAGCAACTAAAAAATACGGAACAAGAAGCGAATGGCCGAGTCAAATAGTTAGGCTTGGCATGCGCCAAGCCATGATTTTTCCGCAATTGTTTCTGGAGGGCAACATCATGGACATCCACCTGCCTGAAATGTTTGGCTGGCATCCGAAGAAAGAAGAAAAGCCGGAAACGAAAACAACCTCTGAACCCAGTCCCATCACCAAATGGTCCGTCATCACAGCATTGATCTTGCTTGTTCTGGTGATGACTGGACTGACGGCTTACTATTTTTTTTCTGAATACCTCAATGAGGTTTTCAAGCTCTGGTAATGAGTTAAGGTTGACGCGCTCTGCGCGGTTGATTTAGGTGCCGGGGGCAGCCCGGCGGCTGGCTGTACACCTTTCTTGCTTCGCCAAGAAAGGGTGTACCAAAGAAGGCGACTCCCATCCACCGCCCCTTCGGGGTTCCCTGCGCTGCTCGCCGAGCCGGGCGGCTGTGCTGCTCGGCGGCGAATCAAGGGGACTGAAAATCCAACCCAACCCCGCCCCACCCCACCCAGCCCTCCCCTCGGGGAGGGTTTCTAAAGCACGGGCTACGCCCACAAAACCCAAACCCCCTTCTGCGCCGCTTCGGTTTGGCGGACAAATTGGGGTGAAGGCGAGCACTGTCTGAGTTCCGCGGTGGGGTGCGGGGTGTGCACCCCGCTAGGGCGAGTTGCGCAGCCGCCCAATTTGACCGTCAAACCGAAGGTAGCCCGCAGGGCCGGCGCGGCAGGGGTCGCGGTAGGAATGCCGGTTACCCAACACCCCCCGCACAGATCCGTACTTGCGGAATTGCCGCATACGGCTCCTGCCTCGGGTCATGACGCGAAACGCGGTGACGGGTATGGATGCACCCGTC